>JGI24740J21852_10000708_pt1 | contig 14454 bp, 13 predicted proteins | sample KBSCornC6_FD_21852 | JGI IMG/M metagenome (IMG submission 21852) | reverse complement strand
CTTTTCCGCGTACAATCCATTCTATTCGCTGGCGGGATTCCTCGTGGGCGCGCTCATCGGTCTGACCGGAGTCGGGGGCGGGTCGCTCATGACTCCGCTGCTCGTCCTCTTGTTCGGATTCCACCCGGCGACCGCCGTCGGTACGGACTTGCTCTACGCCTCGGTGACGAAGAGCGTGGGCACGGCCGTTCATCACAAGGGCGAGACGGTCGACTGGAAAATCGTCGGCGCGCTTGCGAGCGGAAGCGTTCCGACGGCGATCCTCACGCTCGGCGCGATGGCCTATTTCGGAGTGACCGGGGCGCAGAGCTCGCTCGTTCTCAACTTGCTTCTCGGCGTCGCTCTGTTGCTGACAGGCCTTGCCGTCCTGTTTCGGCCGTGGATCCTGCGTTGGGCCGGCGGCCATATTCATGCTCTCGACGGCGGGCGGGTGAGGCGCTTGACCGTCGTCATCGGAGCGACGCTCGGAGTGCTCGTCTCGATCACCTCGGTCGGCGCCGGCGCGTTGGGCACGACGGCGCTTCTGATCCTCTATCCCAAGCTGCCCGTCGCGCGGATCGCCGGCAGCGACATCGCCCATGCCGTGCCGCTGACCCTCATCGCCGGAATCGGGCACTGGCTCATGGGATCGGTCGACGTGACCCTGATGCTTTCACTGCTCGCCGGTTCGATTCCCGGAATCATCGTCGGCTCAATGCTTGCGACCCGCTCGTCTGACGCGGTTCTCCGGCCAGTCCTTGCAGTGACACTCCTCGTCGTATCCGTAAGGCTGCTGACCGCCTGAGAATCACGCCGTCGCGTGGACCGTCGCGAGCGCCTTCATTACCGCCGCAATCCGCACCGCGGACTGGATCGTATCGGGCTTCACGCCGTGCTCCAGAAGCACGCGCTCGTGGCTGTCGATGCACATCCCGCAGCCGTTCATCGCCGAAACGGCGAGGCTCATCAGCTCGAACTCGTCCCTGGCGATGCCGTGCGAGCCGATGAAATTCATCCTCAGCCGCGCGGGCATCTTGCCATATTCCGGGTTCGCGACGAGGTGGACGAAACGGTAGTAAACGTTGTTCATGGCCATCACCGCGGCTGCTCCGCGCGCGGCATTCGCCTGGACGTCGGTCAGCTTGCCCGCGGCTTCAGCCTCAGCGGCATCGACGAGAGGCTTATGCCCGGACCCATGCGCGCAGGCGAGCAGCAGCGAGAGCTTCCGCTCCTGCGGCAGCAGCTGGTCGGAAAGGATCGAGCCGAGATTGAGCCGGATGTCCTTGGCATAATCCGGCAGGGCCTCGGCGAATTGCTTGAGCGACATGATGTCTCCTGTGGGGCAAGAAAAAGGGGCGGGCCTGGGGAGACCCGCCCCTGCTCGCGGCCGGCTAAGGGGGCGCGCCGGCCGGAAGCTCCTCCCGAGGGTTGGGAGGAGAAGGGACTTAGGCGGCGGGCTTGAGCACCTCTTCGCCGGGCGTCCAGTTGCACGGGCACAGCTCGTCGGTCTGCAGAGCGTCGAGGACACGCAGCGCCTCGGCCGGGTTGCGGCCGACATTGAGCCCGTTCACGGTCACATGCTGGATGACGTTGTCCGGATCGACGATGAACGTCGCGCGGAGGGCAACGCCCTCTTCCTTGTCGAGGATCCCCAGCGCTTCGGCGAGAGCCTTCCGGTTATCAGCGATCCACGCAAAGTCGGCGCCGGCCAGCTGCTCGTCCGAGCGCCGCCACGCGAAGTGGACATGCGCGGTGTCGGTCGAAGCGCCGATGAGATCGGCGTCGCGGTCGGCGAAGTCGGCCTTCAGCTCGCCATAGCCGACGATCTCGGTCGGGCAGACGAAGGTGAAGTCCTTGGGCCAATAGAAGAGCACCTTCCACTTGCCGTTGGTCTGGCCAAGATCGATCGTCTCGCCGGCAGGCAGCGCGGACGTGCCCTGCTGGACCGGCAGAGTGAGAGCGGGAAGCTTGTCCCCAACGGTAAGCATTCGGTGTTCCTCCATGAATTTTTTTTGCGTTGCAGCGTTCTTTCGTGCTGCACTGCAGCATGTAGGGCGCTGGCGCCAATCGTTCAAGTTGATTATACGGCTGTCAGTGATTGGATTTATCGATTAATGTCGATCCACCTGCCAAGCCTCAAGCAGCTGCAATATCTGGTGGCGCTCCGGCGCTACGGCCATTTCGGCAAGGCGGCGTCGGCCTGCTTCGTGACCCAGTCGACGCTTTCCGCCGGCCTTCGCGAGCTGGAGGCCCTGCTCGGCGTCACCCTGGTCGAGCGAACCCGCCGCCTGGTCCGATTCACCGCTCTCGGCGAGAAAGTCGCGGACAAGGCGATCCGCGTGCTCCGCGAGGCCGAAGAGCTCGGCGAGATGGCCCGCGCCGAGGGCCAGCCGCTGCACGGCGAACTCAGGATGGGCGTGATCCCGACCATCGCCCCCTTCCTCCTCCCAGCGATGCTGCCGCGGCTCCGAAGCGAATGGCCCGATCTCAAGCTCTATCTCCGCGAGGAAACCAGCAACGCCGCCTGCGAGGCGCTTCACCGCGGGCAGCTGGACTGCGTCTTGCTCGCCCTCCCTTTTGGCTGCGGCGAAGTGGATTCTGCGCCGCTCTTCGACGATCCGCTGTACGTTGCCTTCCCGCCCGGCGAAGCACCGCGCGGGCGTTCGGTCAAAGCGGCGGCGATCGACGAGGACCGCCTGCTCCTCCTCGAGGACGGCCACTGCCTCAAGGACCACGCGCTTTCCGCCTGCAACCGCCCGGAAATCCGCGCCCACGCCTCGATGATGGGAACGTCGCTGCACACGCTCGTGCAGATGGTCGACAATGGGCTTGGACTGACCTTCGTGCCGGGAATGGCGATCGAAACCGGCATCCTCGGCGGTACGAGCGTCGAGGTGAAGCGGCTGGAGTCCGACCACGGCTTCCGCCGGGTGGCGCTGATCTGGCGCCGCTCGAGCCCGCGCGAGAGTGAGTTTCAGCTTCTCGCGATCACATTGCGCAGGCTCGCCCGCGCCCTCATCCCCGACCTCGAGCCGGTCGTTTCGTCCGCGCCGCGCGACCCGGCGCTTGAGGGGACGTGCGATTGAGCCGCCGCCCCCATCGCGCCACGCAACCCTGCCGCGTAACTATTTTGCCATTTGAGGCTCGGCGATGCCCACCGGCTCGGTCGGCGTGTTGCTCTGCGGCAGGTCGAAACGGTCGGCGTTCATGACCTTCGTCCAGGCCTTGACGAAGTCGCGCACAAACTTCTCCTCGCCGCCCCGCTCGGCATAAACCTCGGCAGTCGCGCGCAGCTGGCTGTTCGAACCGAAGATCAGGTCGGTTCGCGTCGCCCGCCATTTCTCCTGCCGCCCATTCTGTTCCTTGGCGCCGCGGTCGTAGCCGATGAACTCCTCGTCGCCGCTGCCGTCGACCACTTCCCAGAAGGTGTCGTTGTCGAGCAGGTTGACGAAGAAATCGTTGGTTAGCTGACCCTTGCGATTGGTGAACACGCCCTCCGGCCGGTCCTGGTAATTGGCGCCGAGCACGCGAAGCCCGCCGAGCAGCACCGTCATCTCGGGCGCCGAAAGGCCGAGCAGTTGCGCTCGGTCGATCAGCAATTCCTCGGTCCGAACCGAATGCTTGCTCTTGAGGTAATTGCGGAAGCCGTCGGCCGCAGGCTCCAGCGCCGCGAAGCTTTCCTCGTCGGTCCATTCCTGCGTGGCGTCGCCGCGTCCGCCGGCGAACGGCACCTCGATGTTGGAACCGCCGTCTCGCGCCGCCTTCTCGACCGCTGCAGTCCCGGCCAGGACGATCGCATCGGCCATGGACAAGGACCCGCGCAGTTCTTCGATCTTCGCAAGCACTCGTCCAAGCTCTTCCGGCTCGTTGACCTGCCAGTCTCTCTGGGGCGCAAGCCGGACCCGCGCGCCGTTGGCGCCGCCGCGATGATCGGAACGGCGATAGGTCGACGCCGACGACCACGCGGCCTTGACCAGCTGTCCGATGCTGAAGCCGGCATCCAGGATCTTCGACTTGAACGCGGCAACATCGGCGTCCGAAGGTGTCCGCCCGGCCGGAACCGGGTCCTGCCAGATGAGGTCCTCTTGCGGCACTTCCGGGCCGAGGTAGCGGCTCTTCGGACCCATGTCGCGGTGCGTCAACTTGAACCAGGCCCGCGCCCACGCGTCCTTGAACGCTTCGTGGTCGTTGCGGAATTTTTCGGAAATCTTGCGCAGCTCCGGGTCCATCTTCAGCGCCATGTCGGCCGTCGTCATCATCGTCGGCACGCGCTTCGAGGGGTCGTGCGCCGCCGGCGCCATGTCCTCCGGCTTTTGGTTGATCGGCTGCCACTGCTGCGCGCCGGCAGGCGACCGCACCAGCTCATACTCATAGTCGAGCAGCAGCCTGAAATAATTGTCCGACCATTGCGTCGGCGTGTTCACCCACGAGCCTTCGATGCCGCTGGTGATCGTATGCTCGCCGAAACCGCTCTCGTGCGCGCTTGCCCAGCCGAGGCCCTGCAAGGTGATGTCGGCCGCCTCGGGTGCGGCGTCGACCAGGCTCGGATCTCCGGCGCCGTGCGCCTTGCCGAACGTGTGGCCGCCGGCAGTGAGCGCGACGGTCTCTTCATGGCTCATCGCCATCCGCTCGAAGGTGATCTTGATGTCCCGCGCGGATTGCAGCGGGTCGGGAACGCCGCCGGGCCCCTCCGGATTGACGTAGATGAGGCCCATCTGGATGGCCGCGAGCGGATGCTCGAGCTCCATCTCCCGCTCGGGTTGAATCCGCGTCTCCGCAGCATCGACCCACTTCTCCTCGGCGCCCCAATAGACGTCGCGCTCGGCTTCGTAGATGTCCTCGCGCCCGCCGCCGAAGCCGAACACCGGACCGCCCATCGACTCGATCGCGACATTGCCGGCTAGGATGAAGAGGTCTGCCCAGCTCAGGTTTTGGCCGTATTTCCGCTTGATCGGCCACAACAGCCGCCGCGCCTTGTCGAGGTTGCCGTTGTCCGGCCAGCTGTTGAGCGGCGCGAAGCGCTGGTTCCCGCTGTTCGCCCCGCCGCGGCCGTCGCCGGTGCGGTAGGTGCCCGCGGCATGCCAGGCCATGCGGATGAAGAACGGCCCGTAATTCCCGTAATCCGCCGGCCACCACGGCTGGCTGTCGGTCATCAGAGCCGTGAGATCGCGTTTCAGCCCCTGATAGTCGAGCTTCTTGAAGGCCTCGGCATAGTTGAAATCGTCGCCCATCGGATCGGGCGAAACTCCGCCCTGATGGAGAATGTCGATCGGAAGCGAATCCGGCCACCAGTCGCGGTTGGTTCGGCCCAGCAGCGAACGCAACGTTGTCGGCCGGTTCGCCGGACAGCCCATATCACCCGTCTTCGCGTCCATGGCTCTTCCCTCCGAGTNTCGATTTGCCGACGCCGCCTAGCCGCGCCCACTGATCGAAGGAAACGAGATTCCTCGGTCAGACAGAACAGTTGAATCGATTATTCCATATGGCGGAGGCCGACTCGCAGATAATCGTAGCCGGTAATCAGCGTCAGCGCCGCCGCGATCCACAGGCAGGCGATGCCGGTCAGGTGGATCCATTGATGCGCCGGAAATGCCCCGCCGAGGATCAGGGCGCCCAGCGCAACCAGCTGGAAGGTCGTCTTCCACTTGGCGAGCGCGCTGACCGGAAGGAGCACCTTGAGTTCGGCGAGGAACTCGCGAAGCCCCGATACCATGATCTCGCGCAACAGGATGATGAGTGCCGGGATAATGCTCCAGTCCTGGATGATGGGCGCATCGCCGTCCGCCTTGCGGCTCGCCATCAGCATCACCACCACGGCCGCGATCATGATCTTGTCGGCGATCGGGTCGAGGAACTGCCCGAGGCGCGAGATGCTTCCCCATGCGCGCGCCAGATAGCCGTCGAAATAGTCGGTGATGCCGACAACGCAGTAGAGAACGAAGGTCAGCGCATAATCCCACGGCGCGGGCTTCCACAGAAGGAAGACGAGGATCGGCACCGCGAGGATCCGCGAAAGCGTCAGCAGGTTGGGCAGCGACAGCATGGTTCGGCGCGCAGCGTTATAAGGGTTTGGCGGCTTGGGCAAAGCTGGCTATGCCTCGCTTCCCGTCCATGAAACCCTGCGCGCCCAGGCTTTGATCCAGAACGTTGCCCACCTGCTGCGCGCCCGGCGATTCCTGCCGCTGTTCGCGACCCAGTTCCTCGGCGCCTTCAATGACAGCCTGTTCAAACAGGCGGTCGTGCTGTTCGTCACCTACCAGCTCTATTCGAACCCCGCGAAGGAATTCCAGTTCAGCTCGATCGCGCAAGGGCTCTTCATCCTGCCGTTCTTCCTGCTCTCGGCGCTTTCGGGCCAACTGGCCGACGACCATGACAAGGCGCGGCTGATCCGGATCATCAAGTTCGCCGAGATCCTGATCATGATCGTCGGCGGCGCCGGGCTCATGCTGGCGAATATCCCCCTGATGCTGGCTGCGGTTTTCGCGATGGGCATCCACTCGACCTTCTTCGGCCCGATCAAGTACGCGATCCTCCCGCAGCACCTTAACAGGGACGAAGTGCTGGGCGGGACTGGGCTCGTCGAAGCCGGGACCTACGTGGCCATTCTGCTCGGGACGATCCTCGCCGGAGTGCTCGCGGCGAAGCCTCAATATGCCGCCGCAGCCGTTCTAGGATTTGCCTTCCTCGGCTTCCTCGCCGGCCGCCAGGTGCCCCCTGCCCCGCCCGCCGCCGAACGGCTGCCGATCACCTGGCACATCGTCCACGCCTCGATCGAGCTGGTCAGCGCGACCATGCATATCCGCCGGCTGTTCCTGGCCATCCTCGCGATCAGCTTCTTCTGGACGATCGGCGCCGTGCTGATCATCATCTTCCCGCCGCTGGTGAAGAACGTGCTCGGCGCGAACGAGCAGGTGGCGAGCATGTTCATCGCCATCTTCTCGATCGGGATCGCTATCGGCTCGGTCGCGATCAATCGCATGCTGAAGAGCGAAGTTTCGGCACGCTTCGCCCCCGCCTCGGTGATCGCGATGGGCGTGTTCGTGGTGTGCCTGCACTTCGTCTCGCTGACATGGAGCAAGCACGGGCCGGACCTCACCACGCTGAGCAACTTCCTGTTCAACCCGATGGCCTGGCCGATGATCCTGTGCCTGCTGGGCGTTGCGATTACCGGCGGGATGTTCGTGGTGCCGCTATACGCCTTCCTGACGACCACCGTCCCGAAGACGGAGACGGCGCGGACGGTCGCAGCCAACAATATCGTCAACTCCGGCGCGATGGTGGTCGGAGCGCTGCTGGCCTTCGCGCTGTCGAGCGCCGGGATCGGCCCCGTCGGCCAGCTGCTTCTCGTCGCCGCCATGTGCCTCATAGCGGCCTGGCTCGGTTGGAAGCTCCACCTCGCCTGCGACGAGGGCCGCTGCCGGGTCGACTAGCGCCCTAGCCGATCAGGATCGAAACGAAGAGGAAGCCGGCGACGAACGTCGTCGCGAACAGCTTGAAGTCGCCGCTCAGCGTGAACGGCGCACCTTCACCCGCCGACAGATCGCGCGCCCGGCCCTTTCCGAACTGCTTCGGGTCAAGCGCGAATGCGGGCCGAATGAGCTGCATGGCAAAATCCTTAACGCGGCTTTTACCATGTTCAAACTCTCGTGCGGCGGGCGCGGCTCCTTCCGTCCCGGAGCGGGACAGGAAGTCAGCTTTTCACTCGGGAAACGTCAGCCGTTGGCGACTGCGGACATCGCCTGCTGGTCGCGGCGGCGCCGCGCAGCGAGCAGCTCGCGCGCCTGTTCGGCAGTCATCGGCTTGCCGAAATACCATCCCTGCCCGATCGAGCCTCCGAGCCCGACCACGGCCGTGTACACGTCCTTGTTCTCGATGCCTTCGACACAGACGGGCACGGACAGCGCGGCAGCGAGCGTCGTCACTGCGCGGATGATCGCGGCGCTCTCGCGCTTGGCGCCGACATTCGTCACGAAGCTGCGGTCGATCTTGATGATGTCGAACGGCAGCGAGCGGATATGCGACAGCGACGAGAAACCGGTTCCGAAATCGTCGAGCGCGAGGCGCACGCCCTGGTTCTTCAGGCTGGTGACGATCGAGCGGGCAAGATCCATGTCCGCGAACAGCGAGCTTTCGGTGATTTCGATGACCAGCCGCTCGGCCGGGAATGCCGTCTCCGCGAGGATTCGGACGATGCGCTCGGCGAGCCAGGCGTCCGCGAGCTGCGAGGGGGAGATGTTCACCGAGATGCTCATCGCCGGGTCCCACTCTGCGGCATCGCGCAACGCGGCAGAGATGATCTGTTCGGAAAGGCGCCCGATCAGGCCGATCTCTTCGGCGACCGGAATGAAGACGTCGGGGCCGATCACGCCGGACAGTGGGTGGATCCACCGCGCGAGCATCTCGAACCCGATTACCTCGCACGTGTCGAGGTCGACCTGCGGCTCGAAATAGGGGACGAACTGGCCGTGATCGAGGCCGAAGCGGATGCCTTGTTCGATCTCGCCATGGGCGATGAGCGCGCGTTCCATGCCGGCGTCGAACCAGACGGGGCGCGCGACCCGGCCGCTTCGCGCGCAGTCCATGGCGATGTCCGCTCGGCGAAGAATGTCGGGAATGCTCGCTTCACCCGCCGGAGCCGAGGCAATGCCCGCGAAAGCGCCAACCTGGATAATTTGGTCGTTGAGAAGCATCGGCCGCGCAACCGTCCGAAGCACCGCGTCCGCGAGTTCTTCGGCACAGCCCTTTTCGCCGGCGGCCAGCGGAATTGCCACCGCGAACTCGTCTCCGCTCAGCCGCCCGATGATCGCCTCCTGCCCCAGCTCGCCCGGAAGCGCTGCCGCGATTGACTTGAGCAACCATTCGCCGGCCTCATAACCGTGCTGGTCATTCACGGCCTTGAAGCGGTGAATCTGGAAGGAGATGATGACCAGATTGTCGCCCTGCGCCGCGCCTTCGGCGCAGAGCTGCGCGGCGCGGTCGGCGAAGCCCTTCCGGTTATAAAGGCCGGTCGCCGGATCGGTCGTCGCGAGCAGCGCCGCCCGGCGCTCCTGTTCCGCGCGGACCTCCGCTTCGTGCTGGAGGTCGACGTAGCGGCGCCAGCCGAACAGGATCAGTGCCACGTTGAGCGTGAGCGCGGTGCTCGCGATCCGGACGTCGGTCGCGAAATTGCCTTCGATCCGAAGGTGGTTGAAAAAGGCGCTGCCATTCCAGATCAACAGCAATACGGCGGTGATCAGCACCGCAAGCACCACTGCATCGCGGCGGGCGCTTAGCAGCCCCGAACGCCCGGGTGTCGTTACGCTGCTGAACATGGGCTTCTGCTAACGTAGGAACGCTTAATAAATTGCTGTCCGATATGGACTAATTGGGTTGGGAAGCCGTGGACGCGTAGCTCGCGCGCAACCATGCCCGATAAGCTGTGCGCGCGGCTGGTGCGGACGGCGGGATTTGAACCCGCACTCCCAATCGGGAAGAGGATTTTAAGTCCCCAGCGTCTACCGTTCCGCCACGTCCGCTATTGTGCGCCCGGCGACGGTAGGTGCAGCCGGACTATTCCGCGGTGACTTCCTTGAGATTTAACCGCTCGCGCATTTCCTTGCCCGGCTTGAAATACGGGACGCGCTTGGCGTCGACCGAAACGGACTCGCCCGTGCGCGGATTGCGGCCGATGCGGCCGTCGCGCTGGCGGGTCGAGAAGGCGCCGAAGCCGCGAAGCTCCACGCGACCGCCCTTGGCGAGCTGATCCGTGATCGAATCGAAAATGGCGCTGACGACGCCTTCGACCTCGCGCTGGGTGAGGTCTGGAAAATCGGTGCAAAGCTTCTGCACCAGCTCGGAACGGATCATCGTAACCCCGCTATGGAGAATCGGCCGCGGCCCCTCATGCGACCTTTGTCCTTAGGCTGTCAGGAAAGTTTGTCTCGCGCAAGAAGGATTTACCCAGCGTTTACGCGGGCGTCCCGGCCGGGAACGCCCGCGTATTTTTGCGCTACTTCTTGGACTTCTTGGGAGCCTTTTCGGCCTTCTCCGCCTTCTCGGGCTTCTCGGCTTTCTCGGCCTTCGCAGGCTTCTCGGCCTTCTCAGCCTTTTCGCCCTTGGCCGACTGCGCTTCCTTCAAGGCTGCCCCGAGAATATCCCCGAGGCTCGCGCCGGAATCCGACGAGCCGTATTGCGCGACCGCCTGCTTCTCCTCGGCGATCTGCATCGCCTTGATCGAGAAGTTGGGCTTCTTCGAGCGGTCGAAGCCGATGACCATCGCATCGAACTTCTGGCCCGTCTGGAAGCGCTCCGCGCGCTGCTCGTCGCGGTCGCGGCCGAGGTCGCCGCGCTTGACGAAGCCGACTGCCCCGTCGTCGCCGACCTGGACGTCGAGACCCGCGTCCTGGACGGCGCGGACGGTTACGGTGACGACATCGCCCTTCTTGACCCCGCCGGCCGCTGAGGTTCCGCCGCCCGCGGACGCGCCGGCGCCTGCACCGGCGCCGCCGCCCTCGAGCTGCTTCATCCCGAGCGAGATCCGCTCCTTCTCGACATCGACGTCGAGCACCTGCGCCTTGACCATCTCACCCTTGCGGTGAAGCCCGAGCGCCTCCTCGCCCGACACGCCCCACGCGATGTCCGACATGTGGACCATCCCGTCGACGTCGCCCTCGAGGCCGACGAACAGCCCGAACTCGGTCGCGTTCTTGACCTCGCCCTCGACCACGGAGCCGACCGGATGCGCCTCTGCGAAGGCCTCCCACGGGTTCGACTGCGCCTGCTTGAGGCCGAGCGAAATCCGGCGCTTCTCCTCGTCGACCTCGAGCACCTTCACGTCGACCTCCTGCGAGGTGCTGACGATCTTGCCCGGATGGACGTTTTTCTTGGTCCAGCTCATCTCCGAGACGTGGACGAGGCCCTCGATGCCCGGCTCGAGCTCGACGAAGGCGCCATATTCGGTGATGTTGGTGACCCGGCCGCGGAACACGCCGCCAACCGGATATTTGGCCGACGCGCCCTCCCACGGATCGCTCTCGAGCTGCTTCATCCCGAGCGAGATGCGCTGCGTTTCGCGGTTGATGCGGATGATCTGCACCTTCAGCGTGTCGCCGATGCCGAGCACTTCCGACGGGTGATTGACGCGCTTGTACGAAATGTCGGTGACGTGGAGCAGGCCGTCGATTCCGCCCAAGTCGACGAAGGCGCCGTAATCGGTGATGTTCTTGACCACGCCCTCGATCACCTGGCCCTCGGCCAGCGACTGGATGAGGCCGCTGCGCTGCTCGGCGCGGGTTTCCTCGAGGATCGCGCGGCGCGACACGACGATATTGCCGCGGCGGCGGTCCATCTTCAAAATCTGGAAGGGCTGCGGAACGTCCATCAAAGGCTGAACATCGCGAACCGGGCGGATGTCGACCTGCGAGCCCGGAAGGAACGCAACGGCGCCGCCCAAATCGACGGTGAAGCCGCCCTTCACGCGGCCGAAGATGATGCCCTCGACGCGGTTGCCGGCCTCGAATTCCTTCTCGAGCTTGTCCCAAGCGGCTTCGCGGCGCGCGCGGTCGCGGGACAGCATCGCTTCGCCGGCCGAATTCTCGACGCGGTCGACATAAACCTCGACCTCGTCGCCGATCTTGAGGTCGGCCTTCTGGCCCGGCGCCGCGAACTCGCGGAGGGCGACGCGGCCCTCGCTCTTCAGGCCGACGTCGATGACGGCCATGTCATTCTCGATGCCCGTGACGGTGCCCTTCACCACCTTGCCTTCGAAGGTCTCGTTCTCGCCGCCGAGGCTTTCGTTGAGGAGGGCCGCGAAATCGTCGCGGGTCGGGAATGTCGTGGTNGCCATGAGTNTGGTGTTCTTTCGTATTCAAACGGGCCTGCCGCGTGGCGCGCCACCATGGCGAGCCTTCACATGCGGACCTGGTTGCATGCACTGCCGCCAGCACACCGTGCGCTGGAGGCGTCCTTCGGGCGGCTTTTCGTGTGCGGAGCCCAGACAAAACGGCGCGTGAGAGTGCCGGTCCTGGGCCGGAACTCTACGCGCTCGCGATAAAAGCGGGCTGCCGCGAACGACTTAGCGTCCGCCGGACGGCGCGCGCATTAGCTTAGAGGGGGTGCGNGGGCAAGGTGCGGCAGAGAGTGATGTCATGGGCGAGTGAGTCGTGACCCCGTGGACTGTCCCTCCTCAGGAACTGTCCCCGCGTTTCCGACCGCGTCTGAGGGCGACAGTCCCCTCGGGGAAGTCCCTTGCTTGCGCCTTCGGTGAATAGGTATTTTCCTATTGCGTTCTAGGAACGAATAGAGAACACCGGGGAAGCTTTTGCCCGGAGTCGCCTGCCATGCTCGTCCTCGATCCCGCCCTGCTCATCGCCCTTGCCGCACTCATCAGCAGCCTCTCCGCATTCGTGTGGGCGGTGCGCCGCAAGCCGTGATGCGGTATGGCAAGGAGATGTTCGAAGGCTGGGGCGAATATTTCTTCATGATCGGATCGTCGGCCGCGGCGCTGATCGGTCTGATGTTCGTCGTCGTCACGCTGACCGCCGGCCACCGGAGCGACCAGGTCGAGCGCGGCAAGCACCTCTACACCTCGCCCATCGTGTGCCATCTCGGCGCGGTGCTGGTGCTGAGCGGAGCGGCGATCGCGCCGGGGATGAGCGGGACGCTGTTCGGGGTGCTGAGCGGGGTGCTGGCGCTGCTGGGGCTCACCTTGGGGGTGCGGAGCGCGGTCGGGATCAGCCGCAGCCCGGGGGCGCCCGAGGCCGCCGGGTTCGATCTCTTCTGGTACGGTGCGGCGCCGGCCCTGGTCTATGTGGGGCTCGGGGCGGCGACGGTGGCGGTGTTCGCGGAGGCGAGCTGGAGCGCGGGGGCGGTGGCGGCGGACCTGATGGCGCTGCTTCTGGTCAGCATCCACGCGGAGTGGGACCTTGTCACCTATCTCGCGCCGATCGCGGGCGGGGGCGAGCGCAAGGGCGACTAGCCGCCGATCTCCCGGGTCATCTCGATCATGGTGCGGCGGAAGCCGGCGCGGTCGAACATCGCCTGCGCCGCGCGGTTCCTGTCGGCGGTGAAGAGGACGGCGCGGGGGACGCCGAGCGCGCCGAGCGCCTCGACCATCGCCTCGAGGAGCGCCATTCCGATGCCCTGGCGGCGGTGATCGGGGTCGACGACGACATCGTAGATTTCGCCGGCTGGACCGCGAAGGACCATGTAGTCGCTCCCCTCGGCGCCGCCGTAGGCATAGCCGACGACCGCGCCCTGCCGCTCGGCGACGAGGACGATCCGGTCGGGGCGGGCGACTTGCGACACGAGGAACTGGCCGTAGCGCTCGCTGAGGTCCGGGAGCGGGGCGATGAAGCGGTCGGGGTCGAAGCGGTGATGCTCATCGACGAGCATGGCGCCGAGGCGGCCCATCGCCGCTTCGTCTTCGGGGCGCGCGGGACGGACGGCNACGTCGGCGGTCATGGCCGGCTTGTCGCAGCAGCCGGGAAACGCGGCAAGCGACATCCTGATTCACATCAAGGATGCAAGAAACCTCTCCCGCGCAAGGACTTGTTAGGCTAATCGGGAGAGGATTCAGGGGCTCGAGCAGGGGAGTTGTCATGCGTTGGGGTGTGTTGCTTGCGGCGGCGGCGTTTGCAGGACCGGTGCAGGCGCAGGACGCGGACGTCGCTCCGGCGAAGATCGTGGCACCGGTGCAGACGGTTGCGCCACTCGCGCCCGCCGACAGCGATGTCGCTCCCTTCTATGCCGCGCACCCGGGAACGCTGGTATGGCTGAGGGACGCGAGCAGCCGGGCGGCCGCGACGAAGCTTGCCGCGCATCTGAAGGATGCTCCGATCGACGGGCTTGCCGAAGGGCCTGCCCTCGCCGCCTCGGTCGAATCCGCGCTTGCCGCAGGGACGCCGGACGGCGACCAGATCGTCTCGACCGCGTGGGTCCGCTACGTCCAGGCGCTCAAGCGGCCGGTCGAGGGGGTCAGCTTCGGCGATCCGACGCTCCAGCTGAAGCCGCCGTCCGCAACGGCGATCCTCACCGATACCCTCGCCGCGCCTTCGCTCGAGGCGCAGGTCGACGCCGTCGGCAAGGTCAATCCCTTCTATGCGACGCTTCGCAAGCAGGCGATCGCGAGCGGGCAGCAGGACGACCCGCACGTGCGGGCCACGCTCGACCGGTTGCGGCTGGTGCCCGCCAAGGGCCGCGCGATCCTGGTCGACGTCGCCAATGCCCAGCTGATGACGCTCGAGGACGGGAACGTCATCGACACGATGAAGGTGATCGTCGGCAAGCCCGATTTCCAGACGCCGCTGCTTGCCGGCAAGATCTGGTACGTCACCTTCAATCCCTATTGGCACATCCCCCAGGACGTGGCGAAGCGGAAGGTCGCGCCGATCGTGATCAAGCGCGGCGTTTCGTATCTGAAGGCCGCGCGCTACCAGACCGTGGCGGCGTTCGGCGGGGACAAGGAAGAGCCGATCGACCCGACCAGCGTCGACTGGA
>JGI24740J21852_10000706_pt1 | contig 14476 bp, 13 predicted proteins | sample KBSCornC6_FD_21852 | JGI IMG/M metagenome (IMG submission 21852) | reverse complement strand
GGACAATGAGGGCTATGACGTCGCGCGAGCGCTGGCCGCCAGGGGCGTTGCGGCCTTCGTGCTCAAATATCGGCTGCGCCCGACACCGGCCGACATGGCTGATTTCGAACAGTCGATGCAGGAAATGTTCTCTGGCGCGGCCAGGACGCCGCTGCCCGCTCCCCCTCCGCGGCGACCGACCTTGCTCCGCAACTGGCGGATTCCACGGCGGCCTTTCGGCTGATCCGCGCCCGCGCGTCGCAGTGGCATGTCGATCCTGACCGGATCGGCATGATCGGCTTTTCCGCCGGGGCGATGCTGACCATGGCGACGACGCTGTCGACCACGGAGGCGAAGCCCGCCTTCATTGGCAACATCTACGGTCCGCTGGGCAGCATGACCGTGCCCCAGGACGCGCCGCCGATGTTCGCGGCCATCGCCGCCGACGATCCGCTGTTCGGCAATCGCGACTTCAAGCTGATCGACGACTGGCGTGCAGCGCGTCGCCCCGTGGAATTCCACCTGTACGAAAAGGGCGGCCATGGCTTCGGCATGTATCCGAAGGCGACCACCAGCACCGGCTGGTTCGACGCCTTCGTGCGGTGGATCGACATGCACGGAATGCTCAAGCGGACGCGGTAAAATCGGGATGGAGGGGTTGATCTCATGCGGCCGGATCGCCCCTTTTCCTATCCTGAAATGACTTCTTGCAAAGGGATCAGAAAGCGTTTCTGTGCATCAGAATCTGGATGGTGCCGAAAAGGATCACGATGTCGCGCATCAGGCTCCAGCCATTCATATATTCAAGGTCGGCCTCAACCCGCCGTAAAATATCCGCCCGGGTTTCCGTTGCACCCCTGAATCCGCGAATCTGCGCGAGACCAGTGATTCCGGGTTTCAACGCATGCCGCTTCCAATATTGGTGGTCGATGCGCCAGAACAATATGTCCTCCGCCGTCGATCCAATGGCATGAGGTCTTGGCCCGACAAGACTCATCTCCCCCAGAAGGACATTGATGAGCTGCGGCAATTCATCGATGCTGGTCCGGCGAATGATCCGGCCGACCCGCGTGGTCCTGTCGTCAGTGCGGCTGGCCGACCGGACGCCGTCCAGGTCGCATCGCTCCGCCTCCATGCTGCGGAACTTCAGGATGCTGAACAAGGTGTTGCCCCGCCCGATCCGCTGCTGGCGGAAAAAGACCGGACCGGGCGAATCCAGCTTGATCGCAATGGCGACGGCAATCATCAGCGGCAACAATCCGATCAGCAAGGGCACCGTGACGATCAGGTCCAACAGTCGCTTCGTCGCCCGGTTCGCCAGGTTCAACGGCCCGCGCGCGACTACCAATGTAGCCATGTCCTGCCAGCGCCCGACCGTCAGCGGCGCCATGGATTCGACTTCGGGAGAAATGATCTCGCCCAATATATTTCCGCCCTTCAGCATCTGCGCCCAGACCACACGCCGATCAGCTGGACAGGCGACGACCACCCGATCGTGATCGCGCAGCAGCATACCCAGTCTGTGCAGCATATAGGGGTCGTCCAGATCAGCGCGAAGGCCGATGGCCTGGGCGTCGATCAATGCCAACCGGCCTGGATCCTCGGGGATCGGGCAATCGTCCACGATCAACAACTCGGCAAACAGCCGATCCCCGAAATGACGTTCGATAAGACGGCTCAGCAGCAACCGTTGCGCAAGCAGCAGCCCGCCCGCACAGCTCAACCCGGCCAGCACTGCGGTGCGTGAGAAGGTCGAGGTGGATTTCACCGCGAACAGCAGGAGGAAGAAGATCAGCACCATGCCGGCGAAGGCCCTTCCGGCATTGCGGCAACTGGTCGTCGCGTTGGTAAGGCTGCGGGGGTCATAGGCCTGATTGTGGAAGGCGATGATGAGATAGGCCATGAGCAGCGCGGCGACGGAAGCGCCGCTATCGCGAAGCCCGACATCCAAGGGCGCAAGCGCCAGTCCAACGCTCAGGCCGCATGTCAACGCCACCATGTCCCACAGGGCAAGTGCAAGGCAAAGCCCGATCCGCACCGCGCGATGCGCCGTGGCAGGACCCCGTCCGCCGGCTGGACGGGTCGCCATCGCCAGGTCAATTCTCGACATGCACACCTCATTTTGCGCGCTCGGAGGGCTCTCCGCGCCATGGCACGCATTCGATCGAAACGCAGTTGTCGCAGAATATCCGTTCCTGCAACCGATCCTTGCCCCCTCCAAATCAGACATATTATCGCTTTACGTACAATCCGGAAGAATACAGAGGGGTGGACGGGTCGTCCCGATATCCATCGGTGCGTATTCCTGCGTAGATGACAGGTGATCACTTTCATCTATATTTTGTCTGAAAACAGCTTCGCGACGCATCCCGAAGAGCTGCGATTGGATGATGGAGCAGGATGGCAATGATTATCGCGATGGCAGTCCTCTCCGGGATATGGGTTCATGGTTCCTGCAATCTGTGGCGATTGCAGAACAAGTCGCGGAACATTGTGAAGGTTGGATGGCGCGATCGGCTCTTCGCGATCATATGGTTGCCGGTATCGCTTTATCTTCTGGTCATTTCGCTGCCCTATCTCACCTGGGATCTGATCAGGCGAAAGCGGAGAGGACGTTCATGGCGCCGGTCGGCTCACGCCAAACGGGCCTCGCTGCGGCTGGTGAAATCGTCTGTCCAGCTGGACGGAAAAAGCAGGCAAACCAGCCTGCCGCATGCCCCCAATGGCGGATCGCAATTGCAGGTCGTCAGGAACGGGGCAGCGCCCGACGATGCCCTGTTCACGATTAGATTGCCAGCAGGACGACCGCGCTGAACTTCCAGAACAAGGAGGAAAAGGCATCGTCGCGCCATGGAACGGAGGACGAAGGCTCGGCATCCAGGCGCGACAGAGCGGTTCGACCGAAAACATTGCCGGTCGAACCGCTCTTATGACTCATTCATCCGAAGTGGCGGCCGAACGCGATGCATTTTCAAGAAACTGCCTCTTCAGCGCAGAAAACCTACAGGTCGCAAATCGCCAGTCTTCTCAACAATCCAACTGCCCGCCGATCCCTGCGGCAAAGGCCACGCGCAACGCATCGGACAGGCTTCGCGTCTCCAGTTTGGACATCAGATTGGCGCGATGTATTTCCACGGTACGTGGGCTGATCCCCAATTGCAGCGCGATATGCTTGTTCGGCAGGCCCATGGTCAGGCCCGACAGCACGTCGCGCTCCCGGGGCGTGAGCTTTTCCACCATGGCCCCGGCGCGTATCGCCCGCTGACGACGCGCACCGCTATCCTGGAACAGCGTCCAGCAATTTTCCACCGCGCGCAGCAGCGTTTCCCGCTCGAACGGCTTCACCAGGAAATCGACCGCGCCCATCTTCATCGCGGTCACGGTGGAGGCAATGTCACCGTGGCCGGTCAGCATGATGATTGGGAAATAGAGTTCCGCCTCGTTCAGACGCCGCTGCACCTCTATCCCGTCCATTTCCGGCATGCGCAGATCCATGATCACGCAACCCGTCGGCTCATTCGCGGCCGCAGCCAGAAAATGCGTGCCGCGCTGCCAGGTACGGACCGTATAGCCCTCCAGCTCCAGCAGGAAGGCCGTTGCGGCGCGAACGGAATCTTCGTCATCCACGATGTGGATCAGCTTAGTGACTTCCAATGGCGTTTCCCTTCTTGCGTCTGAGACTGAAACCGAAGCAGCTTCCCGTGGCGCTCGGTTCCAGCCAGATCCGTCCGCCATGGGCTTCGACAATGGTGCGGCAGATGGACAGGCCGACGCCGGTACCCTCTTCCTTGCTGCTGACGAAGGCATCGAAAATCCGGTCCTTGATCGCGGGTGGAATGCCCGAGCCCGTGTCGGAAACGAGAAAATGCGTAGTGAGGTCATCTGCCGCCGCGACCCGCACGGTCAGTCGCCGTTCCGGCTCGTCGCGCATGGCGTCGATGGCGTTCCGGCAGAGATTGCCGATCACCTGCTGAATCTGGATCGGATCGGCAAATATCGACCCGGTGTCCGGCGCGACTTCCATTTCCACGGTGATGTCCGCCGCCGCGGCCATGGCCGCAATCAGCGCCAGGCTGCTGCGCACCACATCTTGCGCATCATGAATTTCCAACAGCGCCTCGCCGTCGCTGGCAAAATCCCGCAGGCGGCGCATGATCGCGCCGGCCCGCATCGGCCTCTTGCGCGGCAGAGCGGAAGATACGGTTCAGCTTCGACCGGTCGGCCTCCTGCCCGCGCATCAGCAGGATCGAACTGCCCTCCATATAGGCAGCGAGCGCGGTCAGCGGCTGGTTCAGTTCATGCGCCAGCATCGATGCCATCGCACCCATTGCGCTGTAGCGGGTACCGTGCAGCATCTCGGTCTGGAGCAGTTCCAGCCGCGCCTTGGTCGCCTCCGGTTCGGTCAGGTCGCGGATGAAGGCAGTATAGTGCGTCTCATGCGCGCCCTCCATCTTCACGAAGCTCATCTCGATAGGAAAGTTGGAGCCATTGCGGCGGCGACCGATCAGCCTGCGTGGATAGGATAGCGGGGTATCGCTCTCGACATGGAGAGGCTCTTCGCGAACCTCTCGCGGCGGCTGCGCCCCGGTCAGGAGAAGATCGAATTCTCCGCCTTCCAGTTCGCGCAGACCATAGCCGAACATGCGACAGGCGGTGCTGTTCATATAATCGATTCGCCCCGAAATATCGACGACGAACACCGCATCGGGGGCCGTTTCCAGAATGGAGCGCAGTTCCGCTTCCCGTTCCTGCAGGGCGACTTCCTGCGCCCTTTCCGCCGTCACGTCGCGTACCAGCTTGGCGAAACCCTGGAGCCGACCCTTGCCGTCCCGCAGCGCCGTCACCACGCAATTCTGCATGAAGGCACTACGGTCGTTCCTGATGAAATAGCAGTCGAATTCGCAACTCCCATGCTCCTTGGCAAGGGCGAAGGCTTCGGCCATATTGTCCCCCATGCCGGGAAGCTGTGAGTAGAGCAGCGATACGGGGCGATTCATGATGTCGCGGCTGTCCCAACCGGTGAAGCGTTGGGCGCCCCTGTTCCAGTGGACGACCCGCCCCTCCACATCGGTCATATAGAGGGCATAGTTGACCGATCCGTCAGTCAACAGCTTCAACTGCTCGGTCAGCCGGTTGACATAGGCGCCTTGCCGCTCCGCCCGCGCGCGCCAGAAGGTGGATTTAAACGCCACCCCATTGGCCGCCACCATGACCAGCAGGAAAGCCAGGCCGTCCTCGCCGCTTCCGCCCCTGATCTGCACGTCGACAATGGCGTAGATGACCGTCAGCAGGCCGGCAGTAGTGACAGCGGCCGGGCCAATTCCCATCAGGGTTGCGACCGAAATCACGATCAGGGTCAGGATCGCATAGTCCTCGGCAGCCAGCGACGCGACCCCGTCGCGGAAAATCCAGGAGGAGGCGAGAAAGACGATGATCAGCGAGGCAATATATTTGCCAAGGCCGCTCCAACGCACTTCGACAATCCACGCGGCAGGGGTGAACCACTGCGACGCATTACGCATGAGTGCCAGCGAGAAACGCCGCTGAAGACGCTCATCGGCGCCGGTTGCAAGCATAGTCTTTCACTCCGCGCTTATAGCCCAGAACTATTTCTTGCGACCTCGGTTTACCGTATTTATTGGACCCGGCCGGGATCGGCCCGGCTCAGCTCATGCATCATCCCATACGCCAGCCCCTTTAAGGGAAATAGCTTAAGGGAAATTGCTGCGTTGCAATGGTCGTAACAGCATGATCGGGGATTGCCTAGTAGGTATTGCTACGGAATTTTACATCTTTACGGCAACAAAATCGCCCAAGAGCAATATACTAGCATAGGTTACACTGTTCCGTACCGCCCCTTGGCGAACATCAGCAGCTGAACCAGAGCGTTTCGCCCGAGCAACAAAAGGGCCATGCCATAGGTCAGCGCTCCGATGAGGATAGTGAGGGTCAGGACTTCCGCCGGCGCCATCTCGACAAGAAAAGGCCGCGCGCCCAATACGCATCCCGCCATGGCTGCGGACGCGAACAAGCCCGGCCGAACGGCCTTCCAATAGTCCTTCCAGCTGATCGGCAGCAACAGGATCACGCCTAGGACGGAGAGCGGGTAAAGCAACCAGGCGCGGAGCGTGAAGGCGGCTGCGATCGCGCCCGGCCCCTGATCCGCCGCCGCCAGGAAGAGGGTGCAGTTCACCACGGCATAGAGGGCGACCAACCACGTCTGCCATTGTGGCTTACCAAGGGCAAGCATAAGCGATTGATTATAAATGCCGATTGCCTGGAGCGCGCCAAAGAAGCTGAGACATTGCATCACCGGCACCGCTCCTGCCCAGCGCGGCCCGAAGAAGAGATGGATGAAGGAATCGGCCACCAGCGCCATGCCGACGAAGGCCGGGGTGGTGATCAGCGATGTCGCGGAGACGAGCTTGAGGAAGGCCGCGGCCAATCGCGGCGGATCATGCTTGAGCTGCGAGAAGGCCGGGAAGGCGATCCGGGAGAGAGCCCGCGCCAGCAGCAGATTGGCCGCCAGCAGCGCGCGCTTGCCGACCGTATAGACGCCCGTCGCCGCCGCACCCAAGACAACGCCCACGATCAGCACGTCGGAGTTGGAATTGAAGAAATTGGCGATGCCCGTCAGCGTCACATGGCGGCTGTAAAAGAAAATTTCCTGTCCCTTCTTCCGAACGAAGCGAAAGCGCGGGCGCCGGGAACACCCCGCCCAGAGGATCGCAGTGCCGACCAGAGCGGTCGCCATATTCTGCATCACGAGCGCCGTCAGCCCATAGCCCGCCATGGCCATCGGAATGCCAATCAGCGCGCCTGCCAAGGTCGACAGGGTGGATCGCACCGCCAGCGGTCGCATCATCAACGCCCGGGTCAGCCAGGCTTGGGGCACGACGTTCAGCGCGGAGAGAAAATTGGCGATGCTGAGCCAGCGCAGCACCCACGCCAGTCCCGGCTGCTCCAGCGTCCGCTCCACAACACCCGCGCAGGCGAGGGTGAGCAGCAACAGCAGCGCGCCGATCGCGAAGGCGATCCAGAAGGCGGTATCATCCAGATCTGGATCGTCGCGCCCCGCGCTGACCATCGGGGCGCTTATGCCCGACAGCAAGGTCATCTGGAAGAACTGCCCCGCCAGCAGCGCCATGGCTACCACACCCAGCGCGGCGGCGTCGACATAGCGGGCTACCATCATGAACCCCAGAAACTGAATCGCCTGAACGCCCCAGCTTTCGACCAGCGACCAGGCCATGCCCGATCGGATTTTTCCGGCTATGCCGCCAGTGGTTGGGGACATGATGCTTCCCTTATCGCCTTATGAAATCGTCGCCCGCGCGGACATGCTTGACGAAACCCGCTGGATTGCCGCGCCAGAGCTGGCGGGCGGGAACATCCTCGAACACCACTGCACCTGCAGCTATCACGCTGTGATCGCCAATCGACACGCCCGGCAGGATCGTGGCGTGGCGCCCGATCCAGACGTTGCGGCCGATGTGGATCGGCCGGGGCCGTACGGCATGCCCCTCATGGACCGCATGGAAGCTGGTGTCGAACAGGCTGGCATGGTCCCCGATCCGGCTGAAGGCGCCGATCTCCACGCTGGCGGCGCTGAAGATGGTGACGCCGCTGTTGAGCGACACCTGATCGCCCAGGACGATCCGGCCGCTGCCAACGGCCTTCAGCCTGATGCGGGCGGGCTCGTTGCGCAAGCGCACGGCCTCACCCAGAACAAGTTGCCCAGCGAGATAGGGCACGCCACCCCGCACCCGCAGAGCACGGCCCCCTTTGCCGCCTGCCACCCGCAGACGCCAGCGGGTCCATCGCGCATAGAGGTCGTCGAGCCGGGCGGTGACGAAGAGCCTCATCGGCGCATGAACACCAGCTTGGCGGGATTGCCCGACATGACCGACATAGCGGGCACCCGGCCCGACACCACCGCGTTCGGCGCTATGATCGCGCCATCCTCTATCTGGCTATTGTCCAGGATCACCGCGCCCGCGCCGATCCAGACATTGTTGCCGATGCTGGTCGGGCCAGCCGACTGCACCCCCTGTTCGCGGATCGGCAGGTCGGCGCGGTCATAACGGTAATTGACGCCGATAATCGATACGTTGGGACTGATCAGGCAGTCGTTGCCGATGACGATGCCATGGCTGTGCCCGGCGATGAACACGCCGCAGCCTATGTCGGTCCGTTCACCCACCCTCACCGGCCCTTCGCTCGCCTTGATCTTCACGAAGGAGCTGATCTGCGACTTGCGACCGATCTTCAGCAGCCTGCTCCATTCCAGTTCCGCGCGCGGGCTGACGATCGCGCGCCCGACGAACAGATGGTAGAGGCTGTGCACGAAGCCTGGAATGGCGAAACGGCGTATGGCGACACCCAGGCGCATGGCGTCATGCCTCGCCCAATGTCTGCGACAATTGTTCCACCGTACGTATTCCGGCAATCTGCTCCATGCTGAGGCGCACGCCATATTGCGCTTCGAACGCCGTNATGATCCGCAGATGGGCCAGCGAATCCCAGCCGGGAACCTCGTCCCGNTCCAGNCGCNGGTCTATCCGGGACGGATCGACTTCGATGATATCACCGACGAGGTTCAGCAGGTCGTCCATATCCACAATCATCNTCTCGCCTCCAGCATGATCCAGTCGCATTCCCTGAACGCGACATCCGCCCGGGAAAGCGCGTAGTCCGTGCCGTCGCCGCCCTTGATGGCGGCAAAGCCCTGATCGTCGAAAAAGCCGCGCACCGGATCGTTCTTGGCCGTCGGAACGTAGCTGCCGTGCAGGAATGCGGCGTCACTTTCCAGAAAACGACGCTTGACCTCATTCATCATGGCATGTTCCAGGCCGCGGCCCATGGCGCGGCAACTCATCAGCAAATGCCCGATATGGAGCGCCGTGCCCTCTCGCCTCAAGGCGCAGATCGCGACCGTGCCCAATTCCCCGAAGCGGTCGCGCAGATCCGCAACGATGAGCTGCCATGCCGGGCCGGTCATCATCGCCTCCACCTCCCCCATGGTCGGGCGGCCGGTGGTCAGGTTGAACTGGTTGGTCTTGTTGAAAAGCTGATGCACTCTCAGCAGGTCTGCCGGCCCCGCGGCGCGGACCGCCGCGCGCATGTCAAGGTCGCGCAGATAATCCATCGGATCGCAGGAAGCACACAGAGCCTCCCGCTTGGCAGCCAGCGCATATTGTTCGGTCCTGGCCCTGTCCTCCGCCGTCAACCGGCTTTTCTCGAACCAGGGCAGCGCGTCCAATATATCGACAAAGTCGGACGGATCTGGCGGCAGAAGCACGGCATGGACATCCGGGCAATATTGCCGCACGGCCGCGATCTCCGCCGCGTTATCATCCAGGAACACCAGAGCGTCCAGACCGATATTGAGCTGGCTCGCGATCTTCTCTATACTCGCATATTTGGTATCCCAGCCTATCGCCGTCGCCGCCATGTCCGACAATTGTAGCGGCATGTCGGTACGCAGGCGAAACACTTCCTCGACATCTTCCGGATTGTTCTTGCTGCACAATGCGAGCATGATGCCGCGCTCCTTGAGCGCCTTGATGCGGAGTTGGAAGGCACGGAACGCCTCACCCACCATGTCGCCGCGGCCGACGCGGATACCGTGCGGCCCGTCCTCGCCCACCACCCCGCCCCACAGGCTGTTGTCGAGGTCCAGCACCAGGCATTTGCGCGCTGCTCCGAGTGCGCCCACAAGTGCATGGGCGAAGACCGCGCCGAATTCCCGCATCATCATGTCGGTCCAGCCCAACCCGGCGAGATAGTGCATCCGGCGATCTATCGCATGCCGCGCGCCGACCCGGCCCATCGCTTCGACCACGTCCAGCATCATCGCCCTGGGGCGCGCCCGCACGGCGCGGATCAACGCCAGGTTCAGCTCCAGGAAGAATTCGCGCTCGCCATATTCACTGCTGAGGTCCGCGACGCCCAGCGCGCTGGAAGGACAGGGGAAATTGGCTACCATCAGCGTCGCTGTGGTGCGCATGACCGCGCTGTCGATCCAACCCTCTATCTCCGCCGCCATATCGGCCCGCAAGCGATGACGGTCCTCAACGGAGAGTTGATGGAACCGTGCGAAGGCATCGGGCCGCATCACCTCCGCCGACAGTAGCAGAACGATGACGTGGGGATCGAAGCACTGCAGCGCCTCGCCATGCAGATCCTGCATATATTGGCCGAAGGGGCTGACATGGAATGCGGACATCTGGCCGGCCTTCGCGGCCTCCACACGCAGGAAGGGGGTGAGAAGGTCCAGCGTGACATTGCCCATCAGCGCGACGCGCACGCCGGCCTGCGCCTCCATCTCGCGCAATAGCCTGCCGGTCTTGCGATAATCAAGCGACGCCGATCCGGTATACAGGGATTGCATCATCTCAGAAAAGCCCATTTGGGTGGTCATGTCTCAATCCTTTCCAAGCCGACGCCAGGCGAGGTGCAGGGTAAAGAGCGTGGGGATCGCACCGCCCAGCGTCGCGCCCCATAGCAGCCCGGTGATGCCGTAAGCGGCCCCGGCCAGCGCACCGCTGACCGTCAGCGCCAGACCCACCACGCCCCATCCGTTGAGCAGCACCAGATCGGCGGGCGATCCCGCCGCCGTGAGCATCGCTCGGGGGAAGGCCATGGCGACCTTTCCCACACCGTTCACGCAGGCGGCGAAGACCAGGGCCGGACTGATGGCGTAGAGGCCACCGGTCACCATCGTGGCGAGCAACGGGCCGCAGACGGCAAGGCCCGCCGTCGCCACGATGATCACCGCGAGCAGCGGCCTGGCCTCCACCAGCACAATGGCCTGTCGGCGCGCCGGTTCCGCACCGATCAGCCGGGGCGCGAGGGTGAAGCCAACGCCGGAAGCGAGCAGGCGGAAGGGAAAAATCGCGACCGACGCCAGCACGCCGAACAACGCCAGATCCTTCAGGTCCAGCAGGATCGGAATGACGATCCGTTCGATCTGTAGCGACAGCGTGCCGAGGGCGACGAGGCCCAGCATTGACCCCGCCTCGCGCCAGCGCCGGGCGGGATGGCCGACATCGCCGTCCTTCGCCCTGCATCGCAAAAGACTCCAGCCGATCGCGCCGAAGACGATGTTTCCGGCGGCGAATATGGCAAGAGGCGTCGCCCCATGCTTGATGCCGAGAAGGACAGTCAGGGTTCCGGCAAGCAGGAGGATGAAACTGGCCGAAATCGCGAGCAGCATGGAGGCACCGGGCATCTCCCATGCGCGAAGGCCGGTGCTGGTCGCCGCGACAAGCCCGCCGCCGGCAATTGCCAAGGCCGTCAGCCATGCCTCGCCCCGGTGCAGTCCGCCCAGCAGGCCAGTTACCGCGCCCACCACACCGCCCACCACAAGGCCGGAGAGGATGAGGAAAGCCAGCAAGCCCCTTCCCGCCCGCATCGGCCCGCGCAGGAACAACTGATCCACGCCCATCGGCGTCAGCAGGCCGAAGATATTGAACAAAGCAACCGCCAGCGTGAAACGGCCATAAGCCTCCACCGGCAGCACCCGCGCCAGCAGAAGCATGCCCAGGGTGAAGGCTGCGCCCGACAGACCGAAACCCAGCGCGGCGAACAGGCTGGAGGGTGCGCCCTTCACCACCCGCGCGCTGGTGCCGATGGCCGTCATGCGGCCTCCAGCGCCGTGGGCGAAGGGGGTGTCGTGACATCTGACGAAAGCACGGCATAGGCGCTCCGCAGCCGCTCGACGAAGGCGGCATGGCCATAGTCGAGCCGAGCCCTTGTGGCCGCCGCCTTCCCCAGACCCTCTCTCAGCGCGTCGTCAGCGCAGAGCCGTCGCAGCCCTTCCGCCATGTCCTGCGGCGTTACCGGTGTCAGCATGGCGCAACGACCATCCAGAACCTGGGAATGGCTTTCGATATCGGTTGCCAGCAGCCGCCCTGCCCGACGCCATATAGGAGAAGATCTTCATCGGCGTGTTCCGGCCCTTCAGGCGCGGCGAGCAGAGGATGTCCGCCTGCGCCAGATAATGGCTGAGGCCATCCAGCGGGCGCGGCCCCAGCAGATGCACGTCGCCTTCCAGCCCGCGTTGCAAGGCGAATTGCCGATGCTGCGCGACATGGTCCGCCTGGCCGCCTATCACGACCAGCGCGGGGCGCTCAACAGGCGCAAGGGCCGCCATCGCTTCGATAAGCAGGCGGACACCCTGATAGGATTCCAGATTGCCGACATAGAGCGCGAGCGGACGATCCTTCGCATAGAGGCGCAGATCTTCGACGGGTGCTGCAGCAGCGGGTCCTTCCATCGCGACGTCGGGCAGCAGATGGATGCGCCCGGGGGCTGCGAAACGGCTGGCGCTTTGCAGGATGGCGGGGCAGACGGCGATCACCAGATCGCTGCGGCGGAAGACGAATTGCTCGCATCGCTCGACGATCCAGGCGAGGACGCCGGCTCCGGGCCATTTCTCGACGATCTGCTCGCTCAGGATCGAATCCGCATCATAGACGAGGCAGGTTCCGAAGAGCCGGGACAGGGGCAGCGCGAAGAAGGCCGCCTCCTCGACAGCGTGGATCACATGATGGCGATAGCGCCGAAGCAGGCCGATCGCGGTGAAGAGCATCCAGAAATCGCAGGCGAGCTTCTTGAACGAAAAGCCGATCGGGACATTCCGCACCCCCGGCGGAGCCGCGATGCGGTGATGCCGCACGCCGGGCATCGGCACGTCGCGCCCCTCATGGAAGCTCAACAGATCAACCTCATGTCCCTGCGCAGCCAAGGCTTCGGCTGCCATTCGCACGGCAATGGGCGTGCCGCGTTCCTCGTAAAAGGGCTGTGGCGCCAGCATCAATATCTTCATGAGGCCATTCTCAGGCGAAACTGGTTGCCGAGGAAATGCAACGGCCCGGCGAGCGCACCATAATGCCGCGCCTGCCTGCCGGTCGAGCGGATCAGCAGGCGCAGGTCGCGGCCGGGACGATCGGCCGAAAGCCTGCCCTGCACCATGGTCCCGAAAGTACCGATCCGCCGGGCATCGCCCCTCAACGGCAAGGGGTCCGATCCGCGCAGCACCGTCCGATGGCGGAAGCGACGTTCCGGCCAGAAAGCAGGACGCCCGCCATTGTCGCCCAACAGCAGTCGCTCCTCCGAATCTCCGGCCAGCAGCCTGTCGACCAGCCGCCCTCGCGCACCGGCCCATTTGCCGACGCCCCAGGGAAGGATGATCAGCGCGCCCGCAGCGTCCATCGCCTCGATCAATTGTTCGGCCGGCGCGCCATCGGCAAAGTCGGCGGCCGTAGCCAGCGCCAGCATCTCGAGCCTTTCGGCGCTGACGACCTGCCTTCCGGCCAGCACCAGCAGGTCGGCCGAACCGGTTTCCAGCCAGAGGCTTTCCGGTTCCGCCGTGGTCCGCGCCGATGCCTTCAACGTTCCGAACGCATCGCACCCCTGTTGCTCCGCCAGCATGAAGACAGCCAGGCAATCCTTCCCACCCGCCGCCGCCATCATGCGTTCATGCGCCTGCATCAACCTGTCCCATGGGTCGTCGCCGGGATGCAGATGGACGTGCGCGTCGATCATCAGTTCAGGCATGACGCGGTCGCCATCCGCCGGTTTGCGGCAAGAGCGCGGCGGGCCACAGGCGGCGCGCCACCTGTTCGCTCAGCAGCGGCGCGGTGGTCAGCTTGCCGCCCAATAGCATATGATAGCCCTCCGGCCCGGGACGCAAATGCCGGTCTCCGGGATGAAGCGCCCGCCCGCTGCCGTCACGATCCGGCAGCAGACCGGCATAGATGGCCAGCACCGATCCTTCGTCCAGTTCAAGGTTCGGAAGGCATTGGCGAATGGATGCGAGGGCGGACCGGACATCCTCCGCCGTCGGTTGAGGCGAAAGGCTGCCGGGTCCGGGACGGTAGAAAGTGCCGACCAGCGTCGCTGCGCCATAGCGGCGAAAGAAGAAGCTGCGGCCGCGGCCGGGCGTAGGCGACAGGGCATAGGCGTCGCTGGCGGGGGGCGCGGGAATGTCCATCAGCAGGTTGAAGGCGAGGACCGCCGCGCTCGGCACCCGGCGCGCCGGACCGAGGCAGCGCCCCGCTTGCGCGCCGCCGCAATCGAATAGCAGGTCGGCAGCGATCCTCTGCTCCCGCCCGTCCTTCACGTTCCGCAACTGGACGGCCCGGACGCCTCCGCCCTGCTCGATCAGGCCGGTTATCTCAGTGGAGCGCAGGACGACGCCGCCGCGCTGCTCCACCTCAGCCAGCATTTCCCTCAGCAACGCGGGCGGGTTCAGCAACTGCGCATCATACCAGACCGCGCCGCCCAGCAGACCGTGAGCCGCGACATCATAGGCCTGCAAGACCTCCTGCCGCGAACAGGCCCCGTCTTTGGGAAGCGGCACATGCTGGCCGAGTGCCGTTCGCAGCATATGGTCAAGTCCTCGCGCGAGGGCGAACAGGCGGGGCGACCGGGGGGTGCCGTCATAGAGCGGCATCACACAGCGCAGTGGCCGGACCTGATGCGGATAGCG
>JGI24740J21852_10000703_pt1 | contig 14504 bp, 12 predicted proteins | sample KBSCornC6_FD_21852 | JGI IMG/M metagenome (IMG submission 21852) | reverse complement strand
TTGCCTTCGACCAGCGTGGGTTCGAAGGCCTGGATGCCCAGGCGGTGCAGCGTCGGTGCGCGGTTCAGGAGAACCGGATGCTCGCGGATAACCTCGTCCAGGATATCCCAGACTTCCGGCTTTTCCTTTTCGACCAGCTTCTTGGCCTGCTTGACGGTCGAGGAATAACCCTTCGCGTCGAGGCGGGCATAGATAAACGGCTTGAACAGCTCGAGCGCCATCTTCTTCGGCAGACCGCACTGGTGCAGCTTGAGTTCCGGACCGGTCACGATAACCGAACGGCCGGAATAGTCGACGCGCTTGCCAAGCAGGTTCTGGCGGAAGCGGCCCTGCTTGCCCTTGAGCATGTCGGACAGCGACTTCAACGGACGCTTGTTGGCGCCGGTGATGACGCGGCCACGACGGCCGTTGTCGAACAGCGCATCGACAGATTCCTGCAGCATGCGCTTTTCGTTGCGGATGATGATGCCCGGAGCGCGCAGTTCGATGAGGCGCTTCAGACGGTTGTTACGGTTGATGACGCGGCGATACAGATCGTTCAGATCCGAGGTCGCGAAACGGCCGCCATCCAGCGGAACCAGCGGACGCAGGTCCGGCGGGATGACCGGGACGACCTTCATGATCATCCATTCCGGACGGTTGCCTGACTCCATGAAGTTCTCGACGATCTTCAGGCGCTTCATCAATTTCTTCTGCTTGAGATCCGACGTGGTGTCGGCAAGCTCGGAACGCAGGTCGCCGGCGATCTTCTCGAGGTTCATGCTGGCCAGCATCTCGTAGATCGCTTCAGCGCCGATCATGGCGGTGAACTGGTCTTCGCCATACTCGTCGACGGCGAGCATATACTCTTCTTCCGAGAGAAGCTGGTGCTCCTTAAGAGCAGTCAGGCCTGGCTCGGTGACGATGTAGTTTTCGAAGTAGAGCACGCGCTCCACATCCTTCAGCGTCATGTCGAGCAGCGTCGAAATGCGCGAAGGCAGCGACTTCAGGAACCAGATGTGGGCAACGGGAGCGGCGAGCTCGATATGGCCCATGCGCTCACGGCGAACGCGCGACAGCGTGACTTCGACGCCGCACTTTTCGCAGATGATGCCCTTGTACTTCATGCGCTTGTACTTGCCGCACAAGCATTCGTAGTCCTTGATCGGTCCAAAGATTCGTGCGCAGAAAAGACCATCGCGTTCCGGCTTGAACGTACGATAGTTGATCGTTTCCGGCTTCTTGATCTCGCCATAAGACCAGGAAAGAATCTTCTCCGGCGACGCAATCGAAATCCGGATGGAATCGAAATTCTGCGCAGGCACCTGCGGATTGAAAAGATTCATGACCTCTTGGTTCATGCCTATCTCCTTTAGGGGCGAAACGCCCTCGAATTGCGAACAGTGCCGGCAAATCCCGGGAACCGGACTGACGCTTTAAAACCGCCTTGCGGCGCCATGCATCCGAAGGGACGCCAACGGCGCTGCAATATTCCAAGCGGTGCGCGCTGACTGGCAGCGCGCACCCGCAGGCTATTACTCGGCTGCGTCCGGAAGCTGGCTTGCCGTCTGCAGATCGTCGACCTTGGAGTTTTCCAGTTCGACGCTGAGGCCCAGCGAGCGCATTTCCTTGACGAGAACGTTGAAGCTTTCCGGAATGCCCGCCTCGAAGGTGTCGTCGCCACGAACGATGGCTTCGTAGACCTTGGTGCGGCCGGCCACGTCGTCCGACTTGACCGTGAGCATTTCCTGCAGCGTGTAGGCTGCACCGTAAGCTTCGAGCGCCCAGACTTCCATTTCGCCGAAGCGCTGGCCGCCGAACTGCGCCTTACCGCCCAGCGGCTGCTGGGTGACGAGCGAGTACGGACCGATCGAACGGGCGTGGATCTTGTCGTCGACAAGGTGGTTCAGCTTCAGCATGTAGATGTAGCCAACCGTGACCTGGCGGTCGAACTGCTCGCCGGTACGACCATCGTACAGCGTCGACTGACCGGTCTGCTTGAGACCTGCCATTGCCAGCATGTGGTTGACGTCAGATTCGCCAGCGCCGTCGAAGACCGGGGTCGCGATGGACACGCCACGCTTCCATTGATCGGCCAGACGCAGCACCGACGCATCGTCATACTCGTGAACGTCGTCGCTCTTCGGACCGTCGCCGACGACCAGATCGATCGTCTTGCGCAGAGGCTCGATGTTGCCGCTCGCCTTGTAGGCTTCGATCAGTTCGCCGATCTGACGACCCATGCCGGCGCAAGCCCAGCCAAGGTGCGTTTCGAGAATCTGACCGACGTTCATACGCGAGGGAACGCCCAGCGGGTTCAGCACGATATCGACATGCGTACCGTCTTCGAGGAACGGCATGTCCTCGACCGGAACAATGCGCGAGACCACGCCCTTGTTCCCGTGACGGCCTGCCATCTTGTCGCCCGGCTGGATCTTGCGCTTCACAGCGACGAAGACCTTGACCATCTTCATGACGCCCGGAGGCATTTCGTCGCCGCGCTGGACCTTTTCGACCTTGTCCATGAAGCGCTGTTCGAGACGCGACTTGGATTCATCGTACTGGCCACGCAGGGCTTCGAGCTCGCTCTGGACCTTTTCGTCCTCGACGGCAAACATCCACCACTGCGAACGCGGATACTCGGAAACGACGGCGTTCGACAGTTCCGTGCCCTTCTTGAAGCCCTTCGGACCAGCAAGAGCAACCTGACCGCGCAGCATCTCGACCAGACGGCCGTAGACGTTACGGTCGAGGATCGCCTGTTCGTCGTCGCGGTCCTTGGCAAGGCGTTCGATCTCTTCGCGCTCGATCGCCATGGCACGTTCGTCCTTTTCGACGCCGTGACGGTTGAAGACGCGAACTTCGACAACCGTACCGTAGGTGCCGGGCGGCATGCGCATGGAGGTATCGCGAACGTCCGATGCCTTTTCACCGAAAATGGCGCGCAGAAGCTTTTCTTCCGGCGTCATCGGGCTTTCACCCTTCGGCGTGATCTTGCCGACGAGGATATCGCCCGGCTGAACTTCGGCGCCGATGTAAACGATGCCGGCTTCGTCCAGGTTCTTCAGCGCTTCTTCCGAAACGTTCGGAATGTCGCGGGTGATTTCTTCCGGACCGAGCTTGGTGTCGCGCGCCATCACTTCGAATTCTTCGATGTGGATGGAGGTAAACACGTCGTCGGCAACGATACGCTCGGAGAGCAGGATCGAGTCTTCGTAGTTGTAGCCGTTCCACGGCATGAACGCGACGAGCACGTTACGGCCGAGAGCCAGATCGCCGAGGTCGGTCGACGGACCGTCCGCCAGGATGTCGCCCTTGTTGACCACGTCACCGACGGTGACCAGCGGACGCTGGTTGACGCAGGTGTTCTGGTTCGAACGCTGGAACTTCATCAGGCGGTAGATATCGACGCCGGACTTCGACGGATCGAGGTCTTCGGTGGCGCGGATAACGATACGCGTTGCGTCGACCTGGTCGACCACGCCGCCGCGGCGGGCGCCGATGGCAGCACCGGAGTCACGCGCGACGACCGGCTCCATGCCGGTACCGACGAACGGGGCTTCGGCACGCAGAAGCGGCACGGCCTGACGCTGCATGTTCGAGCCCATGAGAGCGCGGTTGGCGTCGTCGTTTTCCAGGAACGGGATCAGAGCGGCAGCGACCGAAACCAGCTGCTTCGGCGAGACGTCCATCAGGTTGATGTTGTCGCGCGGAGCGAGCATGACTTCGCCGGCATGACGGCAAACGACGAATTCCTCGATGAAGGAGCCGTCGGCGTCGAGCTCGGCATTGGCCTGAGCAACGTAGTACTTCGCCTCTTCCATGGCGGAGAGGTAGAGCACGTCGTTGGTCACCTTACCGTCGATGATACGGCGATAAGGGCTTTCGATGAAGCCGTACTTGTTGACGCGGGCAAAGGTCGCCAGCGAGTTGATAAGACCAATGTTCGGACCTTCCGGCGTTTCGATCGGGCAAATACGACCGTAGTGCGTCGGATGAACGTCGCGGACTTCGAAGCCGGCGCGCTCGCGGGTCAGACCGCCCGGGCCGAGAGCCGAAAGACGGCGCTTGTGGGTGATTTCCGAAAGCGGGTTCACCTGGTCCATGAACTGCGACAGCTGCGAGGAGCCGAAGAATTCGCGGACGGCAGCGGCAGCCGGCTTTGCGTTGATCAGGTCCTGTGGCATGACCGTGTCGATTTCGATCGAGGACATACGTTCCTTGATCGCACGCTCCATGCGCAGCAGACCCAGACGATACTGATTTTCCATCAGCTCGCCGACCGAACGGACGCGGCGGTTGCCGAGGTTGTCGATGTCGTCGATCTCGCCCTTGCCGTCACGCAGCTCGACAAGCATCTTGACTACGGCCAGGATGTCGTCCTTGCGCAGAATGCGAACGGTGTCTTCGACATCGAGGTCGAGGCGCATGTTCATCTTCACGCGGCCGACGGCGGAGAGATCGTAACGCTCCGCATCGAAGAACAGCGAGTTGAACATGGCTTCGGCCGATTCCATGGTCGGCGGCTCACCCGGACGCATGACACGGTAGATGTCAAACAGAGCGTCCTGGCGGTTCTCGTTCTTGTCAGCCGACAGCGTATTGCGGATGTAGGCACCGACATTGATGTGGTCGATGCCGAGGATCGGGATCTCGTCGAAGCCGGCCTTCAGGATGACAGGCAGGGTCTTCTCGTCGATTTCGTCGCCGGCTTCGAGATAGATCTCGCCGGTCTGGAAGTTGACGATGTCTTCTGCCAGGAACAGGCCGTACAGCTCTTCGTCGGTCGCCTTCAGAGCCTTGAGGCCCTTGTCCTGCAACTGACGCAGCAGGCGCGGCGTGAGCTTCTTGCCGCCTTCGACCACGACTTCGCCGGTGTCGGCGTCGATCATGTCTGTAACGGTCTTGGCGCCCTTCAGCGTTTCCGCCTTGAAGGGGATGCGCCAGCCATCGCCGGAGCGCTTATAAAGCGACTTCGTGTAGAAGGTCGACAGGATTTCTTCGCCGTCCATGCCGAGTGCCATTAGCAGCGACGTCACCGGAATCTTGCGACGACGGTCGATACGGGCGTAGACGATGTCCTTGGCGTCGAACTCGATGTCAAGCCAAGAGCCGCGATACGGGATGACGCGAGCGGCAAAGAGCAGCTTGCCGGAAGAATGGCTCTTGCCCTTGTCGTGATCGAAGAAGACGCCCGGCGAACGGTGCATCTGCGACACGATCACACGCTCGGTGCCGTTCACGATGAACGTACCGTTATTCGTCATGAGCGGCATGTCGCCCATGTAAACGCTCTGTTCCTTGATGTCCTTGATGGACTTCGCGCCCGTATCCTCGTCGATATCGAACACGATCAGACGGAGGGTCACCTTCAGCGGCGCTGCATAGGTCAGGTCGCGCTGGCGGCACTCGTCGACGTCGAACTTCGGCGGCTCGAATTCATAGGAAACGAACTCCAGCATGGAAGCGCCGGAGAAGTCGGTGATCGGGAAAACCGACTTGAAGACAGCCTGAAGACCTTCGTCCGGGCGGCCGCCCTTGGGTTCTTCGACCATGAGAAACTGATCGTAGGACGCCTTTTGAACCTCGATGAGGTTCGGCATCTCTGCGACTTCGGGAATCTTACCAAAAAACTTGCGTACGCGCCTGCGACCGTTGAACGAAAGGGTCTGAGCCATCGTCGCTCCTTTAAAATCCTGCACCCGGGCCTGCAACGGACGGGAATCGCTGGCCAGGCGACCCCATCAATCAATGAGTAGTTCAATCTCGTCTATCTAACCAAAAACCGCTCAGCCGGATTGCGTCGCGGTTCGGTTTGAGACCATCCTCTTGAAGAACCCATTACCCAAAAGCCGTTTTGCCCGCGGCTTTTGGGTAATTCGTTCAGAAAAACGGCAAATGGGAGGTAGCAAAAAGCCACCTCCCAAAGCAGTTTCAAGCTTACTTAACGTCGACCTTAGCGCCGGCGTCTTCGAGCTTCTTCTTGATGTCAGCAGCTTCAGCCTTGGAAACAGCTTCCTTGACAGCCTTCGGAGCGGCTTCAACGAGGTCCTTGGCTTCCTTGAGGCCCAGGCCGGTGATGGCGCGGACTTCCTTGATGACGTTGATCTTGTTCGCGCCGGCATCCGTGAGGATGACGTCGAACTCGGTCTTTTCTTCTTCAGCAGCTGCAGACGGGCCAGCCGGGCCGCCAACGGCAGCAACGGCTACCGGAGCAGCGGCGGAAACGCCCCACTTTTCTTCGAGAAGCTTGGACAGTTCTGCGGCTTCGAGAACGGTCAGCGAGGAGAGGTCGTCTACGATCTTTGCGAGATCAGCCATTTTTGTAGTTCCTTTTGTTCGGTTCGAACTGGTTGGTTATGAACAGCGAAAAACCGCCTTACGCGGCTTCGTCCTTCTTGGCGTAGGCCGAGAACACGCGAGCAAGCTGACTTGCCGGCGCTGCAACAACACCTGCGATGCGGGTAGCCGGAGTCTGGATCATGCCCAGCAGCTTCGCGCGCAGCTCGTCCAGCGAAGGCAGGGTCGCGAGCGACTTTACACCTTCGGCGTTGAGCGTTGTTGTTCCCATGGCGCCGCCCAAGACAACGATCTTGTCGTTGCCCTTGGCGAAATCCACGACGACCTTCGGAGCGGTAATCGGATCAGTGCTGTATGCGATCAGCGTCTGACCGGTGAAGAGATTGGAAATCCCTTCCGCATCCGTGCCCTGAAGAGCAATTTTGGCCAGGCGGTTCTTCGCGACTTTGACGGTGCCACCAGCAGCGCGCATCTTGGAACGAAAATCGTTCATCTGAGCGACTGTAGCACCAGCATAGTGGGCCACGACAACCGAACCAGAAGCCTTGAAGACTTCGTTCAGTTCCGTGACGAATTCGCGTTTTTCCGCTCTTTCCACTGCTTTTCTCCAGTTGACAGGACCGGATTAACGGGCCTGCCGGGTTGCCTTTTGCCTCCTGGGATCAATGAGATCCCAAGCGACGCTTGAGGATCCTGTCCCCTCGCGCTCGAGCCTGACGGCTCCAAGGCACAAGGCATCCAAGGCTCGAACCGAGTTCATCGAAGCAAAGCTTCTTCAAAATTCGGGTCTTACCCGTCTCATGCAGGCTTGAGTGATTAAGGGATAACCACCTGCAATCTCGGACAGGAATTCCGGATTTCTCCGGAAATCCCGGCCCCGAAGGACCGGGAATTCTTAAACGCCGGGCACAACGCCCGGCATAATCATTAGGCGCTCGGCGCCGTAACCGTCGACGGCTCGATCTTGACGCCCGGACCCATGGTCGAAGAGATCGCTACGCGCTTGACGTAGTTGCCCTTGGCACCAGCCGGCTTCGCCTTGATGACCGCATCAGCGAACGCGCGGATGTTTTCTTCCAGAGCCTTGGCGTCGAACGAAGCCTTGCCGATACCGGCATGGACGATACCAGCCTTCTCGACGCGGAACTCGACAGCGCCGCCCTTGGAAGCTTCAACGGCACCCTTGACGTCCATCGTAACGGTGCCAACCTTCGGGTTCGGCATCATGCCGCGCGGGCCGAGAACCTTACCGAGACGGCCGACGAGCGGCATCATGTCCGGGGTGGCGATGCAGCGATCGAAATCGATCTTGCCACCCTGAACGATTTCAACCAGGTCTTCAGCACCGACGACGTCTGCGCCAGCAGCCTTGGCTTCATCAGCCTTGGCGCCGCGAGCGAAGACGGCAACGCGAACCGTACGGCCGGTGCCGTTCGGCAGGTTAACAACGCCGCGAACCATCTGGTCGGCGTGACGCGGGTCAACGCCGAGGTTCATCGAGATTTCGACGGTTTCGTCGAACTTGGCGACGGCACGTTCCTTGACCATGTTGATGGCCAGATCCAGAGCATAAAGCTTGGTCGGATCAACGCCTTCACGAATCTTCTGAATACGCTTTGCTACCATGATCTTAGCCCACCACTTCCAGGCCCATCGCGCGGGCAGAGCCCTCGATCATGGCCATTGCGCCTTCGATATCGGCCGCATTCAGATCCTTCATCTTGGCTTCGGCGATCGACTTGATCTGAGCCTTGGTGAGCGAACCAGCCTTGGAACCCTTACCCGGGGTCTTCGAACCGGACTGGATCTTGGCTTCCTTCTTCAGGAAGTAGCTGACCGGCGGCTGCTTCATGATGAAGGTGAAGGACTTGTCCTGGTAGTAGGTGATGACGACCGGGATCGGCATGCCCTTTTCCATTTCCTGCGTGGCGGCATTGAACGCCTTGCAGAATTCCATGATGTTAATGCCACGCTGACCAAGCGCAGGACCGATCGGCGGCGACGGATTCGCCGAGCCGGCCTTGACCTGCAGCTTGAGCTGGCCTGCAACTTTCTTAGCCATTTCTCTCTGCCTTTCTATATGACCGGTTGCCCGGCCCACTATGCCGGATCGCTCCGGCGGCTGCGGTTGCGTGGTGCGGATCACCAGGCCCGGCTAAGACCCTACCCTTCCACGCGGATTGCGGCTTGGCCGCGAGACATAAGCAAGCATTTGCTTATATCCAAACTCGAACGAAAGGCTAGCCGCCAGGCCAACCTTTCGTAGAAATCGCAATCAGACCTTCTCGACCTGGCTGTATTCCAGCTCGACCGGCGTAGCACGGCCGAAAATCGACACTTCCACCTTCAGGCGCGAACGCTCTTCGTCCACATCCTGAACCGTGCCGTTGAACGAAGCGAACGGGCCGTCGGAGACGCGAACCTGCTCGCCGATCTCGAAGGATACGGAAGCCTTCGGCCGCTCGACGCCTTCCTGGACCTGACCGAGAATACGCTCGGCTTCATAATCCGGAATCGGAACGGGCTTATTGTCGGAGCCGAGGAAACCAGTGACCTTCGGCGTATTCTTGATCAGGTGGTAAGCTTCATCCGTCAGGTTGGCGCGCACAAGCACGTAACCCGGGAAGAACTTGCGCTCGCTGTCGACCTTGCGGCCGCGACGAACTTCAACAACCTTTTCGGTTGGCACAAGGATCTTTTCGAACAGATGCTCGAGACCCTTTTGCCTGGCCTTCTCCTCAATGGATTCAGCCACCTTCTTTTCGAAATTAGAATAAGCGTGGACGATGTACCAACGTGCCGCCATGTTCATCTCCACCCGATATCAGTTGCCGGTATTCAGCACATAGCTGAGAATCCAGCCAATAAGCTGGTCGGCAGCAAAGAAAAACAGCGAGGCGAAAACGACCATGACGAGCACCATCACCGTCGAGATCATCGTCTCGCGACGCGAGGGCCAAGTGATTTTCGACGTCTCGGAGCGCACCTGCCGCAGAAACGCTAGTGGATTCGTTTTGGATGCCATTGACTGCCCACGCAATTACGGCGCGTAAAGCTGAAACTATCAGCCCCACGCACCGCGTGTCTGTTGAACTCTACATAAACACCGATTCCCAATTTAACAAGAGGCAATACGGTGCTTTCTAAAATTTGCCGACAATCCGGCATAACCCTCAACCAGAGAAGCTGCGAAACGACGCGCCAGTCAAATCAAGGAAAATGGCAGGGGCAGCAGGGCTCGAACCTACGACCTGCGGTTTTGGAGACCGCCGCTCTACCAACTGAGCTATACCCCTTCTTCCTTCGAATATTCACTTCAAGCGGTGGACCGCTTGAGCAGTTCGAAGACTTGGCGCTCCCTTTAAGGCGGGACGAAACGATTGGCAAGAGCGTTTTTTGCTTTTTCCCAATCGGACCTGCAACTTCACATGGGACATGCCCGTGCGGACAGACCTGCCGGACAGGCAAAGCCGCCGCGAACGCTACGGAAAGGATGCCCCCTCACCCTCGTTACTCTCCGGGAGAACCTTTCGGCTTGCGCTTGAGAAATTTCGGCCGGAGACGGCGCATGAAGTTATCCGCAGAGCGAATCACATTGGTCAGGGAGATCAGCTTGTCTATTTCGGCATCGGTATTGCCGAGCCGTTCCGACAAAACTTCGGCTGCGGCCAAAGCAATTTCGGCCGGAGGCACCTCCGTGAAGCGCTGGGCAAGGCTGATATAGGGGTTCAGCGCGACCCCGCCATTGATGGTGATCTTTCCAAGGCGGGCAAAGAGACGAAGAAAGGTCTGCTCAAAGCTCCAATCATGGGCGGAAACCACCCTCCACTTCTGACTGCGCCTGGCCGAGAAGCCGGCAAGCACGATCCGCCCGGCAATTTCAGATCGCTGAGCCAAAGCGCCATGGCAAAGCCGCTCGTCGGCGTCTTGCCTTCAGTATAGAAATCCGAACAGAAGCCCACGAGGTCGAGGTGGCCGGTCGGCGCGCCCTGGAAGTCGGCGGCTGGATTGAGCTTCTCTTCCGGTCCAAGGCGTATGTTCATGATGCCGAGGAAATATTCCTTCGGAAAGAATTTGACCACCTCGCCCACCTCGCCGCGATAGACGATGTTGGCGCCGCGCGGCTGGCCGCGCGAGACTAGCAGCGAGTGCCCATGGAACGGGCGATCCAGAACCTTGTAGACCTTGTTGAAGAAGACGAAGAGCGCCGTCTCAGGAAACTGCGTCTGCAGGCTTGCGATATCAACCGCCTCGCTGTTGGCGACCAGCACGATATGTGAGAAACCCGCCAGCACCCTGCGCCACTCGTCGGCGCCATTCAGGCCGGCTGCGGAACCCGCAGCCGGAAGGCCGACATCAACGGCACCTGACGCTCTTTGGTCTAATTCCTTCATTTCTGTTGGACGTGCAGCATCCGGTCGCGCATGGCGAACCATTCTTCAGCGTAATCGTCGTTGCGATATTCATCGAAATAGGGGCCGCCATCGGTGAAATGCACCAGCTTGGCATCGTCGCGGTAATCATATTCGTTGACGAGATAGTTCCAGACGACCGGCACCTCGCCGATCTGATCGTCGTTCTCCAGCCACTTGAACTGATGAAGCTGAAGGCCCGTTGCCGTATTGACGAAATCCTTCGACAAAGCCGTGCACTTGGCATTGTTGAACAGGATCATGCTCGACCAGTTCTTCTTTTCATACTTCGTCTGCGTCTGCCCGAGGAATTTGGTCTCGATCTTCGGCTGGTAGTCGTGCTTGACGCACATGGCGGCATAGCGATCGTCACGCAGCGCCCAAAGCTCGGCAATATCGGCGCGGGCGAGCATGTCGCAATCCATGAAGATGCTCCAGCCCTGGTAATCGCTGAGGTAAGGCACGAGGAAGCGCGAGAAGGAAAACTCGGTCGACTGCAGCGGGTTACGCTCGCGCGTGAAGATGCCCTCGAGATTGTTGAGCACGATCGGCGAGAACACCACTGGAATAGACGAGCGTTCGATGATGCTCTGGGTCAGGACGTGGTAGGCCACGACCTCCTTGGAATCGAACCCGACGAAAATACGCGCAACATTATCCTTCATGATACCTCCGAAACGGCTGGTTTGTTTTGAATCAGCCGGCAAATTATCTTTCGCCGTGACGCAAGCAAGGCTCAATTCATCTCATGAAGCCTATCGGCTGCGGGATGAGGGTTCAACACATGTGCCCGAATACGCCGCACGGCGCGCTGCAATCTACGGGAGATGCCGCGAACCTGATCCTACTTAAAGAAACAAGGATATTTGTCGAGTGTTTGCGGAAGCATTTTTGGTTATGCTGCGTAATAAATGGAGAGATTTCCGCTTGTCCCTCTCCCGGGCGCACCAGAGAGCAGCGCCCGGGTATTTCTTAGGCTTTACGCCTCAGACCTTCACATATTTCCGCCAGTCGTGCTCTTCCTTGAAGCCTAGGACCTCGCGAATCTTGCGATTGGACAGCAAGCCCTCATATTCGCCGATCTCGCGCGTGAACGGGACGTTCGGAAAGTGCTTGGCGGCCAGCTCTCGCGACGGCGTATTGGCCGATACAGTGTCGTTGGCGGCGTTGAACACCTGGAAGCCGAGGCCGCTCTTCTCGATGCATAGATGGACGATCTGGCCGAGATCGCGGGCGTCGATATAGCTCCAGGCGATGCGCTTGCGGATTTCGCTGTTGGCGAAAAACTCGGGGAACCGCTCATATTCATGCGGCTCGATGACGTTGCCGATGCGCAGCGCATAGATGTCGATACCGAAACGCTCGGCGAAAGCCCGAGCCGTCTTTTCATTCACGACCTTGGACAGACCGTAGGAATCCATCGGGTTGACATCATAGTCTTCTTCCAGCGGGAACTGATGGAAGTCGCGATGGCCTTCGGCAAAGCAGACGCCATAGGTCGTCTCGCTGGAGGCGACAATGATCTTCTTGACGCCAAGCTTCACGGCCGCCTCGATGACATTGTAGGTGCTCATCGTGTTGATGCGGAATGTCTCGTTGTCGGGCTTGATCAGGATTCGGGGAATAGCGGCGAAATGCACCACAGCGTCGAAAGGCTGCACACCCTTGCCTTGATCGAGATCCGGAAAATCGCGGTGCATGCTAAGGACATTATAGACTTGTCCCGCATCGGTGACATCGGCCTGCAGGTTGGTGACACCGGGGCTGTTCAGTGGCACGAGATCGACATTGTGGACCTCATAGCCGGCATTGACCAGCCAAGGAACTGTGTGACGTCCAGCCTTGCCGCTGCCGCCCGTGAACAAAATACGTTTCTTCATGAAATCTCCTCCAGATAAAATCGAGCGATACATAGGCCCTTGCTTCCATTTCGCAAGACACGGCTTGGTGAGCTGACGGTTTCTCGGCAAAATAAGGGAATCGAGACGGCCGACTTGCCCAAGAGGCCAATGGCGACTGAGATCACGTCACCACTCGGTGATGAAGGGTTTGAGGCTACCGGAACAGCTATTTCAGCACGACATCCGCGCTTTGCCCGATCGAAAGATTGCTCGTGTCCAGGATCTCGCAGCCATTTGTCTGAGCTTTGCGGCGCAGATAGGCCGCCCAGTTCATCATATTCGCATCGGCAAGTTCCGGCTGGCCTCGCTCGACGGACAAACGATGTGTCCTCGTTGCATCATCGCAATCGATCAATATGAGGCGATAGTCATCGATATCGGCGGCGGCCGCTGCCTCCTTGATGAAGGATGGCCGCATCTGCCCCTCGAGAAGAATGACCCTACCCTTCCGCACCTGTGGCGCAAGCCGCGCCAGCCATTCCAGGGTCTTATCCCGCTGCCAGCCCTCGGGCGAACCGTGATCGCGGATCATGGCGTCAAGCGACGGCACGCCGATACTGTCGAAATGATGGACGGCTGATGTATAGGCATGGTCCTTGGCGATCGCCTGCGCGATCGCGGTCTTTCCCGAGCCCGAAGCACCGGTCAGAATGATCAGGCTCATGCAATACCTCCGAATGCGAAAAGGCCCCGCTGTTTCCAGCGGGGCCTCTTATAAAGGAATAATCCGAAGATTACTCGACGATGGATGCAACGATGCCAGCGCCGACGGTACGGCCGCCTTCGCGGATTGCGAAGCGAAGCTTTTCTTCCATCGCGATCGGAACGATCAGCTCAACGGCAACCGTGACGTTGTCGCCAGGCATAACCATTTCCGTGCCTTCCGGAAGCGTCACGATGCCCGTCACGTCAGTCGTACGGAAGTAGAACTGCGGACGGTAGTTCGTGAAGAACGGCGTATGACGGCCGCCTTCTTCCTTCGTCAGGATGTAGGCTTCAGCCATGAACTTCTTGTGCGGCTTCACCGAACCCGGCTTGCACAGGATCTGACCACGCTCGACGCCGTCACGGTTAACACCGCGAACCAGCGCGCCGATGTTGTCGCCGGCCTGGCCCTGGTCGAGCAGCTTGCGGAACATTTCAACGCCGGTCACCGTCGTCTTCGACGTCGGACGGATGCCGACGATCTCGACTTCTTCACCAACCTTGACGATACCGCGCTCGACGCGGCCCGTCACAACCGTACCACGGCCGGAGATCGAGAACACGTCTTCGATCGGCATCAGGAACGGCTGGTCGATCGGACGCTCAGGCGTCGGGATGTAGGCGTCAACCTGAGCCATCAGCTCGCGGATCGCGTCTTCGCCGATCTTCTTGTCCGAATCTTCAAGGGCTGCAAGCGCCGAACCCTTGACGACCGGGATATCGTCGCCCGGGAAGTCGTAGGACGACAGAAGTTCGCGAACTTCAAGCTCGACAAGCTCGAGAAGCTCGGCGTCGTCAACCTGGTCGACCTTGTTCAGGAACACGACGATCGCCGGAACGCCAACCTGGCGAGCGAGCAGGATGTGCTCGCGCGTCTGCGGCATCGGGCCGTCGGCGGCAGAGCAAACCAGGATCGCGCCGTCCATCTGAGCGGCACCCGTGATCATGTTCTTGACGTAGTCGGCGTGGCCGGGGCAGTCAACGTGCGCATAGTGACGGTTCGGCGTCTCGTATTCAACGTGGGCCGTCGAGATCGTGATACCACGAGCCTTCTCTTCCGGAGCCGCGTCGATCTGGTCGTACGCCTTGAACTCGCCGAAGTACTTCGTGATCGCTGCCGTCAAGGACGTCTTGCCGTGGTCAACGTGACCGATCGTACCGATGTTAACGTGCGGCTTATTGCGCTCAAACTTACTCTTTGCCATTT
>JGI24740J21852_10000700_pt1 | contig 14529 bp, 15 predicted proteins | sample KBSCornC6_FD_21852 | JGI IMG/M metagenome (IMG submission 21852) | reverse complement strand
CTCCCAACTATTGAACGCAGCCACAGCGGGCGGCGCGCGCATAGGCCGAGAGGTCGGCTCGCCTGCCGGTGTCTGCGTGCAAATAGACTTCGATCGTCTCTGTCACTTTGCCTGGATACGCCGCTGCCCAATGCCCGAGGCCATGCAGCGCCGCTTCCTGACAGGCGATATTCTCTAGCGCCAATATGCGCTCCATCGTGACCAGCATTGCGCGGTGCAGTCGATCCCTGTCCGGGTCATCGGCCAGCGCAACAGAGGGCATGACATCGAACCACATATAGCAGGGAATGTTCAGCGCGTTGCCGCCCGGCTCATCGATATGGCTCAGCACCGGCGCAGCGCGCGGGGCGAATATCTGCTCGAACAGGATGGCGATTGCCTCGATGCAGCGTTGACGCTCGATCGCCGGAACGTCCCGGCTGTAGAGCCAGCCGCTATCGCCTGACGCCGACGTGTTCATGAGATAGGTCAGGCCTTGGGCAATCTGCGCATCGCTGAACCATTGGAGCGCGGGCAGCGGGTCAGCGAATAGGCGGGTGAGATAATCGACCGCCACGCCCGGCGCAGGGTCCCACCAAGGCGCGTCCAGATCGAAGAACCACGCGTTGCCGTGCAGCCGGACCTCATGGCTGAAGGCGTGTTCGATCCAGTCGGAAAATGACGAGTCTGTCAGGGGCATGATGCTCGCGGCTTTGCTCCATGTGTGGTCATGAGGGCCATGCCTTGGGGGATGACAGCCCCAGATTCATCGTACCTTGGACACGGGCACGCGCTGAGCGATTTCACCCCATACGTTGCCGTCGATATCCTTCAATTCGCCAATGACGATCAGTTCGCGGCGGTCGAATGACCCCACTTTGCGCGGGCGCGCGTCTTTGTCCTTCGGGGTGCACATCACCGCATAGGCCATTGCGCCGTCCCTGATCCGTTCGACATGGCCAACCCGCTCGCGATAGCCGAGATTGTCTGCATCGTCGGCATAGGCCTCATGGTGGGTCAGGCGCACGAAGTATCTGCCATCCACTTCGTGGCGCTGATCCTGCCAGACGCGGAGGATGATCGTGCCGTCCTCCCTCTCTGCTCCCCATGACCACCGACTATTTCTCAGCGGCGCTTTGAGTGAGGTGAAGTGATTGCCCAGCGGTTCAGACATAGCGAAGCCCCTCTCGATTCTGTCCGCCGGACACGCTGCCACAGCCGGCAGTGTGGGGACAGGGCTGCCCCTGCAAAATCGCGGTTCCTACCCAGGGGGTGGAGAACCCAAAGCGGCACGAAGCCCCGAAAAAAAGACGTGTGCGCCGGAAAAATGTTTAGGTAAGTCAGCGGTCTAGGTGTGATCCGACCTGATTGCCGGTGACAAAGAGGTCGAATCCCTCAATACCGAGCGCATGGGGGATGATTTCGATTTTCGCAGGATGCTCAACGCTCCGCCTCGCCGGCGGAGCGGCAACATCGTTCCGTTCAGGCGGCCAATCCGCCGGAAGCAGCCCGCCAAGGCCGCCAAGCTGGGCTCGCTGATCGCCGCGGGCCTCATCGTCGGCGGCGCGCTGGGCATCACGTTGACCCAGTTTGATGGCCGGCTACCCCGCTGGCCTGCCGCTTCAGACGCCACCGACCTCGGCGTCGGATGTGTCAGCCCTACCGTGGTGGATGGCGATACCCTGCGCTGCGGCTCCACCCGCATCCGGCTTTCCTCCATCGACGCGCCGGAACTACCTGGGCATTGCCGGCCTGGCCGCGAATGCACGCCTGGTGACCCCTATGCCAGCACCGGCAATCTACGCTCGCTGGTTGGCGGCCAGACCGTGGAATGCCGGCAGGTCGATACGGATCATTATGGGAGGGCAGTGGCATTCTGTTCGGCTAACGGGCGGGATTTGTCGTGTGCTCAGGTCGAAGGTGGCTTCGCTGTGCGGCGATATGGATCGCTGACCTGTTGATGGCCTGATTTTCGGCAGCGTAGTGCAGCGATGGGTGGGTTGCGGAAGGCTCGGTTTCAAAGCGTCGTAAGTGGGAAACGGGCATTCAGCGCTTCAACAACCCCCGGCTGCTCGCGACCACTTCAAGTCATTCCACGGCTGATGATTGAACGTCTGTTCATGCCGAAACTAGTCATTCGCGTGCACCCGGACCGCCTCCATAGCCCAAGCCATTTTTCGCAGGCGGCAATCGAACGATCATGACATAGTAGCGCTGGTCCACATCAAGGGTTTACGGCTCAAACTGTATGCAGCGGGGAAGCGGATGGCATTACGACGAGACTGGAGAGGTGATGAGTGGCAGGAATTTGCGCTTCAGCTGGTCCAGCGCCGCCACCGACCCGAAAATGTTCAGATAGTGCCCGACAAAGTCAAAGGCGACGCCGGCTTGGAATTTTTCACGACGTGCGGCTGCCTCTATCAATGTTACGCGCCCGAGGAGGTCTCGGACGTCGCCAAAGCCGCGAGCGCTATGAAGGCCAAAGCCGGGCGCGACTTGCCGAAGCTGCAGAAGAACAAGGTTGTCGTCGCACAGCTCCTCGCCGGAACCAAAGCTCGCAGATGGATCCTCCTCTGCCCGTTTCTCGACAATAAGGACGTCGTCGCTTCGGTCCGCGGACGCGGCGTTGCGATCAAGAATGAGGGTCTGGACTTCCTTGCGGACGATTTCGAAGCACTCTGCCACTCGCAGCAGGACTTCCAAGCGGAACTCGAACAGCTCAAGGCGCTCTCGCTGGGTCCACCGCTGAGCGTTGTTCCGCCGACCTCAGAGCAAGTGAAAACTGCAGGGGATACTGAAATCGGTTCACGGATCGACGAGAAGCTGGGCCGCGCCCTTGGCCAACAGCACAAATCCGCGCAGGTCGCGATGCGGCGCGATCAATATGTAAGGGCCCATCTCCATCGTGAGAATACACTATCGCAGCTCCGTGAAAATCACGCAGTTCTGTGGGAACGTGCCTTTGAGACCATCGAAGCCGAAGAAGCTCGTCTCATCGCTGTGGGCGCCAGTACGATGATCCCAGGACAGCAGCTTCAGGCCAGCATGGACCGTATCGAAACCTCACTCGCCACCGCCTTGCCGACGTTGAGCTCGGCGCTGCGGACCCAAATAGCTTTGGGCACGGTCAGCGACTGGCTAATTCGATGCCCCCTCGATTTTCCCGAGAGCGACCCATCTTGAGCACACCCGATTTTGCGCACACTCGCTTTTCCTTTCAGCGTCGCCCTATGCCGGTGCCGGGTGACATGCGCATCGCTTGGCGCGTGTCGCTCATTCTGCTGATGCTTTCCGCGTCCAGGTCAAACCGGGCCTCGCTCGCAAAGCTCCATATTCTGAACGATGCCATCCGTTCGAACCAGATCAGCCGATTGCGCGAAGCAACGGAAACCGACGCGCGCATCTTGCCGTGGAACTTGCGCGTCGAACCTGCCTTTGCGCGTGCGATTGATTTTGTGGTCGGCGAGCGCCTTGCCGAATGGACTAGATCCGGCGGACGCGCATCGCTTCAACTGACCGCGACCGGATTGGCGGCAGCCAGCGGTGTCGGCACCGTTACCGACGCGCTGGAGCAGGAGCGCACTATCATCGACAATTATGCGAAGAAGCTAACCGAGGTCCGCGTGTCTGCACTGCTCGGCGAAAGGCCCAATGCATGATCCGGCTACGTCATCTGCGGTTGCGTTCTTTTACCGCCAATGCCGCCTATGAGGCCGACATCGGTTTCGATGCCGGGCTCAACATAATTCAAGCGCCGAACACATCCGGCAAATCGACCTGCCTGCAGGCAGTCATCTACGCGCTCGGGCTGGAGCGCGCGCTGGGCCCCCAACTCGCCATTCCCCTACCTTATGCTATGCGCGAACGCATTCACGCTGCTGAGGACGCGCCCTACGAAACGGTACTCCAATCCTTCGTTGAGCTGGAAATCGAGAATGATCGCGCGGAGATCATCGTTCTCCACCGTGACGTCGTCGGTGGTAAGGACACCAAGCTAATTCAGGCGACATTCGGCGCGGCGCTTAGCGAAGGTACGCCTCGGACGCGCCAACGCGATTTCTATGTGCTAGATGGCGGGGCGGCGGTCCAAGAGGACGGCTTCCATTTTTTCCTGGCGACCTACCTCGGCTGGAGCCTGCCGGTCGTTGCCCGGTATGATGGCACCGAATGTCCGCTGTATCTAGAAACGATTTTTCCGATGCTTTTTGTCGAGCAGAAACGCGGTTGGTCGACTATCCAGGGGCCATTCCCAACCTATTTCCGCATCCAAGATGTCGCGCGCCGCGTCATGGAGTTCCTGCTCAACCTAGATGTCGCGCAATTCCGCCGCATGCGCTCGGAATTAAGGAACTCTATCGGCGAATTGAACAGCTGCTGGACGCAGGAACGTAGCAAGCTTGCCGATGCCGCGACCCGAATTGGCCGGATCCGCGGTTTGCCGCATCAACCTACCGCCGAATTCGCACAGGATCCGCAGATCGACCTGCAACTCTTTCATGACGGCGAATGGGTGAAATTGTCTACGCTGATCGCAGAGATCGAGGAGGAGATCGTAGATCTCGAGGCGGCACAGCTAGAGACGGTCGACACGGTCGCGCCACAGATCCAGGCGCGAATCGCCGCATTGCGCGAGCAGATTGACCGCGATACCGCAGTCCTCGAAACAGTCCGCAACGAGCATGCAACCGAGGTCCAAGACAGCCAAGCACTAACCGCGCGGGTGCGATCGCTTGAAGTCGATCTTCGTCGAAACCAGGATGCGCAGAAGCTGCAGCGGCTTGGCTCGGAGCTTGGCAAGGCTTCCTCGGACCACGTCTGTCCGACCTGTCGCCAGGACATAACCAGCGAGCTTTTGCCGACCGTCGATGCCGTTGGCATGGCTCTCGACGAGAATATCGCGTTCGTGAAGTCGCAACTTGAACTCTATCGAACCGGTCTATCGGCGTCGGCCGAGCGGCTGCAGGAGATCGCCGGCCGGTTTCGCGGAATCGAGCGGACGCTCCAGGCCAAGCAGCAAGAGTTGCGCAGCTTACGCCAGGAGTTATTGCGGCCGGGTCAAGCTCCATCTCGCGCCACTATCGAGGATCTCGTCCGGAAGCAGAATTTCGTTGCTCAACTGAAGAGCGTCGACGATCTTGCGATATCGCTGCTTGATGAACTCCAAGCGGTCGCCGCCGCTTGGGCCAAAGCGACCGAGGCTTTGGCGAAACTCCCACCCGACAATCTGACGAGGAACGACCAGCAGAAGGTCGAGACGTTGACGACAATGATCTGCCAGCAACTAATTGCCTATAAATTCCGCTCGTTTCAGCCCGCCGAGATCGCCCTGTCTACGGATAACTTCCGTCCGCTCGTGCAGGAGCGAGCCGGTCAAGAGGTAGTAGAGAAGGAGATCAATTTCGAGGTTTCCGCAAGCGACGCCATTCGCCTGAAATGGGCGTATCTCCTCGCCACCTTTGAATTGGGGCGCGATCAGCCAACCAATCACCCCGGCCTGCTGATTTTTGATGAGCCCGGTCAACAGGAAATTGACTCGGCAAGCTTGTTTGCTTTCCTAAAGCGCGCCGGCGCCGATACGCAATCGCGTGGCCAAGTTGTCGTTTCAACTTCAGAACCATTGCCATTAGTTCAGGCGCAAATGAGCGGCATAGCGCGGATCATTGATTTCCCGGGTTTCATCTTGCAACCGCGGTCGCCCGATGCCCGCGATATCGAGGAAGCATTGGCATGACGCGGGTTCGCGTAGCATCCGGTGACTTCGCCGATCGTACGTCACTTACTGCCTTGCGCATACTCGAGGGGGGCAAAGCGCCTTTACTCAGCGGGGCAGGAATGCGCGGGCTGCCCTGAACAACTGGATGCGGCCAACCCCTTAGATTTCGGAACTTACCATGCAATTCACAGTCATCTCCTATTCCGAGCGGGCAAAACGCTACAAAAGACTCAGCGGGGTCGGCGAGGCGTTTCTGTTACGAGACAATTGGGATGACTACGGGTTCAAGACCACCTTCACACTCGTCTACTTCGACGACGACGGTGACCGACATGACATCGGCGAGGTCAAGATCATGACCGCTGGTATGTCGACCGGATATGTGATGATGCCCGAGACCTTCGAAGCGCTCGAGCAAGGCTATGGGTCGCTCGGTCAGGATCAGAGCTACTATGAGACCCTGCTCGAGCTTCCTGAGGGCGTCCGCGTCGATATCCTCAATGCGCTGAAGGATGTGGTCTGGGATGCCGTGATCCGCTCGGAGCTGGAGGATGAAAGCGCCTATGAGACATCGCTCACGAGGTCGGTCGGCGAGGTGCGTCTCGCCAAGCACCAGTCGATCCTCCACCAGCAGGCGGCGCTGACACCCTATGACTTCACCTACCGCTTCCCCCAGAGCGATGAGATCATCGCGGTCCGAGTTGATCCGGAGAGCCTTCCCCCGAGCAACATCCATGTCGTGATCGGCCGCAATGGGGTCGGAAAGACGACCTTACTCACATCGCTCAGCTCCCTACTGCGAAATGGAAGGGACAAGCGGCTCGGCCAGCTTAGCTTCGGGGAGGATGCTGCTGCTACTCCGAAAGACCAGTTCGCGAACCTGATCACCGTGGCGTTTAGCGCATTTGATAGCTTCGACCCGCCCGCGAGATCGGCCGCAGGACCGGTACGGAGCCGCAAGGCAGGGACACGCAGCGGGATCAGCTACACCTATGTCGGATTGAAGAAGCGCGTCCGGGTCGGCGATGAGCGCGCGACTGGCAACAAGAGCGAGGCCGATCTCCAGGAGGATTTCGTCGAGAGCACGCTGCAATGCCTGCGCAGTGCAAGCCGTCCGCGGTGGCAGGCCGCCATGCGCATCCTCGAGGCGGATCCGCTGTTCGCAGGGCTTGGGTTGTCGCATCTGCCCGAGTTGCAGGCGGACGAGATCGAGGAGCGGGCCGGCGCCTTGTTCGCCACCGCGAGCTCCGGCCACAAGATTGTCCTGTTGACCCTGACCCGGCTCGCGGAGCTCGTCAGCGAGCGCACGCTGGTCCTCATCGACGAACCCGAGGCGCACCTACATCCACCCTTGGTGATGGCCCTCGTGCGGGCGATTTCCGACCTGCTCGCGAACCGCAACGGCGTCGCCATCCTGGCGACTCATTCACCTGTGGTCGTCCAAGAGGTGCCCGCCGATTGCGTCTCGCTACTGTTCCGGTCGGGCGATGGTGTCACCGTCGAACGACCCGAAATCGAGACGTTCGCCGAGAACCTTGGTGCTCTCACCCGGGAGATATTCCGCGTCGAGGTAACGGAGAGTGGCCACCATGTGCTGATCGCTCGGGTTGTCGGAGAGTCCGAAACCCTCGATGAGGTCCTCGGCACTTTCAACGACCATGTTGGCGCAGAGGGCAGAGCGCTCGCGCGTGCTATGCTGCGGTCCGCCAACTGATGCTCGCCATTGCATTGCCGGACGACGACGCGGGGCTGGTGTTCGCCGCGTGCGCGACGCGGACACAAAATGCTGCGAAGAGGACGGCGTTGCTCGCGCAGCGACCGCACGTCGAGGACCGCGCCGAGCAGTACCTTGAGCACGCCGTAGCCGGCACGCTCCACGAGTTTGATCCGGTGGAGCCCGATGGCATCGAAGCGGCCGAACTGAGCGGGCTCTACGGTCGCGTTTTGGTGAAGGGCGGCGAACGTCCTCTGTACCTGCGGCTACGCGGTCGGTCACGGTACAATCGTTGCCCGCTATGTGGCCAACGGGACGTCAAGTCGCTCGACCATTACCTCTCGAAGGATGACTATCCGGAGCTGGCCGTCTTCGCCGCGAACCTGACCCCGTCTTGTTTCGAGTGTAACCATGCCAAGCTGAACTTCCGCGCGGAACTTCCGACGGATCGGCTGTTCCACCCCTATTTCGACGATTGGAGCGGACATCGGTTGATCCGGGCGATGATCAATGTCGGTGCGCGGGTCACCACGAGCTTCACCACCCGTGTCCCGGCTGGAGTCGATCCGGTTATCGTCCAGCGCGCCCAAAAGCATTTCGTCGAACTCAACCTTGCTGAGCTTTACGAGCAGCATGCCGCGGTCGAACTTGTCGAACGCAAGGACATGTTCCGCGGGATCTTCGCCTCGGATGGTGCAGAGGGGCTCCGCGACGAGCTCGAGCACGAAGCAAGGAGCCGTCGACGCTTCAATCGCAACAGCTGGCAATCGGCGCTCTACAGAGCTTTGTCACAGAATGAGGATTTCTATTCGGGCGGGTTCGAGCATATCGACGAGCCATGACACCGATGAGTGTCCGAGTTCCGCTGCTGCCAGAAGCGGTCGTCCGCTGCCGCTCTCGGGAATGGCCGGAATGTCCCACTTCGTGCCAGCACGACCAGCTTTTGCACGGTCTGCTATCCGCGCAGCGCGGGACTAGCGAAATGGCAAGAGGTGGTCGCGTGCGGCCGGGGAGTTGCGGAGCCGCCCCCAAACTGGGGCCGTTCACAAAACTTCGCGCACAAAGAACCGCCAGCGGTATCATATTACCGTCAGCCTCTGTCGGGCGTTTCTGCAAATCCCGTCAGCCCCCTAGAGTGGTTTCGCCACTGTCGGCTTCGGCGGCTCAACGCCACGCACCCAAGTGTAAAATAAGGGAATGGGACCCGCCCGGCTTGGAGAGTAGAGATTAAGCCGAACCGTCCTGCTGTTGGCATCTTGGCTAAGAACAACTTTGAAGTTGCTCCATCCATAAAACAGGTACTTTGGTGGATCGCGGTCGTCGGTTTCATTTGAGCTTGTACCTAAGTTTTGCTACTGTAGATTCACTTACAGGGGGGGGTGGTGATGTGGGCTTTAGTTGCTGCTGTCCTAGTAATCTCTGTTGCCAGCTCGACCTCTGCGCAGCATGCCGAAGCACGTGAGCGCCTGGCCAAGTTCACCAATCGATTTTGGGTACCCACGGTGATGGTATGGGCAGTCCTCATTTCCGGTATCATTGCACGCGGCTGACCCATGCCGATTTCATGCGACCCGTGGCGTGGACGTAGTGTGAGTTATCACCGGCATCTGCCTGAGCGCTCCGGTGACCGAGAGATGGACAGCCCCCAATTGGCGGACGTGGTCCCGTGCCTGAAACAGCTCGGTCCAATGACGACCAATGAACGGTCCAATGTAGCTTACTGCTAAGTCATTGATTTCCTTGGGATGTCCAAAGAGTCCCATTAGTCCACATGGAAAATCTTTTACACGTTTTCGAATTCCGGCTGATGCCCATCATCACTTGGGTGAGTTTGAGCCGTGCTCCCCTCACGTATGGTAATCTCTTTGGACTCTTTGGACTGATTGGACTGAAAGGTAAAAAGCTAGGAATACCGCGGGTTTTCGCAGTCCAATGAACGGTCCAAAGAACACAGGATGTCCAAAGAATGGGCAGAACTGGGAAGCAGAAGCAGTAGCGGGTCACGCTTCTACGGCGCAAAGCGGCGCTCGATCGCTTCACGGTGCGCACCCACCGCCGGTGAATTCCCCCAGGTCGCCAGCCACTCACGGTAACTGGTAGAGAGGAACTGCACCTCATCTCCTCCGACAGCCGCAGCAAAGGTGTCGACTTCATCACGATGGCGCTGCTTGTCTTCGGCGGTGATGATGCGTCCCGCCCGGTGGCGAGGTTCAGCATATATGTAGAACAGGATTGGTATTTTGTTCAGGCGCCGCGCATCCGTCACCAATCCGTAAGCGTGCTTCACAAGCTGCGCCCCATCCAGATGAATGAAATGCATGCTGCCCGATCGCAGCGAGTCCCGCATCATGGAATAGCGAGACATATTATCGCCCCACACGGGCCTGTCGTAAGCCTCAGAGAGCGTAACCCGTTTCGCGTCGCGGAATGGCTCGAACCGCTTTGACTCAACGCCTATCAGGTGAGTGGCGCTGAATACCGCCGCGTCAAGCCAAGGATGCCGCCCACCCGACCACGGAAATCGAGCGCAATATTCAACCTCCACCCTCTCGGATGGACCAGTAAAGGCGGTACCAGGCAATGGCGGGAAGAGATCCGGGCGATCTACAAACCAGCCGAACGAATTCACCGCTAGGGCTGCGGAACTCTCCGTATTCGCAATCTTGCCGGACCCGATCTCATCACCGCCGGCAGCATGCAGCCGTGCAATGACATGAGCAGCAGGAACGCCCGGAAGAAAGTGGTCGGCGGCGCTTGCATCATCCATTTGGATTCACCCCGCGTTCAAGCCTGAGCCTTCAGTGCCTCACTAAGTTGAAGTGCCCAATTGACCTCGCTTCTATGATGCTGACCGTCGGCGTCCATGATCAGACTGCAATGGTCAAGAATTAGGCGGGATGTCTGCTTCCCAATCGGCGAAGCTCGTAAACGCTTAACCGCCAACAGCACGTCGCGGCCATCGGGGGCGATCGCAGGACATCGGCGCAGCGCCCCTTCGATCATGGCGTCATCACCGCCAAATCGGATGACATAGGCGGTGATTGCGGCCTCCAAGGCATCCGCCTCCATGGGGTGGAAGTCGCCGTCACATTTGGCCATGAACAGCGCAATCTGGGTGAAAGCCGTGAAGCCCTTGTCTTCGAACGGCAGGACTCCCAGCGCCGCCAGCATGTCAAAGTGGCTTACGGCATCCACCATCTCACCTGTTGAGAGGTCCATAAGCTCCCGGATGCTGGCAATCTTGAACGTCCGCGGCCGCTCCCGCGAATGACAATATGCCTGAATGTGCGTCGCAGCACCGTAGCCGTCGAGCTTGCTACATGTGATCTGGCGTTCGGTTTCCACACCCTTTGTATCGACGTAAACTATTTGGCAGGCCCATGAAGAAACCTGGTCGCGCTCGGACAGATCAGACAGGTGCATTTCATCATCATCTTCGCCATAGATGACCGAAGCCGCACCTTGGGCAAATGGCTGAGGAGTCACCCGTAGCCGCAAGAACTCATCTGTGAACATCTTCCCCCCTATGTTCCGGCTCCACAGAGTGTAGCATCATAGAAGCGATCTGATCTTTCCAGCACTATTTCGAAATGCTCACTCCACCAGCTCCCAATCTACCGGCTGCCCCAGCCACCGGTCAAAGGCAGCCCGGCAATCGGCAAGCGCCGGAACCTCGTACTGCCGGACGCGCGTCACGCCAGGCTTCGCAGATGGACGCCGGTCCTCCAGGTCCGGCAGCATGTCACGCATCCGTCGGCCGAAATGACGCTCCTCAACAGCCTCGCCATCGAAGCGGCGACCCTTCATCCATTCGAGGTAGCGCTGGCGCAGTTCCCCGCGGCCGACAAGCTGCACCGCCACGGACCAACCGTCACCATCCTCAAATTCCGATAGGGTGCCGCGGTTCAGCATTTCGAACCACCACAGGTTGATGTTCCGAAGGCTGGCAATCTTCTGGTTGCGCAGCCCCTCTGTCTCTGGCGCCTTGCGGACGTTGAAGCCCGTGAGGTCATAGTTCTGCAGGTAGTGCAGCAGCGCGGCAGGGCCGTTGCCGTTCATCTCCGCCCGCAATGCGGTGAAGTATGCTTCATTGCCGCGCCGACGATCGGAGACCTCGAAAACAGCCCAGCGACGTTCATCCGCACTCGCCGGCACAACCCAATCGGCATTTGCCGATATGAACATGCGCAGCACGCTGGGTAGGTTGATCGAGTCGATGCCCTTCCGCTCGATTTCGATCCGGTCGCTGGTCACGAGATACTTCAGCACCCCTTCAGCCCGGCGATCGCCTGCCCAGCTGCCTTCCTGAACGTGCAGCAGCAGCGCGTTTTCAAGCCGTGCGTTGAACTTGCCCACGATGTGCGATGACTCGGCTACCGTTGGCGCGTGGCGTCGACCGATCATCCGCGACACATAATCCGCCACAGTATCCTTGCCCGCCCCTTTAGCGCCGCGCAGCACCAGAGCAACACCAGGCTTTTCATCTGGTCGCTGCACCATGTGGGCCAGCCAACCAAGCAGATAGGCGGATTGCTCTGCATCGCCGTTGCAGACGACATGGCGAACATGATTGAGGAAGCGCTCACAGGACGCCGCCGGATCGGGTTCCACCGCCCAGCCGCGCCACAGGTTCAGCATTGTGCGAGGACAACCGTTCGGCGCGAACGTCACCCCACCAGGGTAAGTGCGTCGATCTGGGTCCCGCATCCACCTTCTTGAGGCGGCCTCAGTTTTGCCCTTCTCGGTAGGCACGCGATCATTTTCATAGAAGGCGTGGATGTCCCCGACCGTGCCGAACCCAAATCCGCCGTCTCGCTGCTCCGTCACAATGTAGGTGCGGCCCTTCTGCGTCACCACAGCGTGACGGTAGTTCAGCCGCTGGGTCACCGGGTCCCGTGCAGGTAGATCATCGTAGTCGTCGCCACCATCGTCAAGCACGTCAGCGCGTGGCCGCATCGACGCCGCCGCGTCCCGTGCGCGCCGCCAGGTTCGCCCGATCTCCCGAGCCGTAGTTCTGCCGAGCCATTCGGAAGCCTTTGCTGCATCATCGCCGGTCTTGTCGGGGGCAACTGCTCGAATGATCTCAAGAGCTGGTTCCTGCTCATGCCCCTCAGCCGAAAGCCGCATCATCTCACGGTACGCCGCAGCAGAGCCGGACTGGTCACGTGATGCAGTACCATTCGCCTCGTCTGGATTGTGCGCCAAGAATGCGGGTCCCGCATCGCGGATCACCCACAGAAGGTCCTCAAGAGAAACCGTTCGGAGCGTAGGCGGCGAGTCAGGCCATAGCTGGCCCGTCACCGTATAGTAGCGATTGGAGATATCGAGTCCGATCTCGCAGTGCGTACCGCGTGACCATGCCAGACGAAACCGATCGCTGCCGGTCTCCGGGTTCCTCATGGCGCCAGCCAGGTCTGCGAGATCGCCAGATGAATAAGCGAAGAAGACCTTCACGCCAGCACCGCTGGGAGATATTTCTGAATAGGTGGCGAAGCGGTTGATGATCTCCGCTGCCCAAGGCTCCAGTTTTCCGGTTTTCGGTTCCAGGCAGGAATCTAGATCGATGCCGCCGAGGAGCAGCGGTCTCCCGTCAACTATTGGACCCAGTTCAATGCCGATACCGCGGGCGCCTTCACCCTGCATAGATGGCAGCCGATCAGCCGCACGTTCAGACTGCTGACGGGTGCCCCAAGTGCGTGCGTCGTTGGATTTCGCGTTGTTGCCGGTGTGCGGGTTCTTTGGCCGCTTCTGCAGCTTGCCTTTTTCGTTCGGCTCTTCGCGCCAAGCAACCCACTGCGAAAGTGCCGCTAGGCTGTCTAGGGTCAGGGGAATTTTAATGCCGTTAGCGGCGGATTCAATATCATCGGTAAGAAGGTCGTCAAAATCGTCGGTCTGTAAGGTCATCTTATCTGCCCTTGGCAACCGGCTCCCAACGTGGTATCTAGATACCTGCTTCTTCCACGTTGAAAACTCGGCGCCGATCGGGGGTCCCATCCCGGTCGGCGTTGTGTTTTGAAGTTCCCCCTTAGTTTTAAGTGATCAGTCTCGCTCTAGCGGCCGAAAAAGGCCCTCTATGTTCTGCAGCTTGCGCCAGGTTTCCCGGTCGATGGGGCCGACAATCACGAAGCCGAACCAGAGGTCGGAATCCCTGCCGCCATCGCACGCCATCAGCTGCAGCGCCTTCGCTTTCGGGTTGCCGATGATCTTGCCGATTTGCACCCGCACCCGCCGCTCATGAAGCGCCAGTGACTTGCTGCCGGCGTAATCGAGGACTCCGTCGGCTCTGAGTTGCCGCCGCCGGTCCCGCTCCCATTTTATGAACCCCTTCACTGGAATGGGGTGCATCAGGGCAGCAACCTTCCCGTCAGCCGCGAGCCGATAAGAGGTGCGTTTTCGTGCGCCTCCTCAGCAAGGCGGATGACTGTTCTCAGTTCGGATTTCGGCAGCCCGACAGAATTGCTATGTCCCAGCCGAGCTATGTGCCGCGCGAAGTGACGCTGTCGGGCAGTTGGCCGCGACGGCGATGACCATGAGCATGTTACCGGGTTCCAGCTCATTTGCCCGCATCCTTTCCGCCGATGACGCCAAGCGACCGGAGAGACGCAATAACGGCATCATCCTCGGGTTGATGCTCGGCTTTCGCCTTGGCAGTTTCGGCCTCATAGCCTTTCAGCCCGACCCGGCCGGCGAGTTCGCGCAGCTTTTGCGTTTCTGCGTCGGGCTGTATCGCGCCCACGGATTGCAGCGATGCGATGACTTCGGCGTCGTTGGCACGGCCGGGCTGAGGTTTGTTGCTCATCGGTCAGGCTCCTTTCTGGTCGCGTTCAAAGAGCGCGGCCTCGGTGTCGGTAAGGTGGCGGATGGCGCCCATGTCGAGCAAGCGCTGCACTTCGGCGTCGCCGCCCTGCAGCAGGTTCGCCGGAAAGATGGTGCCAGCCATGATCGACATACCGGCCTTGCGCATGACGGGCGTACCGTCAGGATTCCAGGTGCCTGTTGCGATCAACTCAACATCGGGATGGGGCACGCCGAGTTTATGAATGGCGTAGTAGTGCGTAGCTGTCGTCATTGGTCGTTTCCTCGGATTTGCGAGAGAATGGGCTGTGAGATTTCACGGGCTGCG
>JGI24740J21852_10000699_pt1 | contig 14531 bp, 12 predicted proteins | sample KBSCornC6_FD_21852 | JGI IMG/M metagenome (IMG submission 21852) | reverse complement strand
CCCGCCACTTTCATGGTCGGTGCGAGCGGTTTGACGCGGCCATTCAATGTGCCGCGGCGGCCAGCCACGTCGGCCAGGATGGCGGCCTGGAAGCGGGCAGCGGCCTCGACGAGGTGGGGGGAAACGCGCTCGATGTCGCGAACGATGGTGGAAGTGGTATGCGAAGGGGTACTCATGGGAATCGTGCCTCAGTCTTTATAGTTGTACTATGTACAACAGTGGTGTACTCAGTGAAACCACTATAGCCAGAGCAACCGAAGCCATCCACTAGCGTTTACCCGTCCGCCATATACAACCGCGTTGTACACAGTACAATCATGCCGTCCATCAGTTCAGGGAGTTGGGAATGGGAAACGACGGCGTTGCCGCGGTAGAAAAGGCGTTGGCCTTGCTGGATTGCTTCAAGCCGGGGGCGGAAGCGCTAACCCTGGCGGCCCTGGCGCAAGCCTCGGGCATGCACAAGACCACGGTGTACCGGCTGATGAACTCGCTGGAGCGCATGAGCTATGTCATTCGCTCGGAGTCGGGCGTGTATTCGCTCGGGCCGCGCCTGCTGTATCTCGGCAAGCTCTACGAGCAGTCGTTCCACCTATCGACGGTGGTGGAACCGGTGCTGCATGCGCTGGCGGCGGCCACGCGGGAGAGCGCATCGTACTACGTCATCGATCACGGCCGGCGGCTTTGCCTGTTCCGCGCCGAGCCGTCAGAAGGCCTACGCGAGACGCGTCTGCCCGGCACGTCGCTGCCGCTGGATGACACCGCCATCAGCCACGTGCTGCGCTACTGGGGTCTGGGGGAAGCGCTGTATGACGAAGCGCCAGCGCTGCCGCTCTTCACCTCGGGCGCGCGCGATCAGCACACCGCCGCATTTGCTACGCCCGTGTTCGGCTCGGGCGACAAGTTCATGGCTGCGTTGACGCTATCGGGCGCGGCGTCCCGGCTTGAAGCGGCGCGCACCTCTGGGGATTGCGTCATGAAGCAGCTGCAAGCGGCATCCGATCTGTCTCGCAAACTCGGCGCCAGTGCGGGGTTGTGTGAGCGGCTTTATGGGGTTGTGGCGGGCTGAACGTGCACTTAAGGCAGGGACGGCTCCACGCGGCGCTGTCCAACGGCATTCAACAGTGTGCGCAATCGCACGCAGATTGTTCAGCGCAATCCGATCCGGCATGCTGCATAGACTGATCTGAGTCGCAGTCCAATAACGACACCCCCGCCGGAGACACGCATGCCCGCCGACCTCATCTTTGAAGACCACGCCACCGACGCCGACACCCTGCTCGCACGCGGTGCCGCCCTGGCGGGTGGGCTGCGCCGCATGGGCGTGCACGAAGGCGACGTGATCGGCGTACTACTGCGCAACGCACCCGCGTACATTGACGTGATGCATGCGTGCCGCATCGCGGGCTGCCACTTCTGCCCGATCAACTGGCACTTCACGCCGGCTGAGGTGGAGTTTCTCGTGCGCGATTCGGGTGCCAAGGTACTGATTGGCCATCGTGACCTGGTGGACGCCGTGGAGCCGCTGCTGCCGCCCCACGTGCAACTGCTGCGCGTGGATGCCGAAGGCACCGACCGTGCAGATGGTTACGCCAACTGGCTCGCACTGCAAACGCCGTACGACGGCCCGGTGGTGTCGCCTCGCGGGCATATGGCCTACACCTCTGGCACCACGGGCCGACCCAAGGGCGTCGTCCGCCAGGCGGTGCCGCTGGACCAACTCGACGCGCATCTGCACAAGGCGCGCGCCGTCGTCGCTGCCACCTTCGGCATCGTGCCGGGCTGCCGTGCGCTGCTGCCGGCGCCGCTCTATCACAGCGCGCCCAGCCTGTTCGCGCAGCAGGCCGCGCAGATGGCAGAAGTGCTGGTGCTGCATGCGCGCTTTGACCCGCTGCACGTGCTGGAGCAGATCGAGCGCTACCGCATCGACACCGTCTACCTCGTGCCGATCATGTATGTGCGCCTGCTCAAGCTGACAGAAGAGGAACGGAGCCGCTACGACCTGTCGTCGTTACGCTTTGTGGCGTCCACCGGTGCCCCATGCTCGCCCGAGATCAAGCGCCGCATGATCGACTGGCTCGGCCCCGTCATCTACGAGACGTATGCATCGAGCGAGTCCGGCATGATCACGGTGATGGACCCACGCGACGCGGCAGCGCGCCCTGGCAGCGCCGGCCGCCCGGTATGCGGCGCGCAGGTGCGCATCCTGCGCGAAGACGGCACACCCTGCGCCACCGGCGAAGTCGGCTTGATCTACAGCCGGCAGCCGGCCTACCCCGATTTCACCTACCGCGGCAACGATGAAGCACGCCGCAAGATCGAACGCGACGGCCTGGTTACGCTCGGCGACATGGGGTATCTCGATGCCGATGGCTATCTGTATGTGTGCGATCGCGCGTCAGACATGGTCATCTCGGGCGGCGTGAACATCTACCCGGCCGAGATCGAACATGCGCTGCTGCGCCATCCCGACGTGGTGGACTGCGCGGTCTTCGGCGTGCCCGATGATGAATACGGCGAGCGGCTGATCGCCGTGGTGCAGACCGAACGCGCTGGCCTGCAAGCTGAGCCGGTCATCGATTGGCTGCGCGGCCAGATTGCCGGCTACAAGATCCCCCGCCAGATCGAATTCACCACCACGCTGCCGCGCGACGATAACGGCAAGATCGCCAAGCGCCGCCTGCGCGATGCATGGTGGGGAGATCGGCAGCGGCGCGTGTAGCCGCCGCGCTTTCCGTCAAGCGACCGCGACCGCCTTGGTCGTGCCCGATTTCGCAAACAGCGTACGCTCCGTGAACTTGATGTTCTGCGGATCGTAGTACGGGTCCGCCCACGCGCCGGTCGTCTTCAGCACCAGCGGATTGGCCGCCGTGGCCTTCGATTCGCTCGCACGGAAGCGATAGTGATCGAACAGCCGGATAGCCTCGATCGCATACGCCGTAACGATGGCCGGGTCGTAGATGGCGATCAGGCTATCGCCGTTCTGCTCCTCGCCACCCTTCGACAGGTTGGACGACCCGCAAAACACGACCGGCTCATCCCCGTTGAAATCGCACACGACAAACTTGTGATGGATGTGCTGGCCGGTGCCGGCATCTACCTCTTGCTTGAACGGCGCGGGTGCCTCGTCCTTCAGATACGCGAACGAAACGGTTTGCGATGGCACATCACGGCCAAGCGCGAAGGCGCTCACCCCATTGGCCTTGTCGATCACACCCAGTGAGAGCAGCCCGGCCTTCTGCGGCACGATGTGTTCGAGCGTGTCGACCATCTCGCCGCCGCCATCGGTGGCCATCACCGCGAACAGCACGGAAGACAACGCGCCCTTGACCCGGTCCGCCGCTTCAGCGAGCAGCGCGTCGGTCTGATGCGGAGAAAATGCGAAGCGCGCACGCGGCGTGCCGCCCTGCGGCACGGGCTGCCAGTTGGCGGACAACGGATCGGCGCGGAAGGCCGTGGCCACCTTGCGGCTGCCGGCGGAATCCTCACCGTACTGGCCGATCAGGCCCCACATGCGCTCGAACACCTGCGCGTAAAGCTGCGCGGCAGCCTGCTCGAACACCAGCACGCTGTTGGCTTGCACATACAGCCCACGCAGTGAGAAATTGGCCGAGCCGGCCAGCACGCGGACCGGCTTGCCCGCGGCATCGCGCAGCAAGATCGCCTTGTGGTGCTGGAAACGTGCGAGGTGCGTGCGGCGGACTTCCGCGCCGGCCTGCTCGAAGTAGCTCGTAGCCTGCGTCTCGAATGCATCGGGCGTGCCGTGGCCCGTCGGGTGTGCACCAGTGCCGATGTAGTTGTCCTGAATGACGCGCACCTTGCGACCGTTCTGCGCCAGCCACGCGATGGCACGGATGATGTCCGGTTCGTCCAGGTCATAGGCCAGCACGTCGATGCCATAACCATCGGACGCCTTGCACTGGCTGAGCAGATCGATGATGAGGCGGCGGCCGGTGGCCCCCAGGTAGGCGTACTTGTTCTGATACGGCTGGGTGTCATACAACAGCGGCGATTTGGTCAGCGCGCGCTTGTCCGGCGCCAGTGCCGTGTTACCGCCGTAGTGGTCAATGAACGCCTGCGACGACACATAGCCGCGCACCATGCCCACCGTGGCCCAGTCGCTCATCGGCTGCTGCAGCGTCACGTTGATGCTGCGTGTGGCGCGCGTTTCCAGCTGCACGGGGTTGGTGGACGCAAAGTAGCGCGCATGCACGGTGTAGGTATATTGCCCGGCCGCGTGCGGCGGAAAGTGAACCCAGTGAAACGACTGGAACGGCGCGTCGATGGAATCGGCGTACTTGCCAGCCTGCAACGGCGCGTTGGCATGGACGGCCGTATCGAACGTCAGCCGATTGGGTACCCAGTACGGCGCCTGGCCTTGCGGTGTGCACTGGATAGCAAACCCGGCCAAGTCGGCGCGGTCTGCATCGGCCACGTCAAAGGCAAACAGCACCGCGCTGTCGCCCTGATACACCTTCACCTCGAATGAATCGACGGATGTCGCCATGGGGAGCCTCCTGGAGTGGCAAAGCGCATCCGTTTTTTATAGCACCGCGATCGTGACAATGCGCTGACGAAAGCGGGGTATTTTGCAGGTGCCATGCGGGTTGGCGGGCGGTGAATTCAATGTCGTTTCACTCGGATCTGCATAAACGGCATACACGAGAAGCGCGCACCACGTCACCAGTTCACTATCGAGCCGCAGGCTTAGAATGCGCGCGATACCCGCGCCAATGCATGGCAATCCTCACTGCATAGGAAGAACAAACTTGGTCCCGATGTCGACACCCGCGCTTGCCGTGGGGCTTGTGCTGTTGCTGCTCCTGATGCGTTGGCGCCAGCGCGCGGCTTTACGCAAGCGCCGCGAGCAAGCGGAACAGGAGACAAAGCTGTTGGCGTTACTGCTGGATGAAAACCGGTTCACGGATCAGCCAATGGAAACGCTGGTGCGGGCGCTCGGCAGCAACTACGTGTACTCGGGGCTCGACTTCGGCCGGTTTGCGCTGGAGTGGAAGGTGGGAACACTGCGCGTCGTTGCCTGGGGCAAGGAGGCCATCTGTGAATCGGTCAGCGTGGAGCGCGTGGTTTCGTAGACGCGCCACCAATTGAGGCGCCCCGGAAAGCGCATTGGCCTTGAAGCCTCAGATGGCGCATCACATCACTTCAGCGCTGCTGCGAACGCTCCATGTCCCGCAACGGGTGTCCCTCTGCCCGCCAGGGCGACGCCAGAAAATGCCGCACCCGCTCGGGCCGCACCTGCGGCAACGTAGCAGGCGCCCAGCCCGGCCGATGGTCCTTGTCCACCAAGTGGGCGCGTACACCTTCGCAAAAGTCACCTTCCTGAATCCCCCGCGCGACGATGCCCAGTTCCATCTGGAAGCACTCGGCCAGCGAGAGTTGTCTGCCGCGCAGCAGCGCCTCGCGCGTGACGTGCAGCATGGTCGGCGAATGCGAGGTCATCGCATCGAGCGTGGTCTGCAGCCATTGGCGTGGCTCGCGGGCCGGCTCACGCTCCAGGCTCTCGCGCAGCGTGGCGACAATGCGGTCCACCGAGGAGCGCCGATCGAAATAGCGCAGCACCCACGGCATGGCCTGCGCCAGCGGTGCATGGGGAACGATGTTGCAGGGCGGCTCAAACACGCGGCGCAGTGCCTGCATGAGATCACCATCGTGCGGCATGCGTTGCAGGCGGTCTTCAAACGAGGCGAGCCATTCAGCGGGCACGCACACATCGGCCAGGCGGCAATGCAGCGCGTCGGCGCCTGTGAGCGTCACGCCGGTCAGCCCGACATACAACTCCAGCTCGGGCGACATCACGCTTAGGAAATGCGTGGCGCCCACGTCGGGCAGAAAGCCGATGCGCGTCTCAGGCATCGCCATCTTCGTGCGCTCGGTCACCACGCGTAGCCGCGCGGCTTGGCCCAGGCCCATGCCGCCGCCCATGGTGATGCCATCCATCAATGCGACGATGGGCTTGGGAAACTGGTGCAGCGCATAGTCGAGCCGGTATTCGTCGACGAAGAATTGCAACCAGCCATCGTCGCCGTCCATGCGGCCTTGTTGCGCGAGGTGGTAGAGCGAACGCACGTCGCCGCCTGCGCAAAATCCCTTCTGGCCAGCGCCGCGCAACACGAGCGCAACGATACCGTCGTCATGACGGCATTGCTCCAGCAGCACGGCCAGTTGCCGGACCATGTTGTGCGACAGGGCATTCAATGCCGATGGCCGGTTCAACGTGAAGATGGCGACGCGGTTCACCACGCGCATCAGCACTTCGGGCTCGGCGGCCGCCGGCTCCTGGAACGTCGCTTGCATCTGAACTGCGCTCATTGCAGCGTCTCCGATTCGTGGGCGGTGTGCCAGCGCGGTGCGCGCTTCTCCAGGAAGGCGTTCACACCTTCGCGTTGATCCGGGTGGTCGAACAGATCAACAAAGCGCTCGCGCTCCACGGCCAGCGCCGCGCTACGCGGCACGCCATTGCGCGCCTGGTGGATCAATTGCTTGCTGAACGTGACAGCCTGCGGGCTCAACGCCGTCACGCGCTGCGCCATGGCGATGGCGGCTTCGCGTGCGGCGCCGGTTTCCACTACTTCTTCAACGAGGCCGATGCGCAAGGCGGTCTGCGCATCAACACGCTCGCCCGTCAGGATCATGCGCTTGGCCCAACCCTCGCCCACCAGCCATGGCAGGGTCTGCGTGCCACAGCCGCAGCACAGCAGGCCAACAGCGGTTTCGGGCACAGCCAGCTTGGCATGCTGCTCGGCAATGCGGATGTCACATGCCAGCGCGCACTCCAGTCCACCGCCCATCGCAAAGCCGTTGATGGCCGCGATCGCCACGGGGCGCGCATTCTGCAACGCTTCAAAGGCGGCGCCGAAACGTGCAGCAGCCTCGCGTGCAACCTCGCGATCGCCATCGGCAAAGGTGTTGAGGTCAGCGCCAGCGCTGAAGAATTTCGGGCCGTCTCCCGTGATGACGATGGCGCGCACGCGTGCGTCGGCGTTCAGGCGTTCCACGGTGGACTGCAGTTGCAGCAAGCCTTCCGGCGTAAAGGCATTGGCGGGCGGGCGCTTGAGCGTCAGCAGCGCGATGGTGTTGTCGTGCAGAACATCCAGTTCGATCATCACGCCGCTCCGTCTTTTCGATACAGCTTGATGACGGCGGAGAAATCCAGCGCGCCATCGCCCTTGCCGCTCACGGTCTGATAGAGCTGCTGGGCGAGCGCGCCCAAGTAGACCGGCTGCTTGACCGACTTGGCCGCGTCGCCTGCCAGGCCCAGGTCCTTGAGCATGAGGTCCGTGCCGAAACCGCCGGTGTAGCCGCGCGAGGACGGCGCCGTCTCGATCACGCCGGGGAACGGGTTGTACGTGTCCGAGCTCCAGCAACGGCCCGTGGAGGTGTTGATGATGCCGCCCAGCACCTTCGGGTCGATACCCAATGCTTCGCCCAGCGACATGGCTTCGGCCACGCCCGCCATGGTGATGCCCAGCACGAGATTGTTGCAGATCTTCGCGCCCTGGCCGGCACCGGTGTCGCCGCAATGCACGAGGTTTTTGCCCATGGCGCTGAGTACGGGGCGAACTTGCTCGAATGCCGCTGCGCTACCGCCCACCATGAAGGTGAGCGTGCCAGCCGCAGCGCCGCCCGTACCGCCAGAAACCGGCGCATCAACAAAGGTGTTGCCGTGCTCGGCGGCCAACGCGGCAAACGCCTTGGCGCTGGCTGGGTCGATGGTGCTCGAATCGATGATGGGCACGCCCTTGGCAATGCCGGCCAGCACACCGTCTGCGGCCGTCAGCACATGACGCACATGGGCGGCAGCGGGCAGCATGGTGATGACGGTGTCCACACCCGTCACCGCCTCGCGAGGCGACGCCGCAGCGGTGGCACCGGCTTCCACCAGCGCGCCCACCGCCTGCGCGTTCAGGTCAAACACGTTGAGTGCGTGGCCGGCTTTCAGCAGGTTGCGGGCCATCGGGGCGCCCATGTTGCCCAGGCCGATGAATGCGATCTTCATGTCAACGCTCCCGGTGCTATCAGCGCAGGCTGATGGTGGTATTGACGCCGCCGGCATCGACCGCATCGTCAAACCAACGTGCGGTCACGGTCTTCGTTTGCGTGTAGAACTGCACGACCTGTTTTCCGTACGGGCCCAGATCGCCCAGCTTGGAGCCGCGCGAACCCGTAAAGCTGAAGTACGGCACCGGCACCGGAATCGGGATGTTGATACCCACCTGGCCCACGTCGATTTCGCTCTGGAATTTGCGTGCCGCCGCCCCGCTCTGCGTGAACAGGCCGACGCCGTTACCGAACGGGTTGGCGTTGACCAAAGCAATGGCATCGTCCAACGTCGGCGCAGTCAGCACCAGCAGCACCGGCCCAAAGATTTCGTTGGTGTAGATGTCCATGTCGGTCTTCACGTCGGTGAAGATGGTTGGGCCGATGAAGTTGCCGTCTTCATAGCCCTTCACTTGAACGTTGCGACCATCGAGTGCCAGCGTGGCACCCTGCTTCACACCCGATTCGATGAGGCCCAGGATGCGTTGCTTGGCGGCGCGGGAGACAACAGGGCCCACGTCCGTGCCCGGCTCTACGCCCGCGTTCACCTTCAGCTTCTTGGCCTTCTCGATCAGATCGGGCAGCCACTGCTGTGCAGCGCCCACGAGCACGACGACGGAGGTCGCCATGCAGCGCTGGCCCGCCGCGCCAAAGCCCGCGCCAACCAGCGCATTGATGGCCTGCTCGCGGTTGGCATCGGGCAGTACCACGGCGTGGTTTTTCGCGCCCATCATCGATTGCACGCGCTTGCCGTGCTCGCTGCCGAGGCGATACACATGCGTGCCCACCGCCGTGGAGCCGACGAACGAAATCGCCTTCACGTGTTCGTGTGTGCAAAGCGCATCCACCACATCCTTGCCGCCGTGCACGACGTTCAGCACGCCCGGCGGTACACCCGCTTCCAGCGCCAGTTCCACCAGCATCATGGTCGACAGCGGATCCTGCTCCGACGGCTTGAGCACGAACGTGTTGCCGCACACGATGGCCATCGGGAACATCCACAGCGGGATCATGGCGGGAAAGTTGAACGGCGTAATGCCCGCGCACACGCCAATCGGTTGGCGCAGCGTGTAGGTGTCGACCGCACCCGCCACGTTCTCCAGAAACTCGCCCTGCTGCAGCGAGCCCACCGAGCAGGCGTGCTCCACCACCTCCAACCCGCGGAAGATGTCGCCTTCGGCATCGGGCAGCGTCTTGCCCTGCTCAGCCGTGAGCGTGCGGGCGATGCGCGGCGAGTGCTCGCGAATCAGCGCTTGGAACTTGAGCATGATGCGCATGCGCGCACCCACCGGCGTGTTCTTCCACGTGGCGAAGGCAGCGTGTGCGGAGCGGATCGCGGCATCGACCTCGTCCGCCGTGGCAAACGGCACACGTGCCAGCACTTCCTGCGTGGCGGGGTTGACGATGTCACGCCATTCCTTCGACTTGGATTCGACAAACTCGCCGCCGATCAGCAGCTTGACGGTGGGCGGGGTGGCTTGATTAGCAGCGGGTTGAACGGAAGCGAGAGAGGCGACGGCGCTCATGTAGGTCTCCTAGGCGAATCGATGGGGGGGTTCTATGGGGCAGATGGATCAGGCGAAGTCTTCTTCCCAGAACTCCCCCGGCATGCGGGCGGGTTCGGGGGTGCGCTCCAGTTCGAGCCGGCGCAGTTCAACGCGGCGGATCTTTCCTGAGATGGTCTTAGGCAGTTCGCTGAACTGCAGGCGGCGAATGCGCTTGTACGGCGCGAGCTTTTCGCGCGAGAAGAGGAACACGGCGCGTGCCAGTTCGGGGCCAGCCTCGTAGCCCTGCCGTACCGTTACGAAGGCCTTGGGCACCGACAAGCGCAACGGGTCGGAACTCGGCACCACGGCAGCTTCGGCAATGGCCTCGTGTTCGATCAGCACGCTCTCCAGCTCGAAGGGACTCAAGCGATAGTCGGACGACTTGAACACGTCGTCCGTACGGCCCACGTAGACGAAGTAGCCGTCATCACGGCGCATGGCCACGTCGGACGTGTGGTAGTAGCCGTTGCGCATGGCTTCGGCCGTGGCATTGGCGTTGTTGGCATAGCCCTGCATCAGGCCGAGTGGGCGGTGCAAGAGCGGCAGCACGATCTCGCCCTCGCTGGCGGGCTGGTCGTCGTGGTCGACCAGTTCCACGCGGTAGCCCGGCAACGGGCGGCCCACCGAGCCCGGCACCACCGGCTGACCCGGCGTGTTGCCGATCTGGCAGGTGGTCTCGGTTTGCCCGAAGCCATCGCGAATGGTTACACCCCACGCGCTGCGCACGCGCTCGATGATCTCGGGGTTCAACGGCTCGCCCGCGCCGACGATCTCGCGCAGCTTGACGGAGTATGACGCCAGCGGCTCCTGCACCAGCATGCGCCACACCGTGGGCGGCGCGCACAGCGTGGTCACGCCGCAGCGCACCAGCACATCCAGCGTGTCTTTCGGCACGAAGCGCGCGTAGTTGTAGACGAACACGCAGGCCTGCGCATTCCACGGCGCAAAGAAACAGCTCCACGCATGTTTGGCCCACCCCGGCGAGCTGATGTTCCAGTGAATATCGCCCGGTTGGAGGCCAATCCAGTACATGGTCGACAGGTGCCCAACCGGGTAGCTTTGGTGCGTGTGCTCCACCAGTTTGGGCTTGGATGTGGTGCCCGACGTGAAGTACAGCAGCAGCGGGTCGATCGCCTGGGTTGCACCCTCGGGTGTGAACACCGCAGGTGCGCTGTATGCGGCGGATAGGTCAATCCAGCCATCACGCTGCGCGCCAACCGCGATGCGCCGGACGCCCGCATCCACCTTGTCGAACTTGTGCAGCTCGGCCGCATCGACCACCACCGTGGTCGCCCCGCCCAACTCGACACGGTCGCGCACGTCATCCGGCGAGAGCTGCGTGGTGGCCGGCAGCACCACCGCGCCCAGCTTCATTGCGGCCAGCATCACGTCCCACAATTCGACGCGATTCGGCAGCATCAGCAGCAGGCGATCCCCCCGCACGATACCCAGACCGCGCAGGAAGTTCGCCATGCGTGACGAACGTTCAGACATCTGCGCAAACGAGAGCTTTAGCCCTTCGCCTTGCAGGTCATCGACGATCCACAGCGCCGGGTTGTCGTTGCCGCGCGCCATCACGTCAAAGTAGTCGAGCGCCCAGTTGAACGTGTCCAGCTTCGGCCACGCAAACTCGCGATACGCACGGTCGTAGTCGGTGCGATGGCGCAGCAGAAAATCCCGCGCCTCAATAAAACCCGGTGCCCCCGTTGCTGCAGATGCCACTTCGTTCATCGTCGTCTCCTGGTCGGCGCGTGTGCGCTCTCTTGTGTTCGGTCGATGATGCGTGGCACGCCGAACCATCAGACGTGCCGTGCAATCACCATCCGCTGAACTTCGCTGGTGCCTTCGTAGATCTGGGTGATGCGCGCGTCGCGGTAGTGCCGCTCGACGGCGTAGTCGGCCAGGTAGCCGTAACCGCCGTGGATCTGGATGGCGTTGGAGCAGATCTCCTCGGCCAGCTCTGACGCATACAGCTTCGCCTGCGACGCTTCGGACAAGCAGGGCTTGTCTGCACTGCGCAAGCGCGCGGCGTGGTGGACGAGCAACCGTGCTGCGTTGAGGCGCGTGGCCATGTCGGCCAGCATGTTGGCGATGGTCTGATGCTCGCGCAGTGCCTTGCCGAACTGGATACGCTCGTTGGCATAGTTGCGCGCGGCGTCGAATGCGGCCCGCGCAATCCCCACCGCCTGCGCGGCAATGCCGATGCGCCCGCCTTCAAGGTTCGACAGCGCGATCTTCAACCCCTCGCCACGCTCGCCCAGCAGGTTCTCTTCAGGCACAGCGCAATCTTCCAGCGTGATGGGGCACGTGTCTGACGCGCGAATGCCCAGCTTGTGCTCCGGCCGCCCGACATGAAAGCCCGGCGTATCCGTCGGCACGATAAAGGCAGAGATACCGCGCTTGCCGGCTTCAGGGTCGGTCACCGCAAACACGATCGCGAGGTCGGCGCGCGAGCCATTGGTGACGAACTGCTTGTTGCCGTTGAGCACCCACTTGCCGTCGCGCAAGACGGCGCGCGTGCGCAGGTTGTTGGCTTCCGAGCCGGCGTGCGGCTCGGTCAGGCAGAACGCGCCAATCGCGCGGCCCGTGGCAAGGTCCGGCAGGTAGCGTGCCTTCTGCGCCTCGGTACCGAACTTCAGGATCGGCCCGCAGCCGACGGAGTTATGCACGCTCATCATCGTCGCGCACGCGGCGCAGCCGGCGGCCACTTCTTCCAGCGCGAGCGCGTAGGCCACATAGTCGGTGTACGAGCCGCCCAACTCTGGCGGCACGATCATGCCGAGCAAGCCCAGCTCGCCCATCTCGCGGACCACGTCATCCGGCAACTCGGCATCGCGGTCCCACTGCGCGGCGTGAGGCGCCAGGCGCTCGGTGGCAAAGTCGCGTGCAGCGTCGTGGATCATCCGCTGCTCTTCGGTATAGAAATCGTCCATCGTTTGGCTCTGACTTGTCGGCTGCACAACGCCACAGAGTGCTGCGCAGGCGAGCGCTTTACACTTGTAGCCTTGCGGCACGTTGATTCGATGGGGAAAAAGTGTAGGCACGCGGCCACCCGGCTTCGATGCCCGCGACGATCAACTTGCGTGAGCGCATTTGCCATGTCGGGACATGGCGCCTCTTGCTACGACGATGAAGAACAACGAAAAGGGAACCGTCTCCGTCAGCCTCGTCAACGAGGCGCTCAGCCGCGCGCAGGCTGCCGGGCTGGACGTGCAGCCGATCATTGCGGCCGCAGGCATCGCTCCGCAGGTGCTGGCCTCGCCCAGGAGCCGCGTGTCATCCACCCAATACGGCACGCTGTGGGCCGGCATCGCGCAGGCCATGGACGACGAGTTCTTCGGGCAGGATTCGCACCCGATGCGCTGGGGCAGCTTTGTGGCGATGACGCAGGCCGGACTCACCGCGCGCACCGGCCGGCAAGCGCTGCAGCGCGCTACGGGGTTTCTACGCCTGGTGCTGGATGATCTGCACGTGCGGATTGAGGAAAGCGCAGAGCACGTACGCCTGGTCTTCGTGCACCGCAAGGGCACGCGCGTGCCCCCCATGTTCACCTATGCCACGTGGCTCATCATGGTGTACGGGCTGACGTGCTGGCTGGTCGGACGACGCATTCCGTTCATCGCCGCGCGCTTTCGGTGCGCAACGCCACCCGATGCGCAGGAATACCGCCTGATGTTCTGCGACGACATGGCGTTCAAGCAAGCGGCGTCGTACGTCGATCTCTCCCCCGCCTTTCTGGACTTGCCGGTGGTGCAGACGGCTTCGTCAATCAAATCCTTCCTGCGCGATGCGCCGGGCAGCTTCATCGTCAAATACCGCAACCCCGATTCATTCGCGGCGCGCGTGCGCAAGACGCTGCGCAACCTGCCGGTGGCAAGCTGGCCCGCCTCCGATGCCATGGCGCTCAAGCTGAACGTGGCCGAAGCCACCATGCGGCGACGCCTCAAGCAGGAAGGCCACACCTATCAGTCGATCAAGGACGATCTGCGGCGCGACATTGCCATCAGCGCACTGCAGGACACGCGCCGCACCATTGCGGATATTGCCGCCGCGGTTGGCTTTGCAGAGCCCAGCGCGTTTCACCGCGCGTTCCGCAAGTGGACGGGCATGCGGCCGACGGATTACCGGTCGAAAGACTGAGGCTCAAGCGGCAAGCGCTCGTCCTCGCAGCCCTCGGCAATCAAGGTTGCTTGGCCTCGACTTCAAATGCTTCGCCCGTCGCGAAGAATGCACCGCCCGAAAGGTAATGCACGGTCTTGCTGTCGGCATCGGGAAAATGCCACCACCCGTGGCTGAACAGCGCAGGATCAGCCCATGCAGTTGTCACCTCGCCGATGAAGAGGTCATAACGCTTCTGGTTGTGCGGCTCAGGGATGACGCGGCATTCGAGCCATGCTGCGCAACCGGCCACCAGCGGTACGTCGATCGTGCGGGCCGACATGGTAGCAAGGCCCAACGCATCGAACTTGTCGCCGTCACGGCCGGAGAGCGTACCGACGGTGAGGGTCGTCTGCGCAATCGCGCGGGTGGGAATGTTCAGGGCGAACACACCGGAGGCTTCGATCAACTCACGGGTGAGCGTGCGGCTGTCGACCACCACCAGCACCTTGGGCGGATCAAAATCCAGCGGCATCGCCCACGCAGCGGCCATGACGTTGCGTACGCCGTTGTGGGCGCTGCTGACGAGCGTGGTGGGGCCGTGGTTGAGGAGGCGGTAGGACTTTGCCAGCTCGACTGGGGCTAGCGTGGGGGTGTTGGGCATGATGGTGGGGCGTTGGATGGGAGGAGTCATCATAGGCCAGGGGGCGCCTCTCTTGTTTTAGGGTCTTGGTGGTCCATCCCCCTTTCACCCCCTGCCGGGGGCGACTCACTTTCTTTGTCTTGCCAAAGAAAGTAAGCAAAGAAAGGCGCGCCCGAGATGGCGACCCA
>JGI24740J21852_10000695_pt1 | contig 14584 bp, 8 predicted proteins | sample KBSCornC6_FD_21852 | JGI IMG/M metagenome (IMG submission 21852) | reverse complement strand
CAATACCAGCTCTAATAAATATTCAATACTGTTCAGGAAGTTGTCCCAGCTGGCAAGGTCAATGCTGTTCCTGTTGAAGTGTACCTTATTACCGTACTTAATACGTTTCAGGTACACATTGGTGCAGGCGACAGTATCATTCAGCCGGTTGCGCTCCTGTATTTGCGGACGCACATTTGTTTTATCTTCCTGTTTGTAGGCAAACTGAAAACAATTGCCTTTATCATCATAACTAAATTCCAATAACCATTTAAAGATCATGGTGGGATCAGCGGGGTTGTACAGCTGTGCTGATCTGCTTTTGCCAAACACCAGCACACTGTTATCGCCGGTGGTAACTTTCCAGTATACGTTGCCGTTAGTTTCCGTGATCTTTTCCATGCGGGCATACCCGCCTTCTACCCTTGGCCGGTAACGGGCTATGGTAGCGCCGTCTATGGTTTGCACCTCTTTTACCCAATTGCCTGCCGCATCTTTTTTATACACGGGCGCCAGGTCTTCTGCGCCGGAGAAGATAAAAACATCTTCTTCATCATTGTACCGGGGCAGCTGTTTATCTGTTCTCCGGGTAATGGCCGGGGGCGCGGCTTCCCAGCCTAATCCAAAAACACCGTTGCCGCTGCCTGAATTATAGCCCAGCGACATAGCTGGCACAAAACCATTGCGGGATGCGGAAAAGGGAAATGGAAAACTGTAACCTGCTGTGCCATTGGCGGCATTTACGGCAAATTTATCGTCAATGGACTTTATGCCTCCGCCGCTTTTGGGTAAGCTGATCTGCGGAACGGATAAGGTGGTATAACCGCCTTTGCTTTTTTCGTTATTGGTAGCAGCAGGCGTTACCGGCTGTTTGTTCACCCGGGATGAAGCAATCTCTTTTTCCATCAGAAAACGGAAGGGGTTTAACTGTCAATAATTTTGGGGCCATTGTGTATACTGAGCATTGCCATGCTAATAACTGAAAACAAGAGCAAGTAAATAAAAAAGCGGAGGTGCAAACAGGGGTATCTAACAGGTGGCGGCGCCGGGATGATCAAAGGCAGGAGCGGGTTTACAAACGGTCATATATTAATCCAGTACAAAGCGGTACCCTACCCCTTTTATGGTAAGGATCTGGAGGTTTTCATCCTCTTTCAGATGCACCCGCAGGCGGGTGATGTACACGTCCAGGTTGCGGCTGTTGAAAAAAGAATCATGTCCCCAGAGCAGGTCCAGGATATTTTTGCGGTTAATGATGCTGTTGCGGTTCTCATACAGGATACGCAGCAGCTCACTTTCCCGGTACGACAGCTTTTTTTCTTCCGGGCCATTGGATAGCACCTGCCGGTTGGTATAAAACCGGAACTTACCAATGCGGATGGGTTCATTGGAAGGATGGGGCGCATTTTCTGTTTTGCGCAATGCATTGACTATACGTGCGATCAGCTCCTCCATGCTGAAGGGTTTGCGGATATAATCGTTACCGCCCAGCGTGAAGCCCTTTACCAGGTCGTCTGTTTGCGTTTTGGCGGTCAGGAATAAAATGGGGACCTCCGTATTGATGGCGCGGATCTCTTCTGCGATCTCAAAACCGTCTTTATTGGGCAGCATTACATCCAGCACACATACGGTGGGGTTCACTTCTTTGAACAGCGACAGCGCATTGGCACCATCCCGCTCCATGATCACTTCAAAGCCGCGCCGTTGCAGGCTTTCCTTTACGATCTTTCCCAGTGATAGTTCATCTTCTACATATAAGATCCTGATGCTCATCTTACCTTATTTTAATTTTACAACGCCGCGTCTTCCATCATAATAGATAACCGGCGCTTCTGCAAAAGGCATTTTTACTGAAAAGGTACTGCCTTTATGCAGCTCACTTTCCACTTCAATAAAACCCATATGCCGCTGCAGGATGTGCGATACATAACTTAAACCCAACCCATAGCCTTTTATATTATGCCGGTTACCACTGGGTACACGGAAGAATTTTTCAAAGATCCGGTGCTTATATTCTTTTGCAATGCCTATACCGTTGTCGGTTACACGTATTTCCAGAAAATTCTTATGATCAATAATGTGGATCAGGATCTCCGGGTCTTTGGTGCTGTATTTTAAGGCATTGTCCAGCAGGTTGTATAACACGCTGGTCATATGCAGCTTATCAGCAGTAATAATAAAGTTGTTTCCGGTAGTCTTAAATGTAGTAGTGGCCTGTTGTTTTTCAAACTGGAGCTTCATGGATACCATTACGCTGCGTGCCAGGTCCCGGATATCAAACTGCTCTTTGTTCAAAGCAATTTCCCTGTTCTCAAACATAGATAGTTTCAGCACTTTATCCACCAGCAAAGCCAGGCGCTGCATTTCATTGGCGGAAATATCCAGGTATTCATGGGTGGTTTGCGGATCATCCAGCGCATCAAAATTGCGCAGGGCTTCAATGGCTACGCTTACGGTGGCAATGGGCGTTTTCAGCTCATGCGTCATGTTGCTGATAAAATCGTTCTTCAGCTGCGCCAGCTTTTGCTGTTGTTTAAGGTTGCGGTATAACAGCAAAAAAGATAATACCGTTACTCCCAGCAGCAGGCACGAGATACTGATAGGCTGAATGATACGCTTTAACAGGTACCAGGTATTGTTTTCAAATACCAGCTGGTAGGTAACAGGTTTTGTAAAACCAACGGTTACGGAATTGCCGTCCAGCTCATCGGGGAATGGGCTGAACTCTCTTTTTGTAGTATCCACCGGTATTTCAAGAATGGTAAAGGGCACGTTGATATTTTCCCTTGCCAGCACCCTCTTATACTGCGTGGTAACTTCCCTTACGGTAATGGAATCGCCCAGGGAATCTATACCGGCCAGGAACGCAAAGGCCCTGTTGCCGGGAGGACCGGGAGGGCCAGGGCTGGCAAGCCCGTACTGCACATTCACTGAGTCATCCCCGCTGACAGCCCCGTCTTTTATGGCTACAACCATGGCCCGCCGCAAGCCGGGCATTCTTCTGATTACCTTATCCCTTACCCCTTCATCCAGTACACTGGAAATACTGATCGTGCCCTGCCGCTCATGAATGCGTATATTATTGGGGTTTGTTTTCAGCTTGGCAGCCTGCAGGCGGAAAATGGTTTCGCGGAACAGCACATTGGTGCGGGCGGTGAACAACTGCCGTTCCTCACGGTAATTCTTTCTAAGCCAATACACCTGGAAGGCCGTAATAACCAGGATGGTAATGGCTATCAGGAAAGCGGTAACCGGTATGGAGAATTTATATCGCAACAGCTATGTGTTTATAAGCGCAATAATACACCAAATGTATTACTTCCCTTTTCCGGCCGGCCGAACATTAACCTAAATTAACATTAAAGCAAGGCATGTTAACCTGCGTTGCAACAGGAACGGTATAGCTTAGTTCCATAAAATATATTACATGAAAAAGATGATCCTTACATTTTCTATGGGCCTGTTGATAGTGGCTGTACACGGGCAGCAAACACAGGGCCGGATAGTGTACGAGCGTACCGTACAATTGAAGATGGACTTCCAGGGAATGGGCGATGAAGCGGGACACGCCATGCCCACCTCCCACAAAGAGAAGCTGGAAGTATTGTTTGGCAATAATCAGTCGCTGCGCCGCGCAGTGGAAGAGGATGCACCGGATGAAATGGCGGAAGGCCCTGGCGACGGCGTGCACATACGCATGGACGTAGCCGGCGACAAGGACATCATCTATAATAATTTTAGTACCGGCCAATCCGTGGAGCAACGCGAGTTTGGCCCAAAGAATTATATTATTACCGACAGCATTCCACACCTGCACTGGAAACTTACCGGCGAAACTACTACTATACTCAACTATCCCTGCCAGCAGGCCATTACACAACGCATTGGCAAACGGAGAGAGGCCTCTATGGAGAACGGCGAAATGAAAAGCCGGGAAGTGGCGGATACGGCTAATATTATTGCCTGGTTTACGCCAACTATTCCTGTACCAGCCGGGCCGGAGCTCCAGGGACAATTACCGGGGCTGATCCTCGGCCTCGACGTTCACGATGGACGTGTGGTGTATAAAGCCACGGAGGTAGCCCCGCAGACGGAGTTATCTGCTATTAAAGCGCCTTCCAGGGGGAAGAAAGTAACAGCAAGTGAGTTTGAGGCGGAAAGGGAGAAGATGATAGCGGAGATGCAGAAGAATGCGGGAAAAGGGAGGAATATGATTAGGATTGGAGGGTAAGTTAGTCGATATTCCATGATTCGCGATTTAGGGATTGTAGCGGTTATAAAAACGGTCCACTGTCTGTAGATAGTGGCCCGTTTTTAGTTTATCATCCCCCTATCACCCTCATTCCCCCAGCTCTTTTCCCTGCTGAAAGCCCATTCTTATTAAGACTATACGTAAAGCTTAACTGGAAAAAACGCTGCAGGTTCTTAGTGCGGCTGTCCTCAATATAATTCTGGTTGCTGGTACGGCTGATGCCTACATTCTGGTTCAGCAGGTCATAAACACTCAGCTTCAGCTCTCCCCTGTTGAAATGCAGGAACTGCCGGCTAAAGGAGGCATTCCATAAAGGCACATTGGTATTAAAGCCACTGGCACGCTGGCTGTTTATGATGTAAGTAAAACTCGTATTTAAATAAAACTGCGCAGGCAACTGCCAGTTGAACTCTCCCTCATATTGCTGTGAAAAATAAGTGGTGTTCAGTGCGGCCTGCAATGAATAGTTGGTTTTATAATAATTGAAACCACCGCTTATCGACAGGTCTATTTCATCAGAAGGGTTCAGATCCAGGCGCAGTGATGGCCCCAGGGTAAAGGTATTGATGGTGTTTTGCACTGTATTAATGAACTGTTTGGTTTTGCTGTACCCCATATTGCTGCTGTAGTTAATAGTGCCTTTTAAAATACGCAGCGGCAGGCCCAGGTTAATGTTGCCGGTCATGTTATACACGCCATTCACATTTACCGGGCGGGTATGCTTAATGCCCAGACTATCCAGCACATCGTAATTCACGATCTTATTCTGCGTTTCCTGCAGGTTGAAAAATCCAAACAGGTTCTTATTCTTAAAAGGATTCACGGATACAAAATGCAGCTGCACGGCGTGGGTAAATTCCTGCTTCAGATCAGGATTCCCTTCGCGGATATTGAGCGGATCAGAAATATCGGGTACCGGCTGCAGCTGCGACATATTGGGCTGATTGGTAATAGCTGCATAATCGATATTGAGGTGGCGGTAACGGGTAAAGTCGTACTTAAACCGCAGGGATGGCAGCAGGTTATAGAATGTTTTGCTGATCACAGAATCCGTGGTACCGGCAATGATCTTACCTTTCAATGCTGCCTGCTGCCAGTTAAGCCCCGCTGCCAGGCTGAACTTTTTTTGCTGCGTGCGCAGGCGTAAGCCGGCATTCGTGTAGCCGTAGCTGTTTTCAAAGTTATTGGTAAGGTCATCGTTCAGCTGATCAAACTTGCCGTTTAGCTTGTTGTAATCATAGGTTATTTTTTCCGAAGTGCTGTTGGTATTACTGCGGCCCAGGCTAAACTCCAGCAGGGAGCGTTTGAAAATGGGCTCTGTATATACCGCCTTTACGTTATAGCTATTCAGGCTGCCGGATATGGTATTGCGCTGGTTAATAGAATCGTACGGCTCACTGCGGTTGTAAAAATGGTTCACGGATAGCAGGCTGCCATCGCTCTCACTGTTATTAAAGCTGGTTTGCAGGTTCAGCGAAAGAGTTCTGCCCTTACGGTGAAATTTCTTCCTGAATAACAGCTCATTACGGAAGTTAGTGCCATGCCCTTCCGTGGCATTATTGCTGAAACCCTGGTTGGCCAGCTGTTTATCTTCTGAAAATGTTTCGTAGCTGTTGTAGCTATTGTTGCGCGTTTCCTGGTAACCGAAGGAAGGCGATATTTTAATAGAATGGAAAGAATCGATGCGGATATCTGCGCTCAGGTTTAAGCGGTGTGTATTATTCAGGTTATCGCTGATGCTGTGCTGATTATAGAAATAAGAAGAATCTGGTAAAAAGTATTGGCGCTGCACATTGCTTTCCTGGTAAGGATTGTAGCTGTTGTAAAAGTAATTGCTGGTAAGATCGGTTTTAGTGCCGATCATGTTATTATAGTTTAACCCACCACCCCGGATGGTTTTAATACCGTTGCTGTTGCCGCTGCCCATAAGCGCTGTCATGGGATCATCTGCATTCAGGGTAAGGCTGATGTTGCCATTGCCGCTTTGCCGCATGCGGTTCAGCTCTCCGGTAAAATCCATGAGGTCCATAAATGAAAAACCTTCTGCATTGGTATTGTTGGCCATACCGATGGCGGAAAACTGGCGCGCACCTTTAAAGGAGTTCACATTAAAACGGCCTTCATACCGGTCATTAGTGCCTGCGCCTGCCATGGCTTTGCCAAACAAGCCCTTCTTTTTGTCCTGCTTTAATTTGAGGTTGATGGTTTTTTCGCTGTTGCCATCATCAAAACCGGTTAGCTGAGCGGCATCACTCAGGCGGTCGTATACCTGCACTTTGTCTACCGCATCGGCAGGCAGGTTCTTGGTGGCCACCTTGGGATCCGTGCCAAAAAACTCTTTACCGTCAACGAGCACACGATTTACTTTTTCCCCCTGGGCTTTTACGGTGCCGTCTTTATCTACCTTCACACCGGGCAGCTTCTTCAGCAGCGCCTCTACATTGGCATTGGGCTGGGTTTTAAAGGAGCCTGCGTTGTACTGAATGGTATCCCCTACCAGGGTAACGGGCGGCGCTTCTGCGGTAACTTCCACTTCATCAAGGGTACGGCTCAGGTCATGCAGCACAATATTGTTAAGGTTACTATTGGGTGCGGATGCGCTGATGGCAACCTGCCGGCTGGTGCTGTGGTAATTAACATGGGTTACCAGCAGGCGGTACTCCCCGGCCGCCAGGCCAGTGAGCTCAAAAGCGCCCTTGTTGTCCGTCATGGTGAAGCTGACCAGCGAGGAATCCTTTTTTTGTAAAAGGGTGATGGTAGCCGAAACCACGGGCTGTTTTTTGGTGGTATCCGATACCGTACCTTTGATAACGCCATTTTTTTGTGCATGGGCTGCGAGCACACAACAGCAGAGAATAAGGAGTAAGCAGATCTTTTGCATGAGAGTGATTTACAGGCAGCAAAGTAGCTTTACCACCCGCAAAAGCCGGTTAACGAGCCTTGCATTAATGTTAAGAAAGGTTAATAAAACGGTTCCGGACATTCAGAAAAAAATGTTAATATTCCGGTTGTCCTTGATTATGTTTAGAACCTGTCCTAGATTTCGGATGAAATGAACTTTACCAGACGTTTACAAATATTCATAATCTTCATGCTACTGGGTACGGCCACCTACGGACAGGTGCATATACAGGGTACTGTGTATGAGCGTACCGGGCGTATGGGGATGGAAGGTGTAAGCGTAAGGAGCAACTCCGGCGCGGGAACGGTAACAGATTCATCCGGCCACTACAGCATCCGGCTGCCGTATGGAGATTCCATTAGTTTCTCATACCAGGGAAAATCTACCCAAAAATTTGCCATCAGGGAAATTCCCTGGAACCATGCATTTGACATGAAAATACATGTGGACATACAAATGTTGCCCATGGTGGAGGTAAAAGAAAAAAGCTATCACCTGGATTCTATAGAAACCCGTAATGAATATCATAAAATATTTGACTTCTCGCCTGAATACCTGACCAGCGGGAACGGCGGCGCCGGTGTGAACCTGGATGCATTGCTCAGTTTAAGGAAGATCAAGCGGATGCAGGTTTTTCAACGGCGGCTGGAAGAGTATGAGCAGGAGAAATATGTGACCCACCGGTTTAGCAAAACCCTGGTAGCGAAGATCACCGGGTTAAAATCGCCGGACCTGGAAAGCTATATGGTCGAGTACCGGCCGAATTTTCAGATGCTGATGAGTTTTGAGAATGAGTACGATTATTACAGGTATATTCTGGAAACGAGCAGGTATTACAGGGAGGATCATGGGGTGAGGAGGTGATCGTCTATTTTCTGTTCCAGATCCGCAACCCTTTGCAACTCTGTGCTGAATTTTTCCGGCTGGCGCTCTATATCCGGGCTTTTACGCACCAGTTCCAAAAGTAATTTCGCCTTAGCCCGGTCTCCCTGCGCAATGGCAAGATCCGCACGCAGGATCATTACTTTATAAAGATTACGGCAGTGATGATCCTTATCTTTTTCAATTGCTTTGTCAAGCACCGCGGATACTTTTTCCAGCTCATCTTCTTCATCTTCGCTTTTGTAAGCAAAATCCAGTGCCAGTGAAAGCCGTTTGCTGGCGGCTTCTACTTCCTTGCTGTAGATCTCCTCTTCCTGTATAGCTATTTTTCTTCCGATCCTGATACAGTTTCCTGCAACATCTGAAAACATAAATTCACGGACACCAGCCTTTTTGTTCCTGATCTCGCTGATCCTTGGCAAACCACGGGTAGGAAGCTTTCCATAATTTCTACGGAGCGCGCTGGTAAATGCCTCATACAATTCATCTGCTTCATCTGTTAGTATGTAACAAGTGTGATAGCACTGATTAGGCACATGTTGCTTGGTGCCATAGAAATCGAGCCTGAGCCAGCCTTTTTCCAATACAGCATAAGGGTTGGGACTTTTCTGGTGATAGGTGGCTTCAAAGCCCAGTACCCGGTAAAAATCAATCAATTCATCCAGGGATCTGCAGGGAAAAATGGGTGTGATAATATTCATTTGCAATTTTTCTACATTGCAAAGCTAGATAGCCGGCAGCATCTAAAATTGTAAGTTTTCGACATTCAGCAGCTGGGAACAGGCAGCTTATTAATGACTTTCAGGTAAGCATTCGGTTTCAGCCCCGTAAATTCCATGAAGTCATGGTTAAAATGTGCCTGGTCAAAGTAGCCTGCCTCCAATGCAATTTCTGCAAAGGAAGCGTTTCTCCTGAAATCATTTACCGCAGCTTCAAACCGCGCTATCCTTGTATATAGCTTGGGTGAAAATCCCACAACATCCCTGAACAACCGCTCAAACTGTCTTTGGGATAACGGAACATTTTTAAGGAGTGTATCCATATCTATCAATCCCTTTAGTCTGTCAATGTTTTGAACGGCATTAACAATGTGCGGATTTACCGGTCTTTTTATAAGGGATTCCAGGAAACCGGCAACAACGCGCAGTCTTTCCTGGTCTGTAGTTGCTGAGAATATTCTTTCTTCCAGCTCTTTCCCTTTGCTGCCACAAAAGGATGCAATATCAATATACTGATTGGTTAATGAGGATGCAGGAATTGAAAATAGTGTAGGAATGGCATATGGGAAAAACTCAACACCCAGAATGCCCACATTCTCTGGTGAAAGAAACCGGGTATGCGTTCTTGACTGGCCTTGTATACCTGAAGTAAAAGACCTTGTAAGCTGCCCGGTTGCAGCTACTTCACTAAATTGTCCCTTATAGTGAAAAATAAGTTTGGGGGCGCTGGTTGCAATGGAGAAATGTACAAAACAATTCTCCGTGGATGCTTCCGCTTCTCCAATCCAGAAATACTTCACGTAAGCGGATAACGCTTTAGACGGTTTGATCTGATGGTACTTCATAGTGAGGGGCAAACATCCGCACATTTTTTCAAACATGCAAATATTTGCCCCTGGTCATTACTCGTTTATAACTATGGTCTTCTTCTCTTACTTCATGCCATACAGCTCATTAAACAACAGCTTGAACGTGCCATGCGATTGCCCGCGGAAAGTGATCTCCGGGCCAAAGGCATACAGCTTGCCGCTGCCTACCGGTGCTACAAATGCCGCTACCCCATCTTTCAGGTAAGCCTGTCCCCAGGCCCAGCCGCTGCGCAGGGGTTTATCTGTTGCAAACCAGGCAATGGGTTTAATGCCTTTCTCTGCTGCGCCGGCATCCAGCTTAAATACCGGGCTGTTATCAAAGTTAATGTCGGCCAGCGCAGGCATACCCCAGGCGGCCGTTTGCGTACTGTCTACTGCTACCTGCAGTACGCTGCCCGGTACAAAGTATTTGTTGCCGGGTAAAGGACGTTCCTTGCCTTCCTTGTTCGTTTCCACTAATGCATTGTGCACGGGTAAGCCTAAATGATAAGCAAGGTTGGTGCTGGTACCAATGGTTACCACGGTGCCGCCGGCTTCCAGGAACTTCTTCAGTTCAGGTACTGACTTTTCAACCGTGATCTTACCCAGGTTGTGACGGAACTCTTCCGGTATTTCTTCCGGTACAGGATCTTTGAACTGAAAACCGCCGCCACGGCCGCCTTCCGCCATGCCCTTAGGGGCTGGGATAGCGCGGGTTACAAAAACGATCACATCATATTGTTTACGAAGATTGCCGGTGTCTATGTCTTTCGGATAAATTACTGAAAACGGGAAATGATATTGCTCTAAGATCCAACGCACCCAGCCGGATGGAATGGAACCGCCATAGGTATCCCACAAAGCTATACGCGCCGGGTTCACAGCTACCAGGCCGCCGGGCTTTTGTTTTACGCCGGTGGCTTCCACACCTAACGTAACAGCAGATTGCTGCAGCAGTGTTTTAACTTTAGCACTGGCAGGTACAAAGAAAGAGCCTTGCGGCGCTTCCGGTGTAGCGGTGGGTACACGGAATACTTTTACGCCTGCTTTCAGCAGATCATTTACTGCAATAAAAGCATTGTTTTCGTGTGCGCTTAACAGGTAGCCTGCAGTAGCATCTGTTATAGTTGCCTTAGGCGCATCCAGCAGCTGGCCATAAGGGATCTTTTCAAAAGGTCCCTGGAAATCGTCCAGGATGCGGTCGTATTGCACGCCCATCTGGTAAGCCAGCGTCCAGCCGGCAGCATCATACGGACGAATAGGAGGACCACCGGGATACTGAAAGTCATTGGGATGATCCTGCGGTTCAAACATATCCAGCACATGCGGACGGAAAGCCTGGTTGGTGCGTACTATATAAGAACCTGCGGGGTACTGCTTACCGGCTACGGTAAATGCTGTTGTTGCCTTTTGTATGCTGATGCCATTCTTAACCAGCGCATTCAGGAATTTTACGGCAGTGGCAAAGTCCGGCTGATCTGCGGAGAGAATGTAACCCCGGGGATCACGGTTGACAGGGTTCTTTAATACCGCATCATAATATTTCATATCAATGTTGCTGCCTCTTCTTGACCAGCCGAATGGGTCGCTTTCGTCTCCACCGCTTGTACTGTCGTTGCCGGCTTTATCTGCTTTGTAAGCGGCTGTAATGGCTTCGGAACGCTTGGGCGATAAGGTCCAGTTATCCTGGTTACCACGGTCAATGGCGTTCTTACCCATTTTATAAATGTTGAACAACACTTCATCACGCTGGCGGGCGGCATAGTCCAGCACCGCGTAGTTCAGCGATACGGAGTAATCTATAGAACGGCGGAAATGCCAGTCGTCTGTTGGTTTTACAGGAAATGGTGTGGCGCCGTTAGGGATCAGGCGCTGCGGCACTACCGGTATTTTTTCCGGCGTGGGATTACCGATGATCTCTGTAAGCAACCCGATCATGTTATGATACTGTGAAGTGGTACGCAAACCGCCATTGTACCAGGTGGAAAAGCTGGAACCCGTTAAACGGGTGAAGCCTGGTTTATCTTCTGCATTCAAACGCGTGTACATGGCTGCGCCCAATGCATCAATACCGGTGATCATTAAGGGGTCAAAGAAATAGTTGAAGGGATCGCGGTACGGAGGGCCTGCCAGCACTGAACCTTCCGGCCCGCGCTGGTGATGGTTGTACATGATCTGCGGCATCCACTCCATGAACAGCTGTTTGCCCATGTTGGTACTTTCCTTTGTATTCATCATGTAAAAGTCACGGTTGTTATCATGACCTATGTACTTTTCGTACAGGCGTGGTATCTGGTCCGTGGAGCGTTTCTTGGGATCACTGTTACGCATATACCAGTTGGCTACCAGCTCCTGCCCATCCGGGTTGGCGTGGGTAAACAAAATGATCACGTTGTCCAGGATACGCTTGGTTTCATCATCCTTACGGCTTAATACCTGGTAGGCAGTTTCTATCAGCTGGTGAGAGCCTACCACCTCTGTGGCGTGCAAGCCGCCATCAATCCATACTACGGCCTTACCTTCTGCTGCCATGGCTTTTGCCTGCTCCATACTCACATCTTCCGCACGGGCCAGCTTTTGCGAGATCTCTTTATAATGCGCCAGCTTTTTCATGTTCTCCGCAGAAGAGATCACCAGCATATACTGGCTACGGCCTTCTTCCGTCATCCCGATATCTACCAGCTTCACACGGTCAGGATCTGCGGCGGCCAGCTTTTTAAAGTACGCTGCAGTTTGCGTGTAGTTGGCCAGGTAGTAATCATCCCCGATGTTGAAGCCAAAGTGCTCCTTTGGAGAGGGAATGTTTTGCGAAAAGGACGGTATGGCCAGGCATAGTCCTATTGCAATGGAGGTGAAGAATTTATAGTTCATGGAACTTATTTTGAGTGTAAAAAATTGAGGGTTCGCCATAAAAGGGTGACGGAGTACAGCATTAAAACCTTCAAATCCTCAGATGGACAAACCCCTCAATCTTAATTTTGTTTATATAACTGGTTAAATAGTAGTTTAAAAGTGCTGTGTGATTGTCCGCGGAAAGTGATCTCCGGCCCAAAGGCATACAGCTTGCCTTTACCAACCGGCGCTACAAAAGCAGCTACGCCATCTTTCAGGTATTGCTGTCCCCAGGCCCAGCCGCTGTGCAGCGGTTTATCCGTAGGGAACCACATCAGCTTCTTAATGCCGGCTGTTTCACCAGTGAGCTTAAACACCGGGCTACGGTCAAAGTACACATCATTGCTAGCTGGCATGCCATAGTTTTCAACGGCTGTAGTATCTAACGAAGCCGTTAGTAAGCTACCCGGAATGTAATATTTGGATCCGGCTAATGGCTTCATGATCCCTTTGCTGTTCTTTTCCATTAACGCACTTTGCACCGGCAGCTTCAGGTGATAAGCCAGGTTGGTGCTGGTACCAATGGTTACGATCTCGCCGCCCTCTTCCAGAAATTGTTTTAACTGCGGTATGGAAGTATCTGCATTGATCTTACCTAACCAGCCACGGTACTGCGCCGGCAGCTCTTCCGGCTTAGGTGGCTTGCTTTCATTGCCGCCCATGCGGGGTGCGCGTTTAGGCTTGCCCGTATCCGGGATAGCGCCGGTTGGGAAAATGATCACATCATACTTCTTCTTTAACCCGCCTGCATCAATGGCTTTGGAATAAATGAACTCTGCTGAGAAATGGTATTGCTCCATTAACCACAGCATCCAGCCGGCCGGTATGGAACCGCCATAGTTGTTCCAGATAGCTATCTTCATGGGCGCCAGGGCTGTCATGGCAGCGGGTTGCTGATCAGTACCGGTAACGGTTATACCAAAACCAGCTGCATCCTTTTCCAGTATGGCCTGTGCTTTGGCAGCCGCCGGAATATAATATGCGCCGCCGGCAGGTATGCGGTATACTTTCAGGCCTGCTTTCAGCAGATCATTCACTACTATAAATGCGTTGTTAATGCGCGGATCTATCAGGTAGCCCACTTTGGTTGCGGCTACAGTTTGTTTGGGCGGTGATTGCAGCTCGCCGTAAGGCACCTGCTGAAATTGGCCGGTCACCGCATCCAGGATACGATCGAATTTTATGCCCATTTGGAATGCTAAGGTCCAGCCGGCAGCATCATACGGGCGGATAGGCGGGCCACCGGGATACTGGAAATCATTCGGGTGATCCTGCGGTTCAAACATATCAATTACATGCGGGCGGAAAGCCTGGTCTGTTTTAACAATGTAAGAGCCGGCAGGATAGGTTTTGCCACCTGCAGTAAAAGCGGCAGGCGCTTTTTGTACTTCAATACCGGACAGGATCAATGCATTCAGGAAACGTATAGCTGTCGGGAAATCCGGCTGATCCGCAGATATGATGTATGCCCTTGCATCGCGCAGCTTAGGATCTTTTAAGATCGTGCTGTAGTACTTATTGGCAATAGTATCTTCCCGGCCAAAGGAAAATTCGCCACCCTCCTCTCCTTCTGCTGCGGCGGCACCTGCTACCGTATCTTTTTTCTTCTTGCCTGCTTTTGATATAGCCTGTATGCTGTCTATATATTTCGGATAGAATGTCCAGTTATCGCGGCTGCCGCGGTCAATGGAGTTCCTGCCCATTTTGTAAATATTGAACAACAGCTCTGCTCTGTAGCGGGCTGCATAATCCAGCACCGCGTAGTTCAGCGATACGGAATAATCTATTGACTGGCGGAAATGCCATACCTGCGGCACTATCGGATTGGGCGTAGCGCCGTTAGGGATCAGGCGCTCCGGCACCAGTGGTACGGTTTCCGGTGTGGGATTACCAATGATCTCCGTGAGCAGGCCTATCATGTTATGGAAGTAGGGCGCGGTACGCAAACCGCCATTCCACCAGGTTGAGAACTGCGAGCCTGCGCGCTGGGTGTAGCCTGGCTTACCTTCCACATTCAGGCGGTTGTTCATGGCGGCACCTACGGCATCAATACTGGTTACTATCAGCGGATCAAATACATAGTTGAAAGGATCGCGGTACGGAGGGCCTG
>JGI24740J21852_10000692_pt1 | contig 14633 bp, 15 predicted proteins | sample KBSCornC6_FD_21852 | JGI IMG/M metagenome (IMG submission 21852) | reverse complement strand
CGTGTGGCGCGCGAAGATTCCGCGCACCTGCCGCGACGCGGCCTTGTAGCGCACGAAATCCGGCGGCACGAACACCGCTTGCGGACACAACCGCTCGGCGCGCAGTGCCGGCATCGCCGAATGCACGCCGAACTTGCGGGCTTCGTAACTCGCCGCGCACACCACCGAACGCGCGCCCTTCCACGCGACCACCACGGGCCGCCCGCGCAACGAGGGATCATCACGCTGCTCGACCGACGCGTAGAACGCGTCCATGTCCACGTGCACGATCTTGCGCGGCGGCGCAGGCATCGCGCGTCAGGACGACTGTTCGGCCGCATCCGCCGCCGGCTTCGGCCGCACCAGCACGCGCACCGCGATGATGCCGAGCTCGTACAGGATCACCATCGGCACCAGCAGCAGCAGCATCGAGGTGATGTCGGGCGGCGTGATTGCCGCCGCCACCGCGGCCGCCGCGACGATCGCGTAGCGCCGCCAGCTCTTGAGCTTCTGCAGGCTGACCAGTCCGGTCGCGGCGACGATCACCTGCACCACGGGGATTTCGAAACACAATCCGAACGCGAAGAACACCATCATCACGAAGTCGAGGTAATGCGTGATGTCGGTCATCATCTCGACGCCGGCTGGCGTCACTGCGGTAAGGAAACGAAATGCCGCGGGCAGCACCAGAAAATATGCGAAAGCGCAGCCGCAATAAAACAGCAGCACCGATGCGATCAGCAGCGGCCGCGCGAGGCGTTTTTCATGCCGGTACAAGCCGGGGCTGACGAACGCCCACAGCTGGTAGACGATCACCGGCATGCTGACGAACACCGCAATGTAGAACGCCAGCTTCAACGGCGTGATGAACGGGCTGGCGACCTGTGTGGCGATCAGGTGTGCGCCGTGCGGCAGGCGTTTCACCAGCGGCTCGGCCAGCCACGTGTACAGCCTGTTGGCGAACGGCACCAGACAGACCAGCACGACAATCACGCAGGCAATCGCCTTGATCAACCGCGAGCGCAGTTCCAGCAGATGCGAAAAGATGCCCTGCTCGAGGTCGAAACCGGAATCGGAGTCCGTATCGGGATCGTGCTCAGTGGCCATCGCGCACCTCCGTCGAGGCGGCACCGTCCTGCACCGGATTGGCCACGCCCGCGACTTCAGCGACGGCCTGGTTCACCGACGCATGCGCGGAGTGCATTTCGGCATCGGCGGCTTTGCGCATTGCGTCCGCGCGCTCGGCGGCTTCCTTCGCGGAGCGGCGGATTTCCTCCAGCTCCAGTTCGCGTTCGACTTCGCTGCGCACGCTCTCCCAGCCGACGCGCAGGCGCCTCAGCATTGCGCCGGCCATGCGCGCGGCCTTGGGCAGTTTTTCCGGACCCAGCACCACCAGCGCGATCACCGCCAGCAGCAGCAGCTTCGAAAAGCTGAACTCGATCATCGCGGCGCACCGCCCCGGTTACTCAGCGCGCTTCGACTCGGCGGAGTCGCGTTGCTCCTGATGCGCCGCGCCGGCGGCCGCGGGCGGATCGGCCTGCAACTTCTCGCTGGAATCCGCCGCCTTGGCCTTGTCGTCTTCGTCGTTGCCGTGCAACGCCTTCTTGAATCCACGCATCGCGTTGCCGAGATCGGGACCGATCTTGGTCAGTTTGCCGGTGCCGAAAATCACCAGCACGATCACGAGCAGCAGCAGCCAATGCCAGATACTGTCAAAACCCATAAGAACCTCGTGCGGAATCGTGCGGGCGGCCACGGATGTGGGACGCCGCTTTCCGCCATGTCCAAGTGTAACGCAGCAACGCAGCAGGACCCGGGGCCGTTGTCACGCAAGGCCCGCACCGGTGCTGCTGCCGAGGGTGCTGTGGCAGACTGTCGCGGTCACGATTGCTGGCAAGGCCATGCCCCGATACATCGGTTTCGATACCGGCGCTGAACGGCGGGATGACGCACGCACGGCCCTGTTGCTGGTGAACCTCGGCACGCCGGCGGCACCGACCACCGATGCCGTGGGCGAATATCTCGCGGAATTCCTGTCGGACCCGCGCGTGGTCGAATTGCCGCGCTGGCTGTGGTGGCCGGTCCTGCACGGCTACATCCTGCGCACCCGGCCGCGCCGCTCCGCGGAAGCGTACGCGAAAGTGTGGCGCAATGACGGTTCGCCGCTGCTGGTTTTCAGCGAACGCCTCGTCGAGGCCGTGCGCGCCCAGATCGAGCGGCAAACGTCGGGCAAGGTCGCGGTCGCACTGGCAATGACATACGGCGAGCCGTCTGTCGCCGCCACACTTGAGACGCTGATGGCACGCGGCGTGCGACGCGTCCTGGTGCTTCCGTTGTTCCCGCAGTATTCCGCGACCTCGACGGGCGCGGCACTGGATGCCGTCACGCGTGCGATGCAAAAACTGCGTTGGCCACCCGAGCTGCGCACCGTCGGCGACTATCACGCCGATGCGGGTTACCTTGCCGCGCTCGTCGCCAGTGTGCAGGCGCACTGGGCGCAAAACGGCCGCGGCGAAAAACTGTTGCTGAGCTTCCACGGCATTCCGGAAAAATACGCGGCGGCGGGTGATCCTTATCCCGATCAATGCCACGAAACGGCGCGCCGTCTCGGCGATGCGCTGGGCATGGCCGACGACGACCTGCTGGTCACCTTCCAGTCGCGGCTCGGCCGCCAACCCTGGTTGCGCCCGTACACGGGCGAAACCATCGAACAACTGGCGCGGCAAAGCGTGAAAAGTCTCGACGTGTTGTGTCCCGGCTTCGCCGTGGACTGCCTGGAAACGCTGGAAGAAGTAGCGCTGCGCTACCGCACCACATTCCTCACCAGTGGCGGCAAACAGTTTCGCTACATCCCCGCACTGAACGCGGGTTCCGCCCACGCCACCGCACTGGTCGCGATCGCGATGCGGCAGTTGGCGGGATGGATCCAGATGAAGAACCCTCCACTGGAGCCAGGCTCCCGTTGACGCAAACCCGGGTCCGGGCGATGCCCGGAACCAGCTTCTTGCTATACGAAATACCCACTTCTGCGCTGACGACGATTCCGTCGCCATTCGCGCCGATTGAAACCACGCTGCCCGTCACGGCTCTTTACAGATGGATCGGCGTTGTCGTCAACGCCGCACTGTGGGCCCGTGAATATTTGAAGAACCGCCACGAGCGGAAGCAGATTGCGGGCGCCTGCCAAAGCAGCGCGGACTACGTGGTGTGAACGCCGCAGGCGGCCCATGGAGCGCATGGCCAGCCAACGCATGAGGCGGACCGTACACGCTGGTACGGGAGCCGCGTGGAAATGCCGCTCAGGGGCTTGATGTCGCCGCCATCGCCGACGCGGAAGCGGCAGGCGCGGAACCGAAGGTGGGTGAGTGCCGGTATTTCGCCGGCACATCCCACATCGTCGCGACATAGAACACGACCCACGCAACCACGATGAGGCACAACACCCACACCCAGGTCGGGATCGCGCGGCGTGCCTCGGCGCGGCGTGGATCGAACGGATCGTCGGCGCTGAAGGCATCCACCGTCAGGTTCAGCGTGCCTCGCCGGGTCGAACCCGGCCGCAGGCCGCCGACCATGATGCCCGGCCCGTTCTGCACATTGAACGGGATTTCCTCGATGCCCTCGACGCCGTGCTGGTCTTCGGCACGGATGACGAGCCGGTGCGGGCCGTCGGCCAATTTGCGCGTATCCAGTGTCAGCGTGGTGGGCAGCTCCTGGTCGATGACAGGCGTCGGTTCGCGGTCGAGATAGACGCGCACGTGTGGCTTGGACATGGCAATTCCCCTCAGCGGTCGCGACGCAGGATGGCGTACTTCGGATGGCGCGGATCCTTTTCGCCAGGGCGGAATATCCACCAGAACATCGCGGCGAAACACGCGATGGTGATGATCCCCGCGATCGACACGATCAGGATTTCTCCCCACAGCGGACCCATCATCATGTTGTGCATGGCTGCCTCCGGTCACTTGCCACTTGTGCGTACCGCCGCGACATCGGCGGGCGTGACGTGCTTCGAATGGTTGCCCCACGACGAGCGCTCGTAGTTGATGATGTCGGCGATGTCGGTGTCGCTGAGTTGGCCCGCGAACGGCGGCATCGCGCTGGTGTATTTCACGCCACCGATGGTGACGCCGTGCGCGCCGTGCAACACGGTGTGGATGTGCAGCGCGGGATCGGGATCGTCGACCGCAGCGTTGCCCTTCAGCGGCGGGAACGCGCCGGGCACGCCCTCGCCCGTGGTCTGGTGGCAAGCGGAGCAATTGGCGGTGAACAGCGCTTGTCCTTTGGTTGCATCGTAGCTGTAGCCGCCCGTCGCCGCGGATGACGCGGGCGCGGATGCTGCCGGGGCGGACGGCGATGGCGGGGCCGAAGTCATCCCGCCCATGCCGCCATTCATCGAGTACCCGGGGATCGGCGTCTGCTTCAGCGACAGCAGGTAAGCGACCAGCGCCCTGGCTTTCTGCGTGGGAACCACCACGCCGTGTGCGGGCGCAAACTTCGCTGGGACCGGCACAGCGGTTTCGCCCGGCGGCGCCTTGTCCACCACGCGGAACAGGAACTTGAAGTTCGGCATGATCGATTCCGGGACCACCGCGCGCGGGTCGTACAGATGGATGTACTGCCACACGTCGCTCGGCTTGGTGTTGCCGATGTTGGTGAGGTCGGGTCCGGTGCGTTCGGAGCCCAGCAGCTCCGGCGTCTGCCAGGTGAAATCACCGGGCGCGGACGGCCGTCCGAACACCTGGTCTTCCGGAATCGGCCGCACCTGTTGCGTATGGCAGTAACCGCAACCGTTGCCCGCGAACACTTCGCGGCCTTCGGACTGGAGTTGCGTCAGCGGTTCCACGCCCGGACCCGCGGGGGTTCGGGAAAGGTCGATCGCGGGGCCGACCGCAATCAGCAGCACGATCACGATGTAGATGGCCAGCGCACCGCCGAAGATCGCGAACATCGGTTTCATGCCACGACCTCCTTGCCGACGATCTCCTTGCCCGCGGAGGGATCCATGATCGGCGACGCGGCGTCACCCGGCTTGCCGGCGGTCATGCGCCACACGTTCCACGCGAACACGATGTGCGAGAGGAACATCAATATCCCGCCCACGCCGCGCCACAGATAGTACGGCTGCATGTCCACGACCGACTGGATGAACGGCACCTTGTGCACCCAGTCGAGGCCCTGCACGGTGCCACCGATCGACAGCGCGATCACGTAGATCGACACGCCCACCAGCGCCAGCCAGAAGTGCACGGCCATGCCCAGCCGTCCCGGGTTCTTGCCGGTGGCGAGCGGCAACAACGCGTACACCGCGCCCCACGCGGCGAACGCCACGAACCCGTACATCGTCAGGTGCGAGTGGCCGACCGTGAAACTGGTGAAGTGCCAGATCGCCTGCAGCGAGCGGAACGCTTCGACGGTGCCCTGGGTCGAGCCGACCAGGTAGCAGATCACGCCGACGAACAGGAACGCCAGCGGGTAGGATTCGATCCGCCCGTGGTAGCGGCCGCGCATCGTCAGCAGGAAGTTCGCGCTGCCCGCCCACACCGGCACCAGCATTGCGACCGAGAACACGATCGCGGTGGTCTGCAGCCACCATGGCAGCGGACTGAACAGGAAGTGGTGTCCGCCCAGCAACGGGTAGAACAACAGGTTGGTCCAGAACGCGAGCACGCCCAGCGCGTAGGAATAGATCGGGCGGTTCAGCACCTTCGGGATCGAGTAGTAGAACAACCCGAGCGCCAGCGGCGTGAACCACATGCCGACGGCGTTGTGCATGTAGTAGCCGGAAATCGCGACTTGGCCCAATCCATGCTGGTACCACGGCAGCACGCCAACGGTGGCGATCACGATCGTCCACAACACGCCGGCGACGATGTACCAGTTGGAAAGATAGATGTCTTCGGAACTGCGCCGCGCCACCGTCGCGATCAGGTTCCAGGCGGTCACCAGAAGCGCCGCGAGGAACACCACCCGGATCGGCCATGGCCATTCACGGTATTCGAGATCGCCCCAGTTGTAGCCGAGATCCAGCGCGATCGTGCCCGCGACCGCGGCGATGTTGAACAGCCACAGTCCGATCCATGCGAGCTTGGTGCTGTACAGGCGCGTGCCGCAGCTCCGCGCGGTGACGTAATAGGCCGCGCCGACCAGCGCGATGCTGGCGAAACCGTAGAACGTGCCGTTGGTGTGGATGGGCCGCAGGCGTCCGAAGGTCAAGTATTTGGCCGCCCAGAAATCCGGCGCGCCGAACTTGAACGCCAGCAGCAAACCCACCGCGGTCGCAAACAGCAGCCAGAGCGTCGCGCTTATGGTGTAGGCCTTGAACAACGACGCCAACGCCGGGTCGCCTTCGGGCGTAGCGATGACGCCTCGCGTGCTGACAGGCCGGGATTCCGCGGTCACAGGCATGCTGTTGTTCCCATTCGAGGTGCGGTTTCAATACGTGCCGCAAACGTTCACGTGGCGCGCAGGCGCGTCGAAACCTGACGCAGCCACGGTACGACACGGAAGTTTAGGAACCCGTCTCCGGCATCACCTTGATTCAAGTCAGGTGCGACCACCGGGCGCCGTATTCACGCGAGCGCCGCCTGCCCGTTCGTGACACGAACAGGATCAGTCCTCTCACCACGAGAGTCCTGGACGAATCGCGCGCTTCCTGGACGCATTCGTCGGTGCCGGCAACGTCAGCGCGCGAACAGCGCGATGGATTCCACGTGCGCGGTGTGCGGGAACATGTCCATCACGCCGGCGGCTTCCAGCCGGAACCCGTGCGTGCGCACCAGCGTGCCGGCATCGCGCGCCAGCGAAGCGGGGTGGCAGGAAACGTACACCACACGCCGCACCGATTCGCCGGGAAGCTGCTGCAGCAGACCTTCGGCACCACTGCGCGGCGGGTCGAGCAGCATCAGGTCCCACTCGGCGCGCGCCCACGCGCTGCCGCGCACGTCGCCCGCGAGATCCCCGACGTAAAACTCGGCATTGGCGATGCCGTTGGCCGCAGCATTCGCGCGCGCGCGTTCGACCAGGCCGGTGTCGCCTTCCACGCCGCATACACGCGCCGCGTGCCGCGCGATCGGCAAGCTGAAATTGCCGAGGCCGCAGAACAGGTCGAGCACGCGGTCCTTCCCACCTGGCTGCAACAACGCCAGCGCATGCGCGATCATCTTCTGGTTGATGCGCGCGTTGACCTGCACGAAATCGAGCGGAGCGAACGTGAGCTTCAATCCGTAATCCGGCAACGCGTAATGCAGGTCGATGTCACCCGGCTCCAAGGCATGCACGCTGTCGGTGCCACCGGGTTGCAGCAGGATCGCGAATCCGTGCTCGCACCCGAATGCGGCAAGCTTCTCCTGATCCGCGCCAGAGAGCGGTTGCAGGTGGCGGAACACCAGCACACACGCCGCATCGCCCGCCGAAAATTCGATTTGCGGAATCGACGAAGCACCTTCCATGTCGTTGAGCAGTGCACCAAGCACATCCAGCTTTTCGCCCAGCGCCGGCTCCAGCACATCGCAGTGCGCGAGNTCCGCGACGAAGCGCGGATCGCGCTCGCGGAATCCGACCAGCGTCTTGCCCTTCTTCGGCACGTGTTTGACCGACAAGCGCGCGCGCCTGCGATATCCCCAGACGTCCGCGGTCAACGGCGCCAGCCAGCGCTCGGGTTCGACATGGCCGATGCGCGCGAAGTTCTGCGCCAGCACGTCCTGCTTGGCCGCGATCTGCGCCGCGGGCGCCAGATGCTGCAACACGCAACCGCCGCAGACGCCGAAATGCGGACAGCGCGGTGCCACGCGATCGGGCGAGGCTTCGAGGACTTCCTCGACGCGCGCTTCGTCGAAATGACGATGCCTGCGGGTCAGCTTGGCGCGGACACGCTCACCCGGCAGCGCATCGGCCACGAACACGGTCTTGCCTTCGACCCGCGCGACACCGCGCCCGTCGTGGGAGAGACCATCGATGGAAGTTTCGAAGGTGGCGTCGCGCGGATTGCCCATCCGCGCATCTTGCCAGATGTGTCAAGCCTGTTGCGGTCAGAACGTGTCGTCGCCAGCCGCGGCCGCATAGCCGAGCGCAACCGCGCCGGTGCCGACGTTGACCATGCCGGTGATGCTCATGGCGCTCTGGTACAGCGTGACGCCAGCTTCGGTGCACGCATCGACAAGACTGCCGTATCCCGGCAACGCCTCAAGCTCCGCGAGATTGCCGCCGTAGCTCACGCACATCGCGGGAACCAGCAACCCGCGTCTTACGGCGCGCGCCGCGTGGCCGAACAGTATTTNGGCGCCGTGCTCGAAGCCGCGCGCCTTGGCGACGGGTCTGGTTTCGCCCTGGAAACATTGCAGCACCGGCTTGATGTCGAATGCCGTGCCGAGCGTGGCGCCCAACAGCCCGACGCTGCGGTCGCCCTTCTTGCGTGCACGCGCGCGCAGGTAGTGCAAATCGCGCGGCAGCATGTAAGCGTAAGTCTGCGCGGCGACTTCGGCGAGCCGTTCGCGGATCGGACCGGGGCCGGCATCCGCCGCGATCAGCCGCGTGGCCTCGATGGCGCCGATGGCCTGCCCCGCGAACAGGCTCCTGCTGTCTACGACGCGCATCAGGAACGGCGAATTGTTGCCTGCGGCCTGGCGTACCGGCCGGTACGCGCCGAGGATCGCGAAACTGGCCTGGGTCGTATTGGCGAAGATCGGACTGCGCGTGGAGGTTACGGTGAGGCAGAAGACCGCGTCGTAATCCAGCACCAGTTTGCCGAGGAACAGCTCGCGGATTTCGTCCACGGAAAGCGGCGCGGTCTCGGCGGCGTGCCCGCGTTTGCCCACTTCGCTTTGGTAATAACCTTCCGTCGCAACAGGATCATGCACATCGACAAAGGTGTGCTCGTCGATCCTGATCGTGATCGGCATGATGATGATCTGATGGTCGTCGATGAACTTGCGTGGAAGATCGCAAGTTGCATCCACCATGAGGCCAATTCGCATGTCACCCCCGCAGCGTCGTCGGATCATGCGCCGCGGCGCCGGGGAATATTGTGAACCGGCGCACCTCTGCGCCAGCGGCCGATCCCAAGCCGCTGGCATGAGAGGCGGCATCACGATCCGGGATCCCGTGTCACCGGCCACCCATGGCCGGCACGGGATGAGAAGTTCGCTCTGGATCCCGGCTCATCGCGTTGCTAGCTTCGACATCCCTGTCTCAGCAAGCAACCCGGCCTGCGGCATCCTGCCTGCGGCGCTCATCGTTGCGCTTGCGAGATGCGATTGAACGCATCTCGCAAGCGCAACGATTCGCCCATGTGCTGGCCGGGATGACGACATCCTGTCGTTACTTGCGCTGCCAGTTGCCGGAAGCGTCCTGGTAATACCAGCCGCTGCGCGCGCGGCTGATCCACTGCTTCGCGAAGGCTTCGCGCATGCGCTGCGTCCACTCGGGGTGGCCATTGGCGACCGCGATTTGCTTGTAGAGCTCCGCNCGGTCGCTGTTTTCGGCTGNGATGGCCTGGGTCGCCTGCGAGCGTTGCGCCAGGGGAACCTTGGAGGCATCGTGCATTGCNACGTCGCCATTGTGGGTCAAGCCGATGGCACCGGACGCGAACAAGCCTTGCAGGGTTGAATGGAAGCGGCTGCGCATGCGTGCCTCGATCGCCTGGACCGCGGGCGTTTGCACGTCCAGGTTCGCCGGCTCGGCGGCGTTGGCGGCNGGAATCACGGCATCCAGAATCAGCATGGCAAGCGGTGGCTGCTGCGCCGGATCGCTCGCACCGGAAGACGGCGGCGTGCTGCTGGCCGGTGCGGGTGCGGCGCCCTCGCTGCCGGGTCCCATGATGTTGCTGATGACCTGGTCGGCCGCCTTCTGCGCGGCCGCGGCCGGGAAGTACACATTGATGGTCACGCAGCCCGCCAGCAACGCGAGCGTGGTGGCGAGGGCAAACAGGGGCTTGCGCATCATGGATCTCCGGAGTGCGAAAACGATGTCATGGCCAACGCGACCGTCTGCGAGTCTACACGGCGGTCCGGCAGCGAAGTTTCGGCGTTGGCTTGCATGCAAACCGTGAATGCCGTCGCGCATCATTCGATCACCGGCGCGTTGCCTTCGGTCACCGACTTCAGGCGGCTGACCAGCGTCGCCCAGTCCACCGCGCGCTCGTGCCCGATCACGGTGATGTGCGGCAAGCCGCTGCCTTCCACGATCGTGTAGCCGTTGCCGTCCGTGTCCGGATCGGGCGAGATCCCGCCCATGCTGCATACGCCCTTCACCAGCGTGCAGCTCAGGCCGATTCGCGAATAACCGAAGGTCTTGAACAGGCGCAGCGCCATGCCTTGCAGTCCGCCGGCGATGCCGCCGCCGCCGACCTGGGTGAGGCTCTTGATGGCATTCTGGCTGATCTTGCCGCCGCCGTTCGCTGTCAGGTCGGCCTTGAACGCGACGGGTTTCCAGTCGACCAGTTTGAGCCCGTGGATGTCGCCATCCATCCGCCCGGTGATCTGTCCGAACCCGAACACGCCGGTGAGCTGGGCAAGGTCGAGCTGGTCCATGTCGATGTCGGCCTCGAGTTCGGGCGCATTGCCGAACGGGTGCTGCATGCTCAGATTGGTGACNCTCACCGAACCGCCGAAGGCGTCAAGTGAAAGGCCACCGCCGAACACCAGGTCGTCGCCGCGATAAACCAGGTCCGGAACCGCGCCACCCAGTTTGCCGCCGAACGCGGGCCAACCGAGCGCCGTGCACAACTGGTCGACATCGACGTTGCTGACCGAGAAGGCGGCGGACAGGCGCTGCGATTTCGTTTCATCCGGTCGCCATTCGAACCTTCCCACCTGGAAGGTGCCCCCGAACAGCCCCACGTTGACCGGCGCGCGCAGGCTCAGGGCGCCGCCATCGTCTTTCAGGCCAAGGCTGGCGGGGCCGAAGTCGAGCCGGTACAGGGACAGCGCGCTCCATTTCAGTTGCGTGGCGGGCCGCGTCGCACCCGCGCGCCAATCCAGGCCGCCATCGAGGCCGGCCACCGCGAGGCTGCCGCCATGGCTGTCGAGCGTCACGTCCCTGGCCGCGAAGTCGATGACGCGCAATCCGTTGCTGCCGAAGTCCAACGCGCCACTGATACTGCCGGACGTCGTCAGCGAATCGAATCCCGTCAGGCTGCGCACCAGGGTCGTGCCGTAGCGCGTATAGGCCGCGGGAAACGTGGCGGCGAAGCGATTCAGCGCGAGCTTGTCGAGCGCACCGTGGCGGTCGAAGCCAATGCTTCCCGACAGGCCCAGCGCGCCCGGATCATCGAAATCCAGCGAGTCCAGCGCAATCCCCGTCGGCCCGACACTGCCGGCGACATGCAGGCCGACCGGGTTCTGGGGCAGTTGCGCGAACAGGGGACCGAGCAACAGCTGTCCGCCGCGCAGCTGGCCATCCCACATCATGCTGGCCGTCACCGGGCCGGTGTCGATTCTGAAGTTGCCCTGCGCACCCAGTTTTTGCGCGGCCATCGTGCCGCTTTTGCTGTCGAGGTCGGCGTTGCTGATCGACACGCGCCCCGAAACGCGCGTGTCGTCCTGCGCCAGATCGATCGCCACGTCGCCCGCGAGCGTGCCGCCATTGAGCCGGCCATCCGGCCACGCTGCGGCGAGTACGCCCTTCAGCCACGCCAATGGAATCGCGGCGAGCTTCACCTGCAGGTGCGAAGGCTGGTCGAGCGGAAGCTGGGCACCGAGGCTGCTCTTGCCCTGGACGACATCCACTACGAGGGTGCCGCCGTCGCGATCGTAGANAAGCGTGACGTCGGCATCGGCCAGTGCATTGCCCGGCGCCCTTTGCGTGGCAACGTGGCCGACGAATTTCCACGCGTTGCCGTCGGCCCGCTGCGGTTCACCCTGCAGCGTCAGCGCGACGCCGCGCCAACCCAGCGCCGGGACGGAAGCCTTGGCGGCTTCGATGCGCAGTAGCGGCCGGCCATCGGCGCCAAGCGAAGCTTCGGCACGCACCTGGGCCAGTTGGATCCCCGGCAGCGTGAGCGTTGCCGCCTGCAGCTGCACGGCAGCCTGCGCACACGCGCACGCGAGCATCAAGCACGCAGTCACCAGGTACTGGCGCCAACTTGCCACGACTGTCCTTTTGGATGAAACTGAACCGATTGTGCCAGCCCCTGCCCGAACGGAACCTAAGGGGGCCGGCCCGGGCCGTTCGGCGGGTACGGGTCCTGGACCTGGACGCTCGATGGAATCGATCATGGACAAGGATGCCGCGCGATTCAGGGTGCTTCTGGCCGAGGACGACACGGTCAGCCGGGAGTTCCTGTGCGAGGCCATACGGGCCTGCGGGGGTGATCCGGTCGCCTGCGCAGACGGGCGGGCAGCCCTTGCCCGCGCACGCGAAGGCCACTGGAACCTGCTCATCCTCGACCACCACCTTCCGGGAATGAATGGCGAAGCCGTGCTCGCCGTGCTGCGGGCCGACCCCGGCAAAGCCGTTCCATTCCCGCCGGCCCTCGCCACGACGGCCGAGCCCGACAGCGCCAGCGCGATATTGCTGGAAGCCGGCTTCGCGCAGGTGCTGCCCAAGCCGGTTTCACTGGAAGGGCTGCGCGCGGCCCTCGCCCCGTTCGGCTGCGAAGCGGATCCGCTCGACGACGACAATGCCTTGCGTGCCTGCGGTTCGATGTCGGCGGTCGAGCGCCTGCGGCGCCTGTTCGCCGAGCAGGAATTGCCGCTGGTACAGGACGAATTCGAACGACACGCCGAGGATCCGCAGGGACTGCGCCCGACCGTGCACAGGCTGCTCGCTTCATGCGGCTTCTGCGGCGCCACCGCGCTCGCGCGCGCATGCGGTGCCCTGCAAGACGCGTTGGCTTCCGGCGACGCAAGCCGCATCGACCCGGCCATGCACGGCTTCGCCAAGGCCTTGCACGAAACCCGCGAAACGCTGCACTCGAAATTGAAGGGCGATGGCTGAGGAAGCCATGATTTTGCTTCGTTATTCCGGGACCGCCGCAGTGCTTCGCGGCGGAACCCGGAATCCGGTGTCTTTGGACGTCAACGTATCGCAGGAAAGACACTGGTTCCGCGCTTTCCTCGCTCCTCAAAGCGCGGGCATCCATGCCCGCTCCCCGCGTCGCGGGAATGACGAGAATTCAAGTTGATCAGAGATTCCTAATCCACCGCGTGTCAGCTCGAACGCAGCGGCCCACCAAGCACCCGCCACGATTGCAGCCCGCGATCGCCCACCTGCACGCCGATCAGGGTTCGCATCAGGCGGCGCAACGCAGCGAGATCTTCCGAATCCTGCGGCATGGCATCCGCGGCCAGCGCCAGCAACGCGCTGCCGCGCACGCGCGCACCGCTGCCCGCGGAACCGGCCGCGGCGACCGGACCCAGTTCGGGAACATAGTCATAGACCTGCGCGGGTTCGATCTGCGTGCCGGTCCCGGCTTCGGTCTGCATCTGCAAGGCGTAACCCGTGGCCGCCAGGATGTCGCGCTCGAAGCGGCGCAGGCTCCACGCCAGCGAACGGGTCGCGGCCAGTTCATCCAGCAACGCAGCGTAGCGATCAAACAACGCCGGGTTCGGATCGTAGCGCGCGGTCAGCCGTACCATCAATTCGTTGACGTACATCGCCGACATCAAGGTTTCACCACGCAGCGGGGGCGGATTACCCACGGGTTCGGCCAACGTCAGGGTTTGCAGTTCGCCGCGCCCCGACCAGCTCAGCTGCAGCGCCTGCAAGGGTTCCAGCGCGGAGCGCGGCAAGCGTGCGCGCGCGCTGCGAACACCGCGCGCAACCAGTCCAACACGGCCATGGTCACGCGTGAATGCTTCCAGCAAGAGGCTGGTTTCGCGCCATGCTCGCGCGTGCAGGATATAGGCGGGTTGGGATTCGACGCGCATGGGTTGAGGTGTGAAAGTAAAGCCGTCATTCCGGGGCCATCGCGGGGTTGTCGCGTTGGAACAGGACTGCGTTTACAGGACTGTAAACGCGAACGCCGCAGGCGGCTCGAAGAGGGTGCCGCAAGGATGCGGCGCATCTGTCCATTTTGACTTGTCGGAAACAGCAAGACGGATGCCGGGTTCCACTCTGCGAGCGGCCCCGGAATGACGACACGGGTTTCGTGCTACTCGTACCCGAATTGCTTCAGTGCAACCTCGTCGTCCGACCAGCCGGCGCGCACACGCACCCACAACTTGAGGAACACCTTGCGGTCGAGCAACGCTTCGATGCTGCGCCGTGCGGCACTGCCGATGGCCTTGGCGCGCCGCCCGCCCGCGCCGATCACGATGGCCTTCTGGCCTTCGCGCTCCACCCACACCACCGCCGCAATCTCGGTGATGCCGTCGGGGCGGTCCTCGAAACGTTCGATCTCGACCGTGGTCGCGTACGGCAATTCCTCGCCCAACTGGCGCATCAACTGTTCGCGCACCAGCTCGGCGACCAGAAAACGCTCGCTGCGATCTGTGAAGGTATCCGTGTCGTAGCTCGGTTCGGCTTTCGGCAAGCGTGCCAGGATCGCGCGCTCGAGTTCGGCAAGCCCGGAACGCTTTTCGGCGCTGATAAGGAAAACCTGGTCCCAAGCGCGATCGCGTGTGACGTCTTCCACGAACGGCAACAGCTTCGTCTTGTCGACGACGCGGTCGACCTTGTTGATCGCCAGCAAGCGAGGGATCGTGCGTTCCGCC
>JGI24740J21852_10000690_pt1 | contig 14641 bp, 14 predicted proteins | sample KBSCornC6_FD_21852 | JGI IMG/M metagenome (IMG submission 21852) | reverse complement strand
CCGGATCCGGCCCCTGAGCTCGTCGAAGGGGTCGGATCCGGCGCACCAGGCATCCCTCCCCGCACCGGATCAAGGAAGATCATGACCACCCTCACCGACCGGCCGTCCGCGGCCCCGCCGCGCTCGGTGGCGAGCCGCCGGATGCGCCGACGCAGCATCCTCATCGGCTGGAGCTTCATCCTGCCGAACTTCCTCGGGTTCGCACTGTTCACCCTGGTGCCCGTGCTCGCCGCGTTCGTGCTGGCGTTCATGAACTGGGACGCGTACAACCCGCCCACGTTCGCCGGGATCAAGAACTTCACCCGCCTCTTCGGCGACCAGAACTTCCACGTGGCGCTGGGTAACACCCTGATCTACGCGATCGGCCATGTGCCGCTCACCCTGGTGTGCTCGCTCGGTCTCGCGATCCTGCTCAACCAGAAGCTGCGTGGCATCGCGTTCTTCCGCGTGGCGATCTTCTTCCCGTACATCACCTCGCTGGTCGCCATCGCGATCGTGTGGAACATGCTCTTCGACCCGGTGAACGGGCCGATCAACCAGTTCCTGCATCTGCTCGGCATCGCGAACCCTCCGGGATGGACCTCGAGCACCGGGTGGGCGCTGCCCGCGGTGATCATCACCAGCGTGTGGCGCGACATGGGCTACTACATGGTGCTGTTCCTCGCGGGCCTGCAGGCGATCCCGCAGGAGTACTACGAGGCGGCGGCCATGGACGGCGCCGGGCGCTGGCGCACCTTCTGGAACATCACGCTGCCGTCGCTGCGGCCCACGACCTTCCTCGTGCTCGTGCTGCTGAGCGTGTCGAGCTTCAAGGTCTTCGATCTCATCTTCGTGATGACCGGCGGCGGGCCGGGGCGCGCGACGCTCGTGCTCTCGCAGCTCATCTATCAGGACGGAATCCTGAACGGCCAGTTCGGATACTCCTCGGCGATCTCGCTCGTCCTGTTCCTGATCGTCCTGGTCGTGACCGTGTTCCAGTTCCGGATCCAGCAGAGAAGGGAGCGCTGATGTCGACCCTCACCTCCGACCTCGCCCAGGAGCTCGACGGCGGGCGCGCACTGCCGCCCGTCCCGGCGCGACGCGGCAGCCGGCGGATCCGCTCGCGTCTCGGCCGCATCGCGATGTACGTGCTGCTGGTCCTGCTGCTGACCGTCGTGCTGCTGCCGTTCCTGTGGATGCTGTCCTCGTCGTTCAAGCACGACGACGAAGTGCTCACGGTGCCCGTGCAGTGGCTGCCGACGAGCTTCGTGTGGAGCAACTACGCGCAGATCTGGACCCAGATCCCGATGGCCGGCTACCTCGCGAACTCCGCCTTCCTCGCGATCGTCATCACGATCCTGCAAGTGCTCACCGGCAGCTTCGCCGCCTACGGCTTCGCCAAGGTGCGCTTCCCCGGGCGGGATGCCCTGTTCCTCGCCTACATCGCGACGATCGCGGTGCCGTGGCAGGCGTACATGATCCCGCAGTACATGATGATGCAGAAGGCGGGCCTGACGAACACGTTCACGGCGCTCATCCTGCTGCAGGCGTTCGGCGCGTTCGGGGTGTTCCTGATGCGGCAGTACTACATGACCATCCCCGACGAGCTCAACGAGGCCGCGCGGATCGACGGCCTCAGCGACTACGGCATCTGGGCGCGGATCATCCTGCCGCTGTCGAAGCCCGCGCTCGCCTCGCTCGCCCTGCTCACGTTCGTGAACACCTGGAACGACTACATGGGGCCGTTCATCTACCTCTCCAGCAACGAGCTGTGGACGGTGCAGATCGGGCTGAAGTCGTTCATCGGCCAGTACTCCGCGCAGTACGCGCTGATCATGACCGGATCCGTGATCTCGATCGTCCCGATCCTGGTCATCTTCCTCGCCGGGCAGCGCTACTTCATCAGCGGCATCGCGACGAGCGGGATGAAGGGGTGAGCACCGTGACCGACGATCTCACCGTGCCGCCGCGGCGGCGGATCCTGCACCTGCGGCACGAGACCATGGAGTCGATGTTCGCGTACGCGTACGCGATCCTGATGACGGATCTGCTGCTCGTGCTCGCGAACCTGCCCCTGGCCCTGCTGCTGTTCGTCGCGCGCGATGCGCTGCAGGCCTGGCCGACCGTGCTGCTGCTCTCGCTCACGCTCGCCCCGTCGCTGGCCGGCGCGTTCGAGGTGTTCCGCCGGATGCGCGGTGACGAGCCCCCGCGTCCGTTCGCGGCGTTCTGGCACGGCTACCGCACTCGCGGTGCGGCGGCCGCGCTGATGGGCCTCGCCACAGGACTCGTCGTCGGGTTCGTGCTCTACGACGGCGCGGTCCTCACGGGCACCGTCTGGGCGCCCCTGCTCGCTCCGACGCTCGCGGTGGTCGCCGCCTGGGCTCTCGTCGCGTGCACCTCGTCGCTCGCCGGGCTCGTGCTGTATCCGCAGGCGTCGGCGCGCGCCATCGTGAAGGCCGCGGTCTACCTGTCCGTGCGGCGCTGGTACTTCAGCGTCTTCGCGCTCGTGCTGCTCGGGCTCTCTGCGGCCGCGGTGATCGTCCAGCCGGTGCTCGGCGCTCTCGTGCCGGGGCTGCTCCTGTACGTCGTCTTCGCGAACGCCGACTTCTCGTTCCGCGCGCTGCAGGCGGAGCGCACCGCTGCGGGCTGACCATCACGCCCGGCCACGATGCGGACGGCACGCCGCGCCCCTGGACGGGACGGCCCGAGGAGCGCATGCTGAGGGCATGACCGGCTTCCAGACCACGCACGCGTTCAGCGGGTTCAGCGTCGATGACATCGATGCCGCCCGGACCTTCTACGGCGAGATCCTCGGCATGGACGTCTCGACCAATCCGATGGGGTTCCTCGACATCCGGCTGCCTGAGGGCGGATCCGTTCTCGTCTACGCGAAGCCGAACCACACCCCTGCGAGCTTCACGATCCTGAACTTCCCCGTCGAGGACGTCGAGGCGGCCGTGGACGACCTCAACGCCCGCGGCGTCGTGACGAAGATCTACACGGATCCGGACTTCGGCACCGACGAGAAGGGCATCGCGCACGGCGGGCCGGGCCGCGGACCGGACATCGCCTGGTTCACCGACCCGGCCGGCAACGTGCTGTCCGTGCTCGCCGCCGTGTGATCTCCTTCTCGCCTTGACTTAGAGTGCGCTCGAAGTCGTAGCGTGGGGCGCATGCTGGAAACCACCACGACGCGCTCGATCTCCGAGGCGGCGCACGAGCTCGGGCTGACCGCGCACACCCTGCGCTACTACGAGCGGGAGGGGCTTCTGCTGACGCCCCTCGACCGGGAGTCGTCCGACCGCCGCCGGTACACCGACGGCGACATCGCCTGGCTCGGCTTCCTCCGCAAGCTCCGCTCCACCGCCATGCCGATCGCGACGCTCCGGCGCTACGTCGAGCTCGCGCGGGCCGGCGACGGCACCAGCGCGGACCGGCTGGCCCTCCTCCGCGAGCACCGCCAGACCGTGCTGACCCGGCGGGCGGAGCTGGACGACGCCCTCGGCGCCATCGACATCAAGATCGCTCTCTACTCCGAAAGGCTCTCCTCATGAAGCACGCGACTCTCGGCACCCTCTCCGTCGGCCGGCTCGGACTCGGCTGCATGGGCATGTCGGCCTTCTACTCCGGTGCGAACACGGACGAGGCCGAGTCCATCCGCACGATCCACCGTGCACTCGATCTCGGCGTCACCATGCTCGACACCGCTGAGATGTACGGCCCGCACACGAACGAGGAGCTGGTCGGCCGGGCGCTGGCGGGGCGACGCGACGGCGTCGTGATCGCCACGAAGTTCGGCATCCTCGCGGGATCGGATGGCGGCCGTCGGCTGGACGGCACCCCGGAGAACGTGCGCCGCTCGGTCGAGGGGTCGCTGCAGCGCCTCGGCACCGACCGGATCGATCTCTACTATCAGCACCGGATGGATCCCGAGACGCCGATCGAGGAGACCGTCGGGGCGCTCGCCGAGCTGGTCGCGGAGGGGAAGATCCTGCACTACGGACTCTCCGAAGCCGGCGAGGAGACGCTGCGCCGTGCTCACGCGGTGCATCCCGTGACCGCGCTGGAGACCGAGTACTCGCTGTGGACCAGGGAGCCCGCCGAGCAGCTGCTGCCGGTGCTGCGCGAGCTGGGCATCGGCCTCGTGCCGTACTCGCCGCTGGGCCGCGGCTTCCTCACCGGCGCGATCCGCTCCGCCGATTCTCTGGACGCCGGCGACTTCCGCCGGAGCAACCCGCGCTTCGTCGGAGAGAACCTCGACGCGAACCTGCGCATCGTCGATGCCGTCGAACAAGTCGCCATTGAGCTCGATGCGACACCCGCCCAGGTCGCCCTGGCGTGGGTGCTCGCGCAGGGCGATGACATCGCGCCGATCCCCGGCACGAAGCGGGTCTCGCGTCTCGAGGAGAACGTCGCGGCAGACGCGCTCGTGCTGACGGCGGAGCAGCTCGCCGCGCTCGAGGCGCTCCCGTCCGCCGCCGGCGACCGCTACGCCGACATGTCGAGCGTCGGACGCTGATCGGGCCCGGCGCGGGTCGGTCTCGGATCGGGCCGCCCGCGTCGGTCGCCGCGCCGGTTCGCCCTCAGCCGGCGAACCGGCGCTGCACTTCCGCGTACGGCAGCGCGCCGTCGAGGAAGCCGAGCGTGCCCGTTTCGAGCAGTTCGCGGCCGGCGCGTTCGAGCGCGGTGAGCGCGACGCGGGCGAGGCTGCCGCCGAGGCTCACCCGCTTCACACCGAGCGCGAAGAGCTGCGGCGCGGGGATGACGTGCGCGGCGAGGCCGGCCACGATGTTGAGCGGGACCGGGATCTCCGCGGCCAGGCGCCGGATCGTCTCCTCGTCGTTCACGCCCGGGACGAAGACGCAGTCCGCCCCCGCCTCGACATAGCGCTGCGCCCGCGCCACCGTCTCGGCGAAGGGATCGGCCGCGCCGGGGAAGAAATAGGCGTCGGTGCGCGCGTTCAGCACGAACGCGCCGCGCGGCGCCACCGCACGCGCGGCCGCGATCCGCTCAGCCGCCTCCTCCGCGTCGAACAGCAGGCCGTCGGCGGTGTCCTCGAGGTTGCCGCCGACCGCTCCGATCTCGATCGCACGCAGGACCGTGCGCGCGACGTCCTGCGGATCATCGCCGTATCCCGCCTCGAGGTCGGCGGTCACCGGCACGTCGACGGCGGCGACGATCGCCGCGACCTTCTCGAGCATGGTGTCGAGGTCCAGCGCGCCACCGTCCGGCACGCCGAGCGACCACGCGATGCCGGCGCTCGTCGTCGCGATCGCGGGGAAGCCGAGCTGCGCGAGCATTCGCGCGGATCCCGGATCCCACGCGTTCGGCAGCACGAAGCCGCCGCCGTGGTGCAGGGCGAGGAAAGCTGACGCGCGGTCGTCGGTCATGGTGACCTCCAGGTCGGGATCGTGCTCTGGCTCTACTCTGCCGCGTCCGGGGTGCGTCGAGCGAGGCCGCAGGAGGTTCGGAGCACGGTGGAGGCCCCGCCCGGCCGCGAACGTCACGAGCGGCGCAGGGCCGCGCGGGGATGGAAGATCCCCGTGGCGGCACCCAGCACGGCGCCGATCAGGGTGTCGACGATGCGCTCCAGGATCAGATCCCAGGGGATCCCGCCGCCGGCGCCCGCCGTGGAGGTGATGATGAACAGCACGAGCGGCGTGATGAAGACGAGCGCGAGCGCATAGTTGCGCACCACGAAGATCTCGACGGTGAACTGGAGGCCCGCCAGCAGGAACGGCAGCACAATCACCGGGATCGGAAGAGATCCCAGCAGCGCGAAGAGCCCCGCCCCGACGACGGTGCCGAGGAAGCGCTGGCTGCCCCGGATGAAGGCGACCCGCCGGCCGACGTTGACGCCGATCACGGCGATTCCGGCGCACACCGTCCAGTACGCGCGCTGGGGGTCGACGAGCAGCACGCTGAGCAGCGTTCCGGCGATCGCGACGACCGCCACCCGCAGCAGCAGCGCCCGGGCGTCGCGGTCCAGCCGCGGACGACGGGCGATCTGCGTCCGCGGCGGCGGGGCGACGACGCCCCGGGCGCGCGCGATCAGGAAGGCCGCCACGGCGATCACGTAGGCGGTGAGGGCGCCCACGGCGAGCGCGCCGAGGAAGAGCAACGGATCCACGATCCGCCGGCCGCCGGAGATCCCGGTGACGTGCGTGGCGAGCCCGTAGACCAGCACGAAGAACACCGGTCCGGGCGGACCCAGCCGGAAGCCGTAGTGCAACGCGGCGGTGGCGAGCGAGACCACGACCAGGCCGATCGCGGCGGCCGCGGGGTACGGGGCGAGCACTGCGCCGATAGCCGCGCACAGGAGGATCGCGACGCCCACGACGGGCAGCAGACGAAGACGCACGAGCGGGGCGGCGCCGACCAGGTAGATCGCCGTGAAGGCGCCGCTCGCCGCCATCACCCCGACGGCCGGCTGCCCCAGCAGCGTGAACAGGGCCACGGGCAGGAACATCGACAGTGCCGCCTGCAGGGCGACCGGCCATCGACGGCTCGGAGCCGGCGCGAGCGTGAAATGGCTTCGCGCCCACACCCGGATCAGGGCGGTCGGCGGGCGCAAGGACGACGGATCAGGAGAACGCGGATCAGGAGAACGCGGATCGGATCCGGTCATCCGCCCACCTCCTCCCGCACACGGCCGGAAGCCAGACTACGCGCCTCGCTCAGGCGACGCGCGTGAACCTCGGGCCGCTGTATCCGTCGCGCTCGACGCGCTCCTCGAACATGGCGAGCGGGCGCGCCCAGTGGCTGTAGTCGTCGTAGAGCTTGCGGTAGAAGACCAGCTGCTCCTCGGTCTCACTGTGCCGGCCCACCGCGATCACCTCGTAGCGGGCGCCCTTGAAGTGCTGGTAGATCCCTGGTTCGACCGCCATGCCCTGCATCCTCTCCCGTGGTCCGTCCGCCGTCCGCGCGGCGACGCGATCCTGGTGCCGACGTCCGTCGACTCCTCGATCGAAGAGCCTCCCATGCCCGCGGCATCTCCGCCGACGCCGACAGGCCGCCTCGCTATCATCGAGTGATGGCCGATTCCTCCGCAGCGCCCCGCAGCACCGGCCGCTATCGCAAGGGCATCGCCCGGCGGCAGGAGATCCTCGACAAGGCCATCGAGGTGTTCGCACGCCGCGGATCGCAGAAGACGAGCCTGCGCGCGATCGCGCAGGAGGTCGGCGTCACCCATGCGGCGCTGACGCACTACTTCGGATCCCTCGAGGAGCTGCTGGTCGAGGTCTACCGCGCGTCCGAGAGCGCGACCGACACCGCCCATCCGGTTCCCGCGGACGTCCGCCCCGCGCTGTCGATGCGCACCGCCGCGGAGCGCAACCGCCGCATCCCCGGTCTCGTCCAGCTGTATTCGACGCTGGTGTCGACGGCGCTCGAGGATTCGCACGCCGCCGCGCAGGAGTTCATCACGCAGCGCTTCAGCCGCATCCGCACCGGGATGGCCGCACAGGTGCGGCAGTTGCAGGCCTCGGGTGAGGTGCGCGCCGACCTCGACCCGGATCTCGTCGCCGCCCTCGTCATCGCAGCCTCCGACGGCCTGCAGACGCAGTGGCTGCTCGATGACACCGTCGACCATGAGGCCGCCCTCGAGATGCTGGACCGGCTGCTCTCCGGCGACGGCAGCACCGACTGAGCCGGGATCCGGGATCCGGGATCCTGTTTCCCTCCCCGCACCACGTTTCCCTCCCCGCAAACGCGCGAACACGCGAAGGGAAACCTGACCAGGGGAGGGAAACGTTCCTCCCCTGGTCATCACCGCGTGCGGTTCAGAGCGTGGCGACGAAGGGGTCGAAGCCCTCGGGCAGCAGCGGCACAGGAGCCACCGTGCTCTGGACCGCGATGGTCTGCCCGGTGCGGGCCGACTCCTGGGCGGACAGCAGCACGTCCAGCACGTGGAAGCCGAGCTCGCCGGAGGCGACGTGCGGCCGGTTCGCGGCGATCGCGCGCACCATGTCGAGTGCGCCCAGCCCGCGGCCGATCTCGATGTCCTCGTGGGTGATCTCCACCCACTCCTGCTCGAAGGACATGCCGTCGCGCAGCACACCGAGCGGCTTCACGTACGCGATCCGCCCGGCGAACATGTTGGGGTCGGGGATCACGATCGTGCCTTCGGTGCCGTGGATCTCGACGATGCCGTGACGCTCCAGCGCCGAGTCGAAGCTCAGCAGGCTCTGCGCCTGCGCGCCCTGCTCGAAGGCGGTGACGATCTGGATCGTCGAGGGCACCTCGACCGGGAACAGCGTGCCGGCGTTCGGACCCGTGCGGATCTCGCGCTCCTCGCGCGCCTTGCTGCCGACCGCCCCAACGCTCGCGACCGGTCCGAGCAGGCTCACGAGCGCCGAGAAGTAGTACGGCCCCATGTCGAGCAGCGGGCCGGCGCCCTCGGCGAAGAGGAAGGCGGGGCTGGGGTGCCAGAGGTCCGGCCCCTGCGTCTGGAACGCGGTCTGCGCGAACAGCGGGCGCCCGATCACGCCGCTCTCGATCGCTCGGCGCGCGGCCTGGAAGCCGGGACCGAGCAGGGTGTCGGGAGCGGAGCCGACGCGCAGCCCCGCGGCCTCGGCCTCGCGCAGCAGCTCCGCGGCGCCCTCGCGGTCGAGTCCGAGCGGCTTCTCCGTCCACACGTGCTTGCCCGCGGCGATCGCGGCCCGCGAGACCTCCACGTGCACGGCGGGGATGGTGAGGTTGATCACGAGGTCCACCCCGGGGTGCGCGAGGACGTCCTCGGCGGATCCGAAGGCCGCGACACCGTACTTCTCGGCCTGCGCCTGGGCGCGGTCGAGCAGCAGATCCCCGACGATGAGCACCTCGGTGTCCGGGAACCGTGCGAGGTTCTGCAGGTAGGTGTCGCTGATGACGCCGACGCCGATGACGCCGATCCCGACCGCGCTCATCGGGCGAATCCGCCCTCGGTGAGGAAGGCGTAGCTGGCGGCGATGTCCGCGAAGACGTCGCCGGGCGCGTTGTCGTACTCGATGATGGCGTACTGCACCGCCGACGCCGCACGCAGGGCGTCGGCGAGCGGCACATCGCCACTGCCCGCGTGGCGCTGGTCGAGGCTGTCCGAGCCGAACTCGCCGGCGCCCGGGGCGAACGGGTTGCTCTCGGGAGCGATGCCGTCCTTGACGTGCACCGCGACGAGGCGGTCGCCCAGGCGGGAGACGAGGGCGGGGACGTCCTGCCCGCCGACGAGCGCCCAGTACAGGTCGAGCTCGAGCGCGACTCGCGCGTCGGTGAGCGCCACGAAACGCTCGTAAGCGCTCTGACCGTCGAAGTCGGCCACGAACTCCTGTGCGTGGTTGTGATAGCCGACGGCGAGCCCGAAGCCCGCCGCGGTGTCGGCGAGGGCGTTGAGCCGGTCGGCGATCTCGGTGACCCCGTCCAGCGTGAACCAGCGCTCAGGGGCCACGAACGGGTCGATGACGGTGGTCATGCCGAGCTTCGCGGCAGCCTCGAAGACGACTTCGGGGGCCGGCGTGGGGATGGATCCGTCCGGAGTCCACAGTTCGTCGGAGAGCAGCGGCGCGTGCCCGGTGGGCGAGGCGAGGCCCGAGGCATCGAGCGCGGCGCGGATCTCGTCCGGGCGGCGCACGAAGTCGAACGCCTCCACGTTGCGCAGTCCGATGGCGGCGAGCTTGTCGAGCGAGCCCGACATGTCGGCGGAGAACTCCCCCGCGAGTGTGTACAGCTGAACCGAGGTTTCCGGCAGGGCCACGTCGACCTTCCTTCTCTGAGAGGGGACGGGCGCACGCGGCCCGTCCGGTCAGCGTAGCAGAAACCTCCAAGTGGAGGTAATAGGAATTCGCCGGAGTTCGCCACGTCGAATCCCGCTTCGCCCGCGATACCGTGGTCGACAGGGCTTCCGCGGCATGCATGACGGGGGCCCGACCCTCTGCAACGTTGTAGAGTGGCTCGGGACAGGGGGGTGCACATGGCGGTGACGCTGCACGACGTGGCGCGGATCGCCGGCGTCTCCATCAAGACGGTGTCGAACGTCATCAACGACTACCCGCACATCCGCCCCGCCACGAAGCAGCGGGTCGAGGACGCGATCGCCGAGCTGGGCTACACCCCGAACCTCACGGCGCGCAACCTTCGATCGGGACGCACCGGCGCGATCGCGCTCGCTCTGCCCGACCTGGGCCTGGCCTACTTCGCAGAGCTGGCAGCCTCCGTGATCGCCGCCGCGGAGGCCTCAGGGGTCTCGGTGCTGGTGGAGCAGACCGGGGCGGATCCGGCCCGCGAGCGCGAATTGCTGCGCAGCCCCCGCCTGAAGCTGACCGACGGGCTCATTTTCAGTCCCCTGGGCCTCGGCCAGGAGGACGCAGCCGCCCTCCAGGTCCCCTACCCGATGGTGCTGCTCGGCGAGCGCATCTTCGACGGGCCCACCGACCACGTGACGATGCGCAATGTGGAGGCCGCACGGGCGGCGACGGCGTATCTGCTCGCGTCCGGTCGGCGCCGCATCGCGGTGGTCGGCGCACACGAGGGCGAGGTCGTCGGATCCGCCGCACTCCGCCTCCAGGGCTATCGCGAGGCGCTGGAGGAGGCGGGGATCGGGTTCGACGAGGATCTGATCGGGTACACGACGTTCTGGCACCGCGCCAACGGCGCACTCACGATGCGCGACGTGCTCGCGCGCGGCGTGGAGTTCGACGCCGTGTTCGGGCTCAACGACACGCTTGCGCTCGGCGCCATGCGCGTGCTCCAGGAGGCCGGGCGGCGCGTGCCGGACGACGTCGCCGTGATCGGCTTCGACGACCTGGACGAGGCGGAGTACTCGATCCCGTCGCTGACCACGGTCGATCCCGGTCGCGAATGGATCGCGAAGACGGCGGTGGACGCCCTGCTCGAGCGCATCTCGGGCGAGTTGGATCAGGCGCCGCGGCTACTGCTGGCCGACTTCCGGATCCGTGAGCGGGAGTCCGCCCCGGCCTGATCGCGCACCGCGCGGGCGCTTCGTCCGCTGCGGTGCAGGATCGACCGCGACGTGAGGAGGGCGACGGCGAACGCGCCGCCCTCCTCACGCCCGCGCGCTACTGGATGCCCTCGCGGAGCAGGCGCCACTGCTGCTGCGCCGATCCGTCTGCGGTCCGCTGCTGCGCGTACGCTCCGTCCGCCGTCGATCCACCTGCGATCTCCAGCGGCTTCCCCGAGTTGGCGTTGGTCAGGGTCCAGTAGCCGCCCGACGTGCTCGGCGCCCAGACCTGGGTGGCGTTCCCGGTCGGACCCCATTGGGCGGCGCGCACGCCGTCGGCTGTCTGCGCGCCGGGGATCTCGAGCAGCTTGCCGCTGTTGGCGTTGAGGAGCTGGAGCCCGTTGGGCACCGTGCGCACGTTCCAGACCTGCGTGGCGTTGCCGGTGTCGCCCCACTGCCCCGCCCCTGCCCCATCGGTCGTCAGCGCACTGGCGATCTCGAGGTACTTGCCGCTGGTGCGGCTCGCGATCCGGAACTGCGGATCCAGTCCGCCGGCCTGCGCGAGCTGGATCGCATCGAGCTCGGCGTACGAGGTGCCCTTGGCGAACGCGATGGTGTTGGCGCCGGCGTTCAGCGTGACCGGCATCTGCGCCCATCCGTACCGACCCCAGTTGACGGTCGCCGGGTAGCTCAGCGCCGTCGACGAACCGCCGTTCACACGCACGCCGTGCGTCGATGCCGCGCCGGTGCCGTTGTCGTAGCGCACGTTCATGACGTACGAGCCCGCGGTCGGCACGTGCACCGTGAAGGTCACCGTGCTGGTGGCGTTGTTGATGTTGCCGACCTTGCCGCCGTTCGAGGCGTCGGGATCGGTCACGAGGGACGTGTCCGAGGTGCGCGCGGCCTTCTCCGCCTCGTACTGCTGGGCGTCGAGCGGGATGGATCCCACCCGGATGTCGTTGTACGTGGTCGCCGGGTTCTCGACGTTCGTCGCCTGGTAGAGCGTGCGCCCGTCGACCGAGGAGTCGATGCTCTGCGCGAATCCGCTGAACGTGCCGCCCTCGGCATCGGGTCCGTCGTAGGTGACCGCCATCGGCAGCCGCTCCCAGGGCCCCTCGCCCAGGTTGTAGTTGACGTAGAAGTTCTGCCCGCCGTCGATGGCGCCCGTCGCATCGAGCGACCACTTCGACGCCACGACGACCATGCCCTTCGGCCCTCCCGCGGGCACCCACTTGACGTAGGGCGAGGATCCGATCCCCCGGCCGTTCGCGAGCGCGATCGCCGTGCCGATGCTCGACGTCGGAGCCCAGTTGAGCCCGTCCGGCGAGGTCTTGAAATAGACGGGTGCGGTGTTCTTCGTCTGCGAGGGACGATTCACGACCTCATAGGTGGCGAGGTATCGGCCGTCCGGCAGCTTGGTGACGGTGATCATGCCGGGACGATCCGACTGGTTGGTCGGCGCCGAGACGTTGACGAGGGNTCCCCAGGTCTGGCCGCCGTCGGTCGAGCGCCGGTACGAGACNGCCTGCAGCACGCCGCTGGACTTCTGNCGCTCGTCCGAGAAGTAGGCGGCGAGACCGCCCTGCCCGTCGACGATGAGCGANGGCTCCCACACCGTGCTGGTCGTGGACGAGGGCGAAGGGTCGTAGACGGCGGGGCCGCCCGTGTCGATCGTGCTCAGGTACGACCAGGACAGCCCGTGATCGGCGCTCTTGTACACCACGAGGCGACTGCTCGACCGGTCCTCCGGCATGACCATGCCCGCGAGCAGCAACGTGCCCGCGGCGAGCGATCCGGTCGTCTGCGGCACCTCGTAGAGGAACGGCTGTGCGGTCCTCGTCAGGGTGGGGAACGTAGCGCTGGGCACGACGTCCGTCACGTGCGTCCAGGTGGCGCCGCCATCGGTGCTGCGGTAGATCGGATAGACCTGCGTGCCTCCGACCAGCACCAACTGGTCGAACGTCACGATCTGGGTGCCATTCGCCGTTCCGCTGTTCTTCAGCACGATGTTCTTCGCGTAGGTGGTGCCGGCCGCGCGGCCTCCTTCCGGATTGAAGGAGGTTCCCGCGGCCGGCGAGTACACGAGAGACCCGTTCCCCGTCGTCACCGCCTGTGCGGGTGCGGCGGCGAGCGCTCCGGCGATGAGTGCGGCGGCCGCCGCGATCATCACGATGCGTGCCCGACGTGCGCGGGACCTGTCCCCGAGGGGGGAGATGCTCATGCTCTTTCCTCTCTCCAGCTGACCCGGCCGCGGGCGCGGGCGGGCACGACGATGACCCGCCGTGCGGACTCAGCCGATCAGAACCTCGGCCCAGGACACGGCCGGAAGCGCGAGGCGCAGGATCGAGCCGTCCCGGGTGAACGGCAACGCGGTCAGGGCGACGCGATCGGGGTCGTCGAGCGTGTTCGCCGCGTCGAGGTCGGCGTCGGCGAGCACCCGGGCGGTCACTTCGAGCGCGGACGCGTCGCCGAGCTCCGAGAGGTCGATCGCGAGCTCGGTGGGCGCATCCATGGCGCGGTTCACGGCGTAGACGGCGAACCGGCCCGCTTCCGCGTCGTGCGTGGCGACAGCGTCGACGAGGGCGACCTCGCCGAACCTCTCCGTCGTGTACGTGCCGCTCGTGACGTCGACGTCGAGGGCGACGCCGCGACCGTGCGCCGAGGTGGCCGCGAAGGGGAAGAACGTCGTCTGCCGCCAGGCCGGGCCCCCGGGCTCGGTCATGATCGGCGCGATCACGTTCACCAGCTGGGCGAGCGAGGCGCTCGTGACCCGGTCGGCGTGCTTGAGCAGGGTGATCAGGAGGCTGCCGAACACGACCGCGTCCGAGACCGTGTACACGTCCTCGAGCAACCGCGGCGCGATCGGCCAGTTGTCGACGCCCGCGATCCGGTCGACCTGCTCGAACCGGGTGTTGTACCAGATGTTCCACTCGTCGAACGAGATGTCGATGCTCTTGTCGCTGCCCTTGACGGCCTTCACATGGTCCGCGGTGGCGACGACGCTGCGGATGAAATGGTCCATGTCGACGCCCGAGGCGAGGAAGCTCCCCAGGTCACCCGTGTTCTCGTAGTACGCATGGCAGGAGATGTAGTCCACATCGTCGTAGGCGTGCGTGAGCGTGACCCTCTCCCACTCGCCGAACGTGGGCATCGACGAACTGGACGATCCGCACACCACCAGCTCGAGATCCGGATCCACCATCTTCATGGCCTGGGCGGTCTTGGCCGCGAGCGTCCCGTAGGCCTCCGCGGTGCTGTGCCCGACCTGCCAGGGGCCGTCCATCTCGTTGCCGAGGCACCACATGCGCACGTCGAACGGCTGGGTGCGGCCGTTGGCGATGCGCTGCTCGGCCAGGGCGGTTCCGCTGCGGTGGTTCGCGTACTCGAGGAGCTCGAGGGCTTCGGCGGTGCCGCGGGTGCCCAGGTTGACCGCGAGCATCAGCTCGCTGCCGACCTTGTCGAGCCAGCTCTGGAACTCGTGCAGGCCGATCTCGTTCGTCTCGGTGGAGTGCCAGGCGAGGTCGAGGCGGCGCGGGCGCTCCACCCGCGGACCGACCGAGTCCTCCCACTTGAAGCCGGAGACGAAGTTGCCGCCCGGGTAGCGGATGGCGGAGACGCCGAGCTCCTTCACCAGCTCGATCACATCCGTGCGGAATCCGTCGGCGTCCGCGCTCGGGTGCCCGGGCTCGTAGATGCCGTCGTACACGGCGCGGCCGAGATGCTCCAGGAAGG
>JGI24740J21852_10000689_pt1 | contig 14645 bp, 14 predicted proteins | sample KBSCornC6_FD_21852 | JGI IMG/M metagenome (IMG submission 21852) | reverse complement strand
GCGAGGCGCGATGCACACGAGGGTGTTACCGTCTGGAGCGAAGCTGGGGTCACGGAAGACATATACATCTAACAGGTCGGCCATCAGCACGATGCTAACGCCAGCGCTAATGTCCGCAATGGGTGGAAACCTGCCAGTTAGTCGACAGAGCGAACGGCTGGAATAGTTTCGCTGCTGGCAGCCCAATGCTCAAGCGCTTGTGCAAGCCAACGCGCCTCTGCCGCGCTTAGTTTGACGGTCACGTTAGCTCGGCGTGCGCGGACGACGAACTGGAGGCGATTTGGTCCGGTCGCACCGATTTCCAAACCGTCTAACGATGCTTCTAGGCTCTTCTTGCTGAACATTCTGCCGGTCTAGCACCGGTCGCGCTAATGTCCGCAATGGGTCGAAAGCAGACATTGCCAGGAATGACGCTCACGCCGCGCGGGCGCCCCCTCTGCCGCGGCGGCCACGGAATTTGCGCTTGGGGCGTTGGCCGTCCGGACGGCGCTCAGGCTGCGCTTCGCGATACGCTTCGGGACGGAATGACGAGCGAGCGTCGCCGCCGCGCTGATCGTCGCGGCGCTGGCCATTTCGGTCCTGTGCGCCGGAGCGATGGGCGGGGTGGCCGTCAGAGCGGTGCGGGTGGCGCCGGTCGTCGTTCCGGTTGCGGCGCTGCTCGCCGTCGTGGCGGCGGTCCGCCTTGGTGCGTTGGCTGGCGTGAACGAATCGCGGCTGCTCCGCCTTTTTCGGGGCCGGCTTCAGACGGCGAAGCTCTTCGGCCCGCGCCATGAAGTCGGCCGGGAGCGAGGCAACCTCGATCCGCTGGCGCGTCAACCGCTCGATGTCGCGCAGCAGGCCGCGCTCTTCGGGCGAACAGAACGCCGCTGCCTGACCATCGGCGCCGGCGCGCGCGGTGCGGCCGATGCGGTGGACGTATTGCTCCGGCACTTCGGGCAGATCGTAATTGATGACGTGACTGACGCCCGGGATGTCGATGCCGCGCGCGGCAATGTCGGTCGCGATCAACACCGGCACCTCGCCGGACCGGAACAGCGCGAGCGCGCGCTCGCGGTTGGCCTGGCTCTTGTTGCCGTGGATCGCATTCGCCGGAATGCCCGCCGCTTCGAGCATGCGGACGATCTTGTCGGCGCCATGTTTGGTGCGGCTGAACACCAGCACCCGCTCGGTCTTTTCCGACCGCAGGAACATGGTCAGGAGCGCGGTCTTCTCGTTCTGGTTGACCATCACGACGCGCTGCGTGACGCGGTCGGCGGTCTTGGCGACCGGAGTCACCGACACCTCGGCCGGGTTGGTGAGATATTTGTCGGCCAGCTCCTTGATCGCGCGCGGCATGGTCGCCGAGAAGAACAGGGTCTGCCGCTTCGGCGGGACCAGTGCGACGATCCGCTTCAACGCGTGGATGAAGCCGAGATCGAGCATCTGGTCGGCCTCATCGAGCACCAGGATCTCGAGTTCGCGCAAGGACAACGCGCGCTGGTCGATGAGATCGAGCAGCCGGCCGGGAGTCGCGACGAGGACGTCCAGGCCGCGCGCGACCGTGCGGACGCTCTTGGAGTTGGGGACTCCGCCGAAGATCACGCCGACCGACAGGTGCATGAACTTGCCGTAAGCCTGAGCGCTGGCGGCGATCTGCGCCGCAAGCTCGCGCGTTGGTGCGAGCACCAGCATCCGGGCATGACCCGGTTTGGCGAAGCGCTTCGCGGCCGCAAGCCGGTCGAGCGAGGGCAGCATGAACGCGGCGGTCTTGCCGGTGCCGGTCTGGGCGATGCCCAGCAGGTCGCGGCCGGTGAGGACGGTCGGGATGGCCTTGAGCTGGATCGGCGTCGCCTGCGAATAATCCTTCGCGGCGAGCGCATCGAGCAGCGGCTTCGAGAGCCCCAGAGAGATAAATGACATTGATAAAAATTCCAAAGTTTGCGGGCACGCGAAAAGGCGCGCGCCAGCGGGGTCGAGAAAGCGCCCCGCGTGAATTGGAGAGCAGAGAAATCGAGGCGCGGGCCGCTGCCGAACTTGCGTCCGGAGCCTTCACGCCGCTTCGAAAAGCGCCTCGTGCTGCGGTGCAACATAGGGGCGAACGGTTAAGAAGTCCACCTCAGGCCGGATTGGCGGCTCCGGGAACAATGTGGAAGCGCGCAGCAGAACCGATGCCGTCGAACAACGAAGGCTCGGTGCCGGTCATCCATACCTGCCCGCGTCCTTCGAGGCGCGCGAACAGGGCCGCGCGGCGCTTGGGATCGAGATGCGCGGCGACTTCGTCGAGCAGCAGGATCGGCGGCTCGCCGCGCCGTTCGGCGACCAGGTCTGCATGAGCAAGGACCAGTCCGAGCAGCAGCGCCTTCTGCTCACCCGTGGAGGATTGCCCCGCGGGCATGCGCTTGGCTTTGTGCGCGACGGCGAGGTCCTGGCGGTGCGGCCCTTCGGTCGAGCGGCCGGCAGCCGCGTCGCGCGCCCGGTTCGCGGCTAAAATTGCGCCGAGATCGGCTCGCTCCCAGCCTTCCAGTGCCAGTGATGCGCGGGCAAATTCGCCGTCGGCGGCATCGGCGAGCTTTTCGTCGAGCGCTTCGACGGTGCGNATACGNGCTTCGAAGAGCTCGGCGCCGTGCTCGGCCATCGCCGTCTCGAGCGAAGACAGCCATGCCGCGTCCGCGCTCTCCTCGGCGAGCAGCTTGTTGCGCGCCCTCATCGCCGCGTCATAACGCGTCGCATGGTGGGCGTGGCCCGGCTCCAGCGCGAGGACCAGGCGATCGAGGAATCGTCGCCGCTCGCCGGCGCTCCCGGTGAATAGCCGGTCCATTGCCGGAGTCAGCCACAGGATGGAGAGCCACTCGGAGAGACTGTTCACGGACGCCGCGGCGCCGTTGACCCTTACCTGCCGCCGCTCCGGCGCGTGAGGCGTGGTACCGGTTCCGATGTCGATGTCGTCGGTCTTGGCGGCCACGGCCCAGCTCTCGCTTCCGCTTCGCCGCGCCATGAGGCTCAGCGAAGCCCCACGCAGGCCGCGCCCCGGCGCCAGCATCGACGCGGCCTCAAGCAGGTTGGTCTTGCCCGCGCCATTCTCTCCGAACAGCAGGACGAAGCCCGGGCCCGGCTCGACCGTCGCCGATTCGTACGAGCGAAAGTCGGTCAGGGTGAGGCGGCTGACGGGCACAACGAGATTGTCATTGCGAGGAGTGCAACGACGAAGCAATCCAGTCAGCGCCGCTGGATTGCTTCGCTACGCTCGCAATGACGCTTATTGCCGTTAAACCCGCATCGGCATGAGGACGTAAAGCGCGTTGGATTTGTCGTTCTCGCGCAGCAGGGTCGGCGCCGCGGCGTCGGCGAGGTGCACCTCGACAGTGTCGCCGTCAATCTCGCCGAGAATGTCGAGCAGGTACCGGGCGTTGAACCCGATCTCGAGATTGTCGGAACCGTAATCGGCGGGGACCTCCTCGGTCGCGATCCCATTTTCGGGCGATGTCACCGANAGCGTCACCTTGTCGCGATCGACGCTCATCTTCACCGCGCGGGTCTTCTCGGATGCGATGGTGGAGACGCGATCGACGCCGGCCGAAAAGCTCTTGGGGTCGAGCTTCAACAGCTTGTCGTTCGCTGTGGGAATGACGCGATTATAGTCGGGGAAGGTGCCGTCGATCAGCTTGCTGGTGAGGATCGCGCTGCCGAGGCCGAAGCGGATCTTGGTCGGCGACAGGGAAATCTCGACCGTTCCCTCGAGCTCCTCGAGCAGGCGATAGAGCTCGGTCACTGCTTTCCTCGGGACGATCACGTCGGGCATTCCGTCGGCGCCGTCGGGCTTGGCGATCGTCACCCGTGCGAGGCGATGACCGTCGGTCGCCGCGGCGCGCATCTGGTCGTCGACGACGTGGAGGAATATCCCCATCAGATAATAGCGCGTCTCCTCGCTCGAGATTGCGAAGCGCGTCTTTTCGATGATCTGGCGGAGCGTCGCGGCGGGCAGCTCGAAGCGGGTCGGCAGCTCGCCCTCGGCGATCACGGGGAAATCGTCGCGCGGAAGCGTCTGGAGGTTGAACCGCGCGCGGCCGGCGACGACCTGCATCTTGCCCTCGGCGGCGGTCAGCTCGACCTGGCTGCCCTCGGGAAGCTTGCGAACGATGTCGAAGAAGGTGTGCGCCGGCACGGTCGTCGCGCCGGGCTGCGCGACGTTGGCCGGCACCGTCTCGTCGACCTGGAGGTCGAGGTCCGTCGCCATCAGCCGAAGGACCCCATCCTCGCGGGCTTCCATCAGGACATTGGAGAGAATCGGGATCGTGTTCCTGCGTTCCACGACCGATTGGACGTGGCCCAGGCTCTTGAGGAGAGTCGCCCGCTCAATCGTCGCTTTCATGTCGCCAAAGCCCCATTATCCGCCATGCGATAGCGCATGGTTATAGCGAGCCGTTTGGCGCGCGGAAGTGGAATGATGAGAAAGGCGTATCTGGCGTCCCGGCTCACCGCGGCACGCAAGATGTTGCGGTTACTTGCCGACCTTCTGACCGACCGCTGGCCCTTTCGCGGCCTTGGCCGGCATCAGCAGCGCATCGACGTGGTGAACGACCCCGTTGGTGTACTGCTCGTCGCCCTGGGTGATCTTCGCCTTGTGGCCTGAAGAATCGGTGAGGACGATGCTGCCGCCGTCCTTGGTCGCCGTGAGCGTGCTGCCGGCCATCGTCCCGAGCAAGGTCTTGCCCTTGCCGTTGTCGATCGCCTTGTCGATGTCCGCGACCATCACCGTTCCCGGCAGAATGAGGTTGGTCAGGATGCCCGTGATCTGCGCGCGGTTCTGCGGCTTGGGGTCGAACGTGCCCGCCGGGGCGCCGGTGAACGCCGCGTCATCGGGAACGAAGACAGTATAGGGCCCGGGACCCGCAAGCGTCTGGTCGAGTCCGGCCGACTTGGCAGCAGCCATGAAGCGGCTGGTCGGAGCGAGGCCGGCGGCGATGGTCTTCGTGCCGGCGATCTTCTGGGCCTTCTTGGTCTGAGCCTGCGGTGCTGCGCTCCCGTTCGAGCTCTTCTTGCTGCAGCCGCCGGTCGCGACCAGCGCTACGGCCGCCAGGCCAAGCGCAATTGCACGGGTCTTCATGCCCTGCCTCCTTTTGTTCTCGATACGAAATGGCCCGGCGCTGGAACGGGTTCCAACAGCCGGGCCGTAGTTGGTTTACGAATTCAGGAGCGACGCGACGACCGAGGTCACCAGCATGGTCGCCGGGTCGACCTGATAGATGTACCCGTTGTTGTACCGGTACATCGCGGTCGGCGTGTCGTAGTAAGTCGCCCGATAGGCGTAGGGCACGTTGTAGACGTCGTAGCCCATCGGCAACGGCTGCCCGACCGTGAAGCCCGGCGACAGCAGCGCCGCGACCGACGTGATCATGCTCGAGCGCGGATCGTACTGATAGATCGCGCCCGGAGCGTACCAGTAGTTGTAGTCGGGCGTGTCGTAATAGACCGAGCGGTACTGCACCGGCACGTTGTAGTAGCTGTACGCCGAGGGCAGCAGCTGACCGACGCCGTAGCCGCCTGCATAGAGCGGGATGACGTTCACAACGAGACCGCTGTAGCAATCGACCTGGTAGACCACGCCGTATCCGTAGCGGTTGCACAGGTTGTCGTAGCCGTAACCGCCGTAGCTGTATCCGCCATAAGCGTAGCTCGCCGGATAGAAACTGCTGAGCCCGTAATAATCAGGCACGTAGCTGCTCATGTAATAGTTCGGCAGATACTGGCCCGGCAGGTAGCCGCCCGCCAGCAGCGGGATCAGCGATGCGATCAGGTTGTCGGTACGATCGACCTGATACAAATAGCCGTCGCCATATTCGTAATAATAATCTGGCGTTGCCGGATAGAGGTATTGGAGGCTCACCGGCAGCGGACTCAAGGCCGCGTACGGAGTCACCAAGGAAAGCGGCTGGCCGACGAACTGCTCGACCTGCGTCACCGGCAGAACGGATATATCGTTGCCGTAACTCAGGACCGGATAGCGCGTCGCATCCCAGTTCTGCTGGACGAACTGCTGGTTCGCCAACCGCGCACCCTTGCCGCTGAAGTTCGCGACGCCGCCGAGCGGCTGCGCGTTGAACTTGCGATTGGCGAAGGCCTGTTGCTGGGCATGGCCATTGCCGCGGACTTGCTGGCCCTGCGCGACCTGCGCTTGCTTGCGCTGGAACCCGCGAGCGACCTGCTGGCCGCCATGGCCGTGACCGCCGCCGGCGAACGCACGCGCCTGTTGATGCGCACCGCCGCCGTGACCGTGTCCACCACCGCCCGCAAAGGCACGAGCCTGCTGATGGCCGCCGCCATGACCATGACCGCCGCCGCCCGCGAAGGCACGGGCCTGCTGGTGGCCGCCATGACCGTGACCGCCGCCGCCCGCGAAGGCACGGGCTTGCTGATGCCCGCCGCCGTGACCGTGGCCGCCGCCAGGACCGCGCGCCATCATGGGCGCAAAGCCGCCGCCGCCATGACCATGACCGCCGCCGGGGCCGCGCGCGAACATCGGCGCGAAGCCGCCGCCGCCACCACCGTGACCGCCGCCACCTCTGAAGGCCGGCGCGCCGCCGCCGCCTCCGCCACCGTGGCCGTGACCACCGCCACCGCCACCTGCGAATGCCGGGGCGCCACCGCCGCCCCCGTGCGGGCCGCCTCCGCCGCCGCCACCGCCATGACCGTGGCCGCCGCCAGGCCCCGCGAGGGCCGGGGTCGCAATCGCCAGGGCGGCAACACCGGCTGCGAGGAATAGCCTGCGCATGAAATATCTCCTTTCGAACGGGAAAAACGGTCCGCTCGCTGCACCGTTCCAACGCCTAAACGACGGGAACCTGCGCTTTAGCGCACTAGCATGAACCTGAAATTTCTTGATTGTTCAGATAGTTAGACGCTTCCCGAGGGCGAATCTTCAACCCATTCGGTTCTCAGTCTCGAAATGCACAGGAACATCAGGAGCGCTGCCAGCAGGTAGAAGGCCGTGACCGCCACGGCCGCGTAGCGGAGCGCCTCGGTGCCATAGCTCTGCTTCAACGCGGTCGAAATCGCCCCGATGAGGTATGGACCGACTCCCAGTCCTATGAGGTTGTTGATCAGGAGAAAGCTCGCCGACGCGGTTGCTCGCATGCGCTGCGGCACGAGGTGCTGGACGGCCGTGATCACCGGGCCGAGCCACAGAATATTGAGCGCGTTCGGAATCAGCAGCAACGGCCAGGCGACCCACAGGTTCGGCGCCAGCAAGCCCGCTGCAAACGTGGGAGCCGTTATCAACCAGGCGATGGCCGGTAGCTTCGCATACCAGCCCCGGTCCAGTGCGCCCAAGCGGTCGGCGAGCCAGCCGCCGCCGTACACGCCGATGCACCCGCCGATGAACACGACCGACGCCATGAATTGCCCGCGCGGGATCAGCTCCATGTGGAAGCTTCGTTCGAGCACTGAGGGAGTCCAGACCGCAAGGCCGTAACCCGAAAGAGAGCTGCAGGAAGCAGCGAGGGCGAGCAGCCAGAACACCGGCTTGCCGCCGATCATCGGGAACACCTGTCCGATTGGAGCGGTGCTTATGCTCGCCGCGGGCTTTGCCGCATCGCGCACAAAAATCAGCATGATCGGGGCGAGCACGATTCCCGCCGCGCCCATCGCGTAGAAGGCGGCGCGCCAGCTGATCGCGGCCGCGATATATGCGCCGAGCAGCATCCCGAGCGCGAGGCCGATCGGAACGCCGAGCGAGAAGATGGCCAGCGCTCGCGCCCGGCGCTCCGGCGGAAAATAGTCGGCGATCAGCGCATAGGACGGCGCGACTCCACCGGCCTCACCGACGCCGACGCCCATGCGGAAGACGAAGAATTGCCAAAAGGAGCTTGCCGTGCCGCAAGCTGCAGTGAAGGCGCTCCAAAATGCGACTGCGGCGGCGATGACCCGGCTTCGGCTGGTTCGATCGGCGAGGTAGGCGAACGGGATTCCGAGCACCGAGTAAAGAAGGGCGAAAGGCGGCCCGCTGAGAGCGCCGAATTGCCTGTCGGTGAAGTGAAGCTCCGCGATGATCGGCCCGGCGAGTATTCCGAGGATCTGCCGGTCGAGATAATTGAAAATATAGGCGAGCAGCAGAAGAGCAAGCAGCAGCGAAGCGTTGCTGGCGCGCGGACCGGTTGCGTTCACGTGAGCTCCCCCAACAGCTCGACGAGGCGGTCGACGTCGCGCTCGTCCTGGTAGATTCCAAAGCCGATCCTGAGCACGTCCCCGCGCACGTCGGTGATACAGTTCTTCGCCCGGAGCTCCGAATACCAGCGTTGCGCATTTCCGCCGCGAAAGGCGAGGAAGCGCGCATGCGGACTGCCGTCGAGCGGGTTCAGCAATTCCGCATGGCCAAGCGCGGTGCCGCCGATCGCGCCAAGCAGCCGCTCCTGAAGCCTCGCGCAATGTTCCGAAATGCGCGCGGTCGTCAGCTCGTTCTTCGCCAGCATTCGGCGCACGGCCGTGAATCGGTAAAGTCCGGACGGATCGAACGTCGCACCGAGAAAGCGACGCGCGTCCCCGGCATAACCGATGCTGCCCCGCGGGAGGCTCAGGTCCTCGAACTCGGCGAACCAGCCGGTGATCGGCGGCCTCGGTCCGAAGCCCGGAGGCGCGTGGAGGAACGCGCCGCCCTCACCCGCCATCGCATATTTGTACCCGCCGCCAAGGTAGAAGCTCGTGCGCGCGGCTGTGTCTCCGAACGGCCGGTCGAGCGCCATGAAGGCGTGATAGCCATCAATGACAACCCAAGGACCGTCGACGCGGCCGAGCCCGGCAAGCTCCCCCACCCGATCGAAGATACGGCCGCTTCCGAACAGCAGCTGGCTGACGAACAGCAGATCGTGGTCGCCGCTGCGGGCGCGGTCGAGAAACCGCTCGGAGAAGCTGTCGAAAGGCTCGGCCGGAACACGCTCTACGGTGACCCAATTCTCCTCTTCCCATCGCGCGAATTGCCGCCTTGCGCTGTGGAACTCGCCGTCGGTCGTAAGGACCCGCAACTCTCCCGAAGGACGCGGCGCGGCCGTCACCAGGCGCACGACGAACTCGTGGGTGTTCGGCGCGAACGCGACCGAATCCGGCTGGCCCGTTCCAAGCTCGCCGGCGACCTCGCGCTGGGCCGCCGGCCAGACCTCCTCCATCACTTTGTCCCACTTGCGATCGGCCAGCCGCGCGGCGTCGTTCCACGCCTGTATGTGCCCGTCGAAGCTCGCATCGGGCCAGAGGTGATGGCTGTGGGCGGCGAAGTGCAGCCGTTCGGGATCCGCTCCAAGACTCCTGCTGAACAGGTGCTTGAGGTTCAAAGATCGGTCCTCAGCGCCCACAGCTCCGGAAAGACTCGCTTCTCGAGCGTCGCCCGCAGGTAAGGCGCCCCGGCCGAGCCGCCCGTGCCCTGCTTGTTGCCGATGATCCGCTCGACGGTGAGCACATGCTTGTGCCGCCACGACGCGAGCGCATCGTCGATGTCGACCAGCTTCTCGGCGAGCTCATAGAGGTCGAACCAGCGCTCGGCGTCTCGATAGATTTGCAGCCAGGCCGCCGCGACCGCCTCGACCGAGCGGTCGCCGAGGTCAAAGCCGGCACGCTCGAGCGCGCCGTGCGACGCCTCACGCAGGCTCGGCGCCGTCAGCGCCTCCTGCAACGCAGCGCGCTCGCGGCTGCCCTCAGGATAGTGATTGACGAAGTTCGGCTCCTTGAGCCCCAGGCGAAACTCGATCTCGCGGAACTGTTCGGACTGGAAGCCGGAGGAAGTCCCGAGGACGTTCCGGAATTTCAGATAATCGACCGGAGTGAGGGTCGAGAGCACGTCCCACGAAAGGGTCATCACCGCCTGGATGCGGCTGATCCGCGCCATCGCCTTGTAGGCTTCGGCGAAGCGGTCCTCCTCGACCAGCGGGATGGCAAAGCGGAGTTCGTGGAGCATCTGCTTCATCCACAGCTCTTTGGTCTGGTGGATGACGATGAACAGCAGCTCGTCGTGAAGGTCCGAGAGCGGCCGTTGCGCGCCGAGCAAATCCTTCAAGTCGAGATAATCGGCATAGGTCATGCCGGCCGGAGTGGCGGTCATGGCCGACGCTTAAGCGAAACGGCTGCTATGCGGAAGCTTAGCCGCCCGGGCCGTTGTCTCCGCCTTCGGCCGGAGCTCCCGCGCCGACGCTGCCGATGTTGCCGAACAGCTCCTCGAAGAAACTGCGCTTGCGGCCCAGCGTCGGGGTCTGCTTCCCGTAGGGCTTCACATTCATGACGAGCTCGCGCCCGGTGTGCTGGATCGACGCGACATTCCCCTTCTGGTCGAAGCGGACGATCATCACATTCTCTTTGGTGACGCGCGGGTTGCGGAACGCGAGCTGCGTCGTGTCGCGAGAGACATAATACCAGTCGTTGGGCGTGAACTGACCGACAAAGGTCGGTCGGCCGAGCAGCTTCTGGACGCTGTCCTTGTTGTCGACTCCGGCCTGGATCGAGCCCGCCAGCTGCGGATCCATAACCGCGCCCTTGTGCGCCCGCATCTGCGCGCAGCCCGTCAGCAGCACCGCCGCCGAGATGGTCGCCATGGTGATCGCACGCTTCATGCAAAAGAACCTTCGTTGGGACGCTTGGGATCGCGCCGGGAGTGCCGCCTTGCGCGAAGGGGCTTCGGCCTCAATATGCGGGAGGCATGGAGCGAGGCAAGCTCAGGCTCCGATGCATTCGCAAATTAAGGACTCTCAAGAGCGACCTATGCTGGCTTTCCTGTTCCGGGGATTAACGGCCGACCGCCAGCCGGGCGCGGCGCTGTTCGATGCCTTGACCGCTGAGGCGCGGCGGCCGGATTGGTATCGCGAAGGCGAGGTCCCGGACACGCTCGACGGGCGGTTTGCCGTGCTTGCGACGATGACTGCGCTTGCGCTGGTGCGGCTGGAGCGCGACGGTGACGAAGGAAACCGAGCGTCGGTCTCCCTGACCGAGCGCTTCGTGGAAGTGATGGAAAGCGAGCACCGCGAGCTGGGCCTCGGCGATCCGACCCTCGGACGAGTCGTGCGCAAGCTGGTCGGCATGCTCGCGCGGCGCACTGAACTGTGGCGGACCGCGATTTCGGGCGAGGCGGATTGGAAGCGCGGGGCGCGCGAAAGCCTCTACAAGGGCGAGGTTCCGGAAGAGGCGCTCGAGCATAATGCGGCCGCGATCCGCGCCTTGTGGGAGGGGCTCGGCGATCCGACCCTCGGACGAGTCGTGCGCAAGCTGGTCGGCATGCTCGCGCGGCGCACCGAGCTGTGGCGGATGGCGATTTCGGGCGAGGCGGATTGGAAGCGCGGGGCGCGCGAAAGCCTCTACAGGGGCGAGGTGCCGGAAGAGGCGCTCGAGCATAATGCGGCCGCGATCCGCGCCTTGTGGAAGCGGCTCGACCGCGCGAGCCTCGACCGGGTCGGCCAGGGGAAGTTCGGATGAGCGACCGCTTCGCGCACCATCTTCGTCTCGACCAGATCCGCGATGGTGAGCGGGTCGATCTCACCGCCGACGATGGCGAGCTGAAGGCGGTTGCGAAGAGGCTTGGGCTGGCGTCGATCGATCGCCTGGAGGCGCATGTGACCTTGTCGAAGACGGGCGACGTCGTGCGCGCCGAAGGGCGGCTCGTCGCAGCGCTCGAGCAAAGCTGCGTCGTCACCGGCGATCCTATCGCCGCCCATGTGGACGAGCCCTTCGCGCTGCTGTTCACGCCCGAACCGCCGGCCGGCAGCCCCGACGAGGAGCTCGAGCTCGGCGAAGCCGACTGCGACGTCGTCTTCTACGACGAAGCGGCGATCGATCTCGGCGGGGCGATCGCCGATACGCTCGCGCTGAGCCTCGATCCTTATCCGCGAAGCGCCGGCGCCGATGCCGCGCTCAAGGAAGCGGGCGTGCTCAGTGAGGAGCAGGCGAGCCCGTTTGCGGTGCTGGCGAAGCTCAGGAAGGGCAACGACAGCTAACGACTTCCGTCAGCTAATGCTCGTCAGAACGGCACATCGTCGTCGAGGTCGGTGTCGAATGCCGCCGGCTGGGGCCGTGACTGGCTGCGCGCCGGAGCGCCGCCGCCGAGATCATCCCCGCCGAAATCTTCATTGAAAGCGCCGCGACCACCGCCCGCACCCTCGCGGCTGTCGAGCAGCACCAGCTCGCCGCGGAAGCGCTGCAGAACCACTTCGGTCGTGTAGCGATCGTTGCCGCTGTTGTCGGTCCACTTGCGCGTCTGGATCTGGCCTTCGAGGTAAACCTTCGAGCCCTTGCGCAGATAGTTCTTTGCCACTCGGCCGAGATTCTCGTTGAAGATCACGACATTGTGCCACTCGGTCCGCTCCTGGCGGTTGCCGTCGCGGTCCTTCCATTGCTCGGACGTGGCGACGCGCATGTTGACGACCTCGCCGCCGTTGTTGAGCGACCGCGCCTCCGGGTCCGCGCCGAGGTTGCCGACCAGGATCACCTTGTTCACGCCCGCCATGTCACGTTCCTCCGAGTCCCGCTGCGACCGCTATCCAGTAGGTCGCTCCAGCAGCGAGATAGGCCAGTGCGAATAGATAAGTCACCATGAAAAGCGGCCACTTCCAGCCGTTGGTCTCCCGCCTCGTGACGGCAATGGTCGAGATGCATTGCGGCGCGAAGACGAACCAGGCGAGAAAGGCGAGCGCGGTCGCAAGGCTCCAGCGATGTTGAAGCTGGTCCTGGAGCTTGGTCGCGCCGGCTTTCTCGTCGGGCGAATCGATCGAATAGACGGTCGCGATCGCGCTCACCGCGACTTCGCGCGCCGCCATTGCCGGAAGAAGCGCAAGGCTGATGTCGTGGTTGAAGCCGATCGGCTTCACGACCGTTTCGATGCCGCTAGCGATGTGGCCCGCAATCGAAACCTGGCTTTGTTTCTGGCCGGGGCCGGCCTGCGGAATGCTGGCCAAGGCCCACAGGATAATCGTCGTGCCGAGGATTATCGTGCCGGCGCGCTTGAGAAAAATCTGGGCGCGCGTCAGGATTCCGATGAGGACGTCCTTCAGCGGCGGCCACTGGTACTTGGGCAGCTCCATCATGAAGCCGCCGCCGCCGCCCTTCAGAACGCCGCGCCGCAAGACGAGGGCTGCAAGCAGAGCTCCGGCGATCCCGGTGACATAGAGGCCGAACATCACGAGGCCCTGCAGCCCCACGCCCCAGGCGAGTCGCGTGTCCGGGATGAAGGCAGCGATGATGAGCGTGTAGACCGGAAGCCGCGCCGAGCAGGTCATCAAAGGAGCGACGAGGATCGTGGTCAGCCGGTCCTTTGGATCGTCGATCGTTCGCGTCGCCATGATGCCGGGCACCGCGCAAGCGAAACTCGAGAGCAAGGGAATGAAGGCGCGTCCCGAGAGCCCGACTCCGTGCATCAGGCGATCCATCAGGAACGCCGCGCGGACCATGTATCCGGTCCCTTCCAGCAGCAGGATGAAGAAGAACAGGATCAGGATCTGCGGCAGGAAGGTGATCACCGCGCCCACGCCGGCAATCGCTCCGTCCACGATCATCGATCGCAGCAGGCCCGGCGGAAGAGCATTGGACACGGCCGCGGATACCCACGCAACCGCATCGCCGATCCATGCCATCGGCGCGGCGCTCCAGGCGAACACCGCCTGGAACATGACGAACATGATCAGCGCAAGAATGACCGGGCCGATGACCGGGTGCAGAAGCACGGCGTCCAAGCGGTGCGTCCAGCGGCGGACCGGGGTCTCGCTGACGACCGCCGCGCTCGCGATCTCTCGTGCGCGCCGCTGCAGGTGCACGAGATCGCTCTTCACATGCTTGTGCACGCCGCAGAATGGCGCGGAAAGCATGTCGTCGATGGCGGCCTGCAGCTCCTTGATGCCCCGGCGGCGCACGGCGACGGTCTCGATCACCGGCACACCGAGCTCGCCCGAAAGGCGCTTGGGATCGAGCTCTAAGCCATCACGCTTCGCAAGGTCGACCATGTTCAGCGCAATAATGGTCGGCAGCCCGAGCTCGATCAGCTGCAGCGCAAAGCGCAAATGATTATCGAGGTTCGAAGCGTCGAGTACGATGACGAGGGCGTCGGGCGTGCGTTCGCCCTTCTGCCTGCCCAGAAGCACATCTCGCGTGACCGCTTCGTCAGGGCTTGCCGGATCGAGGCTGTAGGCGCCGGGCAGGTCGACCATCTCGACTGGCCGTCCATCGGCAAGCGTGAGCCGTCCCGAGTGACGCTCGACCGTGACACCGGGGTAATTACCGACCTTTTGCCGGGCGCCGGTCAGGGCATTGAACAGCGCGCTCTTGCCGGCATTGGGGCTGCCGGCGACGGCGACGAGCGGAAGGGGGTTCACCGGATCGGCTGGGCCTGGATGGGCAGAACCTGGACCGCGCCGGCGTGCCTGCGCCGGATCGCGACGGTCATCCGCCCGACCCGAATCGCGATAGGATCGCGGCCGAACGGGCCAAGGTGCAGCGGCTCGACGGTGACGCCTTCGTCAAACCCGAAATGCCTGAGGCGGCACGCCTCCGCCTCGTCGAGCGCGGCCCAATCGATCGAGCAGACGCGCGCACGCGTTCCAACCGCGAGGCGATCGAGGCTGGTCGTGTCGGGTTGGAAATGCGCGTTCATTGTTGCGAGTGATTATCATTAACGGCGGAGCTTTGCCAGAGCAAAGTAGAGTGCGGCACTC
>JGI24740J21852_10000688_pt1 | contig 14666 bp, 11 predicted proteins | sample KBSCornC6_FD_21852 | JGI IMG/M metagenome (IMG submission 21852) | reverse complement strand
TCATGAGTATACAGCCGGTAACCGGTATGGTAAACCGCAAATGCTGGAAAGGCGAGAACAGGAAGGTCCATAGCAGCCCAATGGTCAGCATTACATATAAGGGATACAGGTTGGAATCCTGCGCGTGTAATACCAGCGTTAAGGACATTTTCATGAGCCACCAGAAAATGAGGAATACGGCAATAAAACCGCCAATGCCGCAGCTGATCCAGCCGCCCATGAGTACAGAGTGGCTGGGTATGTAACGGTCCACTGAGTCCGCCTTCTTCAGGTCAAACTCACCGGTACCTTCATCCTGGTATGATAATACGATCTTGTAATATTTCAGGTCTTTATCCAGCGCCCATGAGCCATGGCCAAATAAAGGTTTATCGCCAATAGCGGTAATAGCCGCAAAAGTTTCACCACGGCCCGTTATCAGCAATTCAAAAGGATTATACGGGTTATCCAGGCGTTTTACCTGGCTGCTGGAGTGCCCGCCCCCTATCTCATTACTAAGCACAGCATTGACGTAAAACACATAGGCCATTTCAAATACCGTAGCGCCTATGAATAGTATGGCAAATATTTTTTGCCGGGTAATACGTATACCGCGCGACATTACATAAATAATACCGGCGCCTACAAAGAACAGCATACCGGTGGAACGTGCATCATTGGCAAAACAGAGCAAACAGGCACAGGCCATAATGCTCATCATCAGCATTATTTTTCCCCGCTTGTACAGGTACACGGCTATTAACTGCAATGCAGATGCTATAATAGGAACGATCTTAAACTTAAAGAACGACATGTCCGAATCCACAATATCATCCGTGAAGATGATATTCTTGATCATGGCAAAGAAAATATAGGTCATGACAGCGGATTCGGTATCCAGCATTCTAAACAGCACTATAAAAGATATGATAGACATGATGGTGCCGGCCCAGCCACGCAAGAAGTTCTGCATGGAGTTGTGTGTCACAAATACATCGGTAATAAACTGGAACAGCAGCAGGGCCAGCAGCGCATAAACGATCTTCCGTAAATAGGGATAGTCTTTAAAATCGCGGACCTTAAAGGTAAAGGGAAAGGATAGCAGCGCAACGATCTCGCTCCCTTTCAGCTGGCCTACCAGGGGAACATTCAGTGCACTGCCAAGCGCATATGCCGCAATTTTGATCTTTTTAAACATTACGTTCTTTTAACTGTTCACCATTTCACTTTTCACTTCCACCTTTGTCTTCTCCCGGCCATACAGCGTGTAGTTCAGCACCTGGTGCAGGCGCTGGGTGTTAACATCCGCACTGTATTCACGCATAAAATCCGCTCTTAATGCTTCTCCTATTGCTGCATCCCCGTTAAAACCGAGGATCACTTTTTTAAATTCTTCCGGCGTATCGGCAATAATAAAATTATTGCTGGCCACGCCTTCTACCCCCTTGGAAGTAGCTATAATAGGCGTTCTCAGCGCCATGGCCTCCAGGCATTTTAACCGGGTGCCGCTGCCATGCAGCAAGGGAATAATTACACCGTTTGCTACAGATATATACCACTTCACATCATCCACCTTACCCAATGCTGTTATATTCTTAAAGCTCTCTGCCCCGGTGATCTGCTTCAGCGCTTCTTTGGAGCGCCTGCCTACTAACCAAATATCATACCTGTTGGCCAGCTCGTCGTCCCAAACTTTTTCAATAAACCATTTCAGGCCCTGAAAGTTCATGTACTGGCCAAAGTTGGCCGTCATTACCAATACTTTAGGCTGTTTTTGCCCGTTGAGTGCATATTCTTTTTCATCCAGGAAATTGGGAACAAAGAAAATGCGCTCCTTCGGAATAAACCTTTCATGGTACTTACGGTCATCCTCACTTACTACCAGCAGTGCAGCGGCCTTTTTAAAATACAGGCGCTCATGCAGCTTTTCCAGCGTTAACAGCTGAAAGCGGCGCAGCTTGGCAAACACGTTGTTGGCCGGCACCTGCGCGGTGATCATGGGTTGCGCATTATGCGTGCCCAGCACTACCTCTATACCGCGGGAATTAAAATATTGTATGTAATGGCCTATGTAACCATAGTCCAGCACGGCTACATCAATAGTATATTTTTCACACACCTCGTTAAACAGCTGCAGCACTTTGTTAGAGCGCTGGAAATAATTTTTGCCGGCAATACGGTCCAGCAGGTCAAAATGCTTTTTCGGGTGCGTGTAATACACTACGTTGGGTATCTGGTAATTGGCCAGGTCCGTGTTCTCCTCATTCTGGATCAGCGCTATAACCTGGTGGCCCAGCCTGGCCAAGGCTTTGATCAGGTAATAACTTCTGATCTTTTCTCCGCCATTGGCCGGAAAGGGTGATATGTCTGTGTAGAATAATATATTCATATCCTTCTTGATCAATTAGCCTTTGCTACCGGCAATCTGATGGGTAACTTGGATAGTAATTTCATAATAATCCCTTCTATCTTCTCCTGTTCATAGGCGGTTAAGCCCAGGAACTTCACGCATATAAAAATAGATAAGCTGCTTACAGCGCCAGTTACCAGCAACCGTACAAAACCCGGATGCATTACCAGCTGCGGCAGCAACGATATGCCAAAGGCCAGCACCACCGGCATTAGCGAAGTAAGTACGCCTTTGCGCAAATAATCCCCGATGGCTAAGCCCGTGAGCTTATGTGCGGCCAGCACCCGGTAACTGCAGGTAACGGCTTCTATACAAATGGCGCTTACCAGCACAACGTGCGGCGGCATGCCTGCTTTTAACAGAAAGTACGATACCGGTAAGTTCAGCATCAGCAGCAGGCTTACCACTACCTGGTATACCTTGATCCTGCCTACGGACTGTATGGCCACCTGCAGCCCTACAGTGAGCTGTGTGATCAGCGATACTATAATGATCAGGCGGCAGAAAACAATCGTATGTTCCGGCACATTCTTCAGCCATAGCTTCAGAATGATAGGCATTTCAATGATCACCGGTATGGAAAAGAACGATAACAGGAAAAAGGAGAACTTACTGGCTATCATGGCCAGGCGTAACATCCTTGCCCGGTCGCCCATGCCCTCGCTTTTAATGATCTGCGGGTTCAGGGATTGCAGCATGGTTACTGAAAAGTAGCTCAGCTGCGAATTTACCTGGTTGGCTATGCCGTAAGCGGCGTTAATAATAGCCCCAAAGAACACGTTTAAGATCATAGCCAGCCCCTGGTTACGGGCAACCACGCTACCGGCGCCAAACATATTCCAGCCTGCGTAGGAAAACATTTCCCTTAACAGGCTTTTGTTGAAATATTTGCGCACCTGCACCCGCGCCTCCTGATACTTGGAAGAGCAGTACGTGCGTTTAATGATAAGGGAGATCACCGTTACACCCGCTGTTAGCGCGCCGTATATGATCAGCTTATCATAGCCCGTGTACTGCAGGTAAATAGCGATGCCCAGCTTAGCCAGCGCTTCCCAGATACCGATGGCTGCTATCAGGAACATATTTTCCCGTGCATTCAGCGTAGCATCATACGGTACGGAAACAATGGTAAAAAAGGTGCTGATCACCGTAAAATGAAATATTATTTTGGCGGTGCCTATCCTGGCTGGCGGTATGTTCAATACCCGGTCAAAAAAGTACATGCCTGCCACCTCAAATATTATAACCAGCGTGATGCCCATCAGAAAATGGAGCAGCACGCTGGAGTTGAATACCTGTTTTAATTTTTCCTGGTCGCCGGCGCCTATATAAAAAGAAAGGTACCGTTGGGTGGAAATGGTCATGGCCACATTCAAAAAGGAAAGCATTACAATAACGCCGCTTACCAGGTTAAAAATGCCATAATCTTCTGCGCCCAGGGCATTTAATACAAGGCGGGTTGCATACAATGCTATGAACATTGTAATTAACATCCGCCCATATAGTGCGCCTGTGTTTAATACTACCCGGTTTGCTGCTTGCATTTACTAGCTGTTGTTTTCCAGTTCCACTTTTAACCTTATACCAGACTGAATTATCCTACCAGGTGTTCCCACTGGGTTACATCTTTCTTACGGAACAATTCCACATCACCAGCTACCATTTCTTTTACCAGGGCAGGCAGGTCGTATTTAGGTTCCCAGCCTAGTTTGGTTTTTGATTTGGTAGGGTCGCCTATCAGCAGCTCCACTTCCGTAGGACGGAAATAACGCGGATCTACCGCTACCACTTCCTTACCTATTTCCAGCTGATATTCTTCATTATTGCAGGCAGCTATCACGCCTTTTTCTTCCGCGCCTTCGCCGGTGAATTTTACTTCAATACCCAGTTCTGCAAATGACATGCGAACGAAATCACGTACAGGCGTAGTAATACCGGTAGCAATTACATAATCTTCCGCAACATCCTGCTGCAGTATGCGCCACATAGCATCTACATAATCTTTTGCATGGCCCCAGTCGCGGCGGGCATCCAGGTTACCTAAGTACAGTTTATCCTGCAAGCCCAGTGCTATAGCAGCTACGCCACGGGTAATTTTACGGGTTACGAATGTTTCGCCACGCAGCGGGCTTTCATGGTTGAACAGGATACCGTTGCAGGCATACATTCCATATGCTTCGCGGTAGTTCACCGTGATCCAGTATGCATACAGCTTAGCTACTGCATACGGGCTGCGGGGGTAAAAAGGAGTGGTTTCCTTCTGCGGTACTTCCTGTACCAGACCATACAGCTCTGAAGTGCTGGCCTGGTAAATGCGGGTCTTTTTCTCCAGCTTCAGGATGCGCAGGGCTTCCAGTAAACGTAAAGTGCCAATACCATCTGCATTTGCAGTGTATTCCGGTGTATCAAAGCTCACTTTCACATGGCTCATAGCAGCCAGGTTATAGATCTCATCGGGCTGTGTTTCCTGGATAATACGGATCAGGTTAGTACTGTCGGTCATATCACCGTAGTGTAACTTGAAACGCACGTTGTCGCTGTGCGGATCCTGGTACAGGTGATCAATACGTTCCGTGTTAATAAGGGACGCACGGCGTTTAACACCATGCACCATGTATCCTTTTTCCAGCAACAGCTCTGCCAGATAGGCTCCATCTTGTCCTGTGATACCGGTAATTAAGGCAACTTTCATATTCGATTTTGTATTAATTATTTAATTCTTAATTATTAATTCATTCAACTAAGCCAGCACGGTCGTAGTATTCACGCGGGCCAAACCAATGCCATAGTATATAAAGCCTTTCTTCTGCAGTGTTACATCATCATAAATATTACGGCCGTCAAACACCACCGCTGCTTTCACGGAATCTTTAATACGGCTCCAGTCCGGCAGGCGGAACTCATTCCACTCTGTTACCAGCACAATGCCATCTGCTCCGTTAGCAGCATCATACAGGTCGGTACCCCAGGTTACGCGCTCGCCCAGCTCTTTCTTGGCTTCGTGCATAGCAACCGGGTCAAACACCCGCACTTTTGCGCCGGCATTTAATAAAGCCTCTATCAGCACTATGGATGGCGCTTCGCGCATATCATCCGTATTAGGCTTAAAGGATAAACCCCAGATGGCAAAGGTTTTGCCCTGCAGGTCGCTATCAAAATGACGGTCTATTTTGCTGAACATTACTTTCTTCTGATCTTCATTCACCGCTTCCACACTTTCCAGTATGCGCATAGCGTGGCCATACTCTTTACCGGTACGTACCAGCGCCTTCACATCCTTGGGGAAGCAGGAACCGCCGTAACCAATACCGGGATATATAAAGCGGTCGCCTATACGCGGATCGCTGCCAATACCTTTGCGCACCTTGTTCACATCCGCACCGGTCAGCTCACACAGGTTGGCAATATCATTCATGAAAGATATTTTGGTAGCCAGCATAGCGTTGGCGGCATACTTGGTCATTTCTGCAGAAGCAATGTCCATGAATACAATAGGACGGCCGTTCAGCACAAAGGGATGATACAGCTGCTCCAGCACCTGCTGCGCTTTTTCAGTATTCACACCTACCACAATACGGTCGGGCTTCATAAAGTCAGCCACCGCAGCGCCTTCTTTCAGGAACTCAGGGTTAGAGGCTACATCATAATCCAGCAGCTGGTCTCTTTCCTGCAGGGCCTGTTTAATAGCGCGGTTCACTTTCACAGCAGTACCAACAGGTACAGTGCTCTTGGTAACTACCACCAGGTAATTGGTCATAGAAGTACCTATTTCTTTAGCTACCTGCAGTACATATTTCAGGTCAGCGCTGCCATCTTCACCGGGAGGGGTGCCTACGGCAATAAATGCCAGCTCAGCGCCCGGTATTACAGATGCCAGGTCTGTGCTGAAGGACAGGCGGCCGTTCTGGAAGTTACGGTGTACCACCTCTTCCAGGCCCGGCTCATATATAGGTAAAATACCATTTTGCAGATCTTTGATCTTGGCTTCATTCACATCCACACACACTACATTGGTGCCTACTTCTGCCAGGCAGGCGCCGGTTACTAATCCTACATAGCCTGTTCCTACAACTATTACTTTCATATTTCAGATTGTTTTTTTTGGGTAGTCAATTATTAATTACAAATTGTCAATTACGATTACGGAATGCGAATTATGTTGTTATACGAATTAATCAATTACATTGTTCACTGTCCTTCCCATTCGTAATGCGTAATTGATAATTCGTAATGTATTATGCCAGTTGTGTCTGTTTCTTCTTCAGGTAGTCCGCATAAGCCATTTCTATGCCATCTTTTAACCCGGTGCTGTGCTGCCAGCCCAGGCCGTGCAGCTTGGCTACATCCATCAGCTTGCGGGGCGTACCGTCCGGCATAGCGGTATCAAATACCAGCTCGCCTTCAAAGCCCACCACCTCTTTTACGGTTTCTGCCAGCTCACGGATGGTCAGGTCTTCACCGGTACCAATATTTACCAGTTCCTTACCATCATAATGCAGCATCAGGTACACGCAGGCATCTGCCAGGTCATCGGCATACAGGAACTCGCGTTTAGGCGTGCCCGTACCCCAGATGGTTACATTGGCTGCTTTGCTTTCCTTGGCTTCATGGAACTTGCGGATGAGCGCCGGCAGCACATGTGAATTTTCCGGATGGTAATTATCACCTACGCCATACAGGTTGGTAGGCATTACGCTGATGAAGTTACAGCCGTATTGATCCCGGTAAGATTCGCACAGTTTAATACCGGCTATTTTGGCAATGGCGTAAGGTTCGTTGGTATATTCCAGGGGGCCGGTAAGCAGGCTGCTTTCCTGTAAGGGCTGGGGGGCCAGCTTGGGATAGATGCAGGAACTGCCCAGGAACATCAGTTTAGTAGCCTGTTGCTGGTAAGCTGCATGTATAATGTTAGCTTCCATGATCAGGTTATCATATAAAAATTCTGCACGGTAAGTGTTATTGGCGTGTATACCGCCTACTTTGGCTGCAGCCAGGAATATAAAGTCCGGCTTTTCTGTTGCAAAAAATTCATTTACAGCAGCCTGGTTACGCAGGTCCAGCTCTGCGGACGTGCGGGTAATAATGTTCTGATAGCCTAAGGTTTCCAGTCTGCGCTTAATAGCACCACCCACCATTCCGCGATGGCCTGCGATATAGATCTTATCCGTGAGTTTCATGTATAATTAAGAATTAATAATTAAGAATTAAGAATTAAGAATCAAAGGGCATGTTGTACAAAGCAATGAAAGTGCTCAAAACTACAGTTACAGCCATGGTAAAGGGACATTTGTTACTTGCAGCACCGGCCACACGATTATTAATTATTCATTCTTAATTATTAATTCAGTAGTAGCGGTGTACATCGGTTCCTTGTACTACAGGAGCTCCGGTCTGTTCTCCTTCACCCATTGGTGCAGTTGTTTGATCTCCTGCCCTTTTCCTTTTTTCATGATCAGCAGCGCTTCCGGCGTGTTCACCACTACCAGGTTCTCTACCCCTACCAGCGCTACCAGCTTCTCTTTACCGATCACCATGTTATTGCCGCTTTCAATAGATACGGCCTGGTGGTTATGGTATTGATAATGCTGTACCAGCGCCTGTGCCAGGGCTTCGTAGCTGCCTACATCGCTCCACTCCATGGTGCTGGGTACCACTTTTACTTTATTGCTTTTCTCCATTACTGCGTAATCAATACTGGTAGAAGGTATTTCTTCCATGGCAGCCAGGCTTAGCTGGCCGGTACGCAGCCATTCATTGGCAGCAATGGCAGCTGTTTCATAAATTTCAGGCGCATACTTTTGCAGCTCCTGCAGCAGAATGCCTGCCTTACAGCAGAAGATCCCGCTGTTCCACAGGAAATCGCCGCTCTGCAGCATGATGGTTGCATTTTCAACATCAGGCTTTTCTACAAAACGGATCACATCATGACCGCTGTATTGTATATACCCAAAACCTGTTTCCGGGTAGGTGGGTTGCAGGCCAATGGTTACCAGGCTATTGCCGGCAGCCAGCAGCTGGGCGGTTTCAATGGTTTGTGCGTAAATATCCGGTGTGCCTATCAGGTGGTCTGCAGGCGTGATCAGTAAAATAGTTTCCGGGGCAGATACAAAGGCTGCCAAAGCTATAGCGGCAGCCGTGTTACGGCCTACAGGTTCGGCCAGCATACGCAGGTTGGTAGCGCCGGCATGTAACAGCTGTTCTTCCACGGTAGCGGAATGCTGTTCATTCACAATAGCCAGTACACTGTCGCAGGCCACCTGGTTGCGCAGGTAAGCCAGCTGTAATAAGCTGTTGCCTTCAAACAGCGGTAACAGCTGTTTAGGCGTTTGTTTATTAGATAAGGGCCACAGACGGGTTCCCGACCCGCCACATAATATGATATGCTGCATCATAGTTGATATAGTAATAATGGCTGTTGCCTGGTTATTGTTGGTAAAGTCCCGCGTAAGGCGTTTCTGCTTCGCTGGCCACTGCATCGCTGCCGATCAGGATCACTTCTGTAGTGGGCAAAGTAGCCACCAGCGTGTAACCCAGGCTGGATAACTGTGCCTTAACCGTGTTCCTTCCAACTTCAATGATCCTGCCACGCTGGTGCATTAACGGACCTGATTTTACTTCTATCAGGTCGTTTTCATGCAGCGGGAACTGCTCTACCGTTACATCCTTGTACTCGCGCAGGAAACGTTTGATCAGTTCAATTTCATGATCAGGTATCATAGCCGGTTTACCCAGCCAGTACACGAAGTTCACAATGCCCTCCGTTTCGCGTACCACCCATTTCCTGCTTTCAGGTACTCTCACGAATACATAGGATTTAAATAAGGGTTCACTGATCACTTTGCGGCGGTCGCTCCACTGGCGCTCTACGGGGCTCATGGGGCAATAATTTTCCACGCGCTTGCGGGTGAGCAGATCAGCCACTTTCTTTTCCCATCTTGCTTTGGTATATACTGCATACCAAGTTGACATTTCCTGTTGCATGGGCATCTCATTTAAAGGTTTAATACTCTGGTTAACATTGCGCAGTTTCTATAACGAGGGATTTCTAAAGACAATGGTAATGCCGTTGAATGTATTTTCATACTATTCGGTTTTTTCAATAAAGACTCGTTATATCTTTTTCCCGGAATAGCTTCGCTCTCTCAGTCACATGAGTAGCTGTTGGCAGCGCTGTTCCTGGTGGTTTTAACTTTTTGCAGCTGGTAAATCCCCGCCGCTCGTATGTTCCGGATGTTGGGTACAGGATATAGATCCTGGATCCCGGCTTTTACACCCGTTGTTATTATATGTTAAAAATCCCTTTCAAAAATTGTTTACGGCGGGTACCTTTTGCATCCTCAATATAGCCGTAACCATAGCCATACCCGTTAGGTCCGTAACCCGTTACACCCCGCGGCTGAATACCGTTGAACACTATGTTCAGGTTACCCAGCTCTTTACTCTGATACAGCTCGTTCACCATTTTCAGATACAGCTTGGGCGTTATCTGGTGGCGGATCACATACAGCGTAGCATCTGTATAAGATGCCAGCAGCCGCGCATCTGTCACCAACCCCACCGGGGCCGTATCAATAATCACATAATCAAAACGTGCTTTCAGGTTAGTGATCAGTTTTTCCAGCTGACCATTTAAAATGAGTTCTGTGGGATTAGGTGGTATGGCACCTGCCGGCAGTATAAAGAGATACTCGTTACCGGGCACAGGTTGCAGTATGCTTGCTATCTCCGCTTGTCCTACCAGGTAATTACTGATACCCGGCTCTCTGGACACACCCAGCATTTTGCTGATCTGCGGTTTGCGCAGGTCAAACTCCAGCAGGGCTACCTTTTTCTTTACCAGTGATAAACTGGTAGCCAGGTTAACGGACACGAAGCTTTTACCTTCGCCTGAAATGGATGACGTTACCAATAATGTTTTCCGGTGGGAACTACCGTTAGTGCCATTTCCGTTTAAGGAACCGTTCAGGTTATTCAGCCCTATGTAAGAGAGTGCCGTACGTAAGGTCCGGAACTGTTCTGCCACATAGCTGCGTTTACCTTCTGCAATCACTATCGGTTGCTTGTTCACATCCTGCAATATCTCTGCCAGAATTGGCGCTTGCGTAGCTTTTTCTATTTCAGCGCGTGAGGTCACTTCACGCTTCATCATATCACGCAGGGTGATCAGCGCAGCAATAAAAGCCAGGCCTACAAATACCGCTATGGCAAGTACCAGCGGTTTCTTGGGGCTTACCGGGGCGCCCAGCGCTTCTGCCGCATCTACTATACGGCTGTCGGATACTGCAGCGGCAGATGCTACTGCTGTTTCCTCCCGTTTCTGTAACAGGAAAGTATAAATATTATTCTTTATTTCCTGCTGACGGCTTACTTCAACAAAGGCTTTTTCCTTTTCCGGTACGCCGCTCAGTATGCCGTTATAGCGGCTGTTCTCCACTTCCAGCCTTGCCTTGCCTGCCATGGTATTGGCGCGGAGGCTGCGTATGTTCTGCAGTATGCTGGGTTTCAGCTGTGCTTCCTGGCGGCGCAGGCTTTCCAGTAAAGGACTGTTCTCACCGGTGGTTTTACGCAGTCTTTCCAGCTGCATTTCCGTTTCAGAGAGTTTGCTCACCAGTTCCAGCAGCACAGGGTCCGATAAACCCAGTGTAGCCGGTACCGTGCTTTCACCATCCTTGCGGCCTGCCACATAATTTTCCATAGAGTCCAGCACGGAAAGCTGCATATTGCTTTCAGCCAGCTTGCGGTCGTTCTCAGAAACGCTTTCCAGGAACAATTTGCTTTGCTGGGAAATATCTACGATCCCCTGCTGCTTTTTAAAAGTAGCTACCTGGGATTCTACCTGGCTCAGTTCCTGGTTCACAATACGCAGGCGGTCATCTACAAAAGCCATGGTATTGGAAGAGGTGCGGTTCTTATCTTCTATAGAGGCATTATTATATACCCTTACCAGCTCATTCAGAATATCTTCGCCACGCTCCGGCACTACATCGCTGTAGCCCAGGGAAATGATAGTACCTGCCTTGGTGGTAGGATCTACTTTCAGGGCGTTTTGCATTAAACCCGCCAGTATCTTTTCACCGGCTATCCGTACCGTGTAGGTTTTACCTCTGACATCTATGGGAGTGCCCGGCTTGGGTGTGATCACCATTTTTCCCCACTGGGTAGAAACGGTATCATATAAAGGATAGGCCCTTTTGCCCAGTATTACACGTTGGTGAGGGGCATCATATACCATAGGTAATATGGTATATACCATAGGCTTCACAGAATCCGGCTCCAGGAACTTAAATCTTACGGGGCTGGTGTTATAGGCTACCACATCCCTTACCTTACCTTTTACAGATACTTCTGCAAACAGGTTCAGGTTACGGATCACGGACCTGGCCAGCGTGCGGGATTTTATGATCTCAATTTCGTTGTCAATTACTTTTTTGGAGCCGCCTATGTTCAGGGACTGCAGTATGTCTGCTTCATCAATACCTGTTTTTTCATCTTTTACCAATAAGGTAGAAGATACATAATATACAGGCGTTGCGTAACGGAGGTAAACAAACGCTATGGTAAGCGCTATGATCACCGACAGTAAAAACAGCGGCCAGTAGGGCAGGTATCGTTGTCTGATCATTGCCATCAGATCAACCTGATCCTCCTGTTGCGGACGTCGGTTTGAATGTTGCATGTTTGTTCCAGGCCTCATCAAATTGGTTTATTCAATATTTACAAAAAACAATCTCGATATGGTTTCGCATGAATATGGTCTGGTCTTCCGGGTTGCTGCCAATAAATGGCGGCGTTCTAATTCAGGATAAGCCTGTCAAGTATGATCACCATCAGTGACAAGCCGCTGAAAACAATGGGTAATACTAAACGGCTTTTTTCACCGCTAAACTGTTTTGCCTTGTTAGGCTCAACATACACTACATCATTTGATTGCAGGTAATAATAAGGGGAGTTCAGGATATTTCTGTCGTTCAGGTTCAACCTTTTGATGACCCTTTTTCCTTCCTGGTCCCTGATCAGCAGCACATTCTCTTTCTTACCATATACGGTAATATCACCTGCCATCCCTATTGCTTCCAGAATTGAAATCTTCTCGTTGGTTACATTCACTACGGTTGGTCTTGTTACCTCTCCCAGCAAAGTTACCCTATAATTCAGAAAGCGTACACTTACCACCGGATCTACCAGCAGCTTACGCTGCACCAGCTGATCGCGTATATAATCGGTAAGCCCTTTCTTGGTTAAGCCTTCCGCTTTAACAGGCCCCAGCACCGGGTATTGTATAAGCCCCTGCTGATCTACCAGGAAACCGCCTAAAGAGGCCATATTCCCGGATGAAGCGCCGCCGCCACCACCGGATGGTACTGTATTTGACGCGTTATAAATAACAGCGTCCTCCGGATTCAGACTGCTTACAGTGATCTGCAGCACATCATTCTTTTGTATCAGCGGTTCAAAATTCCCGTTTACTGTTATTGTAGTATCCCGTATGTCTTGTAAATAAAGTACGTTCTTCTGGGAAGCACACGAAGCAAATAAAAAACTAACGATCACTAACCCTACAACAAGCAATTTTAAACTGGATTCCGTTCTCAGGTACATTTTAATGTTTATGTTAATTAAAAAGCTTTACACGTTTAAGATTGCATGGGGGCAGAGGCATCATTGTTCATCACTGTTGTTCACATCACACGATCATAATTTCACGCTACAATATTACTCCAACATGCCCCCGGTTACAACTACTTACTGAAGTATAAATACCACCTTCAGGGTATGCCTCATTACTTATTAAAGTAGTGCGATAAAACCGCACCCGCTTGCATTAAATAAATATTAAATTTATCATTGAAGCGCCCGATACTATTCCCACAAACCAGCTAAAAAGATTGTTGGACCAGATCTTTGAAATTAACTCTGACTTGGAAGCCACATTTAATTTCTGGTAGATCTTTTTCAGGTGCTGGTTTACGGTGAATACCGTTACAAAAAGTTTGTCGGCCATTTCCTTGTAAGAGAATCCCTCCTTCAAAAGCGCCAGCAGCTCATATTCCCGCTTGGTAAGCTTATGCTTGATATTTTCCAGCGGATCTTTATTAATATAGCTGATCAGCAGGTGCGCTGCCTTGGGCGATAAAGTGCCACCCTGGTTCACGGTATCCAGTATAGAATGATAGATCTCCATCAGGCGGCTGGTCTTTATTATATAACCGCTGGCCCCTTTCTTAATAGATTCAATCACGTACTGTTTACCATCATGGCCGGAAAGCACAATGATCTTGGCTTCCGGGTAGGTTTGCTTTAGCTCCTGCATACCTTGTATGCCGGATTCGCCAGGCAGGGAAATGTCCAGTAGTATCACCTTTACATCCGGGTTCTTAAAAGGCAAAGCCTTAAATTCTTCCATTGATTTGCAGGCAAACACTACCTTACATTCCTGAAAATCCTCCAGGAACTCCTTGTAATTGTTCAGCTGAAAATGGTTGTCCTCTATGATTCCAATATTGATCATCGTAATAAGGGTAACAATTGGTATGGACTTAATCGATATGGTTTTTCAATAATATAAGTCAAAGATAAAGCCAAATTCNCAAAGAAAAAAGATCAAATTCACACAACCTTGATACTGTATTAATTATACGTTAAGTTTTATACGATTGCAAGGCCGCTCTCTTATTACAAAAAATTACATTTGACTTACGATAGATGAATAACTGTTTACCTTATTACGAAATGATGTGCACTGCTCCTTTTTTGATATTACTGGCATAAGTAGTTTGTTCTTTCTCCTGTTTGATGCAATCTGTGTGCCTGATTTATTGGTTATGACCTTAAATGCAACATACACATTAACATTTTATGTGCATGTTTGATTTACTTGAATAATAATAGCGTCTGTATCAATTCCCTTCTATCATCTTCCAGCTAAAAAATAAAAAAACAAATTCTTTACTTATTTAAGTCATAACGGAAACCATGCTTGCTTTCTAACTGTATGGTTTCAAATGTTTACTTTATTTTCGGGCATGTAATTAGCCATGTCTGAAAAATGAAAGCTGAACAGTCAATTATCATGCCACACGACCTTCTCATAGGCGCACTCCCCTATCCCGTAGTGGTGCAGCAGCACCCTCAAAGGCAGGTCATATACGCCAATGAAGCGGCTAAAGCGCTTTTTAAACAATTAATTAACACGAAAAGGGAAGTATTGTTATCAGATATTAAGATAATTTTACATGACATTTGCCAGGCTGAAGGAAACGGTACCACATTTGAAACC
>JGI24740J21852_10000683_pt1 | contig 14697 bp, 18 predicted proteins | sample KBSCornC6_FD_21852 | JGI IMG/M metagenome (IMG submission 21852) | reverse complement strand
TCGCCCGGCTCTATCCCGCCTATCTCGTCGCGATGCTGCTGACCCTGGGCATCGAATCCCTGGCGCGGGTTTCGCAACTGCTGGTCGGACCGGGTGCTGTCCTCGCCAATTTCACCATGTTGCAGGGCTTTGCCTTCCTGCCGGAGGTGGACGGCGCCTATTGGACGCTGACGGTCGAGATCGCCTTTTACGCCTGCATGATGTCGATCTGGAAATGCGGGGGTCTCAAGCGGCTGGAACCCGTGCTGATCGGCTGGCTGGCCCTGCGCTGGCTCTATGCGCTCTGGCCAGGCATGCCGGAACGCATCGTGATGCTGCTGGTGCTGCGTTACGTTCCCTTCTTCATCATTGGCATGCTGTCCTATCGCGTATGGGCAGGGCAGCGGAGCTGGCGCCAGCAGGCGCCCTATGCGGCGCTTGCGCTGCTCTCGATCGCGACGGTCGACAGTCCGGACATCCTGTTGGCGGGCGTCCTGTTGCTGGCGGCGTTCGCCACGCTGATCGCGGGGGGGCTGCGTTTCCTCCGGCTTCGTCCGCTCGTCTGGCTGGGGGGGATCAGCTATTCCTTCTACCTCATCCACCAGCATGTCGGCTTCGTCGTGATGCTGAAGATGGCGCAGGCGGGATATGGTCCCTGGACAGCTTTTGCGACGGCCTTTGCCGTGGCCCTGACCCTGGGGACGCTGATCAACCGGTTGGTGGAGCGGCCCGCCGGGGAAGCGATCATAGGCTGGTGGCGGGGGCATCGGCAAAGGGCTGTGCCCGTCGAAGGCACGCCGAGCCAGGCCTGAGCGACGCGGCTGCGCGGCCGAAGCCGATTTCACGCGCTGGACCGGCCTCCCCATGCTCGCCATTCACAACCAATTCAAGCAGCCCGCGTTATGCATGGCATGGATGCAGGACGAAGGAGAAAGGCAATGGCCTGGACCGGACGAAGGTTGCTTGCCGCGATCGGCCTTGCCGGCTCGCTGGCCCTTGGCGGTTGCGCTTATGACGACGGCTATTATGGCGGCGTGAGCGTGGGCAGCGGCTATTATGGCGGCGGCTATTATGATGATTATTGGGGCCCCGGCTATTATCGTCCAGGATATTATGGCGGCTGGTATGACGGCTACTACTATCCCGGAAGCGGCTATTATGTGTACAATCGCAGCGGCCATCGCCAGCGTTGGAATGACGGTCAGCGCCGCTATTGGGAAGGACGCAGGGATGCGCGCCGCGACGGGGGTTCGCGCGGCGACTGGAACAGTGGCGTGCCGCGACAGAGCTGGCGGGAGCGTTCCGGCGGCGACGGCAATCGATGGAATGGCAGCTGGAGGAATGCCCCGCAGGGCAATCCCGCTGCGGGCGCGCAGGCGACAGGAAGGGGATCAGGCGATATGACGACATCACGGGCTGACCGCAATTGGGGCGCGCCGCGCACGCGCGGGGACGGCGGCGCGCGATCCGGCGGCCGGTCCGGACGCGATGGCTGGCGGGGCCGGCGCAACTGATGCGGCTTGGGTCCACTGTGGTTCTCGGCCTGCTGCTGCTCGCGGCCTGCGATGGCCGGGAGGAGAGCGCAATCGACAATCTGGCCAATGGCGCCAATGCGACGCAGGTCGAAAACGGCGTCCGGGCGGAGGCGCAGGCGGTGCTGGAGCCGCTGAATCCTCCTGCGCCCGGCATGCCCGGCGGCCTGCCGGTCAACCCGCAGCCGGTGGTGGAGGAAGACTCCATCGATCCCAAGGGCGCGCAGGGCGCCGCCCAGGTGGTGCAGGGCTATTACGGCCTGCTGGAGGAAAAACGCTATAATGACGCGCAGGACCTGTGGAACGACAGCAGCGCCATGGGAGCGGAGGACGATGCGCGCTTTGCTGCCCGCTTTCGCGGGTTCAGCGAAATCCATGCCCAGGTGGGCGCGCCGGGCGTGATCGAAGGTGCGGCGGGATCGTTGTTCGTGACGGTGCCGGTGCAGGTCTATGGGCGTCTGGCCGCGAACGGCAAGCCCTGGTACCGGCTGCGGCAGGTTACCTTGCGGCGGGCCAATGACGTCCCCGGCACCAGCGAGGCGGATCGCCGCTGGCATATAGAGAGCGTCGGCCCCTATCAGCCACCGGCTGGAGAAGCGACGGAGACGGCGGGCAACGCCGCCTCCGCCACTGACGGGCCAAAATGATGCCGCAGGAAATGCCTTAGGAAATGGTCGCCTTCACGATCTTGCCCGGGGTCTTGGGCGGCTCACCCTTGGGCAGGGCGTCGACATGTTCCATGCCCGACGTGACTTCGCCCCAGACGGTGTACTGGCCGTCGAGGAAGGTGGCGTCGTCGAAGCAGATGAAGAACTGGCTGTTGGCGCTGTTCGGGTTCATCGCGCGGGCCATGGAGCAGACGCCCCGGACATGCGGCTCGCGGCTGAATTCGGCCTTGAGGTCGGGCAGCTTCGATCCGCCCATGCCGGTGCCCGTCGGGTCGCCGCCCTGCGCCATGAAGCCGGGGATGACGCGGTGGAAGACGACGCCGTCGTAGAAGCCGTCCTGGGTAAGCTGGGTGATGCGCTCGACATGGCCGGGCGCCAGGTCAGGGCGCAGCTTGATGACGACGTCGCCGCCGCTGTCGAGGGTAAGGGTCAGGGTGTCGTCGGCCATGAAAAATCCTCTTCCGGGGAAAATTGGGGAGATGGACCATATAGAGCGTTAGGGTCTAAACTCAATTACGGTGAGGTCGAGATGGAGACGAAAAAGCCCGCTGGGAGGGAGGGCGCGCCGCCAGATAGCGGGGCTATCCGGCAAGGGGCCGACCGCGCCAGCGGGCTTTTTCGTCCCACTCCTTCGGAGCAGGTTTGTCCGGGCGCTGTGGAGCGTCGAAGCGCTCGACCGGGCAAAGCGCCCGCTTCTCGCGCTTCTTCTCCCACAGCATCCCGGACAAGCCTGTCTCGATCCTCGCCGTAATTGAGTTTAGACCCTGAGACGGGGATGGAAGCCATTGCAATTATGACGGGCATGGGCAAAAGCAGCGAAATGCCACAGGAACCGGACAGTAGGGGACGCGATGAGCGAGCGAGCCGATTTGGCCGAACCCCGGCCGGACGATTTTGAGGACATTGCCGCCGGGCAGGTCGAATCCCGCCATGACGAGGATGATCGGCTGAAGGGCGAATTCGTCGATGCCGTTCTGGATGCGGTAGAGGCGGATGACCGGGAGCGTGCCCGCGAACTGGTGTCGCCGCTGCATCCGGCCGATATTGCCGACCTTCTCGAACTCACCCCGTCCGAACGGCGGGGCGAGGTGGCCGCGGCGCTGGGCGATCTGGTCGGCGCGGAGGTTCTGTCCGAACTCAACGACTATGTCCGCGACGACCTGCTCGACGCGCTGCTGCCCGAACAGGTGGCGGAGTTCGCTGCCGAACTGGACACCGACGACGCCGTCGCCATCATCGAGGATATGGAGGAAGCCGACCAGCAGGCTGTCCTCGACGCGCTTGATCCCGAAGATCGTGCCGCCATCGAAAGCGCGCTGTCCTATCCAGAGGAGTCCGCCGGCCGCCTGATGCAGCGCGATCTGGTCGCGGTGCCGGAACATATGACGGTCGGGCAGGTGATCGACTATCTGCGCGACAACCGCGACCTGACGACCGACTTCTGGGAAATCTTCGTGGTCGACGAAGCGCACAGGCCGATCGGTACCTGCCAGCTCAGCTGGGTGCTGACCTGCCCGCGCAGCGTCGCCATGGCGGACCTCATGAAGCGCGAACAGACGCTGATCCCGGTCGACATGGACCAGGAAGAGGTGGCGCTGCGCTTCCAGAAATATGCGCTGATTTCCGCGGCCGTGGTGGACGGCAGCGGTCGGCTGGTCGGCATGATAACGGTCGACGATATCGTCCACATCATCTCCGAGGAAGCGGGAGAAGACATTCTTCGCCTGTCGGGCGCGGGTGAGGGCGACATCAACCAGCCCATCCTGCAAACCGTGCGCACGCGCCTGCAATGGCTCGTGGTCAATCTGGGCACGGCCATATTGGCGGCCTCCGTGGTCGGGTTGTTCCAGGCGACCATCTCCAAATATGTCGTGCTGGCCGTGCTGATGCCGATCGTGTCGGGCATGGGCGGCAATGCGGGGACGCAGACCATGGCCGTCGCCGTGCGCGCGCTCGCCACCAACCAGCTCACCAGTTCCAACACCATGCGCCAGATCGTCCGCGAATTCCGCATCGCCAGCGCCAATGGCACCGCGCTCGGCATATTGATCGGCCTGTCGGTGGGATTGATCTACGGCAATCATGATCTGGGGATCGTTATCGGGCTGGCGATGCTGATCAACAATCTGGTGGCGGGGCTATCGGGCATATTGATCCCGGTCGCGCTGGACAGGGTGAATGTCGATCCCGCCGTTTCCTCCGCCGTGTTCGTGACGACGATGACGGACGTGATGGGCTTTTTCTCCTTCCTCGGCCTTGCCACGATATGGGGTTTGTAATCGGCCGGTCGGCGCCCATCTTCCTGCCATGCCGCTGCACCTGACCAAGATCGCCTTTCAGAGCGAAAGCCCTGCAACGCTCCGCGCCTGGCTGGAAAGCCATGCGGAGGAGGCAAGGCTGACGACGCGTTATCTGCCCAAGCGGGTCGAGGAGCTGGAGGGCGGTTCGCTCTTCTGGATTCATGGGCATCAGCTTGTCGGGCGCAGTCCGCTGCTGGGCTTTCAGGAAACCGGACAGGGCCGTTACTGGATCAGGCTGGAGCCACGGCTGATCCCGGTGCGCGCCGTGCCCAAGCGGGCGCATCAAGGCTGGCGCTATCTGGAGGAGAAGGACGCCCCGGCCGATCTGGGCGCAGGCGAGGCGAATGATCTGGATGCGATGCCGACGCGGTTGCTGGGGGAGTTGTCGCGGCTCGGGTTGCTCTAAGGTCTCACNTCATCCCGTCCTGCCTTCGCGGGGGCGGGGTCTTTTTCAGGCAAGCGCCTTCACCTGCGCGCCGACCTCCCGCAATTCCGCAATGAAGCGCTTTCTCTCCTCGGCTTTGCGTGCCGCGTCCGGTACCCGCAGCAAATAGCTTGGATGAACCGTTATCCATCCCTGCGCGCCGCCCTCCAAAGCCAGGGGCGCGCCCCGGACCCGGCTGATGGTCACGGCCTTCCCCAGCAGAGCGCGCCCCGCCGTGGCGCCCAGGGCGACGATGATCCGTGGCCGGACCAGCTCCAGCTCCTGCGTCAGCCACCAGCGGCAGGCCTGGATTTCGGGCGTTTCCGGCGTCTGGTGGATGCGCCTCTTGCCCCGTCGCTCATGCTTGAAATGCTTGACGGCATTGGTGACGTAGGCNCGCCTGCGGTCGATCCCCGCCTCCTCCAGCGCGTGGTCGAACAATCGCCCGGCCGGCCCGACAAAGGGATGCCCGGCCAGATCCTCCTGATCGCCCGGCTGTTCTCCGATGAACATCAGCGGGGCATCGACTGGTCCCTCCCCGAACACTGTCTGGGTCGTGTCGCGGTAGAGCGGGCAGCGGGTGCAACCCATCGCCTCCTCGCGCAGCGCGCTCCAGGCCGCGTCGGCATTTCCCTGCCGGGTGGAGGGTTTGGGCGGCGTTGCGATCATGGCTGCCTCCCGTGACTGGGCGCCTGCCACCAGTTCGGGAATGAGCGCGGCTTCCGGCAGGTTGCGCCAATATTTTCGGGGCATTTCGGACAGCATCGCCCCGACCTTGAGCCGTGCCGGATTGAAGATCGACGCATAATAGCCCTTCCAGATATCCTCGACGGGATCTTGCGCGGGCGCATCGTTGCGCGTGGCGCCCGGCCCTTCGGTCAACGTCTCGCCATCCCAATGGATGCTGATCTCCGGCGTCAGGATCGACCAGCGCATGGAGGCGAAGCGGCGCACGAAAAAACCCGCATTGGCGCGGACGATATGATGTTCCGGCTCGAACCAGGCGATGAAGCGCGCGCCGTCCGCATCGGCCAGTTCGCGGAAGCGGACGAAGGCGCGCATCTTGTGCATGTCGCGCCGGACCGCCTTGGCCAGCGCCTCCACCCGGCGGACCAGCGGGTCGGCGCGATCGTCCAGGCTGGCTGGGCGCCCGCGCAATTGCACGAGCAGGGCGTAGAGCAGGGCGAAACGTTCCGGATCGCTGTGCAGGATTGCCGTTTCAGCCAGCTCGACAAAGGCGCGAGGGACGGAAAACATGGCGCCGTCAGTCGCTGGAGGGGGTTCGTCCGCCGCGAACAGATCTCCTTCATCGCCCGTTTGCCAGACAATGTCGGCCGGTTCCGTGCCGGCAAGGGCAAAGGCGCGCGCGGCCTGGCGCCAACCATCGAAATCATCCGGTCCGTTCAGCCGCGCCCGATGCATCGCCCCTTAGTCATTCGCCTCTGNGCGCTGCAATTCCGCCGGCTTGCGCTGGGCGAACCGGGCCGCCAGCTTCNNCTCCTCCTCGGCGGTCAGTTCCTTGGCGGCGTCGGGGAACATCTCCTCCTCTTCCTCTTCGATATGGTGGAGGTAGCGCTTCTTGAGCTGGGCGAAGACGTGGTTCCATTCCTCGCCGTTGAAGGACAGCTCTTCCAGCTCCTCCAGATAGTCGTCGATCTCCTTGTGCTCCGACACGCTGTGCTGCGCGTCCTCGCGCAGGTCGGGGCGCGCCAGCATGGTGGCGTAGAGCGTTTCCTCCTCCGCCGCCGCATGGGCGGTCACCTCCACCCTGAACTGTTCGAACAGCTTTTCCAGCCGATCGGGCTCGTCCTTCGCGTCAGCCATCTTGTCGAACAGCTGCCGGTGGGCGTCATGATCCTGCTTCAATCGGTCGAAAATGCTGCGGTCGGCCATGGGCATGCTCCTTCTCTTGCGGAAGGAACAACGACGGACCCGGCCTTTGGGTTCAGCCGAACAGCGCGCGAAAGATGATCGAGACGGGAATCCAGAGCAGGCCGCCGCCAATGCTGGCCGCCCAGAGCTGCACCAGATCGCGGCGGAAGCGAAGATCCAGGCCGTGCGCGGGCAGGCCACTGCGATCCAGCAGCTCCCAGCGCCGCTCCAGCCCCCGCGCGGCAACGGCAAAGCCGCCGATCGCCACGATGATGCCCAGATGCAGCAGCAGCGATCCGCCCATCTTGGCGACAATGAAAATCTGGAGCAGGCAGAAAATGACAAGCGCAGCGGCGAGATGGGAACTCATCCGCTGGGCATGGCCCGTGCGGCGCGTTATACCATCGTTCCACTTCGTCGCCAAAAATCCGGCCCTTTCCTTGCGTCGGGCAAGAAAAACATGAACCGCCTTTCCGATCAACGGCAAAATGAGCGCGACTCATTCAAAAAGCTCATATTGTGACGGTGGCGGCGCCACGTGCAGGGTGAGCCGATCGGCCAGTTGGACCGGCCGCCAGTCGGCCGCGATCAGGAAGGGCCGTAATTTGGCGATGCTCCGCGTCAGGCGGGCGACATCGTCCAGCCGCAACCGGCGGTGGCGTCGGCTCGCGACGATCCGGTCCACCGCCTTCACGCCCAGCCCCGGGACCCGCAGCAACGCGTCGCGCGGGGCATGGTTGACGTCGACCGGAAAGACCTCCCGATGGCGCAGCGCCCAGGCGAGCTTGGGATCGATGTCGAGCGGCAGGCAGCCGGTGGCGGGATCGGTCGCGCTTTCCAGATCCTGCGCCGAATAGCCGTAGAAGCGCATCATCCAGTCGGATTGGTAGAGCCGATGTTCGCGCATCAGCGGCGGACGCTTCAACGGCAGCACGCTGCTGGGCGAGGGGATGGGCGAGAAGGCACTGTAATAGACGCGGCGCAGCTTGTGCCGGCTGTAGAGCGAACTTGCCCGCTGGATGATGGCCCTGTCGTCCGCCTGGTCCGCGCCGACGATCATCTGGGTCGACTGGCCCGCCGGGGCGAAGCGCGGCGCATGGGTGTAGCGGCGGCTGGCGTCGGCGCCTTCCTCAATGGCGTCGCGCATCCCCGCCATGGCGCTTTCGATCTGCCCCTTGTCCTTCTCCGGCGCCAGCCTGCGCAGGCCCTGTTCGGTGGGCAGTTCGACATTGATCGACAGCCGGTCGGCATGGAGGCCCGCCTGACGGGCCAGTTCGGGGTCGGCGTCGGGGATGGTCTTGAGGTGGATATAGCCGCGGAAATCATGTTCTTCGCGCAGGCTGCGCGCGACCGCCACCAACTGCTCCATCGTATAATCGGACGAACGGATGATGCCGGAGGAGAGGAACAGGCCCTCTATATAGTTGCGGCGATAGAAGCTCAGCGTCAGGTCGACCACCTCCCGCACGGTGAAGCGGGCGCGCCGCACATCGCTCGACCGGCGGTTGATGCAATAGTGACAGTCGAAGATGCAACTGTTGGTCAGCAGGATCTTGAGCAGCGAAATGCAGCGGCCGTCGGGCGCATAGGCATGGCAGATGCCCATGCCCTCGGTCGAGCCGATGCCGCCCTTGCGTCCCGATGCGCTGTCCCGTTTCGCCGTCCCGGACGACGCGCAGGACGCATCATATTTGGCGGCGTCGGCAAGGATTTCCAGCTTTTGCCGGATGGAGAGGGCGGTCATGATTGTTCATCATATGTTCCCTATCCCCCACTGTCCATAATCTCGATCAGTCAGGCCGGTGGGGAGTCCGCATCCAGCACCTGGCGGACCTTCACCGCCAGCTGGTCTAGCGTGAAGGGCTTGGCGAGAAAGGAGACGCCGGGGTCGAGCATGCCGTTGTGGACGATGGCGTTGCGGGTATAGCCGGTCGTGTAGAGGATCTTGAGGCCGGGATGGCTCTCCCGCGCGCGATCGGCCAGGATGCGCCCGTTGATGCCGGGCATGACGACATCGGTGAACAGCATGTCGATGCGCGGCTGGATCGTCAGCATTTCCAGCGCCTGCTCCCCATCGGAAGCCTGGACGATAGTGTAGCCCAGCTCGCGCAGCGAATCGACCGACATGTGGCGGACGCGTTCCTCATCCTCCACGACCAGGATGATCTCTTCCCCTTTGGCGCGGGGCAGTTCGGCGGGCGTCACCGTCACGGTCCCGCCGACCGACTCCGGCCCATAATATCGCGGCAGGTAGATCTTGATGATCGTGCCCTCGCCGGGTTCGGAATAGATCTTCACATGGCCGCGCGACTGCTTGATGAAGCCGAACACCTGGCTGAGGCCGAGCCCGGTGCCCTTGCCGACCCCCTTGGTCGTGAAGAAGGGTTCGAAGGCGCGTTCCACCACCTCGGGCGGCATGCCGGTGCCGCTGTCGCTGACGGATACCATCACATATTGGCCGGCGGTGACGTCGCTGTGGGTCGCGGCATAGGCATCGTCGAGATGCGCGTTGGCCGACTCTATCGTCAGCCTGCCGCCCATGGGCATGGCATCGCGCGAATTGACGCAAAGGTTGATGATGGCTGCTTCGAGCTGGCTGGCGTCGATGCTGGCGCGCCACAGCCCGCCGGCCAGCACTGTTTCCACCCGAATGGCTTCGCCGATGGTCCTGCGCAGCAGCTCCGACATGCCGCCGACCAGCTTGTTCACGTCGATCGGCTGCGGATCCAGCGGCTGCTGGCGGGAGAAGGCGAGCAGGCGCGCGGTGAGCTGGGCGGCGCGCTGGGCGCCTTCTGCCGCATTGTCGATGCCTTTGATGATCCGGGGGTCCGAATCCGGCGTCAGCCGCCGCCTTGCGATGTCGAGAGAGCCGATGACGATGGCGAGCATATTGTTGAAGTCATGGGCGATGCCGCCGGTCAGTTGCCCGATCGATTCCATCTTCTGGATCTGGCGCAACTGCCCTTCGGCCGCCTCGCGATCCTGCGCCTCTTCGATCAGGCGCTGGTTGATGTGAGCGAGCGCCTGCTGGCTTTCGGTCGCTTCGGCCACGCGGCGATAGGCGGTGCGCAGCGCCAGCGCTCCCAACAGGGTGATCAGCACGGCGGATAGCGCGAGCCCGACTGAAACCATCGTGCTCAGCCGATTGTCGTTGGCGGTCCGGCTCTTCAGCAATTGCGCCTCACGCGCCCGCATCGTCGCGACCAATGCGCGGATGCGGGTCATCGTTATCATCCCCGCATCGTAATCGTCCGCCTCGAACACCTCTCCACGCTGTTTTCGCTCTATGCCCGCCCGCATCAGGAACAGGCGGTCGTCGAGCAGTTCCTCCAGTTCCTCCAGCGATCGGGCCTGCAGCCTATTGTCGCGCATCTCCACGCGCAGCGTGGCCAGTTCCTGCCGCCATTCACGGCGAAAACTCTCATAGGGACCAAGGAAGGACTTCTTGCGCGTCAGCATGAAACCGCGCTGCGCGCTTTCCGCTTCCTGCGCGTGAAGCAGCAGGGTCGAGAGCTGGTTCTCGATCCGCAATGTGTGCTGGACCCAGATATTGACCCGCTGCTGCACCGCGTAGATCCAATAGGTGCTGCCTACCGCAAGCGCGCCGACAAGGAGGGCAAGCAGCAGCAGGAAGATCGATCGTTCAGGGCGGATTGCGGGCATGGCGGCGGAAGATGCGGAAAAAAGGCGAGGGGGGCAAGCCGGGAAAGGATATCCAGCCAAAAGGATTATGGCAGGGAAATCGACGCTTTAGCACCTGTGGAAAGCGCCGCGAGCGCGCCGATCCCCGGCTCTTCCCGCTCTACTCCCGCCAGCCTGGATCGATCCGGTCGATCTTGCGCACCATGGCCTCGAAATCCGGCACGCCGGGGCCGGCCGGCAGTTGCACGCCGCTCAGGTCGCGCTGATGCACCGCGATGACCTCCGCCGGGATGTCCATCGGCGTGCCGGCCGCGCCGGTCGCGACCTGGACCTCGCAGGCGCGTTGCAGCATCCACTGGGTCAGGAAGGCTTCCGGCAGGGACTTGGCCATGACCAGCGTACCATGGTTGCGCAGCATCATGATGCGCCTCTCGCCCAGATGGGCGATCAGCCTCTCGCCTTCCTCCGGCCGGATCGTGATGCCTTCGAAGTCGTGATAGGCGATTCGGCCGATGAACGCCGCAGCATAGAAATTGGTCGGTGTCAGTCCCTCCCGCGTCGCGCTGACGGCCATGCCCGCGGTGGTGTGGGTGTGGACGATGCAATGCGCATCGGGCAGGTGGCGGTGGAAGACGCTATGCTGGGTAAAGCCGGCGCGGTTGACCGGATAGGGGTTGCCGTCCAGCACATGGCCGTCAATGTCGATCTTGACGAGGCTGGATGCGGTCACTTCGCTGTACAGCAGGCCGAAGGGATTGATGAGGAAGGCATTTTCTTCCCCCGGCACGCGCAGGGTGATGTGGTTGTAGATCAGTTCCGACCAGCCCAGATGGTCGAAAATGCGGTAACAGGCGGCGAGTTGCTGGCGCGCGGTCCATTCTGCGGCCGGCATGTCGGGATGTTTGCCCATGCTCCTGGCGATGGTTGCCATGGCGATCCTCCTTCTTGTTTATCGGGGGACTATCCGCCAGTCCTCCGGCGCTGTCGAGAAAAACGGCTTTTGGGTTGAATTTGCGCGACTCTGCTGGTAGGGCGCGCCCCACACGGCGCAGGGTGACCTGCGGCGACTCACTGCTATTTCATTCGGGTGGCCCGTCGGGAAGGGTTATGTTTCCTGGCGGCCCGTCTGTTTTTCGACTGGAGTTTGACTGGCTTATGCAAATCATCGTTCGCGACAACAATGTCGACCAGGCCCTGCGCGCGCTCAAGAAGAAGCTGCAGCGTGAGGGCGTGTATCGCGAGATGAAGTTGCGCCGTCACTATGAGAAGCCCTCGGAAAAGCGCGCCCGCGAAAAGGCTGCCGCCGTTCGCCGCGCCCGCAAGCTGGAGCGCAAGCGCGCCGAGCGTGACGGCGTCCGGTAAGGACCGTCGTCATCGGGGCGGTCGCCTGATCGTCCCTTCCCTCTGCTGACAGATCACCCGCACCAATTTGCGAGGCATAGCGCATGTCGACCACAGCCGTTCCCCTTCGTCCTATCGCCAAGGGATCGCTGACGCGGCTCTGGATCGGTGTCGCTGCGGTGGCGCTTGCCGCCGGCGGCCTGGCTTGGGCGGGGCAGCGGGGCGTGGAGGCTTCGCCAGCCAGCTTCCTGGCGCATAATCGTGGCGCAGACGGCGTGGTCACGACCGAATCGGGCCTGCAGTACAAGGTGCTGGAAGAAGGCAGCGGTCCCAGCCCCACGCCGGCCGACGTGGCGCTGGTGGGCTATAAGGGCACGCTGCTCGACGGCACGGTGTTCGACGAAAATCCGCAGACCGCCATGCCGGTGGACGGCGTGGTCCCCGGTTTTTCCGAAGGCCTGCAGAAGATGAAGAAGGGCGGCAAGTACCGCCTGTGGATTCCGCCGCAGCTTGGCTATGGCGAGCAGGCGGCGGGCCCGATCCCGGCCAATTCGGTGCTGGTCTTCGATGTCCAGTTGCATGACTTCAAGTCCAAGGCGGACATCATGCGCATGCAGCAGATGATGCAGCAAGGCGGCATGCCGCAGGGCATGCCCGCCCACTAGAGCAGGTTTCGATCTGATTGAATCAGATCGCCGCTCTGGATTCCTTTTTGCCGCGATTTTTTGACCAGCGATCGGTTCCGATCGCTTGGAAATCGCTCTAATCCTGGTTCCGATCTGACCGGCCCGGGCGCCGCCCTGGAGCGCGCCGGGTCCGATCAGGCGCAGGCGCGCGCACCCGACTTACAAGCGGAAAGCCGGTTCCGACCTTTCCACCCCACGCTCCAGTCGATGGCGGGTACGCTGGTTTTCTTACCGGCGTCCGGTTCGTTCGGCCCTTCCCTGACCGCGCCCGGCGCACCTATTCCCGGGCGAGGAAATCACCGCTCTTGATCCGCTTCAACCCGCGGCTGTCGGGCATGTAGATATAGGTCCATGCCTCGACCTGCCCATGTTCGCAGCGGACGGTCAGTCGTTCGCGCCGATATTCATGGGGCGGCGGAAAATGGGCGGCGCATTCCTCATAGTCGTCGAGTGCGGCGAGTACCGGCTCCGGATCGGAAAGCGCGAACAGGTCGCCCGTCACCACGCCGGATCCATCGGGCACAAAGCCCGGATAGGTCCCCACGCGATAGAGCAGGCCCTGCGCGATCGCGGGCCCGACATGTCGGGCCGCGTTGCGCAACCAACGCGCCATCGGATCGTCGCAGCCCGGTCGAAGCGTGCCATAGACAAAGAGGAGCGTCTCGTTCAGGTCTCAACCCCGCAAATATTCCTGACTTGCAGGAAATTTACCCAAATAACGGAAATTTTCCCGCAAAAAATCAGGCGTGGGCTGGCGAAAACCCCGGAAATTGCGGCCGAAATGGAAATTGGCACGGCTCCTGCAATCTTCCCGGCATCGAGGCCGGATGGTTCGGCCCATCGCATGTCAGGGAGTATATCATGTTCGCCAAGCTGCAAAATGTCGCTTTCGCCCTTACCGGCGCGCTGCTGGTTTCCGCGCTGTTCATCGGCGCCGCCGTCCCGGTCACACCGATCGCCTGATCCCGCCGCATCTCTTGAGCGGGTTTCGATCTGATTGAATCAGATCGCCGCTCTCAATTCTTTGTTTTCCGCAATTTCTTAATCAGCGATCGGTGCCGATCGCTTGGAAATCGCTCTAAAAAAGGCCAGATTCATGAACAACAGCTTCACCCTCGACCGCCGCAATGGAAAGATCATGGGCGTGTGCGCCGGGCTTTCCAACCGCACCGGCTTGGACGTCACGTTGATCCGGATCGCGCTCGTGCTGCTGACGCTGTGCGCGCTGGGTCCGGTCGGCGTCGTCGCCTATCTGCTGGCCGGCTGGCTGGCGCAGGGCTGATCAAGTCCAGCGATAATGAAAGAGCCGCCCATGGTAATATCCAGGGCGGCTCTTTCTACGTCCATGACGGACTGCTTGGATCGGGTCGTGTTGCGCTCAGGCAAACAACACCGAATAGAAGGTCAGCATCTGTGCGCCGACCGCAACCATAAGGGCAACGCCCTGAACAGTGTGTCGCATATCATTCGTCCTGCAAATCATTATTCTTTATCGCCTCAAGGGCGAACAGGCCTATGCGCCCCGCAGGACAATGTAACAATCGCAAAGGACGACTTCGCGGTTGCAGCAAATGCAACAGTCGTTGTTACTGCAAAGCCACAATCATGGCCTGCGCCGCGGCGGGCGCCCGAACCTTCGCCCCGCTGATGAAGAAGGCATAGACATCGCCCCTTGCGGCCTGTTCGCGCGCCTCGCCTGCCCATCGCCGGATTTCGGACGCAGAATAGCCGGTCGGCTCCTCCTCCCGCGTGCGCATCAGCCGGGCATAGGAAAAGCCGACATCATGGCCCTGCAGGGCAGGATATTCCGGATGGTCGGCATGGACCACGGCTGCACCCGCCCTTTTGGCCAGATCGAAAAAGGCCGGATCGTCGAAAACTCTCATGCCGTACCTCCAGCGCGTGGCGGAGCGGCACGCCATCCACGCTGTCCGGCAGCAGCTTCAGGAAAGCGGCGAAATCCTCGGCATCGAATGTCTTGGTCGGCATGAACTGCCAGAGGATGGGGCCCAGCCGATCGCCCAGCTCGACCAGNCCCTGCTGCGTGAATTTGGCGATGGACTCGCCCGCTTCCGCCAGCACGCGCCGATTGGTGCAGAAACGCGAGGCCTTGACCGCGAACTGGAANCCATCNGGAACGGCCTTTGCCCAACCGGCAAAGGTCGCCGGTTTCTGCGTGCTATAATAAGTGGCGTTGATTTCCGTCGCGGTCAGATGCTGGCCGACATAGGCCAGTTCGTCCTTCTGTCGCAG
>JGI24740J21852_10000681_pt1 | contig 14740 bp, 11 predicted proteins | sample KBSCornC6_FD_21852 | JGI IMG/M metagenome (IMG submission 21852) | reverse complement strand
CGCCTGAAACGCGCGTCAGCGACAGCCTGCCGCACATGGCCAGCAAGCCGTAGCACCACCCGCCTCACCCAAAAAACCACAACACCCGCACAGAACCTTCGCGCATGCCGCTCACCGGCACGCGCGGGACTGCGCACGCCCATCCACAACGTTGATCCAGGGGAGCTTGATCATGCGAGCCGCTTTACCACGTGCCTCACGCCGTTCCACCGTCTGCCCGCGCACCACGCCGATGTTGCGCCCAATGGTGCGTCCGCTGGTACGTCAACTGGCGCTAGCCTTCGCCGCCATCAGCACGGGTGTGCCCGCTTTGGCGCAACAGGCGGAAGCCCAGGTCGACTTGCCCGCCACGCAAGTCACGGCCAGCAAACCCCCTGCCTACGGCGCCAAGCAAGCCAGCACCGGCGCGCTGGGTGACAAGCCTCTACTCGACACGCCGTTCTCCATCAACGTCGCCACGCAAGAGCTGATCCAGAACCGCCAGGCACAGACCATCGGCGACGTGTTCAAGGGCGACCCGTCCGTCACCACCAACAACGACGGCTACATCGGCGAAGCATCCAACATCACCATCCGCGGGCTGCAGCTCGACCTGCTGGAAGGCTACAAGATCGACGGCTTGGCCGTACCCAACTGGGGCAGCGAATTCCCGCTCGAACATTTCGAGCGCGTAGAGCTGCTCAAGGGCCTGTCGGGTTTCATGTATGGCTTTGGCACGCCGGGCGGCATCGCCAATTTCGTCAGCAAGCGCCCGACGAATACCTTTGGCGGCAGCGCCGGCTTCGGCTTCACCAGCGGCGGCGCACTCAAGGAGTCGATCGACCTGGGCGGCCGCCTCGGCGCCACCAAGGCGCTGGGCGCGCGCCTGGGCGTGGTGCATGAAGAAGGCGATACGTTTGTCGACGGCGGCCATATCAAGCGCGACTCTGCATCGCTCGCGCTCGATGCGCGCATCACGCCTGATCTGCAATGGTCGTTCGACGGGCTGTACATGCAGCGCAACGTGCAGGGCGCGTACTACGGCATCATCCCCGGTCAGGACTTTGGCGTGCCGGTCAGCGAATTTGTGCGCACGCCGCGCGCCATTGACGGCAGCCAACGCGTGGCCTCGCGCGGCTCGTACTACGAGACCGAGATCAAGACCGTCGGCACCGAACTGAACTGGGCCGCCACGCCCAACTGGAACGTGCGTGCGGCGTATCGCTACGCGCAGCAGAACCGGGGCAACGCCGACAGCGCCATCCAGCTCACCGACAACGCGGGCAACTTCAGCGAACTGCAATACGGTTCGTACCAGCGCTACCAATATCAACAAGCCCAAGTCATGGCGGACGGCAAAGTGCGCACCGGCAGCATCGAACACGAACTGGTGCTAGGCACCTCATGGCAAAGCCTGACGCAAGCCAATGGCGGTTTTGCGTCGACCTTGCTGGGCACGGGCAATCTGTATGACCCGTCGGCGTTTGTCTCGACCGGGGCTTCGCTGCTGCGGGTGCCGGCATCCGACGGGTTGTACCGCACGTCGAAGATCAACCAGACGTCCGTCTTTGCCAGCGACACGATCAAGTTCAACGCGCAGTGGTCGGTGCTCGCCGGCTTGCGCTACACGCGCTTCAACCAGACCGGCTACAACGCTGATGGCAGCGTCTCGGCCAAGTACGATCGCACGCCCATCACGCCCACGCTCGCGCTGATGTTCAAACCCGTGCAGCCGATGACGCTGTACGCGAGCTATGTGGAGGCGCTCGAAGCCGGCAACAGCGCGCCCACCACGGCCGCCAATGCGGGCACGGTGTTCGCGCCGCTCAAGAGCAAGCAGATTGAAGTGGGCGCCAAAGCGGAACTGCACGATTGGACCTTCGGCGCGGCGCTGTTCCAGGTGCAGCGCGGTCTGGCGTATCTGCGGCCGGACAACATCTACACACAAGATGGCGAAACCCGCTTTCGCGGCCTGGAACTGACCGCGCGCGGCAAGCTTGCGCGGGATTGGACGTTGCTCGGCGGCGTGCTCTTCATGAACTCCGAGAACACGCAGGCCGATGCGTCCGTGGTGGGCAAGCGCGCGTACGGGTCGCCCCGGTTCAAGGCAACGGCCTATCTGGAATACGCGGTGCCGGTAATGCCGGGGCTGGTGCTGTCCGGCGGCGGCCAGTACGTCGGCAACGCGGCGCTGGAAGCCGATAACAGCAACATCGTGCCCGGGTATCACACCTTTGATGTGGGCGCGCGCTATTCCACCAAGGTCGGCGGCAAGCCGGTGACGTTGCGCTTCAACGTCGACAACCTGACAAACGAGAAATACTGGCTGCCGAGCTGGGGCTTCATTCTCGTGCAAGGGGCGCCGCGTACCTTCCGGGCGAGTGCCACGGTCTATTTTTGATTTGGCCGGCGGCCTGACAGCAAACGTTTTCCATTCCCTCTCTGGTATGTCGGCACCGTTGCGTGCCGACCATTCACCGCCCCAAACGGGTTGATCCGGGCTAACAATCGCGCACTTTCCGCCTACACTCGGCAATTAAGAAACATGAGTTTCCCGCCGATAGCTATAGTCGGTCTGCACGATTAACCACCTGCCACGGGTACCCTGGCGCACCCGAACCGGAACTGGGATGAGCTGGAAGCAACCGCCAACTTCAGGCAGCACATTGCGACGCCTGCGCGCACTGTTGTCACCCCTCAACGTTGGGGTCGTGGCCTGCTTGGTCATAGTGTGGTGGTTTACGTACGACCAACTCGCAAAAGAACGGGATCGGTTGATCGTCAATGCCGAGACCCGCACGCGGCTTGAAGCCCAGGCCTTTGGCGAATACTCGCTGGGCAGCGCGCGGCGTCTGTCGGAATTCCTGCTGGACCTGCGTGCCAGCTGGCTGGCTGGTCGCGACGTATTCGAGCGCGTCATCCGCGAGCGGCAGGACGTGGTGCGCGATCTGACCTTCCAGGTGGCCGTCATCGACGCAAACGGCTTGCTGGTCTACACCTCCATCGGCCCTGTCACCGACCATCTCGACCTCAGCCAGCGCGAGCATTTCCGCGTGCACAAAGATGCGCCCGGGCGCGATGCGCTGTTCATCAGTGACCCGGTCCAGGGCAAGGTGTCGAAGAAATGGTCGATCCAGTTCACGCGGCCGATTCTGCAAGACGGCCAGTTCGCGGGCGTGATGGTGGTGTCCGTCACGCCGGACCAGTTCGCCAGCTTTGCCAACACGCTGACGATCGGCAAAGACGGGGCCGCGAGCATCATCAAGGAATCCGGCCAGGTGATCGCGCGCGTACCCAACCTGACTGCCGGCATTTCTCAGGCGCCGCGTACACGCCGGTTCGACCAACCGGGTGCGCCGCAGTCGGGTAGCTACCGGGTCATCTCCGGTACTGACGGCATTGATCGCATCATTGGCTACCACCACGTGCCGGAGATTGCGCTGTACTTCCTGGTGGGCGAATCGGTGGCATCGGTGCTGGCGCCGTATCAGCGCTATCGCCGCATCGCCTTGGCCGAGGCCGCTGGCTCCACGCTGCTGATCGCGCTGCTGTATGGAACGCTGCGCCGCTCCATGGCCGAACGTCGGCGGCATATGGAAGACATGCGCCTGGCCTCGCTAGTCTATGGCTCCAGCAGTGAAGCGATGATGGTGACCGCGCTCGACGGCAAGGTGATCGACATCAACCCCGCCTTTACCGTCACGACGGGCTATACGGCACAGGATCTGAAAGGCCAGCCCAGCGATGTCATTCGCTCCGAATGCAATGACCGCACCGTGGTCGATGCCATGTTCGCGGCCGTCGACAGCAAGGGCACGTGGAGCGGCGAATACCTCATCCGCCGCAAGGATGGCACCGAGTTTCCGGCGCTGCTCACCATCGACACGTTTGCTGGCCACCCGCAAGGCGAGGCCAGCCGCGTGGTGCTCATCCACGACATGACGGAGAAGAAGCGCGCGGAAGAGGTCATCTGGCGGCAAGCCAACTTCGATACGCTCACGGAGCTGCCCAACCGCCGCATGTTCTACGCCCGCTTGCGCCAGGAGATCGCCCAGGCGCGGCAGGCCAACGCTTCGGTGGCGTTGCTGTTCATTGACCTGGACCGCTTCAAGGAAGTGAACGACACGCTTGGCCACGACCAGGGCGACCTGTTGCTCAAGGAGATCGCGCGGCGCATCTCGGCCATCGTGCGCGGCACCGACACCGTGGCCCGCCTGGGCGGCGACGAGTTCACCATCATCTTGCCCAACATGCCCGACGCCGGCGCGGCCGCGCCCATCATCCACAGCCTGCTTGCGCGCATTGCGACCCCCGTGCGCCTGGGCGAAGAAAGCGTGGAAGTGTCGGCCAGCATCGGGCTGGCGCTGTATCCGCGCGATGCAGATAACGCCGAATCCTTGCTGGTGCGGGCCGACCAGGCCATGTTTGCAGCCAAAACCGCAGGGCGCAACCAGTGGGCCGTCTTCACGCCGGCCCTGCAACGCGCCGAGCAAGAGCGCCTGCGCGTGACCAGCGACCTGCGGGTCGCCATCGAGCAGAAGCAGCTTGCCGTGCACTATCAGCCCATCGTCGACTTGCGCAGCGGCAAGGTGCACAAGGCAGAGGCGCTCATCCGCTGGACCCACCCGGTGCGTGGCGAGATTGACCCCGCCGACTTCATTCCCGTGGCCGAAGACACCGGGCTGATTGTCGAGCTGGGCAAGTGGGTGCTGAACGAAGCGCTGGACCAACTCACGCGCTGGCACGCCACGCTGGATGCCACGCTGCAGGTGTCGGTCAACAAATCGCCCGTGGAGTTTCGCGCGCATCAGGCGGGGGGCGAATCCTGGCCCACGGTCGTGCAGCGCCGTGGCATCCCACCGCACAGCCTGGTGGTGGAGATCACCGAAGGCGCGCTGATGGAAGACAGCGCCGAGGTGGTCGAGCACCTTGGTGATTTCCGGCACGCGGGCATCGATGTTGCGCTCGATGACTTTGGCACGGGGTATTCATCGCTGTCGTACCTCAAGCGCTTTGATATCGACTACATCAAGATCGATCAGTCGTTCGTGCGCAGCCTGGCCGACGACCCGAAAGACATCGCCCTGTGCAGCGCTATCGTCAGCATGGCGCATGCGCTGCGTATCAAGGTCATCGCCGAGGGCATCGAAACCGAAGCGCAGAAGGCCATCCTGACCGCCGCAGGTTGCGACTATGGGCAAGGCCATCTGTTCTGCCCGCCGGTGCCGGCGGCGGCGTTCGAGGCTTTCGTCCTCGAAAACCAGGTCGCCGTCACCTAAGTGCCTCCAACGCTGATGCGTCAGCCTCCGCGCGCCGCATGGGCAAACGCTTGCACCACCTCCGCCGATGCATCGGTGATGGCCCAGTAGCCCATGCCGGCGCTGCGCCAATACATCAACTGATAGCCGCGTTCGGTGCGCAATGCGGGTTCGGCATCGCCTCCGGCTTCAGGGCGCACGTACAGGTCAACCGGATGCTGCGCCGCGCGATACACCAGCACCGCCACCGGGCGGCCGTCGATGTAATCGAGCCGCCCGCCGATGAGCGGAAAGCCCTGCGCCGCCAGATCGGTGACGGGCGGCGCGTAGTCGATGCGGCCGTTGAACCACGGCTTGACGGTATGACGATCGGAGGACAGCACATCCGTCTCACGCGCACCCAGCAGCGCGCGCACGTGGCTGGCGGTGATGTCGTGCGCCGTCAGCGCAGCGGTATCGGGCCGGCCAACCAGTACACCAATCCCTAACGCCATCGCGGCCAGTGCGCCTGCGCCTAGGCCCCATCCGATGCCCTGGGTGGGCGTGACGAGCCAGCCGATCCACCGCCGCCATGGGGATTCGCTGTCGTGTGTCCGCTGCGGCGGCACTGCAGCCGGCGCGCCCGCTTCTACCTGCACGGCCACCAATACGCGCGCGGCCAGATCGGCGGGTGCCTTGGCGTACAGCGCGGGCGCGCGCAAACCCTGGCGCAGCGCGCGCACCACGGCATCGTCGTGCGCGGCAACCTGGGTGCAGGCCCCGCAGGTGGCCAGATGCGCGTCCATGCGCAGGCTGTCGGCCGCGCCGAGTTCGCCATCGGCGCGAGCAGCCAACAGCGCGCGGATGTCGTCACAGCTCATAGCCGGCCTCCTTGGTGCTATTTCCCGCGCCACCCGATGCGCGGATGGGCGTCACGTTGGTGCGCGATGGGGCGTGGTCTTCGGTCAGCAGCCGCGCAAGCTGCTGCCGCGCACGGGCCAGCCGCGACATGACCGTACCGATGGGCGCATCGACCACCGCAGCAATGTCGCGGTATGGCAGGTCCTCCAACTCGCGCAGCACGATCACCTCGCGGTATGGCACCGGCAACTGCGCCAGCGCGGCATGCACGCGGCGGACATCGTCAACGCGGGCGAGCAGCGCGGCGGGGTCGACGCCGTAGCTACCAGCCTCATCGCTGGCCACGCCGGCCATGTCGGTCGTATTGGCCATTTCGTCATTCCACGGCTGTGCCGGGGCCTGCCTGCGGCGCGCGCATTCCGAGAACCACGTGTTGCGCACGATGGCCAGCAGCCACGGGCGGCCGTCTCCGCCGCGGAATCCGCCAAACAGCCGGAACGCGCGCAGGCAGGCTTCCTGGACGATGTCGTCGGCGTCCTGCGCGTCGCCCGAGAGCCAGCGCGCCAGGTTGTAGGCGGCATCGACATGCGGCAGCACCGCCTGCGCAAAGCGCTGGGCGTCGGTCGGCAAATCGAGCGGTGGGTCTGACAGGTCGGGCATGGCGGCCTGGAGGCAGTAGACCTCCGTATACCGGGGTGCAATCCAGTTTATTCCCGCGCCGAAGAAATGTTGTAGAAACGGGCGTTTCTTCGTGTCTGGTTGTGTTTTGCGGGAATAAGCCCGTGCCCCGGCCGGTATGACAGACAGGACCGGCGCGCGCTCCTCTCCATCGCGCTGGATCAACGACCTAGGGCCTGTTCCCATATGGAACGTACGCACGTTCCATATGGGAACAGGCCCGAGCGAACGACTTCAGGGGACACCCCCCATGAGCAAGCAACCCGGACGACGGCAGTTCCTGCAACTGGCCGCGGTCGGTGGTCTGGTCTACGCCTCTGGCCTGCCCGGCTGGCAGGCGATGGCCGCGACCACCCGTGCCGCCGGCGCCAAGCAAGACGATTTCTATTTCGTGCAGCTATCAGACACCCACTGGGGCTTCAAGGGCGCGCCCAATCCCGATGCACAGGGCACGCTGCCCAAGGCGATTGCCGCGGTGAATGCGCTGTCGCCCGCGCCGGATTTCGTCATCTTCACGGGCGACTTGTCCCACATCAGCGACGACCCGGATGAGCGCCGCAAGCGCCTGCGGGAATTCCGCGACATTGCTGCGCAGATCAAGGTGCCGGTCGTGCACTACATGCCGGGCGAGCATGACGCCTCGCTCGACAACGGCGCCGCCTACATCGAACTGTTCGGCCGCACGCACTATGCGTTCGACCATAAGGGCGTGCACTTCATCGCCATCGATAACGTGTCGGACCCATCGGCCCGCGTGGGCGACGCGCAGCTCGCGTGGCTGGCGGCGGATATTCGCTCGGTGCCCGAGCACACGCCCATCGTCGTGTTCACGCATCGGCCGCTGTTCGACCTGTACCCGCAATGGGACTGGGCCACACGCGACGGCCAGCAGGTCATCGACCTGCTCATGCCGCACCCGAACGTGACGGTGTTCTATGGCCACATCCACCAGGAACATCACCACATGACCGGGCACATCGCACACCACTCCGCGCGCTCGCTGATGTTCCCGCTGCCTGCGCCACCCGCGCCGGGTTCGCAGGCCAAGCGCAACCCGGTCCCGTGGGATGCCGCGCAACCGTATCGCGGCCTGGGCTGGCGCAGCATCACCCAGCAAGGCAAGCAAGACGCCGCCACCTGGGCGCTCGCTGAGCAACCCATTCAAGCCACCACAACCAAGACCCCGGAGACCACCTGACATGCGCTCCATTCATCCAACCCCTGCACACAACCCCAAGCGGCGTCTGGCGCTGCGTCAGTTCACCGTGCTGGCGGCCGGTGCCGCGCTTGCGTGCGTTGCCCACGGCGAAGGCCCGCAGGTCATTCGCGTGCACGCGCGCAAGTTCACCTTCACGCCCGACAAGATCACCCTCAAGCGCGGCGTGCCGGTGGTGTTCGAGTTGACCGGCCAGGACATCCTGATGGGCTTTGCGATTCCGGATTTCAACGTGCGCGCAGACGTCGTGCCGGGGCAAACGGCGCGGCTCGCACTCACGCCAGACAAGACGGGCACGTTTGATTTTCTGTGCGACATCTTCTGCGGTTCTGGGCACGAGACGATGAATGGGACGCTGACTGTGACGTGAGGCTATTGGAAAAATTTGGAGAATGCCCCGCTCTAACGCGGGGCAATTCATCAAACAACGTAGCGCACGCTATGCGCCTCAGTCGGCAACGGAAGATCCCATCGATGCAGCATCGCTTCCAGCGTCTTGTTGGATAGCGACGTGTCACGCTTCGCATTCCGGCGCAGTAGTTCAACACGCGGTTGCTCGAGGTACACGATGTCCACCTCGGCGTCGTACGCAAAGAGCAGGTCGAGCGTCTTCTGACGCATACGCTCGCTCAGGTGCGTCGCATTCCAGACAAAGGGCTTTTGTGCGCGCAGTAGCGCCTTGGCCCGATCCACCGCCAGATGAGCGACCATGCCCTCGTTCTTGCCATGGCGCAATCCGAGTTCATCGCGGGCATCGTCAAACGACACGACGGGCAAGTCCGGATGATGGGCGACAACCCAACTGTTCTTTCCCGAGGCAGGCAAACCTGACATCACGATGACCTTCGCTCCCGGTGACTGATGGAGGGGATAGTCGGGATGCAGCTCTGCACCGCGAAAGTAACTCACTGCCGTGTGAGCATCGGCAAAGCGCCGTGGTGCCCCATAGCAACCCTCCTCGCGCGCGAGCTCGCGGAAGAGCTCGATGTTGTCCAGCACGCGCGCACGATCAGCACAGATGCGCCCGCGCATGTCGGCCTCTGCCAGCATCGCGAGCAATGGGATGCTGAGCTGCCACGAAAGCTGTCGAACGAGAAATTCCGGCGACCCTCGGCGAGATCCTTCCAGCGCAAAGAACGGTACCTGGTGCGCGCCGATCAACCGGCAGACAGATTCGCGCACCTCGAATGGCACGCCTGCATCCCACAATGCAATGCGCGCATCCACGGCGCCTTTGCGCGAGTGGCCCGGTTGACCGATGGCCCCCGTGACGGGATCGACAACGGTCGTGCTGTACTTGGCCATGTCGTGCAACAGCGCTGCGAGGAAGACTGTTTCCTGCTCAGCGCGCGTCGCAGCCTGGTAGTCCGGCAGCGCCAACAGCGCTTCAACCACCATCTGTGTATGGGTCCAGACATCACCTTCAGCGTGGTACCTCGGGTCCTGCGGCGTTGTCTTGGCAAACTCCAGTACGGGAAACGCCGCCAGACACGCCTGGAAATCGGGAGCTGCTCCCGGGACTGGCACCAGCGCTCGCAAGTGTTCGTAATGCATCATGATCTCCTCGAATGCATGACACCCGCCACGGAGGGGCGTCGCGTGTCCCATGTCACCGTCGGCTGCGACGCATAGAGGTCGACGCCGGGTAGCAATAGGTTCGGAATGAATGGTTGCTCGGAGTGGTGCTTTTCCGACTCCAGAATGGCTTGCACAAAATCCGGCCGAACCCATTTGTATCGGCCGAGCGTTCGACCTTCACCTTCCACCTTGATGTACAAGCCTTCCGACAGGTCGGACTTGTCACACTGCCGCCATGCCAGTGCGAGGTCGAGTCCGGCACGATGCACGGTCTGCTCGAAGGCGGCACGCCATTGAGCGGTCTTGGCCAATGACGGCCGTAGCAACGCTTTCAGTCCTCCAAGGGTGGCTGGCGCCGTTCCTTCATACAAAACAGGCACGGAAAGCACGGGCCCATCAGCCAGCAACGTCCGACGTGCAGCGGTTGATAGGAAAGCGCCGGTATGACGGTCCAGCACGTCGAACTCGAAGAAGTGGTGCGGCAACGCATCATAGAAAACCGCGTGCTTCTTGGTGACGGTCTCGCCGTACATCACGTAGCGGTCTTCCAGGCGCTCCAGCAACCATGCCTCGTGGGCTGCGGCCCACGCCTTGACGAAGCTGAACTGACGCTCCCGTCCGCCGCCCACCAGATAGTGTCCCCGGGACTGCAGCAGCAATTCGCCAGCGGCACTAAAGCTGATGCCGGTGTTCGCCCCGTCGATCTTCTCTTCAACGACGAGGTATTGCCCGCGAAGTGTGTGATAGGGAATGTGCTCGTACCCCGAATCACCATCTTGCAGGCGTGAACCTTCCAGATGCGGTGTCCGCGGATAGCGAAACAGGTCGAGCGATTGCGCAAGCGCGCGATGATCCAACGTCATGGTTTTCTCCAAGCGAATATGGGAAAAGCCGACGACGCGGAAAACGGAAGGGGAGAGGCGAAGGATTGGTGTAGTGCGCGCTCCCGGAACCGCACCTGCCAGAGGTTCCGATCTAAGACGACGTAGCGTTTAGTACGGACGGGCAGGCAACCGCGATACCAGGGAACTGGTAGTCGTCGGCGTCAGGCGATGTGACGGCAGGCTACGGGCACTTGATTCACCAATTGAAGTTGGGGTGGAACAGAATTGAGCGCGGAGCTTAGTGGGGTGCGCAAGCATTGTCAATTGCGGGCGGGCAACAGGTACATCATGCACAGCGCTTCCTTGTCGGGCAGCGCTCTAGGTCGGCTCGGTTTCCTGAACCCCACTCCGCACCTCAGCATCGACCTCCGAATTCGGCTCACCATCCCGAGTCGCAATCAACGCCTTCGGTGCCATCGCGATCAACGGCAGGATCAGCGCATACACCACGGTGGTCGCCACCACGCAGTACGCAAACCCGTACGTTGGGCTGCTGTTGTAGATGTGCGAGCCCAGGAGATCCCCCGCGCGCGCGGAGAGCGCGAGCACGCCATCCACCAGCATCATCAACGTACCCTGCAAGCCGGGCGGGCAAGACCGCATGGCGAGGTCAAAGTACGCGGCCGTTGCCACGCCGCCCATCAGCCCGATGGGCGCAGCCAACACGAGCGCTAGGTCGGCCGAGTGAATGAAGGCCAACGGCACCATCTGCGGCACGGCGATGATCGTTCCCCACCACAGCAGCTTGTTCAGCGCCACACGCTTGCACAGCACGCCATACAGCAGGAACGTTGGGATGAATGCGGCAGCGAAGATCCCGTTGTAGTACGAATAAACGGAATCGGAAGCATGCAGCGTATTCGTGAGATAGAACTGCAGCGGCGTGGCCGCGCCTGGCGCGAAGTTCCACAAAAAACAGATGAGCACCGCGGGGTAGACGGCCCGGTGCTTCACCAGCCGCCGGACATTCGCCATGAAATCTGTACTCCGGGCCTGCGGCGCCTCATACGCTTGGCCGAACACGGAAACCGGCTTCCATAGCGAAAGCAGTGCCACCAGTAACGCGAGTGCCGCCGCTAGAAAAAACGCCTGTCGCGGGGCGAGATGATCGGAGATGTATCCAGAGGCAAAGGCACTTGCCACAACGGGGAGCGTGCTGACCACGTTCAGCAGTGCGCTCAGCCGCCCCGACATGCGCTTCTCCTGGCCCACCAGTGCGATCAAGCCCTGATACGCCGCGGCAACAAATCGGGACGACAGCATGGCCAGCAGCATCCCGACCATCAACGCCGGGTACGAGAACCCCGACAGCGCCATCCCGATGAGCGCCAACGCAGTGGTTGGCGCGAACAACAGAAAGAAGCCGCGATCGCGCAATCCCAGCGGATTCCATTGGTCACGCGCCAGGCCAAACACAAAAGCGAGGTACACCGGGATGCCCGTCACCAACCGAAACATCGCGATCTGCGCCGCCGTGGCATGCAACTGGTTCTTGAGCAGATACGACGTTTGGATATCCACTAGGTAACCGGCCGGTGTCGCCAGCGTGATGAACAGCGTCAGGCAACCGAAGTACAGCAGCGTCTGGTCGCGGCCTGTGGAACCACCGTGCCGACAGGCGACTGCTTTAGAAAAGCCGGATGACTTCGTTGCCACGGCACGCACCCCCAAGGGTGACAACTCCATGGCAGCATGCGCTGCGCAGCGACGTGGGGTCAACACGACTCATTCGAAGAGATGAGCGCCTGCGCCGTCGATACATCCACACGGACCATCAGCCATCGGGCGCCTACAACCCCATGCTAGGATGGCCCCTCCCCCGGCAGCCGCCCCCTCCCATGACGACCATCTACGCGACCCTCGGCTTACAGCCGGACGCGACCTTGGACGAAATCAAGCGCGCCTACCGCCGCGCCGCGATGAAGTGGCACCCCGACCGCAACCCCGGCCGCGAAGCCGAAGCGTATGCGGCGTTCCAGGAAATCCGCGAGGCCTACGCCATCCTCTCCGACGCTGAACAGCGCCGCGTCTACGACGAAGTCTTCGCGCAGGAAATGCAGCGCTGGCAAGCCGAACGCGAAGCGCAAGAAGCCCAGGAGCGCGAGGCGCAACGCGAACGTGAGCGCATCGCGCAAGAGCACTACGAGAAGATGGTCGCCATCGCCATGCGCTTTGCGGACGACGGCCATAACCGCGACACGTTGTTCGGCGTGCTGCTCGGTCGGGATTGCGAGACGGAGTTGGCGGCACGCATCGCAGACAGCGTGTGGGCGATGCAGGAAGCGCGGCGGGCGAGTGTGTCCGCCGCAGACGCGCCTGACACCGAGGCGACCGCAACCCCCGACGAAGCGTTGGAGTCAAAGGCTAACGAAGCGACGCCACCCCATCGGCATGCCAGCGCGTTCGAGTCGTTCTGGCAGGGGCTGTTTGGCTTGCGGCAATAGCAGTCGGAGATTGCAGCTCACCGCGCGCCCAACAACCGACACTCCGCCGACAGCGCCAACAGATTCGGATCCCGCTCCCGATTGCGTTGCATCACCAGCACGATGTGCTGGCTGACCGCATAGCGCGCGGCCAGCGGAATCAGCTGCACCTTGGGGCTGAAATCCGCCACGCGTCGCGGCAGCAGCGCATAGCCGATGCCGCCGCTCACCAGGTTCATGAGCGAGAAGATGTCCCCCACGCGCAGCGCAATCTGCGGCGCAAAGCCGGCCTTGTCGAAGGCGGCCATGAAGTCGTGATACGTGGCGAAGTCATCGCCGAGTGCGACGAATTTTTCGGTACGCACGATCTGTAGATCGATCTCCGCCGATGCGGCATACGGTGAGTTGAGCGGTGCGGCAAAGAGAATCTCGTCGTCGAACATCGGCACCGTCAGCAGATCGGGATTGCGCAGCGGCTCGCCCAGCGCGATGACGATGGCGTCGAGCTGGCCGTCTTCCAGCTTGGCCAGCAGGCTGCGGTTCGAGCCCAGCGTGAGTTCGATGTCGAGTGCTGAGCGGCGCGTCTTCAGCCCGGCAAAGATGCGCGGCAACGTGCCCACCGTCATCGAATAGAGTCCGCCGATCTTCAGCGTGGTGGATGAGAACCCCGCCGCTTCGCGCGTGCGGCGCACACCCGCTTCGCATTCGGCCAGGATCCGTTCGACGTGCTCGGCAAACACATAGGCGGTGGACAGCGGAATCAGCTTGCGCCCGTCGCGCTTGAAGAGCGGGCAGCGCAGCCCTTCTTCCAACGAATGCAGCGCGCGGTGCACGCTCACCGTGCTCTGCCCGAGCGCCTCTGACACGCGCGCCATGTTGCCCAGCGTCATGAAGGACTGGAAGACCTCCAGCTTCTTCAATGTGATGTCTTCATCAATTGCCATGGTCCTGTCTCCGCCGGGCGTGGGCTTGCTGCGCAGCACTTTGCCGTGATTTGCCCATTGTTTCATTAACTTCAGGTTAATGAAATCGCGCCTAGGTTGATTGAAGTGTGCCTTTTTCCGGCATACGGTACAGGTCACCAAAATCAATCAAGGCTGGAGACGCCACCCATGCAACCGATGTCATCCCAATCGGCCAACGGAGCCCACGCGGCCATCCCGCCCCAGTGGCGCAAGCGGCGCGACGAGAAAGAACGCCGCCTGGCCGCGGCCTGCCGCATCGCCAACGGCAAGGTCATCCCCACCGGCGATATCGTCGCCGCGCTCGAAGCGCTGCTCGCCCCGGGCGACCGCGTCGTGCTGGAGGGCAACAACCAGAAGCAGGCGGATTTCCTGTCGCGCTCGCTGGCCAAGGTGAACCCCCAGCGGCTGCACGATCTGCACATGATCATGCCGAGCGTGAGCCGCGCCGAACACCTGGATATTTTTGAAGCCGGCATCGCGCACAAGCTCGACTTCTCGTTTGCGGGGCCGCAGAGCCTGCGCATCAGTCAGCTGCTAGCCGACGGGCTGCTGGAAGTCGGCGCCATCCACACCTACATCGAGCTGTATGCGCGGCTGGTGGTGGATCTCATCCCCAACGTGTCGCTGGTGGCCGGTTTCAAGGCCGACCGCCAGGGCAACATCTACACCGGCCCCAGCACGGAAGACACGCCCGCGCTGGTCGAGCCAGCCGCCTTCTCCGACGGCATCGTCATCGTGCAGGTCAACGAGATCGTGGATGATCCGGCGGACCTGCCGCGCGTCGACATTCCCGGTTCGTGGGTCGACTTCATCGTGCAGGCCGACAAGCCGTTCTACATCGAGCCGCTGTTCACGCGCGACCCGCGCCTCATCAAACCCGTGCACGTGCTGATGGCGATGATGGCCATTCGCGGCATCT
>JGI24740J21852_10000677_pt1 | contig 14767 bp, 12 predicted proteins | sample KBSCornC6_FD_21852 | JGI IMG/M metagenome (IMG submission 21852) | reverse complement strand
CCCGGCACGGCGAGGACGACAACGCGCTGCTGGCGGACATGTCGATCGTGCTCGACTGCCTGTACGCGGCGTATTCCGAAACGGAAGGAGGTTCATCATGAATGCTCGTGTTTCGCACCTTTCGACGCGTTCCTTGTGGACGCTGTGGGTCATCGCGGGCCTGGCCCTCGCGTGCGGTTCTGCGGTCGCCGCTTCGCTGGATGCTGCGGCGATCGGCAAAGCAGCCGGCACGAAGGCGACGACCAGAAGGACGGTGTAGTGAAGATCGGCTGGAGCCGCAGCGACGTGCCGGTCAGGGTGGATGGCATGCGGCTGCCGCCGGCCGCAGGCTTGGGTTCCTGGGCCGCATTCGCGCCGATGGGCAACCANGCCANGGTGATGGGCGANACGGTGGTGTTNCAGGANGANGTGGANGCCGCAATGGACGCCGCCTTCGCGCATGGCCTCCACGTCACCGGGTTGCACAATCACTTCTTTTACGACCAGCCCAGGGTGTACTTCATGCACATCGAGGGCGAGGACTCCGCGACCGCACTCGCGTCCGACGTCAAGGCCGTGTGGTATGCGATCAAGGCGGTGCGCGCGGCGCATCCGCAGCCTGCCGAAGGGTTCGGGGGCATGGCGCCGAAACCCGGCAAACTCGATGCCAGTGCGCTCGCCAGGATCGTGGGACACCCGGCGGAAGCCAACAACGGCTCGCCGAAGATCACTATCGGCACCATGGGGCGTATGCACGATCAATCCCTCGGCGCTTCGATGGGACTGACCACCTGGGCGGCGTTCAGCGGCAGCGATGATCTCGCTGCCATGGATGGCGATTTCATCATGCGCGCCGATGAGGTGCAGCCGGTGTTGAGGGCCTTGCGCAAGGCGGGCATCCATATCGTCGCCTTGCACAACCACATGATCGGCGAGCAGCCGAATTTCTACTTCACCCACTTCTGGGGCAAGGGCAAGGCCGCCGAGCTGGCGCATGGGTTTCGGGCCGCGCTGGATGCGCAGGCTGCCGTGGCGAAGCCTTGATCCTGTTGGCCGATGTTGCTCGCCGTGACCCTCGCATCGGCGCTCTCCGTATCGACGTCGGCTGCCGCATCCGTGCAGCCGACGCGGACTCAAGCAGTGCAGGTGCCGCAAGGTGCGATCGTGCTCGATGGCGCGCTGAATGAAGCGGCGTGGCGGCAAGCGCCCGTGTTGAAACTGACCCAGCAGGATCCCCATCCGGGCCAGCCCACGCCGTATGTCACCGTGTTGCGCGTACTGCGAGACAGCACGCACCTTTATTTCGGCGTGATCTGCACGGATCCAGACCCCGCCAACCTCGCGATGCATTCGCTGGAGCGCGACAGTGATCAGAAGCACGACGACCACGTCACGATCGTGCTCGACACACTCGATACCCATCATTTGGGCTATGTGTTCCAGGTCAATGCAGGCGGCGCGCGCACGGACGGGCTGATGTCGCCGGCTTCGAGCGATCCGAATTACGACTGGGACGGTATCTGGAACGCCAAGGTGCGCCGCACCGCGACCGGCTGGACGGCCGAAATCGCGATCGACGTGCGCAGCCTGCAAATCGGGATGGGGGCCGATGTCTGGGGGCTCAACATCCAGCGCTATGTGCCACGCGACCAACTCAGCCTGCAATGGACCGGCATCAGCCTCGACGCCTCGATCTTCGATTTGACACGCACGGGATCCCTTGCGGGGATTGGAGATTTTCAACAAGGTCACGGACTCGAAATCGCCCCTTACGCGCTGGTGCGTCACGACAGTGTCGGCAATCGCAGCGCAGGCCAGGCCGGCGGTGACGTGCGTTACCACCTGACGCCCGGCATCACCGCCACGTTGACCTTCAATCCGGACTTCGCCGAGGCGGAAGCCGATACCGATCAGGTCAACCTGACGCGCTTTTCGCTGTTCTTTCCCGAGAAGCGGCGGTTCTTTTCGGAAGGCGCCAACATCTTCACCTTCGGCGCCGGTCTGGTCGACAACAACACCTTCCTGCCGTACTACTCGCGCCGCATCGGGCTGGTAAACGGCGAGACCGTGCGGGTCGACGCCGGCGCCAAGATTCTGGGCAGCGATGGACCCTGGACGATCGGCGCGCTGGGCGTACACATGGGTCGGTCGGATGTGAGCAATCCAACCGATCTGTTCGTCGGGCGCCTGACCTACGATGTCGACGACCATCTGCGCATTGGCACACTGCTGACCCAGGGTGATCCAACCGGAACGACGAACAACAGCTTCACCGGCGTGGACGCGGTCTGGCACACATCCACGTTCCGGGGCGACAAGAATCTGGTCCTGTCGGGCTGGGCCGCGCACTCCGGCGATCCGCTGCCCGGAAATCATGCCGGCTGGGGCGTCTTCGCGAACTACCCCAACGACCTTTGGAGCGGCTACTTCAGCTTCAACCAATTCGGCGGTGCGCTGGATCCCGCGCTCGGATTCCTGCCCCGGCCGGGGACACGTCAGTACGACGCCTACATCGAATACGCACCGCGTCCCACCAGTGATTGGCTGCGCTGGACACGACAGTTCTTCTACCAACTGGAACTATTCCAGGTGGACGATCTGCGCGGCACCACGCAGACGCGACGCATTTTCACGGCCCCCTTCAACGTGGACACGGCATCGGACGCACACCTCGAGTTCGACTGGATTCCCGATTACGAAGCCTTGAGCGAACCGTTCGCGATCGCCAAGGGCGTCACCTTGCCGGTCGGCCGTTACCACTTCTACCGTTACCGCTTCGAGACGCAATCGTCCTACGCACGGCAGTGGCAGGTCGGCAACGTGCTGGAGATCGGCAGTTTCTACGACGGCCACCTGACCCAAATCCAGCCGTTCGTGAACTGGACCACGCCGAACGGCAAGCTGAGCTTGCAACTCCAGAACGAAACCGATTTCGGTTACCTTCGCGAAGGCAATTTCATCCAGCGCCTGTACGTGCTCAAGGTCGCTTATTCCTTCAGTCCCGACCTGACTGTCTCAACCCTGGCGCAATACGATTCAACGATCGGGCACTCGGGGGTCAACTTGCGCCTGCACTGGATCCTCTCGCCCGGCCGGGACTTCTTCCTGGTGTTCAACCATGGCATCGAAGCCTCCGTCACCGACCCGACCGCGCGGGCGCAGTCCACTTCCAACGAAGTGATCGCCAAGCTGAGTTGGGATTTCATCCAATGAGCGCGCGAGCTCCCGACCACCCATCCGATGCGCCAGCGCTTTCGGTCTCGCTGCGCCAGGCCACCCGTGTCTGGGCCAAGGTGGGCCTGATGAGTTTCGGCGGACCGGCGGGACAAATCGCGGTGATGCATCGCGAGTTGGTGGAAACACGCCGCTGGATCAGCGATGCGCGTTTCCTGCACGCGCTGAACTATTGCATGCTGCTGCCTGGTCCCGAGGCGGCGCAGCTTGCGATCTACATCGGCTGGCTGCTGCACCGGACGTTGGGCGGCCTGATCGCGGGCATCCTGTTCGTGCTGCCCGGGTTCGTCACCATCCTCGCACTCAGCATCGTGTACGCGCTGTACGGGCAGGTGCCGTGGATCGTGGCGATCTTCTTCGGTCTCAAGGCCGCTGTGCTCGCGGTGGTGTTCGAAGCGGTGCTGCGCATCGGCCACAAGGCAATCAAGAACCGCATCATGCTGGCGATCGCGGTGCTCGCGTTCATCGCCATTTTTTTCTTCCGGGTGCCGTTCCCCCTGATCGTGCTGGGCGCCGGTTTGATGGGTCTGCTGGGGCATTGGTGGATGCCGCACAGTTTCCCGGCACCCAGTTCAGCCGCCGCGGATGCCTCGTCGGCCTACCTGGTCGATCGCCTGCTCGGGCGCGGCGAACTGCGCCATACCAAACCTTCCACTGCGCGCGCCGCGCGCGTGCTGCTGGTTTGGCTCGTGATCTGGTGGTTGCCAGTGCTGGCAATCATCGGCATGTTCGGCGTGCAGAGCGTGCTGGCGCGCGAAGGCATCTTCTTCAGCCAGGCAGCGATGGTCACGTTCGGTGGCGCCTACGCGGTGCTGGCCTACGTCGCCCAACGTGCGGTAGGTGGATTCCACTGGATCTCGGCGGGCCAGATGCTGGATGGGCTGGCGCTGGCCGAAACCACGCCGGGCCCCCTGATCATGGTGGTGCAATTCGTGGCTTTCCTCGGAGCCTACTTCCACCAGAGCGGCCTATCGCCGATGGCGGCCGGCGTGATCGGTTCGATTCTCACCACCTGGGTGACATTCGCGCCGTGCTTTCTCTGGATCTTCCTTGGTGCGCCCTACATCGAAGCCCTGCGGAGCAATCGCGCATTGCACGCGGCGCTCTCCGGCGTAACGGCAGCCGTGGTGGGCGTGGTGTTGAATTTGTCGGTCTGGTTCGCGCTGCACACATTGTTCGGCAAGACCCAAGCCGTGCACTACGGCTGGCTGGCGTTCGACTGGCCGCAATGGCAAACCATTCACCTCGCCGCCGCGGTGCTGGTGGGTGCTGCGCTGCTGGCGATGTTGCGCTTCAGGATCGGGATGGGCTGGACTTTGCTGGGGAGTGCGGTCGCTGGTGCCGCGAGCCTCGCGTTGCGCGTGGCCTGAGCATCGTCGCACCGCGTTCATTCGTGCCGGTGTTGGTGATGGATGTCCGGGTAATGTGGATGGGTGTGCGTCAGCGGCGCATGGGTGTGCTCGTGGGTATGCGGTTCGTGGCCGTCCCAGTCGAAATCGTGCGTGTGTTGGTGGTGTTCATCGTGTACGTGGCGATGCGTGTGGGTGATCGGCTCATGGGTATGCAGGTGTTCATGGCGTTCGGTCAGGTGCAGCCACACGCCGGCGCCCATTAGAACGGCAGCTGCCCAGAACATCAGCGAGGCGCGGTCGCCGAACGCCAGGATCGCAATCGCCGCGCCCATGAACGGCGCCGTCGAGAAATAGGCTCCAGTGCGCGCCGAGCCCAATCCGCGCAAAGCCAGCACGAACAACACGAGACTGATGCCGTAGCCCAACAACCCCACCGTCATCGCCTCAATGATGGCGGTCCCGGCGGGAAAACGCGCGCCGAGCAGCAACGCGACGCCGGTGTTGACCACGCCAGCCACGATGCCCTTGAGGCCCGCTATGAACAGCGCATCCGAGGCCGATACTTTGCGGGTGAAATTATTGTCCAGCGCCCAGCACAGGCAGGCGAGCGCGATCAGCCCCGCTCCCCAGCCCAATCGGCCGTGACTTGGTCCCCCCGGCCACGCGAGCAGCACCGCTCCGGCCACGATCAGCGCCATGCCCGACATGACTCGGCGGTTGGCGTTTTCGCGGAACGCGATCCATGCCAGCAGTGCGGTCAAGACCGCTTCGAGATTCAGCAGCAGGGACGCCGATGCCGCGCTCGTACGCGTCAGGCCCAACATCAGCAGCAAGGGGCCGAGTACACCGCCGAAACCGATCGCGAGCAGATACCAGAACCATTCGCGGNGACNCATGGCCGGCGCGCGCCAGCCCCGATCGCGGATGGTACGAACCGCGCCAAGGCCGATGCCACTGCCGAGATACAGCAGCCCCGCCAGCATCACCGGCGAGGTATCGTGCAGCAATTGCTTGGCCAGCGGCGTGCTGGCACCGAACAACAGCGCGGCGACCAACGCTCCTGCTGCCGCGGAGGAGAAGGCGATGCGCGACATCGGGCTAGCCTATCCAGTCGGCGTCCTACCGGCCAGCAGCGCGGAAGCAGGGGTAGGTCGACGAGTCTTCTTGAAAACAGAGGGTCGCCACTGGCAGCTCAGGGTCGGCTACGGCAGGTCGGCGCGACCGATTCAGTGCCCGCTGTCCAACCTCGGCGCGGTGGTCTGCCATTACTGAAACGGATGGTCAGCCTCACGGGAACATGCCCGCCATGAGGTCCGCCGCATTTTTCGGCAAACTTTCGCGTGGAAATCTGCGCGTATTCACCCTTGCTTGTGTCCCTCGTCCCATGAGTCTCAGTCGAGAAGTGCAGCCTCGAACACCAACCCGGGGCCGAAGCCCAATGCCACGATCGGTCCGGAAGCATCCCGCGAGCGCATGCGTTGCAGGATGAACAGGACCGTCGGCGACGACATGTTGCCGTGGTCGGCGAGAACCGCGCGCGAGGCATCCCCGGCTTCGGCGCCGATTCCCAGCGCGTCAATCGCGGCCTGGACGATTTCCGGGCCGCCCGGATGGATCGCCCATTGCGCGACGTCGTTGATGCGCAAGTCCCGGGATGCCAGCCACGGCTCCAGCCATTCGCGCAGCGACGCACGGATGCGCCGCGGCACCTCCAGGGTCAAGCCCATTTCGAAGCCGTGATTGCCGATCCGCCAGGTCATCGCGTCGGCTGAATCGCGGGTCAACAAACTCGCGGTGTCCTGCAGATGCAGCCCGGACTTGCCGACCGGCGCCAGGATCACGGCGGCGGCGCCATCGGCGAACAGGGCGTTGGCGACCACGCGCTGCCGATTGAAACCGTAGGCAAAATGCAGGCTGCAAAGTTCGACGCAGCAGAGCAGCACACGTGCATCCGGCGCGCCGTGCGTCAGCGCGGCCGCGGCGCGCAAACCGTTGAACGCGCCATGACATCCCATGAAGCCGATATTCACGCGACCGACGTCGCGTGCCAATCCGAGGCGCTCGATCAGCTCGGCATCGAGGCCCGGCGAAAACGATCCGGTGCACGACACGATGACCACGTGCGTGATGCGCGACGGAGGGATGGCGGCATCGGCGAGCGCGGCCGCGCTCGCGCGCGTCGCCAGTTTCCCGGCCTCCCGCATGTAGCGGGCGAGCCGAACGGCCGTGGTCGGGCCACCGTCGTGTTCGGAGAGGCGCGGCGGATAAAACGATTCGATGGATGCGGCATCATCGTCGTGCGCGAGCAATACGCTTCCTCGTCGCCGCACGCCGCAGCCGCGATAGATGCGCTGCAGCCACGCGCGCTCGCTCTCGTTCGAACAGCAGCGCGCCATGGCCAGCGGGATCGCCACCTCCTGCCCAAATGTTGCCGCCGGCACTGCGGTGCCGATGCCGACGATCGCGGCGGGCGTCATGCCGTCACCATGCCGCTGCCCTCGAGATCACGATTCAGCCACGCCGTCAGCGGCATCGCCATGGCAGGCGCACGTTCGAGCAGCGGAAGCGCCGCAGCCAGCAGCGACGGGCGGCGCAGCAATCCTGAAATGCCGCGGCACACGCGCTGCCGTGCACGCAGCATCCGCCGGTGGCGCGCGCTCCACCGTGCGGTGAGGTCATCCGTCCAGCACGCGACGGCTTCGCGCGCGAAAGGCAGCACGGCAGCGGCATCCGCGATCGCCCACGCCATGCCTTCACCCGTGAAAGGTTCGACATAGCCCGCCGCATCGCCCAGGATCAGTACGCGTCGTTGGGCACCGGGTTGGCGGCGCATGCGGGTGAGCCGGGGGGTACCACGCCAATCCTGACGGTGAAGATTTTGCAGGGCCGGAAGGCCTTCCGCACGGAGAATCTCCGTGACGGCCGCTGCCGGTCCACCAGCTTCGTGGCACCGCACCGGATCCAGCGCCGCAGCAATATTGGTCATTCCGTTCTCGGCACGAACCAGCCCTACATAGCCTTGCGCTGCACAGGCCATGTGGATGATGCCCGAGGCATACGCCGCAGGAGCTTCGGGCAAGGATAGCGGCGACGCCGATGCGTGCACGCGGCGCGATGCGCCAGTCAGGATCGGGCACGAGGCGGGTGGCGAGTCCGCCGCAATCGAGGACCACGCGCGCTTCGATGACGCAGCTCGCCGAAGGATTTCGCAACACGAGGCGGCGTCCGTGTCGGGTGGGTCTTTCAAGGATGGCGCGCGTCACCGGGACGAAACGTACCCCCGCATCGATGGCCTGCTGGACGAGCATCGCATCCAGCCGCGTTCGGGAAATCGCGATGCCCGGCGGCAACGGGAGACTGGCCATGTGCCCGAGGCAGTACAACCGCATGCCGTGGTATGTGCTGCCCTCGCGCAGTTCAATGCCGGAGCTGGCAAGTGCCCTCAGGGCGGCCGCGTTCAAACAGCCGCCGCAGGCCTTTGCGCGGGGCCAGGCGGACTTTTCCACCAGCAGCACGCGCAGCCCGATGCGCGCGAGGTGCAGCGCACCCATGGCCCCGGCGATGCCCGCGCCCACGACCACCACATCCCACTCGCGCGGCAATTCATCCGGATCCATGCAAGCCCTCGTGCACGTGCGACCAGGTCATCAGGAACCGCTGGGGCCAGTGCCGTTCGAAACGCGCGTCGTCCAGTCCGGCCCTGGCCGCTAGCTCGCGTGCTTCATGCAATGTGAGCGCGGCGCGCACGGAGCGGAGGCCGTCTTCGTGCACGATCGGCGAGCGCGACAGCAGCTTCGTTCCCATCCACGCCAGCGCATAACCCGTTCGTCCGCGTATCAGGTCGCTGACGAGGAGGTAGTCGCAGTGTCCAGCAAGCATGCGCAGCAGCGCGACGATGCCTGCATCGGTCAGGTGGTGCAGGAACAGCGTGCAGGTGATGACGGTGTAGTGCCGGGGCAGCGGTTCGCGGGTCACGTCTGTACGGAAGAACTCCACCCGTTCACCGGCGCATGCGGCAACTTGTGATGCGTACTGCAGGGCCGTCTCGCTGATGTCGCAACCTTGCACTTGCGGCGCAAGGCCACGCCGCCGCGAGCGTTGCGCCAGCGCGATCGCGAGATCACCGCCGCCGCACGCCACGTCCAGCAGCGATGCGCTTGTGTTCGCGGCCGAGGAAAGAATGCGTTCGATCCCGGGCCACAACACACCAGCCGTACGGCTTATCCGGTTGATCCTCTGCAGCCCGCGCAACGCGATATGGTGCGCTTGCGCCGCAAGCGCGGGATCATCCATCAGTTCGCCAACAAGGTCGCGTCGCGCCAACATGAAGCTCCTGGACACCACACATCATTCCACTTGGCCACCACGCGATGAGTGCGCTCCAGCGCTCAAGTGGTTGCGTGAGCACGGTTCGAGCAACTGCCACGGTTCACTGAGGATGGTACGCCGCCGCCGTATCGCGTGCGAGCGGGCCACCAGGCTTCATCTGCTCATGGAACCTCGGTTTTATCGATGATCGACGTGTTGCAACGTGGCAACCCAGGCGCCTCGTCGCGCAGGCCGTGCTATGAATTGGCGGGGACTCCCNGAAGTGTTCGACCTCGGGATGGGTCGCCGCGGGTCAACCCTGAAGAAGACGAACGAGGTATCTGGCCAATGTCCTGTGGGGGTCGGAGAGCGACAGTCAGCCGCCGCCTGTTTTACCTTCGCTCACCCCGCCGCCGGTAACCTGCCCCGCACGTTTTCGGCGTCGAACGGGCCGGGTGCCGCGATGAGGTTGCGCGCGGCGTCCACCTGGCCCCAGGTGTTCCACAGCAGCACGCCGCGCACGCGGCCGGCGTCGAGGTAATACACCACGCCTTCGCGGAATGGCGTGACCCACTGTTCGACCGTTTCGAGGCGTGAATCGAGGGTGCCGACGGCTTCGTAGCCGAGGTCGAACAGGTCGGAATAGAAGAACGGCAATTCGTCGTAAGGCGCGTCCTGGCCCGCCATGCACTTGCCGGCGCGCGTGCCCATCGTGATCGCGGCGTTTTCGTGTTCGACGCGCAGGCGACGGCCGAGCGCAGGCGCTGGAAACGAAGCCACGTCGCCAGCCGCGTAGATGTCGGGATCGGAAGTCTGCAGGTGCTCGTCCACCACGATGCCGTTGTCCACCTTCAGGCTTGCCGCTTCGGCAAGCTGCACGTTGGGCGTGATGCCGAGGCCCGCCACCACGGCGTCGGCGGCGAGCGTGCTGCCGTCCGACAACTTCAACTGCGCGCCCTGCGCGGTGCTGCTGCCGCTCTCGACGGTGACGCCCGCGCGCACGTCAACGCCCTTCTCGCGGTAATAGGCGGTGACGGCATCGGCAAGTGATTCCGGATACACCCGCGCGCCGATCGCATTATCGGGGAACAGCATCGTCACCTTGCAATCGTTCATGGCCATCGCCGCGGCGATTTCGCTGCCGATGAAACCGCCGCCGACCACCGCGATGCGCGCGCCCGGCTTCACCGCTTTGCGCAGGCGCTGGTAGTCATCGAGGGTGCGGTAATAGATGAAATCGCTGCCGCCCGAAGGCAGTCTGCGCGGCGTGCCGCCGGTGGTGATGAGGAGTTTTTTGTATTTCCAGGTGTCGCCCTTGTCATCGGTGACGAGGTGCGCTGCGCGGTCGATCTTCACGGCGCGGCGCTGCAGCGTGACCTTCGCGCGCGCCTTGCCGATCGGGCGCCAGATGTCGGCTTCCTTGCCGTCCTTCCACAATTTCTTGGTCAGCGGCGGCCGATCGTAGGGTGGATGCGGTTCCTCGCCCAGCATGCCGATGCTGGCGTCCGCGTCGGCTTCGCGCAGCGCTTGCGCGGCGGCCTCGCCGGCCATGCCGGCACCGATGATCAGGTAATCGAAGTCATGCTGCATGGCGGTTTTCCTTGCTGGCACATGAATCCGTGAGGATACGCGCTTCGGCGCGGGGATGCCGCCCAAGATGTGTTTATGGCATGCCAGCCCGACACCCAAGGCATCCCCCCGATGCGGCCGCCGATGGTGGCCGCATCGACCCCCTTCGTTCCGAACGGGTGAGCAGCTCGCTACTGCCGCACCTCACGCGGGTTTCCGGGCGCTTCGGCGAAGCGCGGCGTGCTCCGCCACGGGTTGATGTCGATGCCGCCGCGGCGCAGGAAGCGCGCGTACACACTCAGGCCTTGCGGCGCGCAGCGCGCCATCACGTCGCTGAAGATGCGCTCGACGCAGGCTTCGTGGAAATCGGGGTGTCGGCGATACGAAACGAGGTAGCGCAGCAGGCCTGCGTGTTCGACGGCCGGCCCGCGATAGCGCAGCACCACGCTGGCCCAGTCTGGCTGGCCGGTGACCGGGCACAGCGAACGGAACAGGCGTGTGCAAAGCGTTTCCTCGATGACTGCGCCGCGTGCGACGAGCAGCTCCGGCCGCGGTGGACCATAGCCGTCGGCTTCGATGCGCTGGTCGTCCAGCGATTCGCCCGCCAACCCGCCGATGCCGGTGCGCTCGACATCATGCGCATCCAGCAACGTGACCGCGACCTTGGCGTCAACGCACGCCGAAACGTCGCGCTCCACGCGGGCGCGCACGGCTTCCGGACCGGTGAACGGCGTCATCGCGTAGCCACCGAGGTACAGCTTCAGCGACTTCGACTCGACGATGTTCGGTGAAGTGCACGGCACGGTCAGGCGCAGCACCGCGACGCGCGGCAACCCACGCGCGTCCAGCCACGAAAACTCCCACGCGTTCCACGTGTCCACGCCAGTGAAGGGCAGCGCAGCCGCATCGAAGCCAAGCGGGTCGCGCGCCTGCGCACGCGCGACCGGAAACAGCACCGCCGGGTCGACCGTGGCTGGATAGGCGGTGTCGCGGCCGAGGGGGATTTCAACGCTGTCGTGTGGCATGACCGCGAAATCAAATCAAAATGGATTCCGGGTTCCGTTCGCAATGAAGCCGCGAACGGCCCCGGAATGACGATTGAGGGGAAATGCCGCGCAGTTTCAATCCGAGGACGCCACGATGTACTGCTCCAGCTTGCCGTCGGGTCGCGTGTAGGTGGTGATCGAGAGTTTCGTTTTCGGGAAGGTCACGGTGTAGCCGCGCATCTGCATGCCGCCGCGCTTGCGCGCCGCGCGGATGGTGAACGACTCCGGTTTGCCGAGCGGCGCCAAGCTGGCCTGGTAGTCGTGCACCGCCGTGTCGCTGAAATAACTGTTGGCATCCGCGCTGAACAGGTTGCGATCGATCTTGCCTTGCTGCAGGCTCGCGAAGATGGCCTTGGCCTGGGCAAGCGCCTTGGTCGCGGCGGGGTCGTGCACCTCGAACAGCGCCTTGGCGATGCCCTTGCCGATCACGCCGAACGTACCGACTGCATCCTGGTTGGTCAGCACCACCACCGCGACCTTGTCGTCGGGAAAGATGGAGTTGCCGGCGGTGAAGCCCATCACCTCGCCGTCGTGCGAGATCATCCGGTGCCCGTCCAGCTTCCCGACGAACACGCCGAGGCCGTAACCGGAGCCGAGGCCGTTGTTCAACACGACTTCGGTCTGCATCGCGTGCCACGACGAGGGCTGCAGCAGCGTCTGATCGATCATCGCGATGTCCCACTTCGCGAGGTCGCTGGCGGTCATCGCCAACTCGCCCGCACCGAACATCCAGTTCACGCCTTCCTTCGGCGAAGGCCGCAGCGGCCCCAGCGCGTTGCGCGAGTAGCCGCGCGCGTCGGTTGCCGGCAATGCGTGCAGGTTGGTGTCGTAGGCGTCGGTGATGCCGAGCGTCGGGAACACGTGCTGCTGCAGGAACTCGAATGGGGTCTGGCCAGTGAGTTTCTGCACGATCGCGCCGGCGATCACGTAGCCGGTGTTGCTGTACTGCCATTGCGAACCCGGCGCGAAGTCCAGCGGCTTCTTCGCCCAGCCATCCATGATGTGCGCGGGCGTGGTCGCCAGCTTCATCGGCGGCATCAGGTAATCCTGTGGCCAGTAATCCTGATAGCCGGACGTGTGCGACAGGATCTGCCGCAGCGTGATGTGGTCGGCGTCGGTGAGCGCCGGGAAGAACTTCGCGACCCTGTCATCGAGGCTCAGCTTGCCCTGCTGCTGCAGCAGCAGGATTGCCGCCGCCGTGAACTCCTTGCTGATCGACCCGATGCTGTAGCGCATCGCCGGCGTGGCCGGCGTTTTCGGGTCGAGCCGCGCATCACCATACGCCTTCGCGTAGACGAGCTTGCCGTCGCGCACCACCGCGATCGAGGCGCTCGGAACGCCCGACTTGGCCAGCGCGTCGCTGGCGATCTTGTCGATCTTCGCGGAAAGGTCCAAGGGCAGCGCATCTTTCGCGAACGCGGGCGCGCAGGCGAAGGCCAGCAAGGCCGCAAGACACAACGGGCGAACGGAATCCGGCAGCAATCGCATGGACGAGCCTCGCAAGGAAGGTACAAACCCGAACGATAACACCACCCGCCGCGGCGACGCCGCCAGCCCCTGGGCTACCAGAAATACACCTGCAGCGAAGACGGCTTCCGCTTGGGCGGGATCGCCCCCAGGAATGCGCGATGATCGGGGAAGTTGATCGCGCTGCGATCCAGCAGCGTGTCGACCTCGGCCATGTCGTATTTCGCTTCCTGCGGCGTCGGCGCGCGCATCTCGCGCTCGTCGGGAAACAGGCCGACGCCCGCCAGCAGGCTGTACCACGACATGATCGGGTAGCCGCGGCCGAAGGCGCCCTTCGCGATGCCCGCGCTGATCGGGCGGCTGGCCAGCCACGTGCGCAGCAATTGCTGCAGCGGTTCGGAAAGGTGCGTGTTGGCGGCGTTGGCGCGCCAGTAGTCGGTGTCGCTGCGCGTGTTGGTCTTGAAATGGGTGACGATGTAGTCGCGCGTGCCCTCGACGCGCCCGTTCAAGGTCTCATTGAATTGCCTGCGCGCGGCCTCACCGATGTCGCCCTTCTCCAGTGCGGCCACCAGCATCTCGGCGCTGCGCTGCACGAACAGCAGCGTGGTGGCCTCCAGCGGCTCGATGAAACTCTGCGCCAATCCGTTGGCGACGCAGTTGCGGCGCCACGGTTCGGCCACGCGGCCGGGCCGGAATTTCAGGTGACGCGCCGGAATATCGGCATCCAGCAGACCCAGGTGCTCGCGCAATTCCTTTTCCGCGTTTTCCGGCGAGCAGAAATCCGTGCTGTACACGTAGCCGTAGCCGTAGCGCGTGGTCAGCGGAATCTTCCACACCCAGCCATGACCGATCGCCGTCGAAATCGTCTGTGGCGGGATCGCGCCGTCGTGCGGCACCTGGATGGCGACCGCAGCATTGTTGAACAAGTTGTCCTTGAAGGACACGAACGGCGTGCCCAGCGCCCTGCCCATCAGCAAGGATGCAAAACCCGTGCAATCGACGTAGAAGTCACCGGCCAGCGCGCCGCCGTCCTTGAGCGTGAGTGACGCGATGTCGCCGGATTCCGCCAACAGCACGTCGGTGACGTGCCCGACGACGTGTTGCACGCCGCGCTCGATCGATTTCTTCTGCAGGAATTTCCCCAGCAGCACCGAATCGAAGTGGAAGCCGTACCACACGTCGAACGGAAAACTTTCCCGCGGCCGCGGCGCCTTGCACTCGCGCGCCAGCCGCGCCGAAATGAAAAACCGGTTCGGATGTGCATGCACGTCGGCGCGATCCAGCCGCGCGTGCACGTTGTCGATGAACGGCGCCATCGTCATGTTGTCGAGCATCGACGCGAAGGCATGGAAGTAGCTTTCGTGGCCCGGTCGCGTGGACCAGCCATCGAAGGTGATCCCCGCCTTGTAGGTGGCGTGGCACTCCGGCATCCACTCGGATTCCTCGATGCCGAGGCTTTCGAAGAAACCGCGCAGCCACGGGGTGGAACCTTCGCCGACACCGATCACGCCGACCTGCGGCGATTCCAGCACGGTGACCTTGAGGCGTGCGCCGTACGCGGAGTTGGCCAGCAGCAGCGCCGTCATCCAGCCGGCGGTGCCGCCGCCGACCACGACGATGTGCTTGACCGGCGGCTCGGCATCGGTGCGCACGCCGGGGTGCTGCGCGACGACGTTGTGGTTGAAGACGGTTGCGGTGGCGTCGGACATGCAAATCCCCGGGGTTCTCTCTGCGCACACTGTATGCCTTGCAGGCCTGCGCGCACGACGTGCAGCGCGAACGATAGCAGCGTCGCGCCCTCATCCACCCGCC
>JGI24740J21852_10000671_pt1 | contig 14823 bp, 14 predicted proteins | sample KBSCornC6_FD_21852 | JGI IMG/M metagenome (IMG submission 21852) | reverse complement strand
AAAGGCCTCGTCACCGAACGCGAACGGCCCGACGCTCTGAAAGATCTGACAGGCGCTGTTGTTCGCCTGCCGATCTTCGAGGGCGAGCCCATCCGCGAGGAAAAGATTGCCGATTCCAATAGCCGTATCCTTTCGTCCTTGCTGCCGGCGGGCAAGCGGGCCGTCGCCACGGAGATTTCCGTCTCCACCGGCGCGGGTGGTTTCATTCTTCCGAATGATCGTGTCGACGTCATCATGGTGCGCAAGGGTTCGCAGCAGCAACTCGTCACCGAAACCGTGCTCAGCAACGTTCGCGTTCTGGCAGTCGATCAGCAGATCGAGGAAAAGCAGGACGGAAGCAAGGCCGTCGTCGGCGCAACCGCGACGCTGGAGCTGACGCCGGACCAGACGAAGGTCCTGGCGGTCGCGCACCAGATGGCCGATCGCCTGACGCTGGCATTGCGCTCTGTTGCGGACGCGCAGCAGTCCGATACGACGGCCGCCGATTATCTTCTCGCCGGCGACAATGGCGGCAGCATGATCCAGGTCATCAAATCCGGAGCAATCGTGACCGACGGCCCGACCGGGCCGAAGCCGCAGTGAGAAGGGGCGAGACCATGTTCAAGACAAGCAACAAAGCCAGCCTCTCCCTTGGCGTAAGCCTTTCCTTCTCCGTTGCCTTTGCCGGGCTGCCTCTGGGACCGGCCTTTCTGCGCACGCCTGCGGCCTTCGCGGGCGGTTCCGACAGTATCGTGACGATAGCCGGCCTGGGCACGAAGCGCACATTGAAGCTGGGCCTCAACAAGGCTCTTGTCGTCGATCTGCCGGCCGATGCCCACGATATCCTTGTCTCCGATCCCAAGATGGCCGATGCAGTGACGCGAACCTCGCGCCGCATCTATCTTTTCGGCAAGACGGTCGGCCAGACCAACATCTTCATCTTCGGCGCCGACGGCAAGGAGATCGTCAGTCTCGATCTGCAGATCGAGCGCGACATTGCCGGACTTCAGGCCAATCTCAAGCGCTTCATTCCGGACTCCGACATCAACGTCGAGATCGTTTCCGACAACATCGTCATGACCGGTACGGTGCGCACGCCCCAGGATGCGACACGTGCCGAGCAGCTTGCACAGGCTTTCCTCAAAGGCGGCGAAGCGACCACTCGAAACCAGACTGCCTCGGGCAGCGGCGACAACAATGCGGTCGCCATTTTCGCGGAAACACGGCAGACCTCACAGATCGTCAACATGCTGCAGATCGAAGGCGAGGATCAGGTGACGCTCAAGGTGACCGTCGCCGAAATCAAACGCAGCGTGCTGAAGCAGATCGGCTTCGACAATCTCGTCAGGAATTCTTCAGGCTTGACGGTTGCCCAGCTCGGCAGTCCTGGCGCGGATGGGACTGCGGCGGCCGGCGGCGGCGGCCTGGCCAGCTTGTTCAAGACCGCCATCGGCAAATACGATATCAGCACCTACCTCAATGCTCTCGAGCAGGCCGGGGCCGTCCGTACGCTGGCCGAGCCGACGTTGACGGCGATCTCCGGCCAGGCCGCGACCTTCAATTCGGGCGGTCAGACCCTATACGCCGTCACGAACAAGGACGGGACCGTCACGGTCACGCCCTTCACCTACGGTATCAGTTTGGCCTTCACGCCTGTCGTGCTGTCTGCCGGACGAATCGCTCTGCATGTGCAGACCCAGGTCTCCAATCCGGTTGGCACGGCCAACGCCGGCACGGCAACCTATAACCAGCGCGCCGCCGATACTTCGGTGGAGTTGCCGTCGGGCGGCTCGATCGCTTTGGCCGGTCTCCTGAGCGATACCATTCAGCAGACCACCAACGGCACGCCGGGCGCCTCGAAGATTCCGATTCTCGGCGCTCTCTTCCGTCAAAAGAGCTTTCAGCGCGATGAAACCGAGCTAGTCATCATCGCGACGCCTTATTTGGTGAGGCCGGTCGCCCGTAGCCAGCTTGCCCGCCCCGACGATAACTTCTCGCCGAGCAACGATATCAGCGGCGTCTTCATGAATCGTGTCAACAAGATCTACGGCCGCAAGGACGGGCCGCCGGTCGCCGATGCCGATTTCCACGGCACTGTCGGCTTCATCTACAAGTGAGGAGAGACCGATCATGACGCGCGCCTTTTCAACCGGATCAATGAAAGATCCAAAATTGGCCAGCCTGGAGCACAAAGCGCCTCGCACCGGCCGGTCCCGTTCCCTCAGGCTGGCTCTGATGGTGCCGGCCCTGATCGTGACGGCTGCAACTATCAGCAGCTGCGCCGATTCACGTGATCGCATGACCACCAGCGCGATCAATGACGATTATCGGCAACGTCATCCGATCGTGTTGACGGAGAAAGAACACAATCTCGATATCCCGGTTGCCGCCAGCGACCGTCGCCTGACGACGGGAATGCGCGATACCATCCGCGGATTTGTCCAGGATTACCGCACTCGTGCGAGCGGTACGGTCGAAATCCTTGCCCCCAGGGGATCGATGAATTCGTTGGCGGCATCTGCGTTGCGTCAGCAGATCCGCAGGGAGCTGGTTGCGAACGGCATTCCGTCGGCCCGCATCGTCGACAGCTACTATGGGGCTGGCGACCCAGGCGATGCGGCTCCGATTCGTCTGCGCTTCACAGCGACGACGGCGCTCACCAACACATGCGGTCAATGGCCGGACGATCTTTCGGACAACGCTTTCGACAACCAGAACTACTACAATTTCGGCTGCGCGACACAGCATAATCTGGCGGCGCAAGTCGCCAATCCGACGGATCTGATCTCGCCGCGCGCCGTGTCGCCGATCGATACCGATCAGCGTAGTAAGGTGATCGACAATTATCGCAATGGCTCGGTCCCGACGAGTACCGCCACGGTTGGCGGCTTCAGTGGTTCCGGCGGCTCGGGCCAATGAACATGAGAGTTACGCGCCGGCGGAACAGGATGAAATCATGAACGCCATCGAATATGATATCGGCTCGACTGCCCCGGAAGCGGAGGAGGTTTCGCGCTCGGCCAATCTCGACAATCTGCGGCCGCTGCCGCGTATTTCCATACATGCCTTCTGTGAAAGCGAGCAGCTGCAGCAGGTGATGGATCAGTGTGCCAACGATCGGCGCATGTCCAAGGTTAGCCTCCGCATCACCAGCGGTGGTGTCGCAGCGGCAGCAAACATGTTCGCCTCGGCGCCGACCCCTAATCTGATCATCCTGGAGACGCGCGCCGGTCCGCGCGGCCTGTTGGCGGAACTCGAACCGCTCGCCGCCGTCTGCGATCCGAGCACCAAAGTCATCGTCGTCGGCTATCACAACGATATCGGCCTCTATCGCGAACTCATCCGCAACGGCATCTCCGAATATATCGTCCAGCCGACCGACATGGTCGATCTCTTAACTGCGGTGGCGGCGATCTTTATCGATCCAGATGCCGAGCCGCTCGGGCGCAGTATCGCCTTTATCGGCGCCAAGGGCGGGGTAGGCGCATCGACCATCGCCCATAATTGCGCCTTCGGAATTTCCAGCCTTTTCTCCACCGAAACCATCCTTGCCGATCTCGATCTGCCCTACGGCACCGCCAATATCGATTTCGACCAGGATCCCGCGCAGGGTATCGCGGAAGCCGTCTATGCCCCTGAGCGGCTTGACGAGGTCTTCCTCGACCGGTTGCTGACCAAATGTTCCCAGCATCTCTCGCTGCTGGCGGCCCCCTCGATGCTGGATCGCGCCTATGATTTCGAAGGGCAGGCTTTCCTGCCGGTGCTGGACGTCCTCCAGCGCAGTGCGCCGGTCGCGGTTCTCGATGTGCCGCATGTCTGGACGGAATGGACACGCTCCGTACTTGGCGCGGTAGACGAGGTCGTCATTTGCGCCGCGCCCGATCTCGCCAATCTGCGCAACGCCAAGAATCTGATCGACGCTCTGCGCAAGCTGCGGCCCAACGACAAGGCGCCGCACCTCATTCTCAATCAGGTCGGCATGCCGAAGCGTCCGGAGATCAATCCTTCGGAGTTCTGCGCACCGCTTGAGACGGATCCGATCGCTATCATCCCCTTCGACATTAACCTGTTCGGCAATGCCGCCAACAGCGGGCAGATGATCGCCGAAACCGATCCGAAGTCGCCGACCGCGGAGACTTTCTCGCAGATATCGCACATCGTTACCGGACGTGTCGCTTTGAAGAAGGCCAGAAAGGGCGGTTTGCTGGGCCTTCTGAAGCGAAAATGATCGTTTGATTTCGCACGGACTTCCGAAGGCCGATTTTTCATGGAGGCCGTGCAACAGCATTAGAATTGGATCAGAAAAATGTTTGGCAAGCGCGGAAATGAAGGTCCTGCAAAGAGCGGTGCGATGTCTCCGCCGCCGGCGCGTGTGCCAGCCGCTGGCAATGGTCCGACGGCACCGGCCGTGCTGATAGAGCCGTCCCATGATTCCACGCAGCCGCGTCAGCAGGTCGCGCCTCCCTCGATGCAGACGCCCAGCCGCCGTCGCGTGGCGCGCACCGAAGAATATTACGATACGAAATCGCAGGTCTTCTCCGCGCTGATCGACACGATCGACCTTTCGCAGCTTTCCAAGCTTGGCAACGAGGCCGCGCGCGAGGAAATCCGCGATATCGTCAACGATATCATCACCATCAAGAATTTCGCGATGTCGATCTCCGAGCAGGAGGAGCTGCTCGAGGATATCTGCAACGATGTGCTTGGCTATGGTCCGTTGGAGCCGCTGCTCGCCCGCGACGACATTGCCGATATCATGGTCAACGGTGCCGGCCAGACCTTCATCGAAGTCGGCGGCAAGACCGTCGAATCCGAAATCCGCTTCCGCGACAATTCGCAGCTTCTTTCCATCTGCCAGCGCATCGTCAGCCAGGTCGGCCGCCGCGTTGATGAATCCAGCCCCATCTGCGATGCGCGCCTGCCCGATGGTTCGCGCGTCAACGTCATCGCACCGCCGCTCGCGATCGACGGTCCCGCACTGACCATTCGTAAGTTCAAGAAGGATAAGCTCACCCTCGATCAGCTCGTCCGTTTCGGCGCCATCACGCCGGAGGGCGCGACGCTTTTGCAGATCATCGGCCGCGTGCGCTGCAATGTCGTCATCTCAGGCGGTACGGGTTCGGGCAAGACGACGCTTCTGAACTGCCTGACCAACTACATCGACCGCGATGAACGCGTCATCACCTGCGAAGATACCGCCGAACTGCAGCTGCAGCAGCCGCATGTGGTGCGTCTTGAAACCCGTCCGCCGAACATCGAAGGCGAGGGCGAGATCACCATGCGCGATCTCGTCAAGAACTGCCTGCGTATGCGTCCCGAACGCATCATCGTCGGCGAAGTGCGCGGACCCGAGGTTTTCGACCTGCTGCAGGCGATGAACACCGGCCACGATGGTTCCATGGGGACCATCCACGCCAATACGCCGCGCGAGTGCTTGAGCCGTATGGAATCGATGATCGCGATGGGTGGTTTCAGCCTGCCGGCCAAGACCGTGCGCGAGATCATTTCCAGCTCCGTCGACGTCGTCATCCAGGCCGCTCGCCTGCGTGACGGTTCGCGTCGCATCACCCAGATCACCGAGGTGATGGGCATGGAAGGCGATGTGATCATTACCCAGGATTTGATGCGCTACGAGATCGAGGGCGAAGATGCGAACGGCCGGATCATCGGTCGGCACGTCTCCACCGGCATCGGCAAGCCGCATTTCTGGGATCGTGCCCGCTACTACAACGAGGAGCGNCGCCTGGCGGCCGCCTTGGATGANATGGAACAGAAGGCGCAATAGGATTTACGATGTTCGGTATCGATCCAATAGTGCTGTTGATTGTGCTGCTGGCGGCGGTTTCCGCCGCGGCGGTCTGCTATGGCGCTCTCTATTCCCGGATCGAGACCCAGAAGAAGGCGGAAGGTCGTGTCAATCGCGTCAAGCAGGCCGAAACCGATCGCGTCAAGGTCAAGGCAGCGCGTGACCGCGTCCAGGAAATGTCGAAGCGGCGCAAATCCGTGCAGGATTCTCTGAAGGATCTGGAACGGCGCCAGTCCGAAAACACGAAAAAGAGGCAGTCGCTGAAAGCGCGCCTCGCCCAGGCCGGTCTGTCGTTGACGCCGGCGCGCTTCTACATCTTCAGCGTGCTGTTCGGTCTTTTCGTCACATTGGTTCTTTTCATTGTCGGCGCCCCGCCGCTGGCCATTCTGGGCATATTCTTTGCGGCTGCTTTCGGCCTGCCGCGCTGGGTCGTCCGCTTCCTCATCAAGCGCCGGCAAAGCAAATTTCTGGAAGAGTTTCCGAACGCACTCGATGTCATCACGCGTTCCCTTCGCTCAGGCCTGCCGCTCAATGATGCGGTTCGGCTGGTGGCCGGCGAGGCACGGGAGCCCGTCAAGACGGAGTTCCGCCGGGTGGTCGAAGCGCAACAAGTCGGTTTCAGCATGGCGGATGCCTGCGCGCGCATCTCGAACCATATGCCCCTGCAGGAGGTAAATTTCTTCGCGATCGTTATCGCGATCCAGGCCCAGGCGGGCGGTAACCTGTCGGAAGCTCTCGGCAATCTCTCGAAGGTGCTGCGCGAGCGCAAGAAGATGAAGGCGAAGGTCAAGGCATTGTCGATGGAAGCCAAGGCATCCGCCGTCATCATTGGCACTCTGCCCTTCGTGGTGATGCTGCTGGTCTATCTGACCTCGCCGCAATACATGATGATCCTATTCGCCGATCCGCGCGGCCATCTGATCTTGCTCGGAGCCGGCATCTGGATGTCGATCGGCATCTTCATCATGCGCAACATGGTCAATTTCGAGATCTGAGCGGGAAGGAGCCGCGTAGCCCATGACCGATCTCGCTGCCCGTTTAACCGATCCCGGCACTCTTCTTGCCGTCGTGGTCGCCATTGCCGTCTTCGCGACTTTCTACACGATTGCGATACCGCTTTTGGAACGCGGCGATCTCAGCAAGCGCATGAAGGCCGTATCGACGGAGCGTGAACAGATCCGCGCGCGCGAGCGGGCACGGCTGAATGCGGAAGGCGGCAAGACATCGCTGCGCAGCCACAACAATCGAAACGTCAGGCAGATCGTCGAGCGGTTCAACCTGCGCAACGCGCTGGTCGACGCCAATACCGTCAATCGCTTGCGGGCCGCGGGCCTGCGATCGGAAAATGCGCTCAACATGTTCCTGGTGGCGCGATTCCTGCTGCCGTTCCTGTTTCTCGCGGTTGCGATCGTCGTCGTCTTCGTTCTCGGCTGGTTCGCCGCAAAGCCCCTGCCGATCCGCCTGCTCGGGGTCATCGCTTTCGCCTATCTGGGCTTCTATACGCCGAACATTTACATCTCCAATCTGGTGAGCAAGCGCCAGAAATCGATTAAGCGCGCCTGGCCCGATGCTCTCGACCTGATGCTGATCTGTGTGGAGTCGGGCATTTCAATCGAGGCGGGCATGCATCGCGTGTCCGAGGAAATGGCCGAGCAATCCCCGGCGCTTGCCGAGGAAATGGTGCTGACCACGGCCGAGCTTTCCTTCCTGCAGGATCGCCGTACCGCCTTTGACAATCTCGCCGCCCGCACGCAGATCGATCTCGTCAAATCGGTGACGCAAGCGCTCATCCAGGCCGAACGCTATGGCACGCCGCTCTCGCAGGCGCTGCGCGTCATGGCGCAGGAGGGGCGCGACGAACGCATGAACGAGGCGGAAAAGAAAGCCGCCGCGCTGCCGCCGAAGCTGACCGTGCCGATGATCATCTTCTTCCTGCCGGTCTTGATGGCCGTAATTCTCGGCCCTGCCATCATCCAGGCGATGGATAAGTTCTAAATTGCCTGCTTGCCCGCCACGCGGAGACATGGTTAGTTGTATGTAATGTCGTCGAGTGCGTCTGGCGTGTGTTGCGGCAAGCGCAAGTCGTTCGTACCGAGCATCCTTGGAGGTCTCGTATGTCATCCCTGGCTATATTTTTCAGCGTCATGGCGGCTGTCTTCATCGGAGCCGTCAGTCCCGGTCCGAGCTTCGTGCTCGTTTCGCGCATCGCCATTTCGCGCTCTCGCAAGGCGGGGCTTGCCGCGGCTTTCGGCATGGGAACCGGCAGCGTCATTTTCGCAACCTTGGCCCTGTTTGGCCTCAGCGCATTGCTGATGAAGGTCGAATGGCTGTATCTCGCGCTGAAAATCGGCGGCGGCCTCTATCTGATCTATGTCGGCATCCGGATCTGGCGCAGCGCGGCGGATGACCTTCCCATCGACGCGCCGGCAACGCCGGCGGAGGGCGGTGTGATGCGCAACTTCCTCTTTGCGCTCGGCACGCAGCTCAGCAATCCGAAGACGGCCATTTTCTACGGCAGTATCTTCGCCGCGCTACTGCCGGCCGCGCCGGCTCCGTGGCTGCTCTTTGCGGTTCCGCCCGCAGTCTTCCTGGTCGAGGTTGGCTGGTACACCGTAGTGACGCTGGCTTTCTCCTCCAACCGCCCACGTGCACTTTATGTCGGATCAAAGCTCTGGATCGACAGGGTGGCGGGTGCCGTCATCGGTGCCCTTGGAGCGCGGCTTGTCGCCGAGGGGCTGCCGCGCCAGATCTGGCGTTAAGTGCCTCGAGCTGCTGGGTATCCGCCTGAATTGGCGCGCGGCCGGTTTATCTATGTGAGAGGTGCGCAGGCAAGCCGTTATGGCCGCTCTCGCTGGCCCTATTGTTGGGCGACTTTCCTGCCGTTGCCGCTGGCGGCAAGCTTCTGCCAGGAGTTCTGCTGCGCCAGCATGCCGCGCAGATAGGCAACGTTGGCGTTCGCCTGTTGCGGTGTCAGTTCCTGCCGCGCAATTTGTTCGGCTTCCGCAAACCGGCCCTGCAGACCGACGACCAGCGCCAGATTCTGCCGTACGCGGCTATCGGAGCCCGGCTGCGAGATGGCCGTGCGGAGATAGCTTTCCGCATTCTTAAGATCGCCGGTCAGCACATAGGACATGCCGAGATTGGAAAGGATGGTCGGCTCGTTTGGAGCCAGTACCAGCGCATCCCGGTATTTGGCGCGCGCATCTTGGGAGCGCCCAAGCTGATCGAGGATAGCGCCCTGCGCCGAAACCAGGCGCCAGTCCGGCCGATCCGGAAGCTGGGCGCGGTCAATGGTCGAAAGCGCCTCGTCGAGCTGGCCTGCCGCCGCCTGGGCCTTGCCATAGGCCGCCAGCACCCCGCGGTCGGTTGGATTGGCGATTGCAACCTGCTGCATGACCGCAAGCGCCTGATTGTTGCGGCCGCTCATGCGCAGCGCATTGGCGTAGTTGACGCCGGCATCGCGATCCTTGGGATTGGCATCATAGGCCTTGCCAAATGTCGCGGTCGCCTGAGCCAGCTCGGTGCTGTTCATCGTATCGACAGATTTCGAAGTCTTGGGGATCGAGCCCGTCGTCATCCTGTCCTGTCCGGTCGTCGAGCAGCTTGCGAGCGCGAGCGCCAGAAGTGCGATGGAAGCTCCCTGCAAAAGAAAGGTTCTGAATGAAGACGCAGCTGCGGCGGCGGGCATGACGCTGATCCCTGAATTCCTATAGTCTTGCGCCCGGCCTAGAATCGGAACAGGGAAAGGTTCGACGCAATGTTCGCTCCAGCAATAATCTGTTAACCCTAACAGACGGTTAACTCTCGATTCTTCAAAGTCATCGCCAAAGGATAGTCATGGCCCCCTTTCAATTCATCGAGCGCGCGACGCCTTTCAATTCGAAGGGTGGCACGACCCTGCCGATCTTTGCCGTCACCCCGGCGCATATCGAGACGGGTACAATCGATCCCATCGCGCTCGATTGGGCACGCAAGGCGGGTTACAAGGCAGAGAGCGGCTCGCTGTTGTTGATCCCGACCGCTGAAGGGCATCTGGGCGGAGCTCTGTTCGGCCTCGGCTCGAATCCGTCCGAACAACCCTTCCTCACAGGCAAGCTGGCACGCAGCCTGCCGGCCGGCGCCTGGCATATTGAGACGGCGCCGCTGACGGCGAACCGGCTCTCGCTTGGTTTCGGCCTCGGCAGCTATCGCTTCGACCGCTACAAATCCGAAAAAGCCGCGGCGCCGACATTGATGATCCCGCGCGATGCCGATGCCGCCGATATCAAGCGCCAGCTTGCAGGCGTCTTTCTCACCCGCGATCTCATCAACACGCCGACCAATGACATGGGTCCGGAACAGCTCGAAGCCGCCTTCCGTGCGCTGGCCGAGCACTACAAGGCTGAGATGTCCGTCATCATCGGCGATGATCTCCTGAAGGAGAATTTCCCGCTGGTCCATACGGTGGGGCGTGCGAGCGCCGATGCGCCGCGCCTTCTGGAGCTGCGCTGGGGCAAGAAGGGTCATCGCCGCATCACCCTGGTCGGCAAGGGCGTGTGCTTCGACACCGGCGGCCTCGATATCAAGCCGGCATCCTCGATGCTGCTGATGAAGAAGGACATGGGCGGTGCCGCCAACGTCATGGGCCTGGCGCTGATGATCATGGACGCCAAGCTCAAGGTCGACCTGCGCGTCATCATTCCAGTCGTCGAGAATTCGATATCGGCCAATGCCTTCCGCCCTGGCGATATTTACAAGAGCCGCAAGGGCCTGACCGTGCAGATCGACAATACCGATGCTGAGGGGCGGCTGATCCTCGCCGATGCGCTTGCCTATGCCGACGAGGACGCGCCGGACCTGATGATCGACATGGCGACGCTGACGGGTGCTGCCCGCGTCGCGCTCGGCCCCGACCTGCCGCCCTTCTTCACCGACGATAGCGAACTTGCCAGCGATCTGACCGAGGCGAGCCTAGAGACGGATGATCCGCTGTGGCGCATGCCGCTCTATATGGGCTACGATAAGGATATCCGCACCAAATTTGCCGATATCACCAATGCTCCATCAGGCGGCATGGCCGGCGCCATTACGGCCGCCCTGTTCCTCAAGCGCTTCGTGACGAAGACACCGAGCTGGGTGCATTTCGACATCTTTGGCTGGGCACCGAGCGAACGTCCGCATTCGCCCGGCGGCGGCGAGGCTCAGGCGATCCGGGCGCTCTATCACTATATCAGGCAGAGCGTACGGTAGGTGGCTGCCGGTCCTTCTCCGCGCGTTACGGGGAAGGGCGGCGAATTCCCCTTGAAACCGCCACGATCTTGGTCGAGACTGGAACGGCAGCGTAACGAATTTCGGGGTTGCTCTTGCCGCTTGAACTCACCGCCTCGCAGGCTCTCGGCCTCTGGCATGGCGTGACGCTCGCTCAGGTGCGCCGCGAGGATCATGATTTGACGCTGCGGCAGACGGCGATTCTGCTGCAGATCTATCTTGTGCCGCCGCCGCATACCGTACGCGGCCTGGCCGCGACGCTCGGCGTTACCAAGCCGGTCATTACCCGGGCGCTTGACACCATGGGCGTGATGGGATTGGTCGACCGCGTGCGCGACGATCGCGATCGCCGCAATGTCATCATTAAGCGAACAGTCACCGGCGCGCTCTATCTTGAAAAGCTCGGCGATCTCATCATCGAGCACGGCCGAAAATTGTAACCTCAGGAATTTCACCATGATGCTCGACCGCCGTCTCAATGCTTTCAGACCCGATCTTGCCGAGGCTTCTCTCAAGGGCAAGGTTGAGGCCGAGCGTTTCGTCGAGGGTATTGGTGCGCGCGTTGCCGCGCCGGTCGTTGCGCTCCGGCCGAAGCCAGATCTCGCCTCGGGCATCGATACCGAGCTCTTGATGGGCGAAGAGGTGACGATATTCGAGCGCCGCGACGGCTGGTGCTGGATCAAGGCTCTGTCTGACGGCTATGTCGGCTATCTTCCGGAAACGGCGATCAAGGAGGGCGCGGCGGCTCCGACCCATATCGTCGTCCCGCAGCGCACTTTCCTCTATCCCGAGCCGGAGCTGCGCAAGCCACATGCTGCGATCCTCTCCATGGGCAGTCTCGTACATGTGACCGGCTCGGCAGAGGCGCGGGGCAATCACTATGTCGTCCTGGAGGATGGAACAGCGATCTTCGCAAAGCACGTCCAGCCGATTGGTTACAACAAGGGGGGCGACTTCGTTGATGTCGCCTTACGCTTCATCGAGACGCCCTATCTCTGGGGCGGCCGCTCGGGCCTCGGCATCGATTGTTCCGGCCTCGTGCAATTGGCGCTGTCGATGACGGGCCGTGCCGCGCCGCGCGATACCGACATGCAGGCCGCCGGCCTCGGCCAGCCGATCGAGCGCGAGGAGCTGAAGCGCGGCGATTTCGTCTTCTGGAAGGGGCATGTCGCGATCATGGAAGATCCCGAAACCATCGTCCACGCCAACGGCCATACCATGACCGTCGCCCGTGAGAATTTCGCCGCCGCCATCGAGCGCATCGGCTGGCTTTATGAAAGACCGACAGGCTATCGCCGTTTCGTCGACTGACTGCGCTCCGAAACCCTGTAGCGACAACCCATCCGGCATTTGCCGTGGCGGCGGTCTTACGGCGTGCGAGGGCGTGCTATCCAGATGCCGGCAACGATGACGATGCCGCCAAGAGCCTGCAGCAGCGTGACATTTTCCCCGAACAGGAACCAGGCGAAAAGAGCGGCCCCGATCGATTCCAGGAAAATGACGAGCGAGGAGAACACGGTCGGCAATCTTCCGAGCGCGACCGAAAGCAGGCCTTGTCCGCCGGCGTGGCTGATGAGGCCGAGGGCCAGAAGCACGCACCATCCCGAGATCGACTGCGGCAGGATGCGCGGCTCGAAGAAGAAGGCGATGAGGAACAGGATCGCGGAGGTTATGACGCTCAATTCGAAGGTGACGCGCGCGGCGTTGGTCCCTGGCCGCGCTGCGCCGACCGCCAGGAAATAAAGGCCGAAGAACGCGCCGGTGATGATGGCGAGAGCATCGCCGACCGCCCGGTCCGGATTGAATGCCAGGCTTTGGACGACGAGCGCCGTACCGCCCGCAAGGCAGACGAGGAGGCCTAGAAGCGTGGCGCGACTGACCCTTTGCCTCAGCAGGAGCCAGCCGAAGATCACGACCCATAGCGGCGCCATTGTCGCGAAGAAAGTGGCGTTGGCAATCGTCGTCCGCATGATCGAGAGATGCCAAAAGAACAGGTCGCCCGTGAAGGCAATGCCGGCGAGGATGGTCGGTATCGTGAAGCTGGCGCGAGGCGCATTGGGCTCCGCGACCTCCGCGTATCGCATCCATATCCAAAGGATCGGCAGCGCGAGAAAGACACGCCAGAAGGCGCTGGCGAAAGGCCCGACATCGGCAAGACGCACGAGGCTCGGAGAAATGCTCATGGCCAGCGCCGCGAGAATCATCGCCGCGAGACCAAGGAGAAAGCCCTTCGTATCGTCGCTTTCACCGAGGCTCTGGCTGCGCATATCGTATTCGGTGTCCGGCTGTGACATTCTCGTGCCTTTGCAAGTCAGATGATGTGTGGCGCAAAGCTAGTACATAAGGAAAGAGGATTTGGCTCCATTTTGACGGCTTTCATGCAATTTTGTTTCCTCATTGCGGTAAGGATGTATTGAAATGCGCAAACCCGCCGATCTCGATGAGTTCGACCTGGCAATTCTTGAGATTCTTCAGAAGGACAATACCGTTCCGCAACGCGAGATCGGTGAACGGGTCAATCTGTCGGCCCCCGCCGTGCAGCGGCGTATCAAGCGGATGCAGCAAAGCGGCGTCATTCAGGCCAATATCGCCGTCGTCGATCCGGCGGCCGTGGGCTTGCCGATTACCATCGTCGTCGAGGTGCATATCGCAAACGAACGCTATGACCTCATCAATGCGATCAAGCGCAGCTTCCTCGAAGCGCCCGAAGTCCAGCAATGCTACGGTGTCACCGGCGAGGCAGACTTCGTGTTGATCGTCGTCGTCACCAGCATGTCTGCCTATGAGGACGTCGCCCGGCGCCTTTTTTATGACAATCCGAATGTCACGAAATTCAAGTCGCTCGTCACCATGGACCGGGTCAAAGTCGGTCTTTCCGTGCCTTTGCGGCGCGATTAGTTGGAGCGTGCATCCAGCGAGGCTAAGCGCCGCTTCTGGGAAGGATGCGACGAACATCTATTGCATCCCAATGCGCCATGACTTTCTCTTGAAAGCGCGCGTTGTTAAAGATGACTTCTCCGTCGTCCTGGGTCCGAAAAATATCATCCTTGAAAACAACAGCTTCTAGAAAGCGCGGCGACCGTTTGTTCAAGTTATAGGAAAAGTGACTGTGCAGGTATTCAAAGGAGAACATTGCAACACAATAATTGTCGAATGTTTCATATTGCGAAAAGTCGGCCGTTGCACATTCGTCCAAGGTCATGACTGGGTGGAAGTACGGTCCCGGAAAGTGCGAATTTGATTTGATAGGCTTGAGGACACCAACGTCTTCAAGCGCTCCAGCTGGCCACTCCCAATTGCCCATATATTCATGGCTGAATGCTTCACGAAGGACGCCATTCTCGTCGGGGAATGAGTAAATGTCGGCGTGTTCTTGGTCGTTGTCTATTTTCCGGTTAACCTCAAACAAGAACTCATACAGAAGCGCGGCTACAGTTGTATTCTGCAATTTCAGAGCCTCCTCGCTCCAGTCTGGTCTTTATTCACAGGCCAACGGTGTCAACTCGGCCGCTTCGGCCAGTTCGTCACGCCGCCGCTCCAGTCCTCGAAGACCTTCGAGAGACGAAGCACCAGCATGTCGTCGAAGCGCGGGCCGACGATCTGCATGCCGATCGGCATGCCGGAGCGGGAAAAGCCGCAGTTGATCGAGGCGGCCGGCTGCTCCGACATGTTCCACGGAACGGTGAAGGCGATGTGCTCGAAAGGTCGCGCCGGGTCGTTGGTAGGGGAAGCCCATTCGGCGGGATAGGAGACGATCGGATTGGTCGGCGAAAGCACGGCATCCACCTCTG
>JGI24740J21852_10000670_pt1 | contig 14824 bp, 12 predicted proteins | sample KBSCornC6_FD_21852 | JGI IMG/M metagenome (IMG submission 21852) | reverse complement strand
TCAAAAATTTATTCGAATGCCATGCAGTTGCCAAAGGCCCGGTCTCCGCTTCGCCATCGCCAACAATGCAGGCCACAATCAAACCGGGATTGTCAAAGGCGGCACCGAAAGCATGGCTCAATGAATAACCTAATTCGCCTCCTTCATGAATAGAACCCGGTGTAGTAGGAGCAACATGACTCGAAATGCCACCTGGGAAAGAGAATTGTTTAAACAGATTTTTCATTCCGGCTTCATCCTGTGTAATGTCCGGATATACTTCACTCCAGGTGCCTTCCAGATAAACATTGCCAACCAATGCAGGGCCACCATGCCCGGGCCCTGAGATGTAAAACATATCGAGATCGTATTTCTTTATAACCCGGTTCAGGTGTACATAGATAAAATTTTGCCCCGGCGTTGTTCCCCAATGACCTACTACCAAAGGTTTTACATGCGATAGCGTCAACGGTTCTTTCAATAACGGATTATCGTATAGATAGATCTGGCCAACAGACAAATAATTGGCTGCACGCCAATAGGCATTTATTTTTTGCAATAATTCAGGCGATAAAACCTCAACTTCTTTGCCGGCAACTTCTGTTTTCATATTAAAAATATTTTCCAGATTAAAAATTGTTCATTACAAAACCATCTGCATTCCCGGGTATTGAATACCGGCATCATCTCCGGCTGTCAGGATGATGTACTTTTCATTTCATTATTTTACTTTCAGCATACTTGCATTGATTGCAACTACAATAGTGCTAACAGCCATCAAAGCAGCTCCTGCTGCGGGGCTAAACAATATTCCCCAATGATACAGCACTCCTGCTGCAAGAGGCAATGCCACTACATTATATCCGGTTGCCCACATTAAGTTCTGGATCATCTTCCGGTGGGTGGCTTTACCAAATAAGATCAGGCTCACAATATCCTTTGGGTTGCTGTTCACCAAAACAATCCCTGCAGTTTCTGCGGCAATATCACTGCCACTGCCAACCGCAATACCAACATCAGCCTGCGCCAATGCGGGGGCGTCATTTACACCATCGCCGGTCATGGCAACGAACTCACCTTTACTTTGCAATTCTCTTATTTTCTCTAATTTCTCATCGGGCAATACTTCAGCAACGTAACTATCCATGCCCAATGTTTCACTTACGCTTTTTGCTACTTTATTGTTATCCCCTGTAAGTAAGATGGATTTGATATTATTCTCTTTCAACACTTTAATCGCATTTACCGATTCAGGCCGGATCTCATCCGACAGGGCAATATATCCGGCCGGTTTATCATTAATAATTACAAACACAACGGTTTCCGTATCATTGGTTTTAAATTCAACTGGTATTGCAATATTCTTTTCTTTTAAATAACCAGGACTAACTACAAGTATCTTTTTGCCTTCAACCATTGCCTCCACCCCTTTGCCGGTGATGGCATTAAAATTTTCAGTTGCAGGAATCGTGATGGATAGCTCTTTTGCTTTTCGAAGAATACCGGTTGCAATAGGATGTTCGGACTTTTGCTCTAATGCAGATGCGATGCGAATAATTTCATTTTCATTAATATCATTTTTAAGAGAGACTACTTTTGATACTTCAAATTTCCCGACAGTCAGTGTACCTGTTTTATCAAATACAATAATGGAGATCTTTCTTGCATTTTCAAATGAAGTCCTATTCTTAATGAGCAAACCACTTTTCGCCGCCAATGATGTTGATCTTGCAACTACTAACGGTACTGCCAACCCCAAAGCATGTGGACAACAAATAACAATTACCGTTACCATTCTGGCCATAGCAAAGTCCAAAGCCTGCCCTGCAAAATACCAATACAAAAATGTACTAACACCTGCAACAATGGCAATCAGGGTCAGCCATCTGGCTGCTTTATCTGCCAGCAACTGTGTTTTGGACTTTTCTCTTTGTGCATCGTCGACCAGTTTTATAACCCGGAAGAGATAAGAATCTTTTGCGGCATGAGCTACCGTAACTTTAAAAGAACCATTCCCATTAATAGCACCTGCGATCACTTTATCTCCCTCTATTTTTTTTATGGGCTTTGATTCTCCAGTTAACATTGATTCATTAAGATAACTTCCTCCTTCTGATATTATTCCGTCAGCAGCTACTTTTTCTCCCGGCTTTACAAGAATGATATCGTTCTCTTTAAGGGTGTTTGTTTTTACATCCTGTATTTTATCATTCATTACCATATGGGCATCGTCGGGCATTAACTGCACCAGTAACTCCAATTCTTTCGATGCCCCTGCAATAGATTTCATTTCTATCCAATGGCCCAATAACATAATGAGGATCAGTGTAGCCAGTTCCCAGAAGAAATCCATCCCCTTTAATCCGAATACAGTTGCAGTGCTGTAGATATATGCTACGGAAATCGCAAACCCGATCAGGGTCATCATTCCAGGGTCTTTTTCTTTTAGCTCATTCACCAGGCCTTTTAAAAAGGGCCAACCTCCATACATGAACACAATGGATGACAGCCCGAATAAAATATATGCTGAACCCGCAAACTGCCAGCTGACACCCATGAAATGCTGGATCATTTCTGATAACAGTACAACAGGAATAGTAAGTATCAACACTACATAAAACCTTTTTTTAAAATCAGCAATCATCATTGCATGATGGTTATGCCCAACATGACCCATAGGTGGACTATCACCATGTTTCATGGCGCTATGGTTCATTTTTGAACGATCCATTATAACCATTTTTGCAGGCTTTTTTGCATGATTCCGACGTTCCATTTTATCCTTTTTCCAGTTAATTTTTGGTTATCCGTTTTTCAATGAATGACCGTGACAATAATTATAGCATATTATTTACCGTTCTCGCAATCATTAGCTCCTCATTGGTCTTGATGACACGAACCATTACTTTGCTTGCACCAGTAGAAATAGTTGCTTCATTATTCATGTTTTTTATTCCACATAATTCTATCCCCAAAAAATCAAGACCATCACATATTTTGCTCCGGGCTTCCGGTGAATGTTCACCAATACCACCGGCAAATACCAATGTCTCCAAACCTCCCAACACCGCAGCAAATGAACCAATCCATTTTTTTGTTTGATAGCAAAACAATTCAATCGCTTCAGCAGCACGATGGTCAGTATCCTCAACTTTCATTAGTTCCTGCATGCTGGAACTTATTTCTGATACTCCCAGGAGACCGGATTCATGATTGATCAAATGATTAAACTCATTCGGGCTTAGCTTCTCCGTCTTTATTAAATACAAAGCAACACCCGGATCAAGATCGCCGGTGCGTGTGCTCATCGGGATACCGGATGTTGGCGTAAAGCCCATGCTGGTATCCATACATTTACCGCCTTTAACCGCCGCAAGACTTGCACCGCTGCCAAGATGTGCTAATATTATTTTGCCTTGTGCTGTTTCAGTTCCGGCAACCTGTTCAAGTTCTTCCATCAGGTAAGCATAAGAAAGTCCGTGAAACCCATACCGCTGAATACCCGTTTCATAATAGCGCCGCGGAATCGATAGCAATTTCGCCACTGTTGGCATGGAAGTATGAAAAGAAGTATCAAAACAAACTACCTGTGTTAATGAAGGATAGCGTTTTTTAAATAATTCTATTAATTCAATTTCTTGCGGCAAGTGCTCAGGATCATAAACGCCGATCTTTTTTAATTCATCCAATAATGAAGTGGTGATTATTTCTGGCTCCGTATGCTTCATACCATGAACGATCCTATGCCCGACGGCTTTCACCAAATCAAATCCCTCCTGCTTTTCAAGCCAACCGGTAAGCGCGGCTGCGGCTTCATGATGATCACCGGCCTTAACATTGATATAATTTATTTTATGGTCAATAGCATTTCTAAAACTGAGGGTTGGATTTTGGGCGCCAATATTTCCTATTTCACCATAAAACAATTGCACAAGCGGTTCTGCTACTTTGTATAAAGAAAATTTAATGCCTGATGATCCACTGTTGATCGTTAAAATATTTGAATTCCCAGGTTTCATCATCTTATCTCACTCATTTGTTATTATTATTTTCATTGCCTTTTCCTTTGCAGCATTACCAAATACTTCGTATGCCTGTATTATTTCATCCAATTTAAAATGATGACTTATTAATCTTGCAGGAATGATCTTTCCTGCTATAACCGTTTTCAGGAGCATAGGAATTGTATTGGTATTGACTAAACCGGTGGTTAAGGTTATATTCTGAATCCAAAGACTTTGGATCTGCAGATCTACGCTTTTGCCATGTACGCCCACGTTAGCAATATGCCCACCGGGACGAATGATCTGCTGGCATATATCAAAAGTGGCCGGCATCCCAACCGCTTCAATGGCCACATCCACGCCGTCTTTTGTTTCTGACATGATCTTCTTTACAGCGTCTGTTATTTTTGAATTGACCACATCAGTAGCGCCAAAGTTCCTTGCTAACTCCAGCCGGTTGTCATCGAGATCAATTACATATATTTTAGCCGGGGAATAGAATTGAGCTGTAAGTAAAGCTGACATCCCTACTGGCCCGGCTCCAACAATGGCGATGGTATCTCCCGGTTTTACCCGTCCGTTCAGTACGCCAATTTCGTGGCCTGTTGGTAATATATCACTTAGCATCACCAATGCCTCTTCGTCTGAACCTGAGGGAATATGATGCAGGCTATTATCAGCGTGTGGAATACGCACATATTCGGCCTGCGTCCCATTAATAAGATGTCCTAAAATCCAGCCGCCGTCTTCACAATGCGAGTACATTTGCCGTTTACAGTATTCGCAGGTACCATCGGAAGTTATACAGGAAATAATTACATGATCCCCTTTTTTGAAATTCCGCACAGATGCCCCAACAGATTCAATGATACCTACTCCCTCATGCCCCAGTGTGGTACCCGGTTTGCAGGAAGGGGTCTTGCCATGTAAAATCCCCAGATCTGTTCCGCAGATGGTGGTTCTGGTTATCCTAACCAATGCATCTGTTGATTTTTCAATTTCCGGAATTGGAATTTCTTTCAATTCGATTTTTCCGGGACCGCCATATACCAAAGCTTTCATTATTGCTTATTTTTTTGTGAAGTAAAATAAAAATGGAAGGCAACCTATTTTCAAACCATACATCCCGCAAGGCTTCCCGTGACAGGTATGATTTTACCGCAGTCTCATTCACTATTCCTCACCGCATTTTCTATTCCGGGTTTAAAGTACAGTGAAATCCATTGGTGAAATATGATCAGGGTCATTACAAAAGATGATCATTGTTACCCACAGGGTAAGCTGATCCATAATGGTGATGAGAGCGCTATGGGTTTCTTTCTTACAGAGAAGATTATATAGCTACTGCTTTAAAGGTACGCCAGTTGCAGGCTAATAATCCAAATGCTGTTGCGAATGTGTAAATAATGTAACTAATTAAAATAATTCTGTAACAATTGTTCATTTGAATAAACACCATTGGGGGAGGCATGGTGAATATACTTTTACGGTAGCGGGCACAATGAGCTGCCTGTAGGCAAAGCTATCAAAAACAGAAGGGACTACGCCTTCATAAGTGTCAAGTTTGGTGCGATCTTCTATAGTAGCCAGTGGTTTAACAAATCCTTACCGGGGTTTCTCCATTTGTTTAATGATGTTCCATCCTTCCGGTGTGATGCCCATAATCTCGGTGGCAACGCCCAGCGTTTGGTAGGTGTCGAAGAAAGCCATTCGTGCAATGGGATGATCCACTTCGCTCATGACTGCATAACCTTGTTCGCGCAGATCATTGGTGATCCGGTCGAAATCGCTAACCGGCAAACGGAACGCCATGTGTTGTATACCACCTGCAGGATACCTGGTAAGATAGTCATGGAACATGCTTTGGCCGGAAAGGGGCTGAACGAGTTCAATAAAGGAACCATTATAGGCCTGAGTGGTCAGCCATTCGCCGGCTACAACCTTGCCATAATAGGTCATATCCAGGTCCTGTGCCCGGAAATGCTCCGGTTTGGGGAAGCTGGCGATGCCCAGGGTGCTTCCAAGAAATTTTACGGCGGCGTGAATGTCCGGCACCACCCAGCAGCTCTGTGCGAATTCAAGTCCGGCGATGGTGTTGTTAATACTGCTCATAATTTGTTTGCTGTTAGATTAGTGGTTGAACAAAGTTAAAACGAATGGGTTTCACATATCAGGGGTATTTGCGACTATCTGAAGGCAGTTTGCGACTATTTACCTGGTACTGCCGGGCAGCAGGAATTGAAAAAATCCATCGCTTTAGTCTTATCTTTAAAGAGCATTAATACTTCGTGAAGCTATGACAGCGTTTCTATTCCGGCCGGTCACACCGCACCCGTTATTAAGCCCATACATTGCGAAAATACATGTATTTGAAAGCAGTGGCCGCCTTCCGGAGCAGGATAAAAAACTGATCGTACCAAACGCGAATCTCAAACTAACGCTTACCTATCGTAACGGGATCGCAGCCTGTGTGGCAGGCAAGAGCTTCATTCAAAGTGAAAACAAGCTAAGCTTAACAGGCCTGATCGATACACCTGTTACGCTTGATCCGCAGGAAGACAAACAAACCGGCACGATCATCATTGAATTTAACCCGCTCGGAGCCTATCGTTTATTTTATTTATCATATGCTGAGGTCAAAAATCAAATTGTAGAGATGGCAGACCTGGCCGGTAACAGTGCGGAATCGCTTCAGTCGCAGCTTGCGGAGGCAGGCACTGTAGAGCTGAAACTGCAGCTCCTGCAAAATTTTCTCATCAAACGGCTGGAACAGGCCGTCCCGGACCCGGTATATGATTACTGCATTCATCGTATAGCTGATTCCAGAGGTATGGTTAGCGTGTCACAGCTTGAAAAGGAAACCGGCTACAGCTCACGATGGCTTCATAGAAAATTTTCGGAACATTTGGGTACAGGGCCCAAGAACCTTTCCGAAATAGTCCGGTTCAAACAATTTTACCAGCTTTATTCAACCAGCGGCAAACTGGAAAACTTAAAAGAGCTTATTTACCATTATTACTACGACCAATCCCATTTCCTCCGGGCATTTAAACGGTTCACCGGCTGCAGCCCAACCGGCCTTCAAAACAGCCTGAATGAACTGGCTACCAAACATTATACGAGCTGAGTTCCGATTCGTACAATACTTCCGGCTACCCCCAACCTATTTTTGCCTAAAAAGCAAATAAAATGGGAAACAACAATTTTAACTGCAGCCTGTCTGCAAACATTAGCGCAGCCGAAGCAATCAAAAAGATCAGCAATGTACCGGCATGGTGGGGAGTAGCCTTTTCCGGAAGCTCAGAAAAACCAAATGATACATTTACTATAAAGATGGGCGGAGAGTCCTTCTTCAACTTTACCGTAACAGAATTGATCCCCGGTAAAAGAGTTGTTTGGTTAATTACAGATTGCAATATGCCCTGGTATGCTGATAAAAAGGAATGGGCCAACACCCAATTAATTTTTGATCTCAATGAACATAACGGCATCACAGAACTGAAGTTCACACACGAAGGCCTTACCCCGGAAGTTGAGTGCTACAAGGACTGTGCACCAGGCTGGACACATTGGATCAACGCCAGCTTATTTTCCTATTTCACTACCGGGGAAGGTGTTTTCAGAGCGCCCACTAAGTAAGGTCTATTTTGTTGCAACAAAAGTCTATCAGGCGATAAATAATTTTTCTTCATTATAAAAAACGATGAGGGTTAACCGTTATATACAGTATATATTTATATCTGAAATAACCAAACCCATATCTATGAGAAAAAACCATCGAACCTGTAGCACTGTACTTCTTGCTGTCACATTGATGGGGTCATGGCTGACCTCCTGCAAAAGAGACCTACTCCCGGAAAAAAAAGAAATGTCTGCTATGATTAGCGCCAACGCCTATACGGTGCTGAGCACAGAACGGCCCTCACTTCCTCCTGTAGCTGACGGACCAGTAGAACTGGGTATGCAGTTCAAATCATCTTCATCCGGCACTATTACCAAATTCAGGTATTATAAAGTAGCCGGGGAAACAGGCACGCATACCGGGCGCTTATGGTCTGCCAATGGCAGGCTCCTGAAAACCGCTGTTTTCTCTGCGGAAACAGATACCGGCTGGCAAACGGTTACGCTGGATACGCCCTATCCTATCAGTGCAGATACCGTGTATATTATTGCGGTAAATGCCCTGAGCCATTATGCAGCCACCACGCAGGGACTGGCTACTGTTATCAACAATGGCCCGCTAAGCAGCATCGCCGGTAATAACGGCCGGTATAACTATACCACCGGCGGTTTCCCGGCCAGCACGTACGAGAACACGAATTACTTCCGGGATATTGAATTTATACCCGGGCAGGATGACCCGGCGCCCCCTACTGCGCCGGCTAATCTCAGCGCCTCCAATATTACCGCCGGCAGCGCCACGCTGAGCTGGTCTGCCGCTACAGATAATATAGGCGTTACCGGTTATGAAATATACCGTAACGGTACGCTCATTGACACTACGCAAGGCACCGCTTTAACCGTCTCTCATTTAAACACAGCAGGGCTTTACAGCTTTTATGTAAAGGCAAGGGACGCATTTGGCAACCGTTCTGCAGCCAGTAACCTGGCAGATTTTACCACATTGAATACCAGCGGCATCACGCATGGCTCCCAGCTTACTACAGCCATAGTAGGCCCACAGGGCATTAGTATCAGCACCTTCAGCACCGTACCTGGCGGCACTTTCAGCGGCACAGCACTGAGCGGCTGGGGCAGCGCAGCACGTACAGTAGCTGCCGGCGGAGAAACCATTGATGGCTACTGGTTCCCGGCCGGCGCCGTGGTGCTGCAGGGAGCCAATATCAGTTCACGCCTTACCGTTACCGGTGGATGGCTGGTGCTGCGGGGGTGTAAAGGTGCTATCCTTGTTGATCATCCTGCCGGCAATGGCGGTGGTGCAGCCGCCCTGTTCTGTCAGCTGGCTGAATTTAGTACAGGCGGCATGAAAGACCGGCGGCAACCGGCAGCATCCATCGTGTACCGTTGCTACTTCCCGCATAGTGGCCTGGAAAATGTGTATGCAGATAATATCACCGTAACGGAATCCTGGATCACTCCCGACCCGGATACAGTTGGAACAGAACATATTGACGGGATACAAACCTGGGGCGGGCAGCGTTACCTGAACTTCTCCCGCAACCATCTGGAGTTTAATCCGCCGCACACAGCGCCCTATGGCCTTTCCGGGCTCATAGCCATGTATTCGGACGGTGCACAGGACGGTTACGACGGCTATGATCATGTAATGGTAAACGACAATTACTTTATACTGAATGCCTATGGTATTGCCCTGCATGCACCACTGGCCGTGCCGGTTACCAATATGACCGTTACCGGTAACCGCTGGACCTGGAGCACTGCTGCGGAGGATAAGGACTATACGAATGCGGTATATCATAATCCCAGCCAGTCTATCCCGGACTATAATAAAGGCAATGGCAATCACTGGAAGAACAACCAGTGGGCAGACGGCCCTCATGCCGGAGATTTTCTGTGGCCGGACAATATTACATCTGTAACGGAATACTAACGGAAAGCGGTATACGTAAATAAAAAAGGCTAACCTGCACTGGTTGCAGGTTAGCCTTTTTTATTTACCCGGTTGTATGATCATGTAAAGAAACAGCAAAATAGTTTGGATGCCGGCCCCTCAATTTTGTAATATTATGATCTCCTGCCAAAGCAGGTAATAAAAAATTAAAGGGTATGCAGCGGAATCAGCACCTTTCGTTCGGATATGTTGTAAGCACCACCAGCCTTGCATTTGTAGTATCCCAGCTGGATGTATCCATTGTGAACATTGCCCTGCCGGCTATGTCAAAAGCTTTTACGGCCGGTATCAGCGCGCTGCAATGGGTAGCAGATGCCTACACCGTTGCCTTTGCCGCTCTCATGCTGTCGGCAGGCGGCATGAGTGACCGCCTGGGATCCAAACGCATTTTCCAGATGGGATTATTGCTTTTCGGCATAGCATCCACCGGCTGTGGACTTGCATGGAACGTCGGCAGTCTCATTGCTTTCCGCGCATTACAGGGCATGGCTGCTGCCACTATGATACCCAGCTCGCTTTCTATTCTCAACCAGGCATTTGCACACGAACCCGATCAACGTGCACGCGCCGTAGCATTATGGACCATGGCCGGCGGTATTTCTATTGCTGCAGGGCCTATACTCGGCGGGCTTTTCCTGCATATCAGCAACTGGCGTATGATCTTTTTCGTGAACATTCCCATTTGCCTGGCTGGTGTACTGCTGGCTGCCAGAATAGAGGATGGTGAATTACATCCACACCGGGGGCTGGATCTTAGTGGGCAGTTCGTATGGATGCTGGCCCTCACCGCCTTTATTGCCGGCATCATTGAATGGCATGCACCAGGCATACCGCGCTTGCTGGTCATTGGTGCGCTTGTGCTGAGTGTATTATCGCTGCTGCTGTTCCTGTATATTGAAAAACGTGCACAGTCGCCTATACTGCCGTTGGATCTCTTTCGCACACCGGTATTTAATGTGTTGCTGCTGTTGGGAGTTATTGTAAACAATGCCTATTATGGTACGGTGTTCGTGCTGAGCCTTTACCTGCAAAACGTGCTGCATTACACGTCTATACATGCAGGCCTGGCTTTTCTGCCGCTTACAGGTGGTTTTATTATTTCCAACTTTATCAGCGGCAGGTTGATGGCAGCTTACGGTATCCGCCTGCCACTACTGGGCGGTGCGCTGCTGGCAGCAGCCGGTTATGCCGGTTTACTGGTGGCTGATTCTTCCACGCCCTACCTGCAATTGTTTCTCCCCTTTCTGATTATCCCTATGGGTATGGGCATTGCAGTACCAGCCATGACTACAGGCATTCTTTCCAGCGTGGAAAAAAACAGGAGCGGAACGGCTTCCGCTATTCTCAATACCATACGGCAGGCAGCCGGCGCGCTTGGTGTGGCTGTTTTTGGCGCTATGGCCAGTGGCGGACCACGGAACATTGCCTGGGCTGCGCGGGCCAGCGGGCTGATTTCCTGCTGCAGCCTTCTGCTGGCAGCAGCGCTGATCCACCGGTACGTTCGCAAAAACTAAGACGGTTAACCAGCTTTTACTTATAATCGCCCTTAACATCTTTATTCTTACCAGGAGCTTGCCGGCCCATATCAATTGAATAGCACGTTTGTGTTTTGTAAAACGGAAAAATGAATTATATCTTCGGCGCTGTCAACTATAACTGTTAATCATTACTGTCAACATTTAACCTTAAAACAAATCCCTTTACCATGAAAAAAGCACTTTTAATGTGCTGTTGCGCCGTTGTGGCTGCACTTACCCTTTCTTCCTGTGCAACTATTTTTGGAGGTTCCCGGCATACCTTCGTAGTAAACACTAGTCCCCAGGATGCCCAGGTGGTGATCACTGACAAAAAAGGCAAGGAGGTCTTTAACGGTCACACACCAACGGAGGTACGGCTGAAATCCGGCGCTGGTTACTTCTCTCCGGCGCAGTATACTGTAAAGTTCACTAAACCCGGACATGAGGACCTAATAGTGCCTATTCATTTCAGACTGAATGGCTGGTACTTTGGAAATATCGTGATCGGTGGCGCCATTGGCATGCTGATAGTAGATCCGTTAACCGGCGGCATGTGGAAAGTTAGCCCTGGAGAGAAACAGATCTACAAGACGTTAAAGCCACAGGGAGTAGCTACGCTGAATATTATCGACATTAAAAATGTTGATGAAGAAACGAAAGAACAGCTGGTGAAGCTCAATTAAATCATAGCATTAAAATAGGCGCTGCGGATATCGTAAGTTCCATTATGCCGGAGCGCGATCACAAAGCCTCTCTAATAATATAGAGAGGCTTTTGTCATCCCTCCCTATTTCATTTTGTTGCCCGGTCAAGCATCAGCGATTTAGCCATTTTCTGGGAAGTTTCATCCAATAAATTAGCGGTTCCCCAATCAAAGATCTGATCAATCAGTTCCCTTAATGATACCCCCCTGTCTGTTAAACTATAAAATACTTCCTGGGGATGTTTGCTTACCCTGACATCACGGTTAATAAGTCCCTGTTTTTCTAAATCCCGCAGCTGTTCTGTCAATACTTTTCTACTGATCTTCGGCATTTTCTTTTGCAGCGATCCAAACCGGTTAATACCGTGCTGGATCAGGTAAAGGATAATAGGCTTCCATCTGCCGCTGATCAGTTCAATGGTTTTTCCAACAGGACAGGAATAAGTATCGTATCCATTTGTTTCCATATGTCACGAAAGATTAAGTTGATAGTTACTGTTTGGTAACTTATTGACCGTGTTATACCGGCAATATAATTTTGCTTCCACAAACATAGAATTATTATGCCGGAAATATTAAATCATGAGCTAAGGAAAGTAACGCTATTCAGTGTTATACTAATGGGTTTAACCTCCGTTCATCACCTGTATGGCGCCATCGTCTATCATACCTCCTGGCGTTTGCATGTACTGTTTTTCAGTATTCCCGTAATTGTTATTACGCTATTGCTGCACCGGCCGCTTAGCCGGGCTGTCGCCAGGTCCTGGGTGTTCCGGTTATATTGGATAATTACCTTGCTGGCCTCCATTATCCTGATCGGGATCTTTGAAGGATTATATAACCATGTCCTGAAAAATATACTTTTCTTCAGTGGTTTTCCACAAAGCGGTATGGACAAGCTGTATCCGCATGGGGCTTATGAAATGCCCGACAACCTTCTCTTTGAGATAACCGGAATAATGCAGGGGATTATTGTAATACCATTGGTTATTTACTTTGTCAGGCTAAGGCAATCAGGTCAAAAATATAAATTATGAAGACATACCTCATGCTACGGATACTGCTGGCATTCCATCTCACCGGACTGACAATTATGGCAGGTACAACTATAATAGATTTTTTCACCTTTAAAACGTTCTGCCGCTTAGTAGATCATGGCGACAACAAAGCATTGAACCTGCTCCCGTTAATGTCCGGTTATGGGAGCTTTGTGAGGGCAGGCGCGGTCATATTAATGCTCACGGGAGCCGCCATGTTCTTAATGATGAAGGGCATTTGGTGGGAACAGTTGTGGTTTAAAGTAAAAATAGCCCTGGTGCTCCTGTTAGTATTAAATGGAATGCTCGTAGGTAATAAACAAGGCACCAGGTTAAGAAATATGGCCTGTGAGGGTTTCCCAGACTTTGTACAACGTGCCGTGCACATAAGGGCAAACCTGGATAGGTTCTATGTTACTCAGCTGGTGATCTTTTTTATGATCATTTTAGTAAGTGCAGTCAAATTTGAAAAATAAAAGTGCTCACCTGACCTAAACAGGAAGCGCGCTTTCGCTTATGGTTCCCGCGATAATTCATTCATCGTAAACCTTAGGTCTGTGATCTTTCCCTGGTATGTCTGAAGGTTACCTTTAAGCTCCTCTCCCTGGATCTTACCACAGCTTACATATCCGCTTTTAATTTTTGTCAGATCGCCGTTCAGCTCCTGCTTTAAAATAATTTGCTGATCAAACTTAACCTCAAGAACGCCTTTTCCAGACAAACTAAAAAGTAGCTGTCCCTGGTTCACAGGAATTTGTTTGCTTGCTATTTCAGTGCCATCAGCCAATACCAGGCCTATTTTATTCTGATAAGCGTATAATTTGAAATTGGAGAAATAGTCGCACACAACACCTCCCTGGTTAATTCCATCCAGATAAGCAGTGATGATAAGCGTGTCCGGATTCCACCGCTTTTTATTAAAGGAAAGATCTGCCGCGCTACTCCCCTGCCGGATGGTATAGCTCTGGTCAAAAAATGCAGGCAGCGGCCCTTCCAGTATCATTTCATTCGTTTCACCCTGCCGCTTCATCTCTTTATCAAGCAGCTGCTCCAGATCATTAAGCTTGCTGTGATAAGCAGGATTGACCACCAGGTTTTTAAACTCATCACGGTCCGTATTCAGGTTAAAGAGCTCTTCCGGTGGATGATAGCTGTAGCGGTCCAGCAGGAACTTAGTTCTTGGATCAGTTTGGGCATCTGCTATCCAGCTGTCAAAATAAAATTCGTTCTGTTCCACCTTATCAATATGCGTAATAAAACGGGCACCGGGATGATAATTTTTGATATAATGGAAGCCATCATCGGTAATGATAGCCCGCGAAGGCGTATAATTATACCAGAAATGAGGCTCCATAGATGTTTCTGCAAAAATGTATTTATGGTGGTCTTTCTTTTTATTTAATAATACATTTTTAAAGGATGCACCATCCAGTTCATTATGTTCCTCTCCGCCTCCAAGATCGATCAGGGTAGGTGTCAGATCCACCAGGGACACCAGCGCATCTGAAACGGATCCGGCAGCAATTTTTCCCGGCCATCTCACAATCAGCGGCACTCTTAAACCCTGATCATACACAGACCATTTTGCTGAAGGGAATTGCGCCCCCTGGTCTGATATAAACATCACAACAGTACTGTTCTTCTGACCGGCTTTGTCAATGGCCTTCAGCACCTCTCCCAGCATTTTATCTGCCTCTCCTATACTTTGATAATAGGCGGCCAGCGCTTTGCGGGTGGCTTTGGTGTCAGCAAGATAATTGGGGATCTTCAATTTACCAGGATCAAAATCCCTGTTCGGGAACCATGGCACATGGGGCACCCAGGGCGCAACAATCAGGCAGACCGGCTGTTCCGGGCGATTTTTAAAATGATCCCCTATCATTTGAACGGTTTCTTTCTTACGGTCCAACCGGTTTTCAATTGGGAGGTATCGCCCGAACTCTTCCCCAATTCTTTCAAATGGAAAATTATGTAAAGGGAATATATCTGTT
>JGI24740J21852_10000668_pt1 | contig 14853 bp, 14 predicted proteins | sample KBSCornC6_FD_21852 | JGI IMG/M metagenome (IMG submission 21852) | reverse complement strand
CTTCGCGAGCTGCTTTCCGGAAGTTCTCTTTTTATTGATGGTGCCGCCCGGCGCTTGCAGGATCCTTTGAGCTATCGCTGCGTCCCGCAGGTGTGGGGCGCCCTNCTCCANGCGATCGGCGAAGCCCGCGCGGCAACCGAGATCGAACTTGCGAGTTCCGGCGACAATCCCGTCGTACTGGCCGACGAAGGGCTTATTTTGTCGCANGGNAATTTCGACATGACGGCCTTCGTTCTCGCATGGGAGCGGCTCGGCCAGGCAATCGCCCATTGTGCGGCGGCTACCGCCTATAGAACGATGAAAATCATGTCTCCGGGCATGTCGGAGCTACCACGCTTCCTGACCCCGCGCGGGCAGAGCAGAACGGGTTTTGCCACCGCGCAGAAAACGGTCTCGGCGCTTGAAGCCGCGATACGCCATCTGGCCAATCCCGTGTCGCTCACGCCGATCCCGGTCGCCGATGGTGTCGAAGATCAGGCGTCGATGGCGCCGAGCGTCCTGAGCAAGATCGAAGCGATGATCGAGCGAATGCGTTATCTCGTGGCGATCGAGCTTGTCGCGTCCGCCCAAGCCGTTGAGCTGCGCGGTGTGGCGGGCGAGCTCGGCAGCGGGACGCTGGACGCCTATCGACAGGTGCGCCAGCTGGTGGCGCCGCTCGAGGAAGACCGTGCGCAAGGCCCTGATTTTCAAAGAGTCTCGGAATTTATCGCAGAGACCGCGGCGAAAGCCGGTGACATGCCTGGAGAACGGTAATGCAGGAAATCTGGATCGACTATCTCAATGCCATCGACGCCAAGGCGCTGGCGCTTTCCAACGACGAAATCCTCGACGCCGTGACCAAGGCGCTCGATGCACAGGGGCGCGGCGAAACCGTCATCGAGCCTCGCGTTCATCTCGTCCCCGAGAGTTCCGACAAGGGTCATTTCAACGTGCTGCGCGGTTATGTGAAGCCTCTCGACTATGCCGGCGTCAAGGTCGTCGGCGATTTCGTCGACAACTACAAGCAGGGCTTGCCCTCGGAACTGGCGGTTCTCAATCTCTTCGATCCGCGCACCGGTGTACCGAAGGCGATCATCGATGCGACTGCCATCACCGACATGCGCACCGGTGCCGTCACCGCTATCGGCGCGCGCCATCTCGCCCGCAAGGATAGCAAGATCCTCGGCCATATCGGCGCACGCGGCACTTCCTACTGGAACGTGCGATTGCTCGACCACATCTTCGATTTCGACGAAATCCGCGTGCATTCGCGCCGTCCGGAAAGCCGCGACGCCTTCGCCGCACGGCTGGAAAAGGATCTCGGCAAGAGAATCATCGTGACGGACAATTGGGAGGATTGCCTGAAGGGCGCCGATATCATGATCGAGGCAAGCCGGCTGCCGGAGCCGACGCCACTCTTCAAGACCGCCTGGGTCAAGAAGGGCGCTTTTGTCGTGCCTTACGGCACCATGAGCGCGCTCGAATTCGACCTGACCGACATCATGGACAAGGTCGTCGTCGATGACTGGGGGCAATGCGGACCGGGGCGTCCCTTCGGTGCCCTTCGCCGCCATGTCGACGAGGGCAAGGTGACGGCCGAGACGCTGCATGCTGAAATCGGCCAGATCGTCTGCGGCGCCAAGCCGGGCCGAGAAAGCGATGACGAGACCATCCTCTTCTGGCATCGCGGCCTGAGCACCACCGACGTCGCGCTCGGCGCAGCAATGGTCGAAAAGGCAAAGCGCATGAATATCGGCCAACGACTTCGGTTTGCGTGACGCGCTATGACGACTTCGAGTGCTATCGCCTGCTCGCGAATGTATAATCTCAGCCCCAGAATATCTACTCTCTGGGATCAGCTCTTTCATTGGCTTGCCGACCGATCGGGCGTCGAACTCGAAGTCATTGCCCATGCCGCTCCGGCACCTTTGTCCGAGCTTTGGGCACGTCCGGACATGGGCGCCGTTTTCATGTGCGGCTTTCCCTTCTCCCAGCTATCGCCGGCGGAGCGCCCGCAACCATTGGCAGCGCCTGTTTCGCTGGCCGACTGGGCAAACGGGCAGCCAGTCTATACGAGCCACATCGTCGCCGCGCGCGATAAACAGCTTACGGAAGCGGATCTTGCAACCGCCCGCTGGGGCTGGACGGTGCGGGACTCGCAGTCCGGCTATAATGCCCCGCGTGAATTCTTTGCCATGCTTGCGAATAGGCCTTCAGCAGCTCAAACCGTCGGCTCGCTCCTCAATCCGCGTGGCGTAGTCGACGCCATTCGTTCAGACACCATAGATGTCGGCGCCATCGACGCCTACGCGTTTCAGCTGATGGCAATGCACGAGCCGGACATGATCGCGCCACTGCGCATTGTTGCTACGACAAAACCGGCCCCCTTCCCTTTGCTGGTGGCCGCGCGGCAGCAGTCGGCGGATATCGTCGATGCGTTACGCGCCGCTCTTCTCGGCGCGCACCAGGATACGGAGGGGAGCGATATCCTCGCATCGCTTGGCCTTAGCGCCTTTGCCAAACCGGATGTTGCCGCCTATGACCAGCTTCCCATACGAGCGCGGGCGATCGATGCGGCTCTCGGAGCGTGGTGACGCTCGAACGCGCACAATAGCCGAGCCTATTGTGCGCTGGCGGTCTGTTTCAACAATTGCTCCGCCGCGAAGCTCAGGCATTCTTCGAAGGCCGTCAGATCGAGAAAGAGCTGCTCCGGCGCGACCTGGCGCGTGACGATGACACCGCCGCGTGCCGTAATGCCGCCGTCGAGCATCAGATTGTCAGCCATGTCGAAGTTTTCCAGCGCCATTCCGTCGGGACCACGGTGGCGTCCGTCTTCACCGAGAAGTACCTCGCCGCCATAGAGCCTGCTCACGCGCTCGAAGTGATTATCGAGGCAGTTGGAAAAAGCGAATGCCGGGCAGCCGCGGGCGCACATGAAGCCTAGTTCGAAGGCTGTGCCGATATCGGCCGCTATGCCGCGAAACGGCGTGAGATTGGCGATGATGAGGTCGGCGCTCGTCATCAGCTTTTCATTGATGGCGCTGATGGCAAGGCCACGCTGGCGACGTGTCTCGGTTTCCGGCACCACCAAATCACCCGGTGAAACGGGCGTGAAGCCGTAGCTGCGTGCCATTGCGATCTTGCGATCGAGGATTTCCCTTGCGTTCGGAAGGAAAACTTCCGGCCCTGCCAGATATGCTCTCAATGCTTTGCCTCTTTGACCGAATATTGCAACGCGGGAGTCGCGGAACCATATGAAGCCTATGGCCGATTCAGGGCTCTTCTGCCATACCCGGCACATAATTTACGAAGTCGCGAATTAAAAGTGATTGCCGTTCCAGGTCACTGGCGAGACGCGTATAGTTCTATTCGGATCGAATAGCGCTCACGATCCAGGACGGATGACGGAACCTGTGGGGTATAGAAAATGCAATCTTCCATTGAGGCCGTTGCCGCCTCGACCCAGGACGACCAGGGCAACTGGCCGACAAAACAAAGCAAGATCCTCGATTGGCTTATGAATGATGTCCGCGACCAGCGGTTCATCGACAATATACTCGTGGAACTTTGTGAGAAAATGCAGGCAATCGGAGTTCCGGTCGCAAGAGCGACGATGCACTTCCGAACGCTGCATCCGCAATGGCTAGGGGCGAGAATTCTTTGGCGCACCGGCATGAAGGAGGCAGATATTGCGACCTTCAGCTATGGGGTCGAGAATACGCCTCAATTTCTGGCAAGCCCCATCAATGAGATATTCAACGGCGCGACCGAAGTCCGGAAAAATCTTGAGGTCCGCGAGAAGGCGGAACTGAACTATCCGCTTTATAAGGAAATGTATGCGGAAGGACTGACCGACTATATCGCCTGGCCAATTTATCACACGCTCGGCAAGCGCCACATCGTGACCTTTGCCTCGGACGCGCCTGGCGGCTTCACCGATGAGCATATCACTTTCCTGAAAGACCTGCTGCCCGCTTTGACGATGGTGACCGAAATCCGTTTGAAGAACATCATGGCCCGCACGCTGCTGCGGACCTATGTCGGGCCGCATGCCAGCGAGAAGATCCTGGCCGGCGCCACGACGCGCGGCAGCGGCACCACCGTCGGGGCCGCAATCCTCATCTGCGACCTGCGTGATTTCACCACCATCTCGGACATGTGGCCGCGCGACGATGTCATCGAATTGCTGAACAGTTATTTCGACGCGATGGTCGAACCCATCGAAAAACACGGCGGTGAGATCCTCAAATTCATGGGCGACGGACTGTTGGCCATTTTCCCGTTGAGTGATCCGAATGCCTGCCACAATCTTCTCGTTGCCATCACCGAGGCGCAGGCGGCCGTTGCAACGCTCAATGAGGAAAACCGCGCGCAGGGACGCGAAGTGCTGCGCTATGGCGTCGGGGTGCATGTCGGCGACGTGATGTATGGTAACATTGGCTCGCGGACGCGCCTTGACTTCACGGTCATCGGCCCGGCTGTCAATATCGCCTCACGGCTTGAATCGCTAACAAAAGAAGTAAAGCGGCCTGTGCTTCTTTCCAAGGCTTTTGTCGACATGGCTGGTTGCCGACGCGATATGGAAAGCCTGGGCTCCTTTCCTCTAAAAGGTCTCGGCGAACCCGTCGACGTCTTTGCTTTCGCTGCAAAAGACAAACTGCCGCAGAAAGCGGAGCCAACCGCCGGGTGAAGATTGGGTCCGACGGGGCGTAAATTCGGTACGGCGCGATTCAGTCGGTAGTAAAACGTGAAATGGCAAAGGGGTGTCCCGGTATATAGATCTTCCTATATTGTGAGGTGGATCATGACGGTAGCTGCCTTAATTTTGGGATCGTTCTGCGCGTACGAACATTAACTAAGGGTTGATTCTATCGGCTCGACCACGAGGGTGCCAGTCACCCATAATACTCTGACAAGGAGAAAACAGATGAGAAAAATCCTGACCCTGGCGTTTTCAGCGGCATCGTTGATCGTTGCGGGCACCGCTGCGGCACGTGCAGCCGACATGCCGGCGACCTATAGCGAGGAGCCCGATGAGCGCAATGGCGTAAAGATCGGCTATCTCGAGTGCGATATCGGCGGCGGCGTTGGTTATGTGCTCGGTTCGGCCAAGGAAATGGATTGCACTTTCCATTCAACGGTCGGGCGCGCTCGCGTTGATCACTATACCGGCGCGATCAGAAAGATGGGTGTCGACCTCGGGTTTACGACCCGCAGCCGGCTTGTCTGGCTGGTTTTCGCGCCGACAGCCGGCTATCATCGTGGTTCTCTGGGCGGCCTTTATCAGGGCGCTACCGTTGAAGCCACTGTCGGTGCCGGCGTCGGCACGAATATTCTCGTTGGTGGCACCTCCGGCTCCATCCAGCTGCAGACCGTGAGCGTTACGGGTCAGCTCGGCTTGAATGTTGCGGCTACCGGTACATCGGTGACGCTGACGTCTGCCGATTGAGTATTCGGTTAAAGTCCTGACCAATATGATATGGCCGCTCCTGCCTGGCGCTGGAGCGGCCTTTTTCCGTCGTGGCGGCGACAGCCAGCTTTGCACACCAGCGTCTTCAGCGCGAAATCGGTTTATCCATGCACCCTCGCAGCGCTATAGCTATGTAAACCCTAGCGATTCTTCGGAGCCAGAATCATGACCGATACCGTCACCGATCGTTTTCTTCGTTATGTTGTTGTCGATACGCAATCGGACCCGTCTTCGGTTACGCAGCCTTCCACTGCGAAGCAGAAGAATCTCGGGCGCATGCTGGTTGAGGAATTGCTGGCGATCGGGCTTGCCGATGCCCATCTGGACGAACACGGCTATGTCTATGCCACCATTCCATCGAATGTCGACAAGCCGGTCCCCGTCATCTGCTTCTGCTCGCATATGGACACAGCGCCCGATTTCACCGGAACGAACGTCAAGCCGCAAATCCTGCGGAACTACGCCGGCGGCGATATTCGCCTTAGCGCCGATGCGCAGCAGGTCATTCGGGTTGACGAACACCCTGCCCTGCAAGATCAGATCGGCAACGACATCATCACGTCGGATGGCACGACACTCCTTGGCGCCGACGACAAGGCCGGTCTCGCCGAAATTGTCGCAGCCGCCCAATATCTCGTCGACAATCCCGATATCCGCCACGGCACCATCAAGCTGCTGTTCACGACGGACGAAGAGATCGGGCGTGGGGTCGACAAGGTCGATCTGAAGAAGTTGGGAGCACAATTTGCCTATACGGTCGATGGCGAAACGGCGGGTCATATAGAAGACGAGACTTTCTCCGCCGATAGCGTCGAGATCGTCATCCAGGGCGTCGCCATTCATCCGGGCTTCGCCAAAGGCAAAATGGAAAACGCCATCAAGATAGCCGGCGCGATCATCGACAGGCTGCCGAAGGACATGGCGCCGGAAACGACGGACGGACGCGACGGCTTTATCCATCCCACCGGGATCAGCGGCTTGATGGAAAAGGCTTCGCTCGGTTTCATCATCCGCGATTTCGAGGAAGCCGGCCTTGCTGACAAGGAGGCTATGCTGGAAGCGATCGTCAAGGACGTCATGGCCGCCTATCCCGGCTCCTCGCATAAGTTTACCGTCAGACATCAGTACCGCAACATGAAGGTGATCCTCGATCGCCATCCGGAAATCGTTGAAAACGCTGTGGAGGCTATCCGTCGTGCCGGCATGGCACCGGTGCGAGGCAGTATTCGCGGCGGCACGGATGGCTCCAGGCTCTCTTTCATAGGCCTGCCTTGCGCCAATATCTTTGCCGGCGGTCATGCCTTTCATTCACCGCTGGAATGGGTGAGCCGACAGGACATGGAAAAGGCCGTCAAGACGCTCGTGGAGTTGGCGAAGGTCTGGGAAGAACGTTCCTGAATTCTTGCCAGAATAGGCCTTGCTTCCTCCATGGAAACCAGCAACCCCGTCGTGAAATAGCGCATTTTCTCCTGCACGAAATTTAATCTCGTTGTCATTATGCAAGTCATCCGTGAATTTTTATATTGAAGCATTACTAAATTAGATTATTCTGTAATTTAGTCTTGGGAGGAAAGGAGAATAGGTAAACCCCTTTATTCCAACTCTACGGTGCGCGCGCTCCGGCAATCAGAAACAGACTGTCACAAAGTCTAAGCTGAAACGGAGTTTAGTCATGAGAATACAATCTTCACGGATGGCAATTGCTGCATCCGCACTTCTTTTATTGGCCTCGACGAGCTATGCGGAACCCGGTGGCGGGACGGATCACGGCGGCAGCCAGTCCGGAAGCGGCGGACTGGGCGCTGGCGTCGGCGTATCGGTCGGAGGCATCAATGCCGGCTTAGGTGCCGGGCTGGGTTCAAATGGGCTTGGTGCCGGCCTCGGCGCTTCCATAGGCGGAAAGAACGGCGTCAATGCCGGAGCGGGTACTTCGGTATCCGGAACGAGCGGCGTTAACGCAGGTGTCGGGGCTTCCGTTGGTGGCTCCAATGGCATCAATGCCGGAGCGGGTGCTTCCGTATCCGGAACGAGCGGCATTAATGGCGGTGCTGGCGCCTCCGTTGGCGGCTCAAATGGCGTTAATGCCGGCTTGGGAGCGTCGGTTAACGGTTCCGGGGTCAATGCTGGCCTTGGCGCTTCGGTTGGCGGTTCGGGTGGCATTAATGCCGGTGGGGGCGTTTCCCTCGGAGGATCCGGAGCGGGTGTCGGCGTTGGTGTCGGCATTGGCGGATCCGGAGGCACAGGTTCCGGCGGCAGTGGCACCGGCAGCGGGTCCGGAGGCAAGGGCTCGGGCGGCATTGGCACAACAATCGGCGGCCTGGGCGGTACGGGCGGTACAGGACTTGGGTCGGGACGTTCCGGCACAGGATCGAGCACCCGCACACTCGCCGCCTTCCGTACCATGTCGAGTGCCGAGCAGAAACGTATGCTGATTGCCTGTCGTCAGGTGACGGCATCCGGCAATTTCGATGCAGGCCTTGTCAGCCTTTGCCGGCTGCTGCGCAGCACAGCTAGCGCCGGTGGCCTGTAGGTGGCCGGCGTCAAGGGGGCTTGATGTCCCTCTTTCGCTTCGGTTCTAAGGTCCGCGCCCTGGCTGCTATATCGCCAATGGGCGCGGACGCCTGTCCAGCCTACCAATCCGCGCGGGCCACATTATCGATCACCTGCCGGCTGCGGCGCAGCATCATGCCTGGCGCATCCACCGCTTTGCTCAAAAGGTTTCGTGCGTCTGCAAGGGGATGAAATCCGGCCCTTTCTTCCATCACGGGAGACGGAGCATCGTCTGCAACAGGCAGAGCAGCCTCTGCATAGTCCGGATTGCTTGTTATCAGCGGATCCCGCGTTTCACATTGCGGCATGCAGCGGTCAAAATGCTCCACCTCCGCGGATGACGCGACCTTCGTATTCCCCGCATCGGCGCGAACAACACGCTTTGCCGGCGCGCTGCTCTTGATCATGGCTGCAAGCGGCGAAGGCTGCGGAATTGGCACCGACACCAGCGATCTTGTTGCGAATTGTTGTGCGGATGCCGCGCCATTGATCGCGATGCGGCCACCCTCGTCGATGAGCCGGATCGAGCGGTCGGCAGGGCCGGTTTGGACGATCAGATAGAGGGCGCCGACAACAGTGCCGCAAACCGCGAGCCCGCAACCCAGCCTGCGAGTCGTTTCGCTTTGACCATTCCACCATTTCACGGGCTGCATATCCATCGACCGCTCCTTTGGGAAAATCTCGAATAGCCATTCTCATGAAAACTGTGGCGCGGCTTTTACCGAAACGTGGCCAATTGCAGGCTTTTCGCAAAGAAATGTTGATGAATGCGTTTCGCACATCGGGTCGTGGCTAACACGGCCGATCAGATCGGAGCGTTGCCACTGAAAGACAATATTAACCATGTTTCTCAAAAGTCTCGCTCATCCATAAGTATTAACTAAATAAATTGAAGTTCTACTTTGGAGGTATTCTGTCGAGACTATCGCCGCCGCCGCCGCGGTTCCGACCTGCATTGCCAGCGAATCATATATGTGCTTATTTTATTATATTCTGATATTTTTTGGGGCTTATGCGAAGGGGAATGTGAATGCTGAGAATGCTCCGCGGCGCCAGCCTTATCGGTATCGCAATGACCGTAGCAGCGCCATCCGCAATTGCCGCCACCACAAGCGCCAACATGACGGTTACCATTACTATCCAGGCGCAATGCACGATCCAGAGTGCCAATAATCTCAACTTCGGCACCAACGGCGTCATCACCAGCAATATCGATCAAGCAACCACCATCGGTGTGCAATGCACATCCGGGCAGACCTATAATGTCGGCCTGAGCGCCGGCGCTGGAGCTGGCGCGACAACGGCCGTCCGTGTCATGACAGGACCGGCAAGTGCGACGATCAATTATGCGATCTATACCGACTCCAATCGAACGCAGACCTGGGGCACGACCATAGGGACGGACACCGTCTCGGGGACAGGAAACGGCGCGGTCCAGAACATAAATGTCTATGGCCGAGTACCTCCGCAAACCACACCGGCTGCGGGCGTCTACACAGATACCGTAGCGGTTACCGTCACCTACTGAAAACTCACAAATCCGGGAGGCCATCATGCAACGCATGTTGCCATGCATTGCCGCGACTATGCTTTTGCTGTTCAGTGCTTACGAAATAAACGCAGCCTCGCTGCGGGTAGCGCCCACAAGCCTGGAGCTTGTAGCGCCGGCTGCTGCCACCGTCTTGAATCTGGCTAATGACGGAGACCATCCAATCAACGTCCAGATACGTGTCTTCAAGTGGAGCCAGGCGGGCGGGATAGAGACCTTGGAACCGACCAGGGATGTCGTTGCCAGTCCTCCCGCGACGCGGATGAATCCGAACGCACAGTATGTGGTCAGAGTGATTCGTACGAGCAAGGCGCCCGTCAAGGCGGAGGAGACCTATCGGGTCATCGTTGATGAACTCCCCGACCCTGCCCGTGCGCGCGCCGGCACGGTCACGCTCATCATGCGTCAGTCCATTCCGGTCTTCTTCAAGCGGCCGGACGTAAAGCCCGCCGATATCGTCTGGAGCCTCAAACGACAAGGCAACAGCCTCTCTCTGACCGGCAAGAACAATGGCGGCAGCCGCTTCCGTCTGTCGAACGTAACTCTGATACAAGGCCCAACGAAGATTGGCAGCCGTAACGGGCTGGTCGGATACGTACTTGCTGGCGCGACGATGCAATGGCTGATGGGAACCGCAAAGTCCCTCACCGGCAGCGTCGTAACACTCCATGGCCAGAGCGATCTTGGGCCGTTCGATGCTGAAGTTGCCGTTAATCAACGGTAGTGCCAGCGCCGTTTGCATATGCATGCTTTTCTCAGTTTCGGCGCTGCGTGCTCAGGAAGTGCCCGATTTGCCGGAAAGCACAGCCATGGCAGGCCAACCGGCGGCCACGCTGGACGTCTACCTCGAAGTATTCATCAACAACGCGTCGATGAAGATGATCGGCAATTTCAAACAGCGTCCGAATGGCTCGCTCGCTGCAACCGCAGAAGAGCTGCGCGAAGTCGGCATTAAGCCGCCGGCCGGCGCTGACGATAAGCTGATCGAGCTCGGCACCTTGCCCGGCCTGTCATATCAGGTCGACATAGAGACGCAGCGTCTTTACGTGCAGACGACCGACGAAGGGCGCGCAGCTCGCGTCATCAATGTCAGGCAGCAGCAGGACAATGCAGTCCCTGCACCCCAGTCCGGCTATGGCGCCGTCCTCAACTATTCCCTCTACGCAAGTTCCAACGGTCTCTTTCAAGGCAATTCGAACATGTTCCAGGGAATATCCGGATCTTTCGATGCACGCCTCTTCAGCCCCTATGGCACGCTCAGCCAGTCCTTCCTCGCCGGATATTCCGAAGGCAGTCTTGACGGCATAACCCGCCTCAACACGACCTGGAGCTACTCCGATCCGAAGAACCTTGTTACCTATCGCGCCGGTGACCTGACCACCGGCGGCCTGTCATGGACTCGGCCAGTCTATTTCGGCGGTATTCAGTTTCAGCGCAATTTTGCGCTGCGCTCGGACCTGGTGACGGAACCGCTGCCCTCATTTGCCGGGACGGCCGCCGTTCCTTCGACGCTCGATATCTATACGCAGAACGTGCGCACCTATTCCAGCGATGTTCCCGCCGGGCCTTTCCAGGTGACCAACCTTCCTGTCTTTTCCGGAGGTGGGCAAGCAACCATCGTGCTGCGCGACAGCCTCGGGCGCGAAACCACGCAGACCTTGCCGTTCTATTCCTCCAATTGGCTTCTGCGTCAGGGCCTTTTGGACTTTTCCGCCGAACTCGGCACTCCGCGTCTCAATTTCGGAACTGATTCCAATGACTACGACGGTCGTATCATGGGCGCCGCCACCGCTAGGTACGGCCTGACCGATTGGCTGACACTGGAAGGCCACTTCGAAGGCGGCGCCGATCTTTTGAATGGCGGCGCTGGGACCGCTTTTCCGGTCGGCTCATTCGGCGTCGCTTCCATAGCGGGCGCAGCAAGCAAAAGCGGGTCGCGTTCCGGCGCGCTGATGAACGCCGCATTCGAGCTCAGCTATGACAGATGGGCCCTCTATGCCCGGGTGCAACGGACCTTTGGCGATTATGACGACATCGCTTCGGTTTCCGCGCGGCCCACAACCAGCATTGCCGGAGATGTAAGCATTCTCAGCGCCGGTGTGCCGCGCGCCATCGATCAGGTTACGCTCAGCGTACCGACGCCGCTCGATCTTTCCAGTCTCAACCTGTCTTACACGAACCTCGAAAGCGCGGACGGCACCAGGAGCAAGATCGCGGGTCTTTCCTACAGTCAGACGTTCAAGCATGCGACAGTCTATGCGAGCGCCTTCACCGACCTCGACAACCGAAGCAATTTCGGGTTCTTTGCCGGCCTTTCCATTCCCTTCGGTGGCAATATCACGGCCAATACCGGCGTACAGGGCGGGCCTAACGGCCTCGACGTCGTCGCCGACGTTTCCAAGTCGATGCAGCAGGAGGATGGCAGTTTCGGCTGGCGGCTGCGCACCTCCGAAGGCGAAGACACCAATCGCGAGGCGGCAATCCGCTATCGGGCGCCCTTTGCCCAGGTCGAAGCTGGCCTCCAGCAGCAGGATCATCAGACCAGCGCCACCGCCCGGCTCGATGGTGCCATTGCCGTTGCGGGCGGCGGCGTCTTTGCCACCAATCGGATCGACGATGCATTTGCCGTCGTCGATGTCGGCGCTCCCGATGTCGAGGTTCAGCAGCAGAACCGGCCGGCCGGCAAGACCAATTCGAGCGGCCGCATTCTGGTGCCCAATCTCAACTCCTATGAACCGAACACCGTCTCCATCGATCCCAAGAACCTGCCCGTCGATGCCGATGTGCCCGCGACGAAGGAAATCGTTGTGCCGGCAGACCGCAGCGGCGTAGTCGTCAAGTTCGGCGTGTCCGAAGCACCGCAAGCAGCCCTGGTTACGATCAAGGACAAGAACGGGGTGCCACTGCGTGCCGGGCTCGGCGGCACCTTACAAGGATCGAACGAAGACTTCGTGGTCGGCTATGACGGTCAGACTTATATTCGCGGGTTGCATGCGAGGAATGCGATCGATGTCTCGCTGGAGGATGGAACGAAATGCCATGCCGAATTCGCCTATAGGCCGCAGCGGGGTGAGCAGGTTGTCATCGACGACGTCAGGTGCTTCTGAAGAGAGGTGAAAGGATGCTGCGTTCGATCATTGTTTTGCTCGTATTGCTGCTGCCTTCGCTTTGCCTGGCGCAAAGCTGTAGCTTCAGTGCCACCAATATGAACTTCGGGGCAGTTGATATCTTGTCGGCTACCCCGGTCACTTCGACATCCACGATAAGTGTAAATTGTTCCGGGGGCGTCCTGGACCTGGGCAAGCGGCTGCTCATTTGCCCGGATATCGGCGCCGGCAGTGGTGGCGCATCTTCGGCTGCGGCACGTCAGATGCTGAACGGTGCCAGTTCTTTGAACTATCAGCTTTATTCCGATAATGGCCGGAGTGTGGTGTGGGGATCGAGCAGCTGGCCCTATCCATCGCGGGCACCGGTCTATGCGCTGACAATGTCGCTATTGAATGGCTCGCTGGTGGGCGCAACCGGTAGCCTGACGGTCTATGGCACGGCGCTTGGAACGCCATCGACGGCGCTGCCCGGGTCGTATACCTCCAGCTTCGCATCCGGCACATCATTCTATTACAGCTACAGCAGCGCAACGAACTGCAATGTCCCCACCGGAACGACAGGAGCCGCGCCGTTTACCGTCAACGCAAGCGTTGCCGCCAATTGCCTGGTGAGCGTCCAAAACATCAGTTTCGGAACGCAGGGTGTTCTGAGTGCGAATACCGATGCCTCCGGATCGGTGACGGCAACCTGTACGCCGGGTACGACCTACACGATCTCGTTGAATGGCGGCACAACGAACGCGGCACCGACGGCGCGAAAGATGACGAAGGGAGCGGAGACGGTGACCTACGGTCTCTACAAGGATATCAACCGGTCGCAGCCCTGGGGCGATGTTAACACACCGGGCAGCACGGTTGCTGGAACTGGAACGGGCACGGCGCAGCTTTTGACGGTCTATGGCCGCGTCCCGCCACAGACGACGCCCTCTCCAGGCACTTACGTGGATACGGTCGTTGTGACGCTCACCTACTGACTTCGAATTTCAAGCTGCCGCGTGATGCTCTGGCTGACTGGACGGCGCGTCAGACCGCCGCCTGTTTCGACCCGCGGGCCTCGCCGGGGCAAATCTAATTTTGAAGGAAAAACGAGGGCACCAAGTTGGCGCGAGCAGAATAATGCGGCTGGCCGACGACATGGAATATAGCAAGCGCATAGACAAGGATGGCGCCGGCCGCGATGACGATACCGCTTATTGGAAGCCCTATTTTTGACTTGGCGTCGTTCGATGTATCCGACGGACTTGCATGAATGACTTTTGGGGCGGATTGATCCGTCGCTAAGGGAAGCTGCAACTCCCTTTCCATGCGCGCCTGAGCATCAAAGCGCTTGCCGTATCTCGTTGCGGGCCGAAACTGGATGATGTTGCCCATTTCGCGCGGTCCCTTTCACCGCCTGCAGTTATTGGCCATTTTCCTGGCGGTTGTCAGCATTGGTATTGTCAACGCGAACGGCGACCTTTTCCGGCCGTTGTTCGCCATGTGGAACGATCACGGTCACGATACAGCGACGCTCGCGTGGCCTGACGGATAGGAGATGCCCCTTCGTCGTGGATAGAACCCGATCCACCGCAGTCGAACAATCCTGAACGTTATAGGCACCTTGTGCGATTTGACTTTGCCCTGCAATTGCGGAGCCTGCAATCGAAATTCCCGCAGAGTATCGTTAGGATCCTGATCATGCCTACATCATACCTCAGCGAAGGCAAGGAGGTGACAGCGGTTCGCAACAAACCAAGTCTATGCGCCTCATCTTTTCTGCTGTGCGGCAGAAATCACAGAAGCTAATATTGGCCGGTAACCGTGGACTTTCATGGCGAATTCATGGAGGGAGATCTGGCGTGGCCTGCCGCCCCGCCAGAGATTGCGCGCCATCGAGATCAATCCGTTTGCCCCAAGGAGTAGGATGCTTATACTTGAAACCTCCCGGCTCATTCTCAGGCCTTGGCAAGATAGTGACCGCACTCCTTTTGCAGCCGCGAATGCAGATGCGCAGGTTCGCAAATATTACTATCCGAGCCTGCTCACGGCGGCTGAGACGAACGAACTGATCGATGAAGCCAACGAGCAGTTCGCCAAGGAAGGTTTCGGCTTCCTGGCCGTGGAGCGGAAAGCTGATGGCGCGCTGATTGGCGGCGCGGGCCTTTCACGACCAGGGCCGGAAGTTCCGGGTGAATTTCCATTGGAGATCGGTTGGATTC
>JGI24740J21852_10000663_pt1 | contig 14903 bp, 11 predicted proteins | sample KBSCornC6_FD_21852 | JGI IMG/M metagenome (IMG submission 21852) | reverse complement strand
GGTGCTCAACTTCGATCCGAGAGACTTGGGGCTGTGATGCGGGAATTGCAGTCTATGACAAATCACTGTCCGCACATTGGCCTCAGCCTGCTTATGGCCTTGGGGATGATGCTGACGGCTCCCGAGGTGACGCACGCGTCGGATGCCACTGCCCCTGCCGCCGTGCAACCGCATGAAAATTCGGCTACGAACAGCCTGCGCGAGGACGTCGCGAAAAACTGGAATTTCCCTCCCGGCCTAGCGGGATCGAAGCATGTTCGCGTCCGGGTGCATCTCAAGCTCAACCGAAGCGGAGAGATTGTGGGGAAACCGAAGGTTACCGTGACCGGCGGCCCCAAGGGAACAAAGCAAGCCATGGCCGCCGCGGCAATGCGAGCTGTGCTTCGGGCTGCCCCGTTCAAGAACCTGCCAATAGATCAATATGACACCTGGAAAGAAGTTAGCCTTAACTTCGCACCGGCTCTGTGACGAATTAATGCTGAAAGGCTTGGCACATATGATCAGAAAATCCTTCGTTCGCCTCCTGGTGGTGCTAGCAGGCCTGATGGCTGTGGCATCCACTCCGGCCTATGCCGTGGTCGAGCTCAATATCAATAAGGGCAACGTCCAGCCCATGCCGATCGCTATCACCGACCTTCTGTCGAATGATACGCTCGGCCCGCAGATCTCGAGCGTCATCGCCGCCGATCTGCAGCGCTCCGGACTCTTCGCTCCGATCAACAAGCAGGCCTTCATCGAGAAGATCACCAATCCGGATTCGACCCCGCGCTTCCAGGACTGGACCTCGATCAATGCGCAGGCCCTGGTGACCGGCCGCGTGACGCAGGAAGGCGGCCGCCTTCGTGCCGAATTCCGCCTCTGGGATACGTTCGGCAACAGCCAGATGATCGGTCAGCAGTTCTTTGCCCAGCCGGATAACTGGCGCCGTGTCGCGCACATCATCGCCGATGCGATCTATCAGAAGATCACTGGCGAAAAGGGCTATTTCGATACCCGCGTCGTGTTCGTCGCCGAAAGTGGCCCGAAGACGGCCCGCAAGACACAGCTCGGCATCATGGACCAGGACGGCGCCAACGCGCGCATGCTGACCGACGGCAGCGACCTGGTATTGACGCCACGCTTCTCGCCTAATCGCCAGGAAGTGACCTACATGTCCTTCGCCAACCAACAGCCGCGCGTCTATCTGCTGCAGCTGCAGACGGGCCAGCGCGAACTGGTCGGCAACTTTCCGGGCATGACCTTCTCGCCGCGCTTCTCGCCGGACGGGCAGCGCGTCATCATGAGTCTTCAGCAGGAAGGCAATGCCAATATCTACACGATGGATCTGCGCTCGCGCACCACGACCCGTCTGACGTCTACGGCCGCGATCGATACCTCGCCATCCTATTCACCCGATGGCACGCAGGTTGCCTTCGAAAGCGACCGTGGTGGACAGCCGCAGATCTATGTCATGAATGCCGACGGCTCCAACCAGCGCCGCATCTCCTTCGGTAATGGCTCCTACTCCACGCCGGTCTGGTCGCCGCGCGGCGATCTGATCGCCTTCACCAAACGGGCCGGCGGGAACTTTTCCATCGGCGTCATGAAGCCGGACGGTTCCGGCGAGCGAATCCTGACCTCAGGCTCCTACAGCGAAGGACCAACCTGGGCGCCGAACGGCCGCGTCATCATGTTCTTCCGCGCGCCGTCGGGTGCGAGCGGACCGCAAATTTATTCGATCGATCTGACCGGTTATAACGAGCAGAAGATCCCGACCCCTGGCTTCGCTTCCGATCCGGCATGGTCACCCCTGCTCGAGTAGTGGGAAGGGCTGCCACGTTATCGCCGCAAAGTCCTGTGAGTGGACCGTTTGGCGACAATTTTAGGACATCATTAACCATACTTGTTGGAATCCGATTAACCGAACCCGGTTACAGTCTGGCAACCCTGATAGAGACTTAAGGAGAGACCGGCCATGAGCCGCACCGCAACCCAGGCCGTTGGCCATATGCAGAACCTCGCCCGCAACCCGATCATGATCGCGCTTTTCGTTGGCCTTTCTCTGGCCGGCTGCGCTTCCAAGAAGGGTCTGCCGAACGATGCCAACGGTCTTGGCCTGAACGGTGCCGGCAATGCCACTCCGGGCTCGCCGCAGGACTTCACGGTCAATGTCGGCGACCGCATCTTCTTCGTTGTCGACAGCTCCTCCATCAGCTCCGAAGCAGCACAGACGCTCGATCGTCAGGCTCAGTGGCTCGCCCGCTATCCGAACTATTCCATCACGGTCGAAGGCCATGCCGACGAGACCGGCACCCGCGAGTACAACCTTGCTCTCGGCGCGCGCCGCGCTGCCGCCGCGAAAAGCTATCTCGCTTCGCGTGGTGTCCCGGCGAACCGCATGAAGACGATTTCGTATGGCAAGGAGCGCCCGGTCGCTACCTGCGACAACGAGTCCTGCTGGTCGCAGAACCGCCGCGCGGTCACCGTGCTCAACGGCGCCGGCTCCTGATCGTCAAAGACCAATCGAAATGCAAAAGGCGGCCTCGTGCCGCCTTTACTTTTTTGACCACACTTTGGCCGAACTCCGTTGCTTTTTGAGAGCAATTGTAAAAATCTCCTGTTCGAGCCCTCTGGCCCGAAGAATCAATAGGACAGGACGATCCATATGAGAAAACTTGTCGTGGCGAGCATGCTTTGTCTCGCTGCCATCGTGGGTAGCGAGCGCGATGCTTCTGCCTTGTCGTTGTTTGGAATGCATCTCGGAAGCCGCGATGCCTCCGCGCAGGCGGCTCCCGGCAACGGAAATCAAAGACAAGCGCAATACGGCCAGGCACCTGTCATCAACGTTCAAAACAGCGACGCGGAAATGCGCCTGCAGCAGCTCGAAGACCAGATGCGCCAGCTGAACGGCCGCGTCGAGGAGATGAGCTACCAGCTTCTCCAGATGCAGGAGCAGATCCGCAAGGCACAGGAGGACAACGAATTCCGCTTCCAGCAGCTGGAAAAGCGCGGCGGCGGTGGCAGCGCGCCCGCATCGGGCGGCACGATGAAGAAGAGCGAGGCCGATGTCCCCGCGCAGAGCGGCGGTAAGCAGGACGATATTGCCGGCGGCGTTATCAGCAACTCGCAGAATGGCAGCACCACCGGTGCACGCGGCGCCGGCGCTGGCAAGCCGCCGAGCGAGCTTGGCTCTATCCAGTTCGATCAGGGCGGCGACCAGATCGGCTCCTCGATTACAGGGGCCAACAACGGTTCGGGTGCGCCGCCAAGTGCAGGCTCCGGCTCGCAGACGGCATCGCTCGGCAGCGAGAACGATCAATACAAGGCTGCCTACGGCCACGTCCTGTCCGGCGACTATAGCGTCGCCGAACAGGAATTCCGCCAATATCTCGACAGTTATCCCAGCAGCTCGCGGGCCGCGGATGCGAATTTCTGGCTCGGCGAAGCGCTTTATTCGCAGGGCAAGTACAATGATGCTGCCAAGACTTTCCTGAATGCTCATCAGAAATATAGCACTTCGGAAAAGGCGCCCGAAATGCTCCTGAAGCTCGGTATGTCCCTGGCCGCTCTCGACAACAAGGATACCGCCTGCGCCACGCTTCGCGAGGTCACCAAGCGTTACCCGAAGGCCTCCAAGGCTGTGACCGGCAAGGTTGCCAGCGAACAGAAGCGACTTGCCTGCTGACCGCCATGTCCATTGATGCTGTGACCGGCAATGCCACAGCCACTACGCCTGAAGCCGCAATCAGCGAATTTCTGCATTCTCTCTCGAAGCCTGCTCATATTCTCGTCGCCGTTTCGGGCGGCAGCGATTCCACCGGGCTTCTGATTGCCCTTGCCGAGCGGCTGAAATCCCATCCTCACGACGATATTACCCTTACCGCAGCAACGATCGACCATGGATTGCGTGCCGCATCAGCGGGCGAAGCGCAAGAAGTCGCGGCCCTCTGCGCCTCGCGCGGTATTTCCCATTTTATCCGTCGCTGGGAGGGGGAAAAGCCCGGAACCGGCATCATGGCTGCAGCACGTGAAGCGCGTTACGCGCTGCTTGCGGAGCTCGCCTCCGAGATTTCGGCCGATGCGATCGTAACCGCCCACACGTGGGACGATCAGCGCGAGACGATTGCCATGCGCGGTGCGCGGCGGGGGCAGGGCGGTTATGGCACGGGCATCGCCGATGCGGTTATGTTCGATCGGCGTATCTGGATTGTCAGGCCGTTTCTCTCCTGCCGGCGGGCTGAAATCAGGACCTATCTCGAGACGCGCGATGTATCCTGGCTCGACGACCCCAGCAACGAGGATGTGCGGTACGAGCGCGTACGCACCCGCATGGACCTTGCAAGGGAGCCGGTGGCCGAAATGCCGACTGATGGTGGCGCCGATCGCGCCGCGCTTTCCGAGCGGGCTGCAGGGTGGCTGGACGAGCATGTCGCAATCCATGCGGGTGCGCTCTGCGCCGTCGCGCGGCCCGGTCTTTCCGCTGATGCAGCGGTCGTCGCCTATGCCCTGTCTAATCTTGCCGCCATCTTCGGTGGCAGTTCCTATCCGCCGGGGCGTAGGCAAATGGAGCGTGTTCTCGAATTTGTGAACGGTGCGAACCTCGGTCGGCGTACGGCGGGAGGCGTGATCTTCGACCTGCGTCGCGATGTGCTCTATCTTATGCGGGAGAGCCGCAATATCGCTCCGGTTTCGGTCCTGCCTGGTGAAAAAGTCAATTGGGATGGCCGCTTTGAAATAAAGAATTTCGGTCCGACCGCAGTCCGCGTCAGCGCTCCGGGAGCGGGAAATGCGACGATTTTTCCGGCAAATCTGCCGGGAGGCGTGGTGAAACGCGCTCAGGCGGCGATGCCGTCGATCGTGCCGGAAGGAGGGGGCAAGGCGGCGAGCGTCGCGCTTCTACCCCGTCTCGCGCCCTTCGACCGCTTTTTGACACGATTTGATCTCACATTTGCCAACAGCCTCTCAGTTGCTTTCGGGCGTGAAGCCTATAGGCGGCTGCCGATTTCGGCCCTATAGACGGAAAAAACATGCGGCGATGCGGTTTGCCTTGGCAAGGGCTTGGCGCAACCCTATGTTAGGGATCAAGTAATACCGCCGCTTGACGGCGGGAGTTTCAGTGCTGGGGAGTTCGATGAACCCTAATTTTCGTAATTTCGCTCTGTGGGCAATCATAGCCTTGCTGTTGATTGCCCTGTTCAGCATGTTTCAGAACGCGCCGGCACAAACAGGCTCCAGGGAAATACCGTATTCGCAGTTCCTTCGGGAAGTTGATTCCGGCCGCGTTCGTGACGTTACCGTCACCGGCAACCGCGTCGTCGGCAGCTATGTCGAAAACGGCACGCCCTTCCAGACCTATGCTCCGGTCGTGGATGATAGCCTGCTTGAGCGCCTGCAAAGCAAGAACGTCAACATCGTCGGCCGTCCGGAATCGGATGGCTCCTCGAGCTTCCTGAGCTATCTCGGCACGCTGTTGCCGATGCTCCTGATCCTCGGCGTCTGGCTGTTCTTCATGCGTCAGATGCAGGGCGGCTCGCGCGGTGCCATGGGCTTCGGCAAATCGAAAGCAAAGCTTTTGACGGAGGCGCATGGTCGCGTCACTTTCGATGACGTCGCTGGTGTCGACGAAGCCAAGCAGGATCTGGAAGAAATCGTTGAATTCCTGCGCGATCCGCAGAAATTCCAGCGTCTCGGCGGCCGTATCCCGCGCGGCGTTCTGCTAGTCGGCCCTCCCGGTACTGGTAAGACGCTTCTCGCGCGCGCCATTGCCGGCGAAGCCAATGTGCCGTTCTTCACCATCTCCGGTTCCGACTTCGTCGAAATGTTCGTCGGCGTCGGCGCAAGCCGTGTCCGTGACATGTTCGAGCAGGCAAAGAAGAATGCACCTTGCATTATCTTCATCGACGAAATCGACGCCGTCGGCCGCCATCGTGGCGCCGGTCTTGGCGGCGGTAACGACGAGCGCGAGCAGACGCTCAACCAGCTGCTGGTCGAGATGGACGGCTTCGAGGCCAATGAAGGCATCATCCTGATCGCCGCGACCAACCGTCCCGACGTTCTCGACCCTGCGCTGCTGCGTCCGGGTCGCTTCGACCGTCAGGTCGTGGTGCCGAACCCGGATATCGTCGGCCGCGAGCGTATCCTTAAGGTTCATGCCCGCAACGTGCCGCTGGCGCCGAACGTCGATCTGAAGACGCTCGCTCGCGGTACGCCCGGCTTCTCCGGTGCCGATCTCATGAACCTCGTCAACGAAGCTGCCCTCATGGCCGCCCGCCGCAACAAGCGCCTGGTCACCATGCAGGAATTCGAAGACGCCAAGGACAAGATCATGATGGGCGCCGAGCGCCGTTCTTCGGCCATGACCGAAGCGGAAAAGAAGCTCACCGCCTATCACGAAGCCGGTCACGCCATCACGGCACTCAAGGTTGCCGTCGCCGATCCGTTGCACAAGGCGACGATCATCCCACGCGGCCGTGCGCTCGGCATGGTCATGCAGTTGCCGGAAGGCGATCGCTACTCCATGAGCTATACGTGGATGGTGTCGCGGCTCTGCATCATGATGGGTGGCCGCGTTGCTGAAGAACTGACTTTCGGCAAGGAAAACATTACCTCCGGTGCATCCTCGGATATCGAGCAGGCGACCAAGCTTGCCCGTGCCATGGTCACGCAATGGGGTTTCTCCGATCAGCTTGGTCAGGTTGCCTATGGCGAAAACCAGCAGGAAGTATTCCTCGGCCACTCGGTTTCGCAGTCGAAGAACGTGTCCGAGGCGACCGCGCAGACGATCGATAACGAAGTCCGCCGCCTGATCGATCAAGCCTATCAGCAGGCCAAGGATATTCTTACGGAGCATCACGACGGCTTCGTGGCAATCGCCGAGGGCTTGCTCGAATATGAGACGCTGAGTGGCGACGAAATCAAAGCTCTGCTTCGTGGCGAAAAGCCGGCGCGCGATCTCGGTGACGATACGCCGCCGAGCCGTGGCTCGGCCGTGCCGAAGACCGGCGCGAAAAAGGACGGCTCGCTCGGTGCCAAGGGTGACGAGCCCGAAGGCGGTTTCGAACCGCAGCCGCGTTAAGGCGTGAGAGGTTCAAACCTCGAAATTGAAAGGCCAGCCCATGAAAATGCGGCTGGCCTTTTTGCTGAAAGGTCCAGGGGGAGGCAATGGGCCGAGCTGCAGACCCTTTGCATATTGCCATATCAGTCTGAAATAACGGAGACGCGGCAGGCTGTGGATCGGACCATGTCCGTCGCGATGTGATGCAGTTTTTTAGTGCTTATTAATGGTAACGCGGTGTAATAGGCGTTCTCGGTAATTTAAGTGCCGAATTTTACAATCTATGGCATGAGCCAGAAGCATCGATGTTTGCAGTGCCGCGGGTTTCCAAGCGGCGATATCGATGCCGCCGTATTCCTCGCGAGGACGCGGCAACGACAGGAGTGCATATGAAACGCCGTTATTTCGGAACTGACGGAATTCGCGGTCAATCCAACATCTATCCGATGACGCCAGATCTTGCCATGCGCGTGGGTATCGCTGCCGGTACGATCTTCCATCGAGGCAGCCATCGCCATCGGGTCGTCATCGGCAAGGATACGCGCCTTTCGGGCTATATGCTGGAAAATGCCATAGTGGCAGGCTTTACCGCAGCCGGCGTCGATGCCTTCGTTCTCGGACCTATCCCGACGCCAGCAGTCGCGATGCTGACGCGCTCGCTGCGCGCCGATATCGGCGTCATGATCTCGGCTTCGCACAATCCCTATCAGGATAATGGCATCAAGCTTTTCGGCCCTGATGGCTATAAGCTCTCCGACGATCTCGAAATGAAGATCGAGGACATGCTCGACAAGGACATGTCGGAGCATCTGGCCAAGTCGGAGAATATTGGCCGCGCCAAGCGTATCGACGGTGTCCACGATCGCTACATCGAGCATGCCAAGCGTACGCTGCCGCGCGATGTGACGCTGCAGGGGCTGCGGATCGCAATCGATTGCGCTAATGGTGCCGCATACAAGGTTGCCCCGGCCGCCCTTTGGGAACTTGGCGCCGATGTCGTGACCATCGGCAATGAGCCGAATGGCACGAATATCAATCTGAATTGCGGCTCCACCAGCCCGGTCGCCCTGCAGAAGAAGGTGGACGAAGTGCGTGCCGATATCGGCATTGCGCTGGATGGCGATGCCGATCGCGTCATCATTGTCGATGAAACCGGCACGATCATCGATGGCGACCAGCTGATGGCCGTTATTGCCGAAAGCTGGGCGGAGAGTCAGACGTTGCGCGGCAATGGCATTGTCGCAACCGTCATGTCCAATCTCGGACTGGAACGGTTCCTCGACGATCGCGGCATGTCGCTTGCGCGCACGGCTGTCGGCGACCGCTATGTCGTCGAGCATATGCGCCAGCACGATTACAATGTCGGCGGCGAACAGTCGGGCCATATCGTGCTTTCCGACTACGGCACCACGGGCGACGGTCTGGTGGCTGCGCTGCAGATCCTTGCCGCAGTGAAGCGCACGGGCAAGCCGGTCAGCGAAGTCTGTCGCCGTTTCGAGCCGGTGCCGCAGCTGCTGCGCAATGTCCGTATTTCCGGCGGCAAGCCGCTGGAGGATATTCATGTGCGCCAGGCGATCGCCGATGCAGAAAGCGAGCTGTCCCGCAACGGCCGGCTGGTGATCCGCCCCTCCGGCACGGAACCCTTGATCCGCGTCATGGCGGAGGGGGACGATCGCGGCCAGATCGAGCGCATCGTCGGCGGATTGATCGACGTGATCTCGAGCGTGCGTTCGGCTGCCTGAGCAGGCAAACGACGTAATTGCAGATAAGATAGCATGGCCGTCCTATCGGGCGACCATTATGGTTTCAGTTTCGGAATGACGGCAGTTCTACTGGAACATTTCTCCGGGATAAGCGCCCCAGAGCTTGTCCTGCCGGATATAACCCCTGGTGGCGTGGTCGCGGACGGAGACGCGGCACCACGTTCCGGTGCAGGATTGCAGTGAAACCAGTACGCGGGGCTGTAGCTCAGCGATCGTCGTGGCGGCGGGATTCGGATCGGCGCGCAGCGTGGCATTCTTCGCCAGCCAGGGGGCGATCAGGGCCGTACGCGCTCCGGAAAGCAGGGCGCTGTGCATCCAGCCGGTAACGCCCGTATCGTCACGAACCTGTCGCCAATGGCCGTATTCGTCGATGATCTCCAGGGGAAGACCCGGCTTCATATAGATCCATTTCGTGGCATAGATCGTCGACGGGCCGACGCGCATGCGCGCCTTTTGGGCGCGAAGGGAAACATAGCGCGGGATCGGCAAGCCGGTTTCACGCCCCTTGTTCCATGCGGAGGCTGTGGCGGCGATCGGCTTTACGGGCATCGCGCCTGCCATGACGGCGGAGCTCAGAAAGATGAGAGCAATGCCCAGGCCGGCCGATATTATGCGATGGTAAGTCAATGACTTCCTCCTGAGTTATCTCTCCGGCGACAGCAATGTAATGGTTCGATTCTTGCCAAACGGTTTAGGAACTGCCGCCTCTGGCTCCATCCACAGATCCGGTGCTTGAGTTAAAAAAGGAGGTGGACGCCGCTTCTTATCTCGTTCTCTTCATTCAAGTATCAATTTTTTCTAATATATGAAACAAAGTATAATTCCTAAATAAACACGGTAAATATTCGTAGTTAATCAGGTTTTAACTCCTTTTCATCATTATTCCCGTCATGTCATTTCAATTGGCAAGCTTTTGCTGTGCCAAGGGCAAGAAATTTGGAGCCAAAGCCATGATGAAAACCCTGATTGGGGCACTTGCCACTTTGCTTGTCGGCACGTCGGCCTTTTCTGCTGATCTTTATACGCCCGAACCGGTACAGCCGGCGCCGGAAGTGACGGTCGCTCAATCCAGCGGCTGGTATCTGCGCGGCGATGTCGGCTATGCCTTCACGAACCTGCGCGGCGCAAACTACTTCCAGGGCTCCAATGCTAGCCTAGTCGATTTCGATCGCGCCAAGCTGGATGGCAATGTCACGCTCGGTGGCGGTGTCGGTTACCAGATCAACAACTACCTTCGCACGGACTTGACGCTCGACTATCTCTTCAAGTCCGACTTCAAGGGCTCCACGAAGGGCGATTGCGGTGCCTGCGGCCCGGGCTTTACTCCGACTGCGGCAACCTCGCGCGATCTTGCCTCCCTGACGGCCTATAGCTTGCTTGCCAACGCTTATGTCGATCTCGGCACCTACGGCATCTTCACTCCCTATGTCGGCGGCGGTCTCGGCGGCACTTACGTCAAGTGGAGCAATCTGAAGAACACGTCCTGCTCCGACGCCAACCCGGATTCCTGCGACGGAACGGTCTCGCATAACGGCCGCGGCAGCTGGCGCTTTACCTATGCGCTGATGGCCGGTACCTCCATCGATCTGACCTGCAACCTCAAGGCGGATGTCGGTTATCGTTATCGCCACGTTCAGGGCGGCGACATGTTCGGTTACAACGAGAATGGCGGTCCCGGTTACGACAAGGGCCTGAACCTGCACGAAGCCCGCATCGGTGCCCGCTATACGTTCGGCGGCTGCCAGACGGCAAGCTACATGCCGCCGGCCGACATCCCGGTCCAGGCACCGGTCTACAAGTAAGCAATATCCATTCAAGTTATTGAAAAGCCGTCCGGTTTCTCGCCGGACGGTTTTTGTTTTTCCTCTATCCCGTTAAGCAATTCTCCGTCGCCTTAAAGCTTCATTAACCACGAATTCCTTATGGTTAATGAAATGAGAATGGCAGCCTTCCCGCTCAGACCCAGACATATGAGATATCAAGGGGAGCTAGCCGGTTCGACATTCGGGCGCGAGCCCGAGGATGGAAGGCGAGGGGTAATGATCCGTTTTGACGCTTTGGCGCTGGCCGCGGCGATGGCAGGCGCATCGGCTGGTGTTGCGTTTGCGGCCGATGCGACACCGCCGGAAATCAAGATGTCGGAGGTGAGTGTCAAGGAGGCCAAGGGATGGTATGTGCGCGGCGATGTCGGTTATGCCGTCAATGCCAGCCGCACCGACACGAAATTTCGCGCCTATGATCCTGCGGGTGGCGACTACAGTTCGAGCAGCTTTGATTCGACCCGGTTCGGCGGGGATTTTTCCGGCGGTCTCGGTGTCGGCTATCAGTTCAACGATCTGTTCCGCGCGGATGGGACGGGCGATTTCTTCAGCGGTGATTTCAATGGCCGCATTTCGAGCGATTCGCCTTGTTCCGGCGGGGCTGGCGGCACGGGATGCTCCACGAGGGCTCGTTCTTCCTTCAGGGCCGGCAGCCTGATGGTCAATGGTTATGTCGATCTCGGGACGCTCGCCGGTTTCACGCCCTATGTCGGTGCCGGGCTCGGCGCCACGCGGGTTTCCTGGAGTAGCGTCAACGCCATCGGCTCCTGTGTCGATGGCACGTCGGGCTGCGGCGGTGCTGCCTCAGTCAGCGCACGCTATCCTGGTGACAGTGACTGGCGCCTGACCTACGCGTTGATGGCGGGTGTGGCTTATGAGGTTGCGCCGAATATCAAGGTCGATCTTGGCTACCGCTTCTCCCATATCGCGGGTGGTGACATGTTCGGCTATTCCGCCGCAGATTCGGCTGCAGGCGCCGGTGGCACGGCAGGCCGGGACGGCGCGTTGTCGCGCCATGAGATTCGCGTGGGCTTGCGGATCACTACTTGGTAAAACCCGAGGCTTACGGCGTCGTCAGTACGTAGGCGATACGCCGAAAGAAATCCACGGTTCGGAAGATGTGTGCGGGTATGCGCCGCCAAGCCGGTGCCTTGGCCGCGCGGTAGTCGCGACGCCAGCCGATCATCGTCGTTCGCTGCAGCCGGCTAAAACCGGCAATATTCGCGCGCGTACTCACGATAGATACATTCATGTCCCAGCCACGCTCCACGGCCACATCCCAGGGCAGCGACATGATGGCCAGCGATTTCACGATCTTTTCGGCGCCTTTGCGCGTGACGAGATAGCAGGCCGTCGAGCCTTGTGGACCAAAGAGGCAGCGTCCGACGATATCTCCCTTGCTGCTCCGGCCCATGGCACGAAAGCCGTTCCAGCGGTGATTGACGAGCTTGATCAGGTCGGCATTGGGCGCAGCATTCTTCGCGGCCACGGCGCGTGCGAGGAAATCGATATCCAGCGCAACATCATCTTCGATGACCACGGCCATTTGGTCTTGGCTCGCCAAAAACTGTTGCAGCGCCAACAGGTGACTCCGGTAGCAGCCATACTCACCGGGTAGGATGGTGCGGCCATGCCGGCGCTGGAAGCGATCGTGATCTACATCGATCCATTCGTCGCGCGGGATGAGGGCACCGTCGACGCCGTGAATACGCTCGAATCGAAAACCGAACTCATCGCTCTGCCGCTGAATCTCCGTCAGTCGTTCGGCTGCCCGGTCGATATTGATAAGATAGACCGGCATGGTTTGTGACGGTGTAAAAGAAGTTTCGGCGAGCGCAGTTAGGGACATCGAGCACACTTGATAATTTCCATCGGCGCAAAACGGCGAGCGCCAAGCCATATATGATTGCGCATCAGCATAGAAACCAGCTTTTGTGGCATTAAATTTGGCTTATTTCCATTGCGCGTGACTTGCCTGGCATCAAAATCTCGCACGAAATCGTGAGGGAGCGCCATGAGCAATTTTTATTGTTGCGCTAACGGGCTGCTTCCAATATATCCGGCGGCGGGACACTCCTCCCCAACGAGGAGCTTTCTATCTGAGAGGATAGCATCATGACTAAGCTCGCCAAGCCGGACATCCGTCCGAATAATACCCATTTCTCTTCTGGTCCATGCTCGAAGCGCCCCGGTTGGACGCTTAACGCTCTTTCCGACGCGGCTCTTGGCCGTTCGCACCGCGCGAAAGTTGGTAAGGCAAAGCTGAAGCAGGCCATTGATCTTACCCGCGAAATTTTGGAAGTGCCGGCGGACTATCGCATTGGCATTGTTCCGGCTTCCGATACCGGCGCCGTCGAGATGGCGCTCTGGTCGCTGCTCGGCGAACGCGGAGTCGACATGCTCGCCTGGGAAAGCTTCGGCGCCGGCTGGGTTACCGACGTCGTGAAGCAACTGAAGCTCAAGGATGTCCGCAAGCTTGAAGCCGGCTACGGCGAGCTGCCCGATCTTTCCGCTGTCGATTTCGACCGCGACGTGGTCTTCACCTGGAACGGTACTACCTCCGGCGTGCGCGTCCCCAATGGCGATTTCATCCCGGCCGACCGCAAGGGCCTGACGATCTGTGACGCCACCTCGGCCGCATTCGCTCAGAACCTCGATTTTGCCAAGCTCGATGTCGTCACCTTCTCCTGGCAGAAGGTTCTCGGCGGCGAGGGCGCCCATGGTGTCATCATCCTGTCGCCGCGCGCCGTCGAACGCCTGACAACCTATGTGCCGGCCTGGCCGCTGCCGAAGATCTTCCGCATGACCAGTGGCGGCAAGCTGATCGAAGGCATCTTTACCGGTGAGACGATCAATACGCCTTCGATGCTCTGTGTCGAAGACTATATCGACGCTCTCCTCTGGGCGAAGGATCTCGGTGGTCTGAGGGCGCTGATCGGCCGTGCCGATGCCAATGCCAAGGTCATCCATGACTTCGTCGCCGCCAACGACTGGATCGCCAATCTCGCCGCCAAGGCGGAGACGGCGTCCAACACCTCCGTATGCCTGAAGATCGTCGACAAGGACGTCGTCGCTCTGGATGCCGATGGCCAGGCGAATTTCGCCAAGGGTCTGGTTGCGCTCCTTGAGAAGGAAGGCGTCGCCTATGACGTCGGCCATTACCGCGACGCGCCGTCGGGCCTGCGCATCTGGGCAGGTGCCACGATCGAAGCTTCCGACATGCAGAAGCTGATGCCCTGGCTCGCCTGGGCTTTCGAAACGCAGAAGGCGACGCTCTCCCAGGCTGCTGCCTGAGGCTTGAAGCGCTTATGGCTCCGCCACGACAGGCGGAGCCCCGCATCCCGAAATTCTCGTTGTTTTCATGCAATTCCCTACGGAAAGCCGTTTTGCATTTTTCGTGGAATTGCTCGTCTTAGCTGACCCTTTTCAGGAGGCCTCCATGGCACCTCGCGTTCTCGTATCCGACGAACTGTCGGAAACCGCCGTCCAGATCTTCCGCGATCGCGGCGTCGAAGTCGATTTCCAGCCGCAGCTTGGCAAGGACAAGGACAAGCTGTTCGAAATCATCGGCAATTATGATGGTCTTGCCATCCGTTCGGCCACCAAGGTGACGGAAAAGATCATCGAAGCGGCCAAGAACCTCAAGGTTGTCGGCCGCGCAGGTATCGGGGTCGACAATGTCGATATCCCCGCCGCCTCGCGCCGCGGTATCATCGTCATGAACACGCCGTTCGGCAATTCGATTACGACGGCCGAACACGCCATCGCACTGATGTTTGCCGTTGCCCGCCAGCTTCCGGCCGCCGATGCCTCGACGCAGGCCGGCAAGTGGGAAAAGTCGAAGTTCATGGGTGTCGAAATCACCGGCAAGACGCTCGGCATCATCGGCGCAGGTAATATCGGCTCCATCGTCATTGCCCGCGCCCTTGGCCTGAAGATGCACGTCCTTGCCTATGACCCGTTCCTGTCCAAGGAGCGCGCCGAGGAAATGGGCGTCACTAAGGTCGAGCTCGACGAGCTCTTCGCCGGCGCGGACTTCATCACGCTGCACGTGCCGCTGACCGACAAGACCCGCAACATCATCGATGCCTCTGCCATCGCCAAGATGAAGCAGGGAGTGCGCATCATCAACTGTGCCCGCGGCGGTCTCGTCGATGAAGCGGCCCTTGCCGCCGCCATCAAATCGGGCCATGTCGCCGGCGCCGCCTTCGACGTCTTCGAAGTCGAGCCGGCCAAGGAAAGCCCGCTCTTCGGCCTGCCGAACGTCGTCTGCACGCCGCATCTCGG
>JGI24740J21852_10000661_pt1 | contig 14919 bp, 10 predicted proteins | sample KBSCornC6_FD_21852 | JGI IMG/M metagenome (IMG submission 21852) | reverse complement strand
GCGAGGACGGCGGCCCTTAGGCTGCCAGTGCGTAACGTTCGTCGTTAGCAGTTATTGCATTCCCATTGATTAACGAGGTGACGGGTCCTCGGTATGCCCTCACTGCTTCGCAACCCACGTCGAAACCAGGTCGGCCCCAGTAAAGAAGAGAAGATTATCCCATAGATGGGCTACTTCAGCGAGAAATCAACCCGTGTCGTCTTGCCCTTGTCCTTGATGCCTTCGGCCGTGAGCTTGGGCGCCACCACGAAGAGACGGCCCGGGTCCACACGTTCGGCCAGCGCCACATGCACGGCGTTGGCACGGCGCTGGGCCAGCTCGCGCAGGTCCGCATCGGTCACTTGCACGTTGGTCTCCATCAGCTTGCGCATCTCATCCGGCGGGAGCGATTTCGCCAGGCCGATTACGTTGCGCGGCTTGGGGAACTTGGCGGCCTTGTAAGCGCGTTCAAGGTACTTATTCTCCTCTTCGGGCTTGACGGTGGTGTCGGCCTCGGCGGCGTCACCTGCGTCCTTGAGCTTCTGTTCGCGGATCTGGCGGTTCACGGCTTCGCGGCGCAGGCCGTCGCGGTCGAATTCCGGGTCGACGCGGCCGACGATGTCGAGCTTGAGCGACGGACGATCCTTCAGCGCGGTGGCCAGCTTGTCGAGCTTGGCGACCGATGCCTGGCTGATGTTTGACGTGCCGGGGTCGAACTCGATGTAGCCGAGTTCTTCGCCACCGCCGCCGAATGCGCTGGCTAGCAGCGAGAACGGCGCCGTCACTGCACGCGCGATCAGGTTGACGAACGCACGCAGGATCACCCCGCCGATGCTGAATTGCGGATCATCGAGCGAGCCCGACACCGGCACGCGCACGTCGATCTCGCCGCGCGAGTTTTTGAGCAGCGCCACCGCCAGGCGCACCGGCAGGTTGGTCGCGTCCTTGCTCTCTACACGGTCACCGAAGGTGAGCTGGTCAATGAAGATGTGGTTGTCGGCCGTCAGCTTGCCGCCGTCCAGCAGGTAGTGCAGGTCCATCGTCAGCTTGCCCTTGGTGATCGGGTAGCCGGCGTATTTGGCGGAGTAGGGCGTGAGGTTGGTCAGCTCCACGCCGTCGGCCTTGGCGGTCAGGTCTACAAAGGCCGTGGGCGCGAGCGGGTTGACCTTGCCGTGGATGTCGACCGGCGCCGTGCCGTCGACGCTGCCGCGTAGCGTGACGTCCGCGGGCGGCTGGTTGGCAGCGGTGCTGATCGTGCCGACGTTGCCCCCGATGGCCGTCAGGTTGGCGGTGTAGTTCGGTTTGACGAAGTTGTCGGTGAAGCGGATGTTGCCGTCCTGCAGCGTGATGGCGTCGATGCGCAGATCGGCGCCGCCGGCCTTGGGCGCCGGTGGGTTGGAGACAACGGCCGAGGCCGGCGTGCCTGCCGGCGCGGAAGCGGCCACGGGCGCGGCAGGTGTAGAAGCCGATGCTGGTTCAGCCTGCGTCAGCGAACGGCGTTCCTCTTCCGGTTTCACGCGGATGTCCTGCAGGTTCAGGCGACCGTTCGGATTGATGATGACCCGTGCGTAGAACGTCGAGAGCGCCACTGCGCCCACGCGCACGTGCGGCGTGTTGCCGTCGTAGTTGGCTTGGATGCGGTTGAGCGCGAGTGAGCGCCAGCGCAGGAAGTCGTCTGAGCTCACGCGGTCCTGCAAGCGAACGTTGCCCAGCGTGGCGTTGCCCTGGTAGTTGACCGTCAGCGCCTTGCCCTGATTGAGCACGAGGCGTCCGTCCATCGTCAGCAGCGCGCTGGTGATCGACGCATTCAGCGACTTGTCGAGATACGGATCGAAGCCCGCCAGCGACAGGTTCTGCGAGTTCACCCGCAGGTCGGCCTTGAGCGGTTGCGGCACGACATCGCCGCGCACGTCGAGCTTGCCCTTGCTGCCAAGCCCCGCGCTGATCTGCACGTTGACCGGCTTGCCGAGGTCGCTCGAGGCGTTCTGGACGACCACGTTCAACGGTTCGACACGCACCTTCACCGGATGCGCGTTGGTCTGGTCTTCAAAGCCGACGGCGCTGTTGTCCAGTTTCAGCGTCTGCACGGTCACGGCCCATGGCTTTTCTGCCGGCGCGTTGGCTTTGGCCGGCGGTGCGACGGGTTTGGTCGCAGCCGGTTGGGGGCCGTCGAGCAACGTTAGCGTGGTGGTGCCGTCTTTCTTGCGCAGCGCGTCGACCTGGAGCCCGTCAGCGCGTACTTCGTTCAGGGCGATGGTGCGAGTGGCCAGGTCGAAGCTCTTCACGTCAGCGCGCAGTACCTTGGCGCGCAGCGCGGTGTCTTTGCCGGATGCCGGTGCCATCGATACGTCGGCGAGGGCTGCCGTCAGCGGCTCTGCGCGGACGTTGAATTTGTCCGGGCCGAAGTCGAGCGCGACCTTGCCGTCCGCCGACAGCGCCCCGTTCTGCAATTGCGGCGCGCCGGCCTGTCGCAGATACGGGCCGATACCAGCCAACTTCACGCCGTCGAGTTTCAACTCCAGTTCGCCGTTGTTCTTCTCCAGCGACGTGTTGCCTTTGACATTCAGCGTGCCACCCTGGGCGAGCTTGGCGCCCACATCAAATGTGCTGGGTGCGCCAATCGTGCGCACGGCCACATCGCCGTGGAGGTCTTCCAGCGTCAGATCGGCGGCCGGTTGCGTGGTGGCATCGCGCCAGTGGATGCTGCTGTTGGCGAGTTGGAGCTTGCTGACCGCTACGTCCAGCGGCTTCGGTTTTGCAGCGGGTGCCGGCTCCGGTTTGGCGGGTTTCGCTTCAGCTGGTGCAGGTTTGCCACCCAACTGTGCAAAGTTGATGGCGCCATCCGCACCACGCGCGGCATCGACGCGCACACCGTCGAGCGTCAGCGCATCGAGGTGGAAGACGTTGTCGAGCGGGCGCACGTCGACGAGCGTCGCGCGCACTTGCTTGGCGGCGACCAGCGGTGCCTTCTTGGCGTCGGTCACTTCCAGGTTGTCCAGGCCAGCGGTGCCATGCACGCGCAGCACTGGGGCGCCGGTCTTGGGTTTCTGGAAGTCGATCGTCAGGTCGGTTGTCAGCTTGCCTTGCGGCACGGTCACCGGCAGCGGGCCGGGCACGTAGCCGAGGTAACGGGGCAACTCTAGGCCGTCGATCTTGATGTTCAGGTTCGATTCCAGCGAATCGGCAAACGGCTTCGTCTTGCCGGCAAAGTGCAGCGGTGCGCCGTCAATGGTCGCTGCCAGCAGCGGCTGCACAAAGATGTCCACATCCGCCGGCAGGCTCGCGAGGAAGGGCACGCCAATCTGCAGCCCCTCCACCTTGTGCTGCGCGCCGAGCGGCTGGTCGACAAAGTCGATGGCACCGTTGGTCAGTTGCAGGTTGGCGAACACAAAGCGCGCCGGCTCGGTGGACTTCGGCTTGGGCGGGTTCTCCGGCTGGCTCAGCTTGTCGACGATGTCGGAGAAGTTGAAGCGCTGTTCGGCGGTGCGCACGAGGTGCACGCGGGGCGCGTCGATGCTTAATTCTTCGATGACGGGTGCGCGGCGGAAGATCGAGCTCCACGATGCATTGACGTGCAGATGGCCCACATCGACGAACGGCGTTTTGCCGTCGCGCTCGGCAATGTGGAGCTGATCCGCATCCACCCGCAGCGTGTATGGGTTGATGCTGATCTTGCCGACAGACACCGGCCGATCCAGCAGTTTGCTGAGCTGGGTTTCCGCCAGATGATGCAGCAACGGCGGCCCACCGAACGCGCCCAGCAGCCCAAACACCACTAGAAAGATCAGTACGCCCAGCCCGATGCGTTTGGTGCGCCGTGAGGTGCCGACCTGTGTTGCCGCTCCACGCACGCGTTCAAGTCGTGTACGCCAGCCGCTGGTGTTCGATGGCAGATCAGGACGCGAATCGGAGGAGGTGCTCATGCTGGTGTCAGTCCGGCCACGGCGTGGCGTGCTTCGTCAGTCGGTCGACCGCCGTGTCCTGGGGAGGAGGCGGCGGTCATGAAAGGTGCCGGGCATAGGCCCGGGAGTCCCGCTTAGGTGCGCTGCGATTCGAGCAGCAGCGGAATCAGCTCGGTGGCACTCGCGATCAGTGCATCGGCCTGCCACTCAACGGGCGACGGTCCATTACCACAATAGCCGTAACTGGCCGCAATGGTAGGCATGCCAGCGGCGCGGCCGGCTTCGATATCGCGCAGGTCGTCGCCCACGTAGACGATTTGCCGTGCGTCGATCCCAATCGATTCGGCCGCATGCAGCAGCGGAGCGGGGTGGGGTTTGGCATGCGGCGTAGTGTCGCCCGCGACCACGCAGGCTGGCGGTACCGGGAACGTCAGTTGTGCCACGAGGGGAACGGTCAGCCGCCCCGATTTATTGGTGACGATGCCCCACGGGATACCGGCCCGGCCGAGTTCGGCGAGCACGTCATGCATGCCCGGAAACAGCCGCGTGTGCACGCAGATGTCGGCTTCATAGTTGGCCAGAAAGGCCAGCCGCAACGATTCGAATTCCGCATCCCCCGGCCCCACGCCGAAGGCAACGCCAATCAGCCCACGCGCACCGTGTGAGGCGACCGGGCGAAAGGCCTCGTAGGCCAGCGGTTCGAGGCCACGGTCGGTACGGACCTTGTTGGCTGCCGCGGCCAGGTCCGGCGCGGTGTCGGCCAGCGTGCCATCCAGATCGAACAGCACCGCGCCCAGCGGATTCGGAAACTTGCCGGCCGTCATGTGTTATCGGGGCGGCGCGTGGCCATCAGGTAGTTGACGCTGGTGTCGTTCGTGAGCGCGTAGCGGCCGGTGATCGGGTTGTATTCGAGACCGCGCATCTGTTGCGGCTCCAACCTCGCCGTGCGGATAAAGCCGGCGAGCTCTGACGGGCGGATGAACTTGGCGTAGTCATGCGTACCGCGCGGCAGCATGTTCAGCACGTATTCCGCACCAATCACCGCCAGTAGATACGCCTTCGCGTTGCGGTGGATGGTCGAAAAAAACACATAACCGCCCGGCTTCACCAACGTCGCGCAAGCGCGCACAACCGATGCCGGATCCGGCACATGTTCGAGCATCTCCATGCAAGTCACCACGTCAAAGCTGGCCGGCTCGCGGGCCGCCAGCGCTTCTGCAGCGATCTCTTCGTATTCGACCGCCACGCCGGCTTCCAGGCTGTGGAGATCGGCCACCCGCAATGCTTTGCGTGACAGATCGATGCCTTTGACGCTGGCCCCGGCACGCGCCATGCTCTCCGAGAGGATGCCCCCGCCGCAGCCGATGTCGACGACGCGCTTGCCCGCCACCGGCGCGATCGACTGGATCCAGTCAAGCCGCAGCGGGTTGATTTCGTGGAGGGGTTTGAACTCGCTGTTCGGGTCCCACCAGCGGTGGGCGAGTTCACTGAATTTTTCGAGTTCGCCGGGATCGGCGTTCGCGTGAGTGGTGGTCATGTTGCGCTGCGCCTGGGCGGTTCGGCTAGGTGAGGAAATGTACCAAAAAGCACCGTCCCCACCAAATGACGCACACCAGGAAAAAGGTTTCACATTGAAACAGAGGTGAACAAACGCGCATGCGCTTTCTCCAACTGTCACCCTTCCTTCAAGGAGAGATCATGAAATCCAAACAAATTCTGGCGGGACTCGGGATTGTGGGCCTGACGGTGCTGGCTGGTTGCGCCGCGCCAGGTTATGGCGGCGGATATGGCGGTGGCGGGTATGCTCCGCCGCCGGCCTATGGTGGCCAGCCGCAGCAGCAGCCGGGCGCATTGTACGGTCGGGTGGAGTCGATCCAGCCGATGCAGGTGCCAGCCAATAGCCCGGGCATCCTGGGCACGATCATTGGTGGTGTGGCGGGCGGTATTTTGGGCCATCAAGTGGGCGGCGGTACGGGTAACACAGTCGCGACCATCGGTGGCGCGGCACTCGGTGCCTACGCAGGTAACCAGGTCGAGCAGCGGGCGGGTGCCGGCGGGCAGACGGTGTATCGCATCAGCGTGCGCCTGGATGATGGCCGCGTAGCCACCGTCACGCAAAAGAACCCGAACAACCTCCGCGTTGGTGATCGCGCCATGGTCGCCAACGATCAGGCGACGCCGTCCTACTAATAGAGATAGAGCAGGTAGAAGTCCGAGCGGTGGCGCATGCGCGTCACCGCCTTTTTGCAGCCTCGCATGTCGGCGAGCTAAGCAACGCATCGGCGCCCGACACGCGGGCAAAAAAAAGCCCAGCGAAAGCTGGGCTTTTTCTTTGGCAGGAACCGAATTACTTCTTGGTGCCGACCACTTCCACGTCCACGCGGCGGTTCGGTTGCTGGCAGGCGATTTGTGCCTTGCGAGCGCCCTTGCACGACTTCGGATCCACCTTCAGCTGGCGCTTGCCCTTGCCTTCCGTGTACACGCGGTTGGCTTCGATGCCCTTGCTGACCAGGTAGCCCTTGACGGCTTCAGCACGACGGACCGACAGGCGGTCGTTGTACTTGTCCGAACCGAACGAGTCGGTGTGGCCAACGGCGATCACGACTTCCAGGTTGATGCCTTGCAGCTTCGAGACCAGGTCGTCCAGCTTGGCCTTGCCTTCCGGCTTCAGCACAGCCTTGTCGAAGTCGAACAGCGTGTCAGCAGCGAACGTGACCTTCTCGCTGGTCGGGGCAACCGGCGTCGGAGCCGTCGGCGTAGCAGCCGTCGGAGCAGCTGCCGGAGCCAGTGCGCCATCGCACTGAGCGTTGGCCGTTGCCGGCGTCCAGAAGCCATTGCGCCAGCACAGTTCGTTCGTGCCGTTCTTCCAGACCCACTCGCTCGTGCCGTTACCCCAGTTGTCGTTGACGGCCTTCTTTTCGTAGGGCACCGACTGAGCGTAAGCGGACGCAGCCATGGCTACCGCAGCTGCAGCGAACGCGAGCTTGGCAAATTTTTTCATATTTCTCCTCTCAGGATGAGATCACCGCAGAAGACTGCGAGCAGATGGGACGAAAACAAGTCATACATTCTTCGGAGTATAACATTCTCGGTGTGGTGAAGGCTCCACTTCGAACAATGTCTGCCTCTTCGCTGGGGGATTGTGCCACAAGCACGCACTCCTAAAAAGCAAATATAAGCGATTCGAACGGGGCGCCACGGCCTTGTGGTGTGTACGCAACAAGGCAGGAAATGGCTCGCAAACCCTTATGGGGACTAGCTCCCCGGTTTTGCCCTCGCTCGCAGGGAACGTGCCCGGGGTTGACGATGCGTCGCTCGCGCGTATGAGGGGAGGGGGCTTGCGGCATGGTAAAATGTTCTGTTATTCGCGCAACCGCAGCGTCCTGCAGTGGGCATCACTGTGCTCACTAGGGGACCTCTCACCGTTCGCCCAATGGATCAATTCGCCAAAGAGACACTCCCGGTATCGCTCGAAGAAGAAATGCGCAGCTCGTACCTCGCTTACGCCATGAGCGTGATCGTGGGCCGCGCCCTTCCAGATGTTCGGGATGGTCTCAAACCGGTGCATCGTCGTGCGTTGTACTCGATGCACGAGCTGAACAACGACTGGAATCGCCCCTATAAGAAGTCCGCCCGTATCGTCGGGGATGTGATTGGTAAGTATCACCCCCACGGCGACACTGCTGTATACGACACCATCGTGCGGATGGCGCAGAACTTCTCTCTGCGCTACATGCTGGTCGACGGCCAAGGCAACTTTGGCTCGGTCGACGGCGACAACGCCGCGGCGATGCGTTACACCGAAATCCGTCTGTCGAAGATCGCCCACGAACTGCTGGCCGACCTCGACAAGGAAACGGTCAATTTCGAGCCGAACTACGACGGTTCCGAAACTGAGCCGTCCGTTTTGCCGGCCCGCATTCCCAACTTGCTGATCAACGGTTCGTCCGGGATTGCGGTGGGTATGGCGACGAACATTCCGCCGCACAACCTGAATGAAGTGGTTGATGGCTGCCTGCATTTGTTGCGCAACCCCGAAGCGACGGTTGATGAACTGATCGAACTGATCCCGGCGCCGGACTTCCCGACGGCCGGCATCATCTACGGCATTTCGGGTGTGCGTGAAGGCTATCGCACCGGCCGCGGCCGCGTCGTGATGCGCGCCAAGACGCATTTCGAGGATATTGATCGAGGTCAGCGCCAAGCGATCATTGTCGACGAGCTGCCCTATCAAGTTAACAAGCGCACGCTGCTCGAGCGTATCGCCGAGTTGGTCACCGAAAAGCGCATCGAAGGCATTTCCGACATTCGCGACGAGTCGGACAAGTCCGGCATGCGCGTGGTGATCGAGCTCAAGCGTGGCGAAGTGCCGGAGGTTGTTCTCAACAACCTCTATAAGAATACGCAGCTGCAGGACACGTTCGGTATGAACATGGTGGCGCTGGTCGACGGCCAGCCGCGTCTGCTGAACCTGCGCCAGATGCTGGAGTGCTTCCTGCTGCACCGCCGCGAGGTGGTAACGCGCCGCACCGTGTTTGATCTGCGTAAGGCGCGAGAGCGTGGCCACATCCTCGAAGGTCTGGCTGTTGCGCTTGCCAACATCGACGAGTTCATCGCAATCATCAAGGCCGCTCCAACTCCGCCGGTTGCGAAAGCTGAGCTGATGAATCGCAGTTGGGATTCGGGCCTCGTGCGCGACATGCTTGTTCGCGCGGAGAGCGAAACCTCCGGCGGCGGTGCTGCGTATCGGCCGGAAGGTTTGCTGCCTGCATTCGGTATGCAAGGCGACGGCCTGTACAAGCTGTCGGACACGCAGGCGCAAGAAATCCTGCAGATGCGCCTGCAGCGCCTCACCGGGCTGGAACAGGACAAGATCGTTCAGGAATACCGTGAGGTGATGGCGCAGATTGCCGATCTGCTGGATATCCTGGCGCGGCCAGAGCGCATTACCGCCATCATCGTCGAGGAACTTACCGCCATCCGCGCGGAATTTGGCGATGAGCGTCGCTCGCAGATCGAGCACAATGCGACCGAGTTGGACACAGAAGACCTCATTACGCCGCAAGATCTGGTGGTGACGCTGTCCCACAGCGGCTATATGAAGAGTCAGCCGATTTCCGAATATCGTGCGCAAAAGCGTGGCGGTCGTGGCAAGCAGGCTGCCGCGACGAAGGAAGACGACTGGATCGACACGCTGTTTGTTGCCAATACCCACGATTACATCCTCTGCTTCTCCAACCGCGGTCGCCTTTACTGGTTGAAGGTTTGGGAAGTGCCGCAGGGCAGCCGTAACTCGCGCGGTCGTCCGATCGTCAATATGTTCCCGCTGTCGCCGGGCGAGAAGATCAACGTGATTCTGCCCGTGAAGCAGTTCGACGAGCAGCACTTTGTGTTCATGGCCACCTCCAAGGGGACGGTCAAGAAGACGGCGTTGACGGAATTCTCGAATCCGCGCAAGGCCGGCATCATCGCGGTGGATCTGGACGAGGGCGATTTCCTGATTGGTGCGGACATCACCGATGGTCAGCATGATGTGATGCTGTTCTCCGACGCCGGCAAGGCGGTGCGCTTCGATGAAAACGACGTGCGCCCGATGGGGCGTCAGGCGCGTGGCGTTCGCGGTATGAACCTGGAAGAGAGCCAGCAAGTGATTGCCATGCTGGTTGCGCCGGCGGAAACCGAAGGCGAAGGTGCCCAGTCGGGCGCCGGCAGCGTGCTGACCGCTACCGAGAACGGCTATGGGAAGCGCACGCCGATCTCGGAATACACCCGACATGGCCGCGGCACGAAGGGCATGATCGCCATCCAGACTTCCGAGCGTAACGGCAAGGTGGTGGCCGCCGCGCTGGTGGCGCCTGAAGACGAGATCATGCTGATCACGACGGGCGGCGTGCTGATCCGCACGCGTGTGGACGAGATTCGTGAAATGGGTCGCGCGACGCAGGGTGTCACCCTCATCTCGGTGGGCGAGGGTAACAAGCTGTCTGGGCTCCAACGGGTGATGGAGTCCGATGCTGAAGGTGCAGAAGGAGGTNTCGAAGGGAGCGATGCGGAGGATGCCGCCCCGGGTACCGATGCACAGGCGGATGACAGCAGCGAGACATAATTAGAAACATCTTTTGCTTGCCGTTAGGCGCAGTTCTGTCATGATGCCGGACCTGTGCGCGGCAAGGGCTTGGAACTTTTGCATCACACGCCCGGCCTAAACGCAACGCTTATCTCAAGGGAGCAACAATGCACAAGAGTCTCAAACTCAAACATCTGATTGTGGTGGCCGGTTTCGCTCCGCTGTTTGCGTTCGCGCAGGCTGGCGACGCTGACAAGACGGCTGCCATCAAGGACCTGCTGACGACGATGAACGTCGATGCAGCCATCAAGGGTCAAGGTGAAGTGTTGGCCAACGGCGCTAAGCAGGAAGCCCCGCTGGTGCTGGAGCAAGCACTGGTCGAGAACAAGACTCTGAACGACAAGCAGAAGCAAGCCGCTGTCGACAAGCTGAAGAAGAACGGCGCCGTGCAGCGCATGACCGACGGCGCCGGCAAGGACTTCGACACGGAAGCGTTCCGCAAGGACGCTCTGCAAGCCCACTATGACTCGCTGGGCAAGTACTACTCGACCCAGGAAATCAAGGATCTGACCACGTTCCTGAAGACGCCGAGCGGCCAGAAGTTCATGGCCAACCAAGGTAAGGCGATGCAGGAAGTGTGGGGCAACGTGATGCAGAAGTACGGTCCGCAAGTCGGCAAGAAGATGCGCGACATGGCTGACAAGGAAGTTTCCGCTGCTGCGAAGTAATTAACCGGCATAGGCGGACGATCGGGGCGCAATCCCCGGCGCGCTGCCAGTTGGTAGATAATGGCTGTTTGGGTTTGCGCCCAGACAGCCATTTTTCTTTTGCCCTTCGCCCTATGAACCAAGCGGATCGAGCCCTTCAAGCCAGCCAAACGCGCGTGTACAACTTTTCGGCAGGTCCGGCGGTGTTGCCGCTCGAGGTGCTGGAACAGGCGAAGGAGGAGATGGTCTCCTGGCACGGCAGCGGCATGAGCGTGATGGAAATGAGCCATCGCGGCCGCGAATTCGAAAGCATCCTGGCAGCCGCGTTTGGCGATTTGCGGCAGTTGCTGGCGGTGCCGGACAACTACGAAATCCTTTTCCTGCAAGGCGGTGCCATCGCCGAGAACGCCATCGTGCCGCTGAACCTCATGCGTCGGCTGTCGGCGGATGCACCGAAGGCTGACTACGTCGTTACCGGCACGTGGTCGGTCAAGTCGCAACAGGAAGCGCGCAAGTACGGCGAGGTGAACATCGCTGCCACGAGCGAGGCCGAGCGCTTCCACAAGATCCCGGATGTCTCGAGCTGGAAGCTGGCGTCGGATGCAGCCTACGTGCACCTGTGCACGAACGAAACCATTGTCGGTGTCGAGTATCAGGAGACGCCTGACATCGGTCAGGCGCACGGGCGTGTGGTGGTGTCCGACGTGTCGAGCCACATCCTCTCGCGGCCGATCGACTGGAACGGCTATCAGGTCCTCTACGGCGGCGCGCAGAAAAACATCGGCCCTGCCGGCCTGACGATTGCCATCGTCCGCAAGGACCTCCTGGGCCACGCGCACCCGCTGTGCCCGTCGGCATTCAATTGGCGCCTGGTGGCTGAGAACGGCTCGATGTACAACACGCCGCCCACTTACGCCATCTACATCGCGGGGCTCGTGTTCCAGTGGATCAAGCGCCAGGGCGGGGTCGAGGCGCTGGAGACGCGCAACATCATCAAGTCGAAGATGCTGTACGACTTTATCGACGCCAGCAGCTTCTACCGCAACGAAATTCATCCGACGTGCCGGTCGCGCATGAACGTGCCGTTCTTCCTCAACGACGAATCCCGCAACGAGGCGTTCCTCACGCAGGCGCGCGAGCGCGGGTTAGTGCAGCTCAAGGGCCACAAGTCCGTGGGCGGCATGCGGGCGAGCATCTACAACGCGATGCCGCTGGAAGGCGTAGAGGCGCTGGTCGACTTCATGCGTGAGTTTGAAAGAGTGTCCGCGTAAGGCTCACCCTCAATCACGGCAGAACATTGCGCGGAGCGCCCGCTTCGCGCGGCAATTTGCAATCCGTTGCCGAACCAGATTCCTACAATGACCAGTCAGTCAGACGATACGAAGCAAAACAAGGACGCCGCATTAGCGGCGGAGCTTGCGCCGTTGCGCACGCAGATCGACGCCATCGACAACCAGCTGCTTACGCTGCTCTCTGACCGCGCCAAGGTAGCGCAGGAAGTGGGCGAGGTGAAGAAGCGCTATTCGTCACCGGCGTTCCGGCCGGACCGCGAGTTGCAGGTCATCCGCAAGATGCAGTCCGGCAATCAAGGGCCGCTGCACGACGAGAGCATCGCCGCCATCTGGCGCGAGGTGATGTCCGCCTGCCGCGGCCTGGAGCAGGCGCTGCGCATCGGCTACCTCGGCCCGGCGGGCACGTTCTCGGAGCAGGCGGTGATCGCGCATTTCGGCCACGAGATCCAGCCGATGCCGTGCCCGAGCATCGACGAGGTGTTTCGCGCGGCGGAGTCAGGCACGGTCGATTGCGGTGTGGTGCCGGTGGAAAATTCGACGGAAGGCGTGGTGTCGCGCACGCTCGATCTGTTCTTGCAGACGTCGCTGAAGATCAGCGGCGAGATCGCGCTGCGCGTGCACCATAACTTGCTGCACAAGACGGGCGACATGTCGCAGGTGAAGGTGGTGCGCGCGCATGCGCAGGCGCTGGCGCAGTGCCAACGGTGGTTGAACACGAACTATCCGAATCTGCCGCGCGAGGCTGTGTCGAGCAACGCCGAGGCAGCGCGTATGGCAGGCGAGGACGAAACCATCGCTGCGCTGGCAAGTGTGCAGGCGGCCAACCGCTACGGCCTGCACGTGGTGCGTGCCAATGTGGAAGACGATCCGCACAACCGCACGCGCTTTGTCGTGATCGGCAACTACGAGACGGAGCCGAGCGGACGCGATCAGACGTCGTTGATCCTGTCGGTCCCGAACGAGGCTGGTGCTGTCTACAAGTTGCTGGCGCCGTTGGCAGAGAACGGCGTGTCGATGTGCCGCTTCGAGTCGCGCCCGGCGCGCAGCGGTGCGTGGGAATACTACTTCTACGTCGATGTGGAAGGCCATCAGCGCGACCCGCAGGTCGCGCGCGCGCTGGAAAAGCTGCGTCACGACGCGGCGTATTTCAAAGTGTTGGGGTCCTATCCCTCGGCACATTGAGGGATTCAAGGCGCTCTGCACGGGCAGAGCGTCGATAACAGAGGAGCACCCCATGTCTTTGCAGTTCGGCCCCGAGTATGTCCGCGCCATCGCCCCTTATGTGGCCGGCAAGCCGATTTCCGAAGTGGCACGCGAGTTCGGTCTGGATGCCGCGCGCATCGTCAAGCTGGCGTCCAACGAAAACCCGCTGGGCATGCCGCAGTCTGCCAAGAACGCGATGGCCTCGGCCATTGACGAGCTGGCGCGCTATCCGGATGCCAACGGCTTCAGCCTGAAAGCGGCGCTGCATGCCAGGTTTGGCGTGCCGGAAACATGGATCACGCTCGGCAATGGCAGCAATGACATCCTCGAACTGGCGGCACGTGCGCTGGTATCGCCGGGGCAGGCCGTGATGTATGCGCAGCATTCCTTTGCCGTGTACGCACTCGCGGCGCAGGAGGTGGGTGCGCGCGCCATCGAGGTGCCGGCTCGCGATTACGGCCATGACCTCGATGCGATGGCCGCGGCGATTACGCCGGACACGCGTCTGATCTACATCGCCAACCCGAACAACCCGACTGGCACGTTCCTGTCGTCCGACGAGATCGCGGCGTTCCTGGCCAAGGTGCCGCCGACGGTCGTTGTCGTGCTGGACGAGGCATACAACGAATTCCTCAAACCGGAGCAGCAGTACGACTCCACCGCCTGGGTGCGCCAATACCCGAACCTGCTGGTGTCGCGCACATTCTCCAAGGCGTACGGGCTGGCTGGCCTGCGTGTGGGCTACGGCATTGCGCAGCCGCAGTTGACCGATCTGCTCAACCGCATCCGCCAGCCGTTCAACGTCAACAGCTTGGCGCAGGCGGCAGCGGTAGCGGCGCTCAACGATGCGGAATTCCTGGGTCGATCAGCTGAACTGAACGCTGCTGGTTACGTGCAGTTGACGGACGCGTTTGATCGGCTGGGCCTCAAGTACGTGCCGTCTTCGGGCAATTTCGTCCTGGTGCGCGTGGGCGATGACACGGGCGCCGGTGCGCGGGTGAACGTTGCATTGCTCAAGCAAGGTGTGATCGTGCGTCCGGTCGGCAACTACGGCTTGCCGCAATGGCTGCGCATCAGTATCGGCTTGCCGGAAGAGAACGCCACGTTCATCGGTGCACTTGAGGCAGCCCTGGCGCAGGAAAAAGCCGCCGCTTAACTTCAGCAGCGACCGTCGTAGCGCCCGGTATCAGGCTCGGGCGCCGCGCACATCGGGCTACAATGCCGCTTTGCTTTTTTCTGGCAGGGCGGTGTTGTGGCCTCTTCTTTTTCCAGTTCCCGGTTGGTGATTGTCGGCGTCGGCCTGATTGGCGGTTCGCTGGCGCTGGGCTTGCGTCGTGCGGGGGTGGTTGGGCATGTCGTGGGCGTCGGGCGATCTGCCGCGTCGCTTGAGGCGGCGATCCGTCTGGGCGTGATCGACGAAGCCCTGCCGATGGAAGAGGCTGTGCGCGGCGCCGACATGGTCGTGCTATGCGCGCCCGTCGCACAGACGTTGCCGTTGCTGCTCGCCATGCAGCCGCATCTGGGTCCGGACACCATCGTGACGGATGCCGGCAGCACCAAGTCAGACGTCATCATGGCCGCCAAGACGGCGCTGGGCGATCAGGTCAGCCAGTTCGTTCCGGCTCACCCGATTGCCGGCCGTGAGCTGAACGGCGTGGAGGCTGCCCTGGCCGATCTCTATGTCGGCAAAAAGACCGTGCTTTGCCCCCTGCAGGAAAACCGGCGCAGCGACGTTGCCCGTGTGCAGGCGATGTGGGAAGCGGCGGGGG
>JGI24740J21852_10000660_pt1 | contig 14930 bp, 10 predicted proteins | sample KBSCornC6_FD_21852 | JGI IMG/M metagenome (IMG submission 21852) | reverse complement strand
AAGCCGCGACTTCAGTGCACACTGTTTGCAAGCCATGCGATAAGCTGAACCATGAACTGCCGTGAAATCCTGAACCGGATCGAAGCCCAAGGGTGAGAGGAAATTGAACATGACCGCTCGTGCTGCCCAATTCCCCCTCACCCTCTGAGCGGCGACCGATGCACGAAGCTCGAATCGCATGATGGAGAAACGCTGATCTTCAAGGAAAGCTCTGATGAAGTCCTGAACGCAACGGGTTTCATCAGAACTTCCCTTACCGGCGCGGGGATGGCTTCCTCGCACCGAGGCCCTGATACCTTAGGAGGTCAGCATGGACGTGATCAGCCATTTCACCGCTCGTTTCGAGCGCACGCGCGAAGAGGAACTCTCCCTCGAAGAGTACCTGGAAGAGTGCAAGCGCAACCCCGTGGCCTACGCCACTGCCGCCGAGCGCATGCTCCAGGCCATCGGCGAACCCCAGACCATCGACACCCGCAACGACCCCCGGTTGTCGCGCCTGTTCGCCAACAAGGTGATCAAGATCTACCCCGCCTTCGCCGAGTTCTACGGCATGGAGGACGCGATCGAGCAGGTCGTCTCGTACTTCCGGCACGCCGCGCAGGGCCTGGAAGAAAAGAAGCAGATCCTCTACCTGCTCGGCCCGGTCGGCGGCGGCAAGTCCTCGATCGCCGAGCGCCTGAAGACGCTCATGCAGGAGGTGCCCTTCTACGCCATCAAGGGCTCGCCGGTGAACGAGACGCCGCTCGGGCTGTTCGACGCCGATGAAGACGGCCCCATCCTGGAGAAGGAATACGGCATCCCGCGGCGCTACCTGCAGCGCATCCTGTCGCCCTGGGCCGTCAAGCGCCTCGAGGAGTTCGGGGGCGACATCCGCAAGTTCCGGGTGGTCAAGCGCTTCCCCTCGGTGTTGAAGCAAGTCGGCATCGCCAAGACGGAGCCGGGCGATGAAAACAACCAGGACATCTCTTCGCTCGTCGGCAAGGTCGACATCCGCAAGCTCGAAACCTATGCACAGGACGATCCTGACGCCTACAGCTATTCCGGCGGCCTGTGCCTGTCGAACCAAGGGCTGCTCGAGTTCGTCGAAATGTTCAAGGCGCCGATCAAGGTGCTGCACCCCCTCCTGACCGCCACCCAGGAAGGCAACTACAAGGGCACCGAGGGCTTCGGCGCCATCCCCTTCGACGGCGTGGTGCTCGCGCACTCGAACGAGAGCGAGTGGAAGACCTTCCGCAACAACAAGAACAACGAGGCCTTCCTCGACCGTATCTACATCGTCAAGGTGCCCTACTGCCTGCGGGTCAGCGAGGAGGTCAAGATCTACGAAAAGCTGCTGCGCGGTTCGTCGCTCGCCTCGGCCACCTGCGCCCCCGGCACGCTGAAGATGATGAGCCAGTTCGCCGTGCTCACGCGCCTGAAGGAGCCGGAGAACTCGGGCCTGTACTCCAAGATGCTCGTCTACGACGGCGAGAACCTGAAAGACACCGACCCGCGGGCCAAGAGCTTCCAGGAGTACCGCGACTACGCCGGGGTCGACGAGGGCATGAGCGGCATCTCCACCCGCTTCGCCTTCAAGATCCTCAGCAAGGTCTTCAACTTCGACTCGACCGAGGTCGCGGCCAACCCCGTGCACCTGATGTACGTGCTCGAGCAGCAGATCGAGCGCGAGCAGTTCCCGCCCGAAACCGAGCAGAAGTACCTGGCGTTCATCAAGGAGCACCTGGCCGTCAAGTACGCCGAGTTCATCGGCAAGGAGATCCAGACCGCCTACCTGGAGAGCTACAGCGAGTACGGCCAGAACATCTTCGACCGCTACGTCACCTACGCCGACTACTGGATCCAGGACCACGAGTACCGCGACACCGACACCGGCGAGGTGTTCGACCGCAGCTCGCTGAACGCCGAGCTGGAGAAGATCGAGAAGCCGGCCGGCATCGCCAACCCGAAGGATTTCCGCAACGAGATCGTCAACTTCGTGCTGCGGGCCCGCGCCAACAACGCCGGCAACAACCCGGTCTGGACCAGCTACGAGAAGCTGCGCACGGTGATCGAGAAGAAGATGTTCTCCAACACCGAAGAGCTGCTGCCGGTCATCAGCTTCAACGCCAAGGCCAGCGCCGACGAGGCGAAGAAGCACGAGGACTTCGTCACCCGCATGGTGGCCAAGGGCTACACGCCCAAGCAGGTCCGCCTGCTGTGCGAGTGGTACCTCCGGGTCCGCAAGAGTTCTTGATGAGGAAGAGGCCAGAAGGCGCACTTGGCGTCCAGCAGTCCTGAAGGAGCCGCATGTTTCAGCAGATCATCGACCGACGACTCGCGGGCAAGAACAAGTCCATCGGCAACCGCGAACGTTTTCTTCGCCGCCACAAGGAGCAGATCCGCGAGGCGGTGAAGCGGGCCGTCGACGGCCGCGGCATCCGCGACCTGGCGCAGGGGGAGGACATCCACATCCCCAAGCGCGACATCGCCGAGCCGGTCTTTGGCCACGGCCAGGGCGGCAAGCGTGAAATGGTGCACCCCGGCAACCAGGACTATGTCCGCGGTGACCGCATCGAGCGGCCCAAGGGCGGCGGGGGCGGTGGCGGCGGGGGACAGGCGACCGATTCCGGGGAGGGGGACGACGACTTCGTCTTTCACCTCACCAAGGAAGAGTTCATGCAGGTCTTCTTCGACGACCTGGCGCTGCCCAACCTCGCCCGCACCACGCTGGCCGAAACCCCCGAGTTCAAGACCCATCGCGCCGGCTACAGCAGCGGCGGCACGCCGAACAACCTGCACGTGGTGCGCTCGATGCGCGGCGCGATCGGGCGGCGCATCGCCATCGGGTCGGAGTCGCGGCGCGAGCTGCTGGCGCTGGAGGAACGCCTGACGGCTTTGAAGCGCGAGTCCGGCGACCACACCGAGGAGATCGAACGCCTGGAGGCCGAGGCCGCCGCGCTGCGCGCCCGCCTGGGCCGCATCCCCTACCTCGACCCCATCGACCTGCGCTACCGCAGCCGGGTGCGCATCCCCGTGCCCACGGCCAAGGCGGTGATGTTCTGCCTGATGGACGTCTCGGGCTCGATGGACGAGAGCCGCAAGGACCTGGCCAAGCGCTTCTTCATCCTCCTGTACCTGTTCCTGACCCGGCACTACGAGCGCATCGACATCGTGTTCATCCGCCACCACACGCAGGCGCAGGAGGTCGACGAGCAGAACTTCTTCCATTCCACCGAAACCGGCGGCACCGTCGTCTCCAGTGCCCTGGTGCTGATGGAGGAGGTGGCGCGCGCCCGCTACCCCACCAGCGAGTGGAACATCTACGGCGCCCAGGCCAGCGACGGCGATAACTGGCACCACGACAGCGGCCGCTGCCGCGAGCTGCTGGCCAACAACATCCTCCCGCTGTGCCGCTACTTTGCCTACGTGCAGGTCGCCGAGGAAGAGCAGAACCTCTGGGACGAGTACACCGCGCTGTCGGCCGAGGTCCGGAACTTCGCGATCCGCAAGGCCACCTCCGCCTCGCAGATCTACCCGGTGTTCCGCGAACTGTTCAAGAAGGAAGGAGCCGCCGCATGAGCAGCCATCCCGTGCCCCGTCCCTCGGGCGCCGCGGACGCGGGCGGCGCCGACGGGCCCCGCCGCACGATGCGGGCGTCCGACATCCGGCCGCCGGCGCGCGCCAGCGAGCCCCTGCCCTCGCCCAGCGACTGGTCGTTCGACCTGATCGAGCGCTACCACGAGCGCATCCGCGAAACCGCCACCCGCTTCGGGCTCGACACCTACCCGAACCAGCTGGAGATCATCACCGCCGAGCAGATGATGGACGCCTACGCGTCGGTCGGCATGCCGGTGAACTACCGCCACTGGAGCTACGGCAAGGAGTTCATCTCCACCGAGAAGAACTACCGGCGCGGCCACATGGGCCTGGCCTACGAGATCGTCATCAACTCCAACCCCTGCATCAGCTACCTCATGGAAGAGAACACCATGGGCATGCAGGCGCTGGTGATCGCGCACGCGGCCTATGGGCACAACAGCTTCTTCAAGGGCAACTACCTGTTCCGCATGTGGACCGACGCGTCGTCGATCATCGACTACCTGGTCTACGCGAAGAACTACATCACCGAATGCGAGGACCGCCACGGCCTGGACGCCGTCGAGCAATTGCTCGACAGCTGCCATGCCTTGATGAACCACGGGGTCGACCGCTACCGCCGGCCCAGCCGCAAGTCGCTGGCGCAGGAGCTGGCCGACCGCAAGGACCGCGAGGCCTACGCGCAGCAGCAGGTCAACGACATGTGGCGAACCCTGCCGAACAGCAAGGCGGAGAAGGCGGCCGAGGAGTCCGCGCAGACCAAGCGCTTCCCCGAGGAGCCGCAGGAGAACCTGCTGTACTTCATCGAGAAGAACGCCCCGCTGCTGGAGCCCTGGCAACGCGAGGTGGTGCGCATCGTGCGCAAGGTCGCCCAGTACTTCTATCCGCAGCGGCAGACCCAGGTGATGAACGAGGGCTGGGCCACGTTCTGGCACCACCATTTGCTGAACACCATGTACGACGACGGCCACCTGAGCGACGGCATGATGATCGAGTGGCTGAAGTCGCACACCAACGTCGTCTACCAGCCTCGGGTCGGCGACCGCGGCTATACCGGCATCAACCCCTACGCCCTCGGCTTCGCGATGTACACCGACATCAAGCGCATGTGCGAGCAGCCCACGGACGAGGATCGCCACTGGTTCCCCGGCGTGGCCGGCCGCGACTGGCTGGAGACACTCGACCACGCGATGCGCAACTTCAAGGACGAGAGCTTCGTCGGCCAGTACCTGTCGCCCAACCTGATGCGCGAGTTCCGCCTCTTCTCGATCGTGGACGACGAGAAGCAGGAGAAGCTCGAAGTTTCGGCGATCCACGACGAAGCCGGCTACCGCCGGGTGCGCGAGGCCTTGTCGCACCAGTACGACCTGGGTGGCCGTGAGCCGAACATCCAGGTGTGGAGCGTGAACCGCCGCGGCGACCGCTCGCTCACCCTGCGCCACACCCAGCACAACGACCGTCCGCTGCACGACGGGGCGCAGGAGGTGCTCAAACACGTCGTGCGCCTGTGGGGCTTCGGGGTACACCTGGAGAGCGTCAACGCCGCGGGCGAAACCACCAAGCGCTGGTCGGTGCCGGCGGTCGCGACGCCCTGAGTTTTGTGGGTGCGCATGCACGTCTGGCTGAGCGACTGGCCGCCCCATTTCCGTCTGCGTCGACTTCTGGCCTCCGCTGAACGTGTTTTGCCCGCCAGCGCATCCATGCGCGCGCCGTTGATCACCGTGCGCACCATGAGTTAAAACTTGACGACTTCGCACTGCCGATCTGCGTTTCGGCTTTCTGTGACCTTGACTGCAATTCAACTGTTAGTCTGGTGCTCAACCATAAGGTGCCAGCATACAAGGGAGAATGCCATGTCAGGGGTAGAAAACGTTCGTGGGCCAACGAGGGGCAATCCCGAGTCGGTTTTGACGTCAGACAACTTCAATGCTCCAACCCCCCCTGCAAGCATTCAAAAGGCGCACGACATACCAGTCCAACTTTCTGGCCGCCCACCCCAGCAACCTACGGCAGGCGGAAAACCGGCTCAGCATAAAATATCAGATGCCGGCGCTATTTCAGATTTTATAAATTCGAAGAAGTCTAGTCGTCCACAATTCAAGAGTGATGTCAAAATCGGCTTATTTTGGCATGGGGACAACAACTACGATGATGACTTAGCTGGGTATAACGACCTCCCAGCTGAACGAGACCTTACCCCATACGCCCTTCCAATAAGGGCATCAGTGGGGATTATTGCGACGGATAGGCCTGGCAAATTTATAGCTCGCCAGCAAGGCGCCTTTGTAAAAACCGCAGGTTTGCTTAATCCAGCGCTAAAGCCTTTTGTTGATTTAGAAAAATGCGACGAAATTTTCAAAGGACAACAAGAAGACAAACTTTTTGTAACCGCTTCGTTAGCCTTCCGAATTGCCAAAGACCATATTAGAAATAAAGGAATGATGTCAGACATCTGGCGCTATGCTTTCCCCGTGGCGCGTCTAAGAGAAAACGTTTCATCTCAAATATTCTATTCGGATTTTGACACAGCCGACTACGCAAGGCGAGCAGACGTTAAATTTGATACTGATGCCCAAGCAAAAAAACTCAAAAAAATTAAAAATGGCCTCCTCGATCTCGGGCCAGAAGGTGGCGTTTACAGCGACGGCATGGATTGCTTTGGCGTGACTGGACCAAAAGGGCTGAAAATTTTAGAGGACGTGCTTCAGAAAGCTACGAACAATGTTTTCCACGCGATTCTGCCTGATGTTCTTGACTCGAAAAAGGTTGACGAGCGCCTGAAAGAAATAGTTTCTGAGACGAAGCCTCAAGAACTGGATAAATGCTTGTCTATTTTCTTCATAAAACAGCGTTCAAAAATCGATCAAACATTGCTGAGAACCGACAAAGCTACCTCAAGCGAGGCATTTGAAGAAACTTTTTTCTTGAGAAACAGGCGCGTGAAAAAACTCTCTGCCGAGCACTCAGTCGAAGAAATTCAGGCCCTTGAGGCGTGTAAGGCGCTCAACGAATTGCTTGCATCAAGGACGGATGTCGATGCACAGCAAATAATTTCACACATAACTAAACATTATGTTGAATCTGAATCTGCCCTTGATGCGGCGACCGAAGAGATGAAAATTAAAAAACTTGATAGGGAAAATTTCTCTCCTTGGGCCAAATCGTGCTATGCACAGGTTCTGCAAGAAATTTCTGTGAGATATTGGCGAAGATTTTTATCTAGTTTTCAGAAGAAACAAACAGATTTTTGGAAGAAGAGTGAGGTGCGCCCCTACGAACAAGTTTCTGAAGATAAGATTTCCAAGTTGAATAAAATGCTTGATGGTGATTTGGATTCAATGCTGTCACTTATTCCGGAATCAATTGATAAAAATAAAATATTGAAGGTGCTCATAGATGATATGGAAAAAAACCAATACAATTTATTGAAAATGGATTCTTGCAAAAATGATGATGAAATTTTTGAAAGGTTAGAAAGTGCACTTAAGAAGGCGTCTGATGGCAAGTTCCATTCCGCCATTAAAGAATACTGGGCCGACTTGAGGGAAGGCATCAAGGACGAATCTGGAATGTCGCAAGCTGGCAGGCGTGTAAGCTTGGCACAAATTCAGGAGCTTCCCCCGCAGGCCATCTTCATTCTTGGGGCCGAGGGAAATCTGTTGAAGTCTGATGAGCTGACTGCCATGACGACGGGCCCAAGAGTATGGGCGGCGTTCAGAGAAGAATTCGCACCGGTTAAAAATAAAAGTCGCCACGCATTGAAGATTCAATTGTTTGGCGCACAAGAAGATGCGATCAAACCAACAAACGATGGATCCTGGACTTAAACCTGAATCATTGACCGCCGGTGCCGCTTGTGAGTTCAGAGGGCGCCCAGTGATGACGCTGAACCCCGTCTTCAAATGAAAGGCTGGACGGTGCGGATGAGGTTCGCCACGTACTCGCCTTCCCCTAGGGGCGCAGCCTGCTGCAGCGCCCGGGTGGCGTTTTCCAGTCCGGCACGCTTGAGCATCACCCATGCCGCCAGGTACACCGCCGCCAGGCTGCCGCCTGCGGTGGCGACCGGCCCGCGCGCATGGAAGGCCGAGCCGTCCACCCGCACGCCGGCTTGGATCAACCAGGGCTTGGTCGCGACGTCGGTGGAGGCCGGCATGTCGGCCAGCAGGCCCAGCCGGGCCAGCAACAGGGCGCCCGAGCACTGCCCGCCGACCAGTTGGCGCAGCGGGTCGAGGGCCAGCCGGTCAATGATCGCCGAGTTCTCGGCGATGGCCCGGGTGTAGAGCCCGCCGGCGAACAGCACCACGTCCGCCTCGTTGGCGAACTCGAGCGGCTGCGTGGCCTCAAGGGTGACGCCGTTCATGGAGGTGAGGCGCGTGCCGGGGCTGGCGAACTCGGCTTTCCAGCCCGAGGTGCTCAGCCGGCTGAGCAGGCCGAGCGCGATGAAGGCGTCCAGCTCGTTGAAACCATCGAACACGACGATGGCGACCTTGGTCGTGGTGGCAGCAGTGGGCAGCACGTCAAACCTTTCTCGGGAGGGGGCGGCGGGGTGGAACCGGGCTCATGCGGTGAGAGGGTGTGGGACGGCCGGGCCGTCGTGGTCGATGCCCTCTCATCCCCCTTGTCAGGCCGACAGCAGGCTGCGCAGCATCCAGGCGGTCTTCTCGTGCACGGCGAGCCGCTGCGTCAGCAGGTCGGCCGTCGGCTCGTCGCTGGCCTTGTCGGCCGCGGGGAAGATGTTGCGGGCCGTGCGGGCCACCGCCTCGTGGCCGTCGACCAACACCCGCACCATCGACAAGGCGTCGGGCGGCGTGGTGGGGACATCCTTCAGCGAGGTCAGCGCGCCGAACTGCGCATAAGAGCCCGGGGCGACGTGGCCCAGCGAGCGGATGCGCTCGGCGATGTCGTCCACGGAGGTCCAGAGTTCGGTGTACTGGGTCATGAACATGGTGTGCAGCGTGCTGAACATCGGCCCGGTCACGTTCCAGTGGAAATTGTGGGTGGTGAGGTACAGGGTGTAAGTGTCGGCGAGCAGCTTGCTCAGGCCGGTGGCGATGGCCTGGCGGTCCTCGTCGCTGATCCCAATGTGGATGGCGGGGGGGGTCTGGCCGGATGTCGTCATGCGGGAAGTCTCCAGAAGTTGGGAAGTGAAGTCTAGGACCGGTGCGATGGCGTCGATCGGACACCATCGCCGAATCGATCATCGCCAATCCCCTAACCCGCATGGCGAGTGCGGACTTGGCTCGGCATGCGCCTCAGGACAGTCTCTCCACGCCCTCCAGCGGACAGGCGTAGATGGCGTTGCGCAGGGCGGCGATGGCCTCGTAGCGGGTGAAGGTGCGCCGCCAGGCCAGCGCCACGCGGCGGGTCGGCACCGGCGGGCTGAACGGGATGTGGACCACCTGGGATTGGGTGTCCTTGGGAATGCTGAGCTGCGGCACCACGGTGACGCCCATGCCCGATGCCACCATGTACTTGATGGTTTCCAGCGAGGAGCCCTCGAAGCTCTTGCGGATGCCTTCGGCGTTGCTGGCGAAGCGGGCGTACTCGGGGCAGGCCTCCAGGACGTGGTCCCGGAAGCAATGCCCCGTGCCCAGCAGCAGCATGGTTTCCTGCTTGAGTTCCTCGGCGCTGATCTGCTTGCGTTTGACCAGCGGGTGACCTTTGGGCAAGGCCACGGCGAAGGGCTCGTCGTACAGCGACGCCATGGCCAGCCCGGTGTCGGGGAAGGGCTCGGCCATGATGGCGCAGTCGAGTTCGCCCATGCGCAGCATGTCCAGCAGCTTGGCGGTGAAGTTCTCCTGCAGCATCAGCGGCATCTGCGGCACCTGCTCGATGGTCGTGCGCACGAGGTCGGGCAGCAGGTAGGGGCCGATGGTGTAGATGACCCCCAGCCGCAACGGGCCGGACACGGGATCCTTGCCCCGCTTGGCGGTTTCCTTGATGCCGGCCGCCTGCTCCAGCACCGACTGGGCCTGCCGCACGATCTCCTCGCCCAGCGGGGTGACGGTGATCTCGGCGGCGCCGCGCTCGAACAGCTTGACTTCCAGCTCGTCTTCGAGCTTCTTGATCGCCACGCTGAGCGTAGGCTGCGACACGAAGCAGGCCTCCGCGGCGCGGCCAAAGTGCTTCTCCCGGGCAACTGCGACGATGTAGCGGAGTTCGGTGAGCGTCATGCCGACAGAATAGCCTACCGATCCGTGCTTCGAGCCTGGAAAAATACCGGGTCACTTGGCGGTTGACCCGGCCTGCGCGACACCGCGGCGGGGGACGTTCGACCGAGAGGACGAGAAGAATGTCACGTGCGGTGCCGCTTCGGTCCGGAATGTGTTCAGGCCGGCGGCCCGCCGACCGAAAGAACGGTATCGCCCTCGGGCGCCGTTTGCGCCTGCCTCTTGGTTCCATGAGTTTCCTGACGCCGCGCCACGACCCCTGGTTCGTGGCCACCTCGATCTCGATCGCCGTCCTGGCGGCCTATGTCGCCCTCGACCTCGTCGAGCGCCTGCGCGCGAACACCGCGCGCATCGCCCGGGCGTGGTGGATCGGCGGTTCCATCGCGACGGGCACGGGCATCTGGTCCATGCACTTCGTGGGCCTGCTGGCCTTGATCCTGCCCATCCGGCTCGGCTACACCAGCGGCTGGACCTTGCTCTCCTGGCTGGCGGCCATGGGTGTGAGCGGCATCGCCTTGGGCGTTGCGGGGCGCGGAGAGTTCGGCCGGCGGCGCCTGACGACGGGGGCGTTGGCCATGGGCATTGGCCTGTGCGGCATGCACTACGCCGGGATGGCGGCCCTGGACATGGCGCCGGGCATCGTCTGGGACCCGTGGCGGGTGGCCTTGTCCGTCCTGATCGCCGTCGGCGCGGCCGCCGCAGCGCTGTCGATCTTCTTCTGGCTGCGGCAGATCGCCGCTGGCCGCCGCCAGCTGTACAAACTGGCCGCCGCCACCGTGATGGGCCTCGCCCTCAGCGGCATGCACTACACCGGGACGACCGCCGCCGCCTTCGCGGTCGGTTCGGTCTGCCTGAGCGCCGACCAGCTGGGCGGCGGGCAGCTCGGTGCCCTGGTGATTCTGGGTTCGGCCGCCTTGCTGATGCTGACCTTGTTCACCGCCACGCTCGACGCGCGCATGCAAGACCAGGCCGCGCTCCTGGCGCACTCGCTGCGTTCCGTGAACGTCCAGTTGCAAGAGGCCAACGACGAGTTGAAGAAGCGCGCGTTCCTCGACCCGCTGACGCGGCTGCCCAACCGCCTGCTGTTCGAGGACCGCCTCGCCCACGCGCTGGCGCTGAGCGAGCGCCACCGGGCGCCGTTGCCCAAACGCCTGGCGGTGCTGTTCGTCGACCTCGACGGCTTCAAGCCGGTCAACGATTCGCTGGGCCACGCGGCCGGCGACCAGGTCCTCGTGGAGGTGGCCGCGCGGCTGCTGTCGGTCGCGCGCGAAAGCGACACCGTGGCCCGGGTGGGGGGCGACGAGTTCGTGCTGCTGATGGAGGACGTGGCCGAAGTGGCCGATTGCGCCGGTCTGGCGCGCCGCCTGGTGGCCTCGATCGCCTTGCCGTTCGTGCACGGGGAGCGTGTCTTGCAGATCTCGGCCTCGGTCGGCATCGCGGTGTTCCCGGACCACGGCAAGGGCGACCAGTTGATGGTGCATGCCGATGCCGCCATGTACGCCGCCAAGCGCGCCGGCGGCAACGCCTGCATGCTGTTCGAGCTGCACATGAACAGCGGCGTGGCCCGGCAGCTGGTTCTGCAGACCGACCTGCGCCGCGCGCTGGCCCGGGGCGAACTCAGCCTGTATTACCAACCCAAGCTCGACGGCCGCCGCCTGCAGATCCGGGGCGTCGAGGCGCTGATGCGCTGGAACCACCCGGAGCACGGCGAGGTCCCGCCCAGCGTGTTCATCCCGATCGCGGAGCGGTTCGGCCTGATCATGGAACTCGGCGAATGGGTCATCAACGAGGCCTGCCGCCAAATGCGCGCCTGGGACGAGGCCGGCATGCACCTGCGCGTGGCCGTGAACCTGTCGGTGCAGCAGCTGCGCCAGGAGGGACTCGTCCGGCGCCTTGGGGATGCCCTGGTCCGCCATGGCATCGACGCGTCGCGTCTGCTCTGCGAGATCACCGAGTCGGTGGCGATGGAGGACATCGAGACCACCCAGCGCGCCTTCGAGGGGCTGGGCCGCATCGGCGTGTTCCTGTCCATCGACGATTTCGGTACCGGCTACTCCAGCCTCAGCTACCTGCGCAAGCTGCCGGCCCGGCAGCTGAAGATCGACCGCAGCTTCGTCCAGGACCTGGAGACGAGCCAGGATGCGCGCGCCGTGGTCGACGCCGTGATCCGGCTCGCCCACGCGCTGGACCTCAGCGTGGTCGCCGAAGGCGTGGAGACGCCGGGCCAGCGCGACATCCTGCTCGCCCTGGCCTGCGACGAACTGCAAGGCTTCTTGTTTGCCGAACCGATGCCGGCGGCGCAGCTGCTGGACTGGGCACGGGGGAACAAGCCCGGCGGCACGGCGGAGTTCTCGCCTTCGGTGATGGCGCCGCTGGTGTGACCTGTCCTCAAGCCTTCAGGTATTCCGACTTGGTGCCCAGCCAGCGGGCCACGTGCTGTTCGGCCACCCGCGGATGGCGGTCGAGCAGCGCGGTGGCCACGCGGCGCGCCTGGTGAACCCAGGCCTCGTCCAGCGCCATGTCGGCGAAGCGCAGCAGCGGGGCGCCGGATTGCCTCGCCCCCAGGAACTCGCCCGGTCCGCGGATCTCCAGGTCGCGCCGCGCGATCTCGAAGCCGTCGCCGGTTTCGCTCATGGCCTTCAGGCGCGACTTGCCCGAGTCGGACAAGGGCGAGGTGTAGAGCAGCACGCACACGCTGGCGACCGACCCGCGCCCGACCCGGCCGCGCAGCTGGTGCAGTTGGCTCAGGCCGAAGCGCTCGGCGTGCTCGATCACCATCAGCGAGGCGTTGGGCACGTCGACCCCGACTTCGATCACGGTGGTGCTGACCAGCACCTTCATGTCCCCGGCGGTGAAGCGCGCCATCACCTCGGCCTTCTCGCCCGCCGGCATGCGCCCGTGCAGCAGGCCCACGGCCTCGCCCGGCAAGGTATTGGCCAGTTGCCGGTGGGTCTCGGTGGCGTTCTGCAGGTCGAGGGTTTCGGACTCCTCGATCAACGGGCACACCCAGTAGACCTGCCGCCCGCCGGCGACCTCGTGGGCGATGGTGCGGATCACGTCATCGCGCCTGGCGTCGCCGAACACCTTGGTGACGATGGGCGAGCGGCCGGGCGGCAGCGCATCGATGGTGCTCACGTCCAGGTCGGCGAAGAGGGTCATGGCCAGGGTGCGGGGGATGGGCGTGGCCGACATCATCAGGAGGTGCGGTTCGAGCGACTGCTGCTGCAGCTTGCTGCGCAGCGCCAGCCGCTGGGCGACACCGAAGCGGTGCTGCTCGTCGATGACGGCCAGGCCCAGCTGTGCGAAGCGGACCTCGTCCTGGATGACCGCGTGCGTGCCGACCACCAGCCGCGCCTCGCCCGAGGCCACCTGTTCGAGCATGGCCTGCCGCGCCCGGCCCTTGCGGCCGCCGGTCAGCCAGGCGGTGCGCACGCCCAGCGGCTCCAGCCAGTCGACCAGCTTGCGGAAGTGCTGTGCGGCGAGGATCTCGGTCGGCGCCATCAGGGCGCACTGCCAGCCCTCGTTCATCACCACCGCGGCGGTGAGCGCGGCCACCACGGTCTTGCCGGAGCCGACGTCGCCCTGCAGCAGGCGGTGCATGGGGATGCGGCGCTGCAGGTCGACGGTGATCTCCTCGACCACCCGGCGCTGGGCCTCGGTGAGCGAGAACGGCAGCGCGGCCAGCAACTGCTCCTGCAGGCCGCCCGGCCGCACCGCGAAGGCAGGGGCCTGCTGCAGCGCCCGCTCGCGCTTGGCCTGCAGCTGCGACAGCTGCTGCGCCAGCAGCTCCTCGAACTTCAGCCGCTCCCAGGCCGGGTGGCGGTGGTCCTCCAGCAGCGCGAGGCTGACGTCCGGCGCGGGCTGGTGCAGGAAGTGCAGGGCCTCGCGCAGGCCCATGAGGCCGGGCGGCAGCAGCTCGGGCGGGATGAGCTCGGACAGGTCGGCGCGCTTGAGCCCCGAGGCCACCGCCTTGCGCAGGTAGGCCTGGGGCAGCGAGGCGCTGCTCGGGTAGACCGGCGTGAGCGCGGTGGCCAGCGGCGTCGAGTCATCCACGCCGCGCACGGCCGGGTGCACCATCTCCAGCCCGAAGAAACCCTTGCGGGCCTCGCCGCGCACCCGCACCCGCTGCCCCGGTGCCAGGGCCTTCTGGTGGGACGGATAGAAGTGGAGGAAGCGCAGCACGAGTTCCTCGCTGCCGTCGTCCACCCGGGCCACGAGCTGGCGGCGCGGGCGCAGCTGGACTTCGCACTGGCCCACCACCCCTTCCACCTGGGCGGTCTCGCCGTGCCGCAGCGCTCGGATGGGCACGATGCGGGTCTCGTCCTCGTAGCGCAGGGGCAGGTGCAGCGCGAGGTCGATGTCGCGGCGCAGCCCCAGCTTCTCCATCGCCTTCTGCGGCGCGGATTTCGGCTTCGGGCCGGTGGGGGCGACGGGCGGCGTGGCGGCGGGCTCGGCGGACATGGTGGGCGTGATTCTGCCCGCGCCCGGCGGGCGCTCCCCCGATCGCGGGGGGCCTTAACGCCGTGGGCCCGGGCAGGACGGAGGCGCTGCTAGCATGGCGGCCCGGCCCTCCCACCGCGAGAACGAACCCCATGCGCCATCCCGCCCCGTCCCGCCCGTTGTGCGTCCTGCTGGCCGCCTGTTGCGTCGCCGTGCTGGCGGGCTGTGCCCATCGGCAGGTCGCGCTCGATTCACCGCAGTCGAGCACCGACAATTTCCAGAAGGCCAAGGCGGCCGGCATCCGGCCGGTGGCCGTGGGTGACTTCGACGGGCAAGACGGCGAGGCGCAGTACCTCAAGGACACCCTGGTCGTCGAGCTGCAGGGCGCGGGCCTGCTCGACCCGGCCTCGGATGCGGTGATCCAGGGCCGGCTGGTGGAGGCGCGGATGGGGCGCCACCAGGGCAGCGTGGTGGCCCGCTTCACCGTCACGCAATCCGACGGGCGGGTGCTCTACGACCGCGAACTGCGCACCAGCGCCACCTGGGGCGCCGGCGCCAACGCGGCGCGGGAGCGCGCCGGGGTGTACCGCAAGCTGGTCGGCGTTCTGCTGGGCGACCCGGGTTTCAAGAACGCGGTTCCCCGTTGATGGCCGAGGCCATGACGGCCAGGTTGCGGCCACCGTTCTTGGCGGCGTAAAGGGCTTTGTCGGCCCGCGCCAGAGCGCCGGCTTGATCGGAAAGGCG
>JGI24740J21852_10000659_pt1 | contig 14934 bp, 14 predicted proteins | sample KBSCornC6_FD_21852 | JGI IMG/M metagenome (IMG submission 21852) | reverse complement strand
ATTCACGCGACGCGTTGCCCGTCGAGCCTATCAGCGTTTCGGCGGAGGATCGTTCAGAAAAACGTCGGCAGCGTTTCCAGCACGCGCAGGTCATCATCGACCAGCAGTACCTGACGCCATTTGTCGAACGTCAGGCAAGGATGCGAGGCGCCGAACGACACGATGTCACCGATGCGGAAGTCCGCGTGTTCGGGGATCACCATCATCGCGTGCTGGTCCATGACTTTGCGAACACTGCAGCCGGCCAGGGGTCGCGCGGGCTCGCCGGGCCGGTGAAGTTGCAACGGGATCGGCAGGTCGGGGTCGACGGAAATGTCGCGCTTGCCCATCGCAACCACCGCCAATCCCGGTTCGGGCAACGACTGCACGTGCGCGAATACCGCCAACGCCGGCTGCAGTTCGCCTTCGAGCTCCGGGTGCCGTGTTTTGATTTCGGCCATGGCGTTGCGATACGAGCGGTGGTCGTGCACGACGTAGCAGCCGGGCCGCAGCACCGGTGTGCAGTGGTCGCGCAGATCGGCTTGATCGAAGGCTTCGGCGATCAGGTCGAACCATTGCGAACCCGCGGCGGTGATGATCGGTTTGCGACCCGCGAAGGCTCCTGAATCCCTGAGGCCACGGACAGTTTCGACAAGACGCCGACCGTAGCTGCGGACGTCATCGGCAGCGCGGGCGCCGCCGATCAGGCCTTCGTAGCCTTCGATGCCGCAAAGCGCGACGGCTGGCGCGGCGGCGATCGCGGCAACGAGTTTGTCGAGCCCCGAATTGTTGCGCACACCACAGCGTCCGCCGCGCACACCGAGTTCAACCAGCACCTGCACGGTGAGATGGCGCTGGCCGAAATATTCATTTAGTGCCTCGACATTGGCCACACCGTCGACGAGGCAACAGTAATCCGCGCCGCGCTCGATCAGCCCGGCAACGATCGCCATGTTGGGCGTGCCCACCAACTGGTTGGCCATCAGCAGGCGCTTCACGCCATGTTCGAACGCCGTGGCGCACTGGAACGGCGGTCGCCAGCGTGATGCCCCACGCGCCGGCATCGAGCTGGCGGCGAAACAACGCGGGTGTCATCGTCGTCTTGCCGTGCGGCGCGAGCTTCGCGCCGTGGTCATCGGCGAAGCGTTGCATCCAGGCGATGTTGTGGCTGAGCGCGCCTTCGAAGATCACGGCCGCGGGCAGACTCGTGCTTTCGAGCAGCGATTGCCCGTCGAGCGGTGTGCCTTTTTCAAGGTGGTCTGGATTGCGGGTCATGGATTCTCCCGAGTCATCGGAATGATAGTTGCACCGTCGATGCGAATCGCGGCCATTGCGTAAGGAATCGCCTACAGGCTTTTCGGGAAAGGGCCTGCGATATCGCGGTTGCGGCCTGCGGCGCGTTTGTGCGTTCAGTCCGAAACTTTGCGCTTTCAACGAGCGGGAAAAAACAGACATGCGACCGATGCGATGGATCATGCTGGTCATGGTTGCGTGGGCCCTGGCTTTGGCGGGCCCGGCACGAACCGCGCCGCCACCGGTGGAACTCGTCGATGTCTATCATGGCGGTGTCGACCTGTCCCGTTACTGGGTCAGCGAAAAGTTCGATGGCGTGCGCGGTTACTGGAACGGGCACCAGATGCTGACGCGCGGGGGCACCGTCGTGCATGTGCCCGCGTGGTTCACGAAGAGTTGGCCGGATACGCCATTGGATGGCGAGTTGTGGGTCGGCTACGGAAAGTTTTCGCGCGCCTCCGCCATCATTCGCACGGCCGATGCGAACGATCCGGCGTGGCATGAAGTGACCTATCACGTGTTCGACCTTCCGGCGCACGGAGGCGACTTCGATGCGCGCGTCCCGGCCATCCGCAACACGGTGGCCGCGATCGGTGATCCCTGGGTGGTCACGATCCGGCAGTACCACGTCGCCAACGAAAAGCAGCTTTACGCCGAGCTCAAGCGCGTGGTGGACAAGGGTGGAGAGGGCCTGGTGCTGCATCGTGGTGATGCGGCGTATCGCGCGGGGCGTGGCGTGGGCCTGCTCAAGCTGAAACCCTACGAAGATGCCGAAGCGCGGGTGGTTGCGATCCGGCCGGGCCGGGGCCGGCTGGAAGGCAAGATGGGTTCGCTCGAAGTGCGCACGCAGGATGGGCGGCGCTTTTCGATCGGCTCGGGATTCTCCGATGACGATCGCACCAATCCGCCACCGGTCGGATCGTGGGTGACTTATCGGTTCAACGGTTTGACGGCCAGCGGGTTGCCGCGCTTCGCACGCTTCATGCGCAGGCGGCCGGATGGGCCACCGCCGGAACCCGCCGCTTCGCAGAGCGCCGGCACAAAAGCCATCCCCCTCGGTCGCGCTGCGCGCGCGTTCGCTCCACTCCGCCCTTCGCAAGCGAAGGGGGAAGAAAAACATTACGGCGCACACTGATGGTGGTCGTGCTCGTGTTCAACGCCTACGCGCCGTGCGAGCGCACCCACTGCACGATGCCGGGAGCATGCAGGGCACCGGCTTGTCGCGCGACTTCGCGGCCGCCGCGGAACAGCGCCAGCGTGGGAATGCTGTGGATGTCGTAACCGACGCCCAGATTCTGCTCGGCTTCGGTGTCGACCTTGAGGAGTCGCACGCGTGGTTCCAGTTGCGCTGCCGCCTGCGCGTAATGGGGCGCCATCGTCCTGCATGGTCCGCACCACGGCGCCCAGAAATCCACCAGCACGGGAATGCCATTGCGGGTCACGTGTTTCTGGAACGCGGCTTCGTTGACCTCCACCGGCTTGCCTTCGAACAGCGGCCGGTGGCACCGACCGCAAGTGGGCGCAGCCGCGATGCGATCGGACGGCACGCGGTTCACCGCTTGGCAATGGGGGCAGACGATGTGCAGTGCGTCGCTCATGAAGTTGCCTTGCTGCCGTCGCCGGGAGGATCGCAGACGATCGCCTCCGAATGATAATTCGCCGCAGCGCTGATCATTGCGTTCGCGGTGGCGATGACCAGCAGGCGCCAAGTGAAAGCCGCACCGATGCGAAGCCCGTGCGGAATCGCATCGTTCGCCGGGTCACGGGGATTGCCTCGCATCGCATTCACGCCGGTCGTTGCACGAGAGGTTGCACAGGCTGGCCAGGCGCGGGTCGATGCGATGTCAATGAAATCGAGCCACGGGTAATCGGTTTGTGACGGTACGCGGCGCCCGCCTTCACGCCATGTGGAGCGTTGCATCCCGACAATCCGGTATTTGGCCAATGGAGGTCGGATGATGAACCTGAAGATGCCTGCACTTGTCGTCGCCTGCACGCTGGTGCTCTCGGCGTGCGGAAACCATTCCCAATCCCAATCGCCGAGCGCGCCGGCGTCGGCGGGGACCGCTGCGTCGCCTGCTTCCACCGCTCCGATGGCGAGTCCGATGACGGCCGCGCCCGCGGCCACCGCACCTGCTGCGTCGCCTGCCACGGCTGCGTTGGCGCCGGCCACTTCCAGAGCGAACGGCAAACCCGCCGCGACCGTGACCGACTGCAGCACGGAAATCGAGGCCAGCGACACGATGCAATACAACGTCGGATCGATCACCGTTCCTTCGTCCTGCGCGAACTTCAAGATCACGCTGAAGCACACCGGCAAACTGCCGGTGGCGTCGATGGGCCATGACGTGGTCATCACCAAGCAGTCTGACATGCAGGCGGTGGATCAGGAGAGCGCGGCGGCCGGCCTCGACAACGGCTACATCAAGGCCGGTGATCCGCGCATCATCGCGCATACCAAGTTGATCGGCGCCGGCCAAACCGCGTCGATGAGTTTTCCCGTCAGCAAGATCAAGAACGGCGGTCCGTACGTGTTCTTCTGCAGCTTTCCGGGCCATTCCGCGCTGATGCACGGAACGATCAGCGTGCAGTGACGCCTTTTCTCGTGCGGCGACAACGAACGGGCGCCGCTGGCGTCCGTTCGCTTGCACGCGTCTGGACATGCCTTGCGGTTCAAACCACACTTCACGGGATCCCTTGTGCAAGGAACTTGTCGTGATCCACCTGCCCGTGCTGGTCGTGTTGTTGAACGTATTGGTGCTGTTCGCTGCGGGTCTCGTCGTGGCACGGGCACGCGATCGCCATGGCATCAAGGCGCCGGCCACGACGGGACATCCGGATTTCGAACGCGCGTTTCGCGTGCAGATGAACACGCTCGAGCACACCGTCATGTTCTTGCCGACGCTCTGGCTCGCGGCGACGTGGGGTAACCCGACCTGGGCCGGCATCCTCGGGCTGGTGTGGATCGCGGCGCGCATCTGGTACATACCGGCNTACCTGCGCGATGCCAGCGNACGCCACAACCCCTTCATGTTGTCGATGATCGCCTGGGCGCTGTTGCTGCTGCTGGCGATCTGGGGNGTGGTGCGCCTGTTCGTGCTGCAGCCATGGTGAGCGCGCGTGTAAAGTTGAGCTGATCAGCCGCCGGTCGTCTTCGCGGCGATCTCTCGCAATGCGTTTTCGAAAACTTCAGGCGGCTGCCCGCCTGAAATCAGGTACTGGCCATTGACGATCGCGGCGGGCACGGAATGGATGCCGGCCTGCTGCCAGCGGCGTTCCTGCGCGCGCACTTCGTCGGCGTATTCGCCGCTTTCGAGCACGCGGTGGGCTTCGCCGGTATCCAGCCCGGCCACGCCGGCGATGCGCACCAGCACATCGCGGTCGGCGACGTTTTCGTTGTCGGTGAAGTACGCGCGGAACAGCGCCTGCTTGAGTGCGACGATCTTGCCGGGGTCCTGCAGTCCGGCCCAGTGCAGCAGGCGGTGCGCGTCGAAGGTATTCCAGACGCGGCTGCCGCGCTGCATGTTGTAGGCAAAGCCCACCGCCGCGGCGCGCTCGCGAAGCGCCTTGCGGTTGGCTTCTGATTGCGCTTCGCTGATGCCGTACTTGTGCATGATGTGATCGACTGCGTCCTCGCCCTCGAACGGCATGTCGGGGCTCAACTCGAATGGTTGCAGGTGGATTTCGGCTGCGATGCTGCCATCCAGCTTCGTCAGCGCTTGTTGCAGGCTGGCAAGACCGACCGCGCACCACGGGCAGGCGACGTCGGAGACGAAATCGATGCGGAGCGGGGCAGGGTTGTTCATGGCAGTCGAACCGGTGTGTATCTGCGCCAATGTGGAGGCGGTTGGGCGCATGTCAATGAGCGGCGTCCGGCCTTCAATCGCCGAAATACACCGAAACGCCCAAGCCACCTTGCCAGGCGTCGGCATGTCCAACGATGTGGTGGCGGGCGCCGATGTCGAACTGCACGCGCTGCGTGACTTGCCAGCTCGCGCCTGCGCCCGCGACGCCACCGTAACCCGAGCCGGCGACGTGCTGCGCCGCCGCTTCGACATACAGAGCCAGCGCGGGCGTGGCCGGCCAACCTTCGTTGACNGCGAGCAATGCGCTATTTGCATCGCCNTGCAGCACTTCGGCATACATGCCGGTCGAACGACCGGCGTCGTGTTGCCAGCTCAGNCTCGCGCCAAGGAGGTACTGGCGACGGCCGGCGCGGAACGTTTGCGTGCCATCCGTGAATTCGACGCTGCCGAGCAGGCCCCAACTGAAATCGCCGCGCGCCCGTCGCGCGAACTTCAATGCCAGCGTGGTATCGGAGCGTCCGTTTGCGGTGACCTCGGCGGAGTCCAGCCAGTTCCAGCCGGTGCCGAGCTGCAGTTCGAAGTCGTGTCCAAGGCCGAGGCGCAACGAGCTGTCTGCGGTATAGGCGGAAGCACCGTGGGTGTGGCTCCAGTCGGGTGCACCCTGTTCCAGCGTGATGTCGCCAGGCTGCAGCACCGCGGGCGTGAAACCGAGGCCGGGCCGGTCGTAGCCGGGGTTGTTGTCAACCTGCGCGGTTGCTGCCGCACAAGGCAGCAAGGCGACCTGCAGCGCCACGGCCAGACAGCGCGCGGAGCGATTGCGTCGGCTGGAGTCGGCAATCATCGGTGGCTCATGGCTTCCGCACGAAAGCATAGCAAAGGCCGTGGGCGCGGGCGGATCCAGGGAGCCAGGAATATCCGAATCCGATTGGCGGTGATCCCGGTTATTTCACATCGTCATTCCGTGCGGGCCTGCGCGCGCGAAGTGATAGAGTTTCTGGCCGGGTTTGGAGTTGGGCAATGCGATGACAACCGTGGCTTTCTATCCAGTCGGTACGCCCGGCACATCGTGGGGCGATGCCGAAAAAGCCGAGTGGCTGGCGCGCCAGCGCAAGCAGCGCAGTTACGCCGATGAGGTGTTGGGTGCGATCGATCGTCTGCGCGCGCGTTTCGACGTCATGCAGTACAGCACGCTCGACTATCCGCCGGACAGTTACCGGTTGTTCGCATTGAAGAGCCGCGACTGGAACGATGCGTTGCCGATCATGCTGGTGACGGGCGGCGTGCACGGCTACGAAACCAGCGGCGTGCATGGCGCGCTGCGCTTCACGGAACGGCATGCAAACGATTACGCGGGCCGCGCGAATGTCGTCGTCGTGCCATGCGTGAGTCCGTGGGGCTATGAGCGCATCCATCGCTGGAATCCGTACGCCCTTGATCCCAACCGCAATTTCATTCCCGACAGCCCCGCGCCGGAAGCGGCTGCGCTGATGCGTTTCGTCGCGCCGTTCCGCGAACGCGTGCTGATGCACATCGACCTGCACGAGACCACCGATACGGATGAATCCGAATTCCGCCCCGCGCTCGCGGCGCGCGATGGCAAGCCGTTCGAGCCGGGCACCATCCCCGATGGTTTTTACCTGTGCGCCGACAGTGAAAACCCGCAGCCGGAATTCCAGCAAGCGGTGATCGCGGCGGTGGCGAAGGTGACACACATCGCGCCAGCCGATCCGGACGGCACCATCATCGGTTCGCCGGTGGTGGCGCCCGGCGTCATCGAATATCCGGTGGTGAAGTGGGGCCTGTGCGCAGGCATCACTGCTGCGCGCTGGCGCACCACCACCGAGGTGTATCCGGACAGTCCGCGCGCCACGCCCGAACAGTGCAACGCCGCGCAAGCCGCGGCCGCGTGCGCGGCCATCGATTACGCCCTGGCGCACGCGTAACCGGCGGCATCGTTCCCTGATTTTCGGCAGGCGTGGAATCGCGGAGGCGATTCCGGCGGCGATACGGTGCGTCTTCGAAGCAGAAGCCGCTGCTTCGTTGTCCGCGATGCCTTATTTATCAAGTCAATATACAACAACAAGTTAGAACATATATCTACAATTAAATATGAGGTATATCGTGAGGTAGACGATCAACCTGGCCGGATTGTCAAAAATTGTGATGGATTTCCTGGTAACAAAGCGTAAAGTAGCACACGCCGTCTTTGGCTTACCGGATCATTTTGGGGAAACTTGCCGATAAGTGTCAGTAGGTTACCGGTCGTTCTGCATCTCCTTTTGTGCTCGATGCCCGGCGGCGCTTGTGCGCGTTTCCAATCCGCAACCCAGTTGATGGGCAAAAACTCGACCTGACCCGAGGAGAAAGTCATGAGTGTGCGTTTTGAACGTAGTGGTCCCCTGACCGAAGTGAGCAGCTACCCGCGCTGGGCGCAGGACATGATCGATGAGTGCGAGGACGCCAAGCGGGCCGTCGTGGACCACGAGATGTGGTCGAAGATGCGCGAGTGCCGGGTGGAACCGGAAGAGTGCCGGAACTTCATGGCCGGCTTGTGGCCGGTGATCGAAGGCTTTCCCGGTTACATGGCGCGAAGTCTGCTGAAGACGCGTTACGGACGCAGCGACGGCGACAACCTCGCGCGTCGCTGGCTGGTCCGCAATATTCGCGTCGAACAGAACCACGCCGAGTACTGGTTGAACTGGGCGGAAGGCGCGGGCGTCGCACGCGAAGACGTATTGCGCGGGCCGTTGCCCGCGGGCACGCAGGATCTGGCGCGCTGGTGCGAAGACGTCAGCGGCCACGGTACGCTGGCTGCAGGCATCGCCGCAACCAATTACGCGGTCGAGGGCGCGACCGGCGAATGGGCGCAACGCGTGTACGAGAGCGTGTTGTACGCAGAGAGTTTTCCCGCGGCATCACGCAAGTCGAGCATGCGTTGGCTGCAACTGCATGCCGCGTATGACGACGAGCATCCCTGGGAAGCGCTGGAAATCGTCTGCACGCTGCTCGGCACGTCGCCGTCGGTGGTCGAAGTCGAGCACATCGCGGAATGCGTGAAGCGCACCTATACCTGCATGCGGGTGTTCGGGGATCGTTGCCTGACGGTGGCCGATGAGCAGGGCGTGGAATACGGATCGTCTGCGGTAGCGGCGTAAGTTCGGTTAACGGGTCGGTTTACCGTGTCCTCCGGGGATTCCGCACGGAATCCCCGGAGGACGCGCTCGGAAGCATGCACTGCGTAACGCAAACCGCCCGAAAACTGGCATAATAATTGCTTCGTAAGTAACCGTTGCATCAGGAAAAAAAGTGATGCGCGGTTCCCCGCTCGCCCTCCAGCATGCCTTGACCCGGCGGCTCTTGCCTTTGGCCTGGGCCTTGGCGGTTGTTGTCGGCCTGATCCTGGCGCTGACCTGGCTTGCTCTGAACGCCCAGATCAGTCTGGCCGGGTTCCTCAATGGGGAAAGCGTCTGGTCCAAGGCGCAGAAGCAGGCCGTCATCGAACTGGATGCCTATGCCTCCAGTGGACGGCCCGAGAACTACGCGAGCTTCAAGCGCGATTTCGATTTGCTGGAGTCCGACCGCTGGGGGCGCGACGCGGTCACGCAGCCGACCTACGACAGCGAGAAGGTGTCGGAGGCTTTCAACCGCGGCGACGTGATGCCGTCGGCGAAAACCGGGATGATCCTGATGATCCGCCATCTGTCCTGGGCGCCCTTCATTCGGCAGGCGCTCGCGGATTGGCGTTCCACCGATGCGCCGCTGGATGACTTGGGCAAGGTTGCGGGGGAGCTGCGTGCGGCTTACGCGGCTGGCAATCCTCCAGTGGATGAAATCGCCCGCATGCGCGCGCGCATCCGCAGCATCAACCAGACGGTTTCCCCGCGCAGCGCCAAATTTTCATTGGCCGTGGCGCAAGGCGCCGAATGGTTTGGCCACATCCTGTTCATGAGCGTGCTGGCCGCGGCGCTGCTGGCCGGCCTGCTGTGGCTGTGGATGGCGCGCCGTGTGCTGGCGGGAATCCGCGGCAGCGAGGAGCGCTATCGGCTGCTGTTCGACAGCGCGCCCGACGCGATCGTGATGGTGGACGAGAACAGTGGCGTGATCCTCGACGCCAATCGCACCACGGGCAAATGGACGGGGCGCAATCCGCAGGAATTGCAGGGCAACCAATATCTCGATCTGTTCGAGAAGAATCCGGTGCACAGTGCTTCCGGAGCTCGCGGCGAATTGCGTGGCGCCGATGGCGGTTCCCGACCGGTCGAGGCACAAAGCAGCATGGCGGTGTGGGGCGAACAGGTCGTGCGTCAGGCCATCATCCGCGACATTTCCGAGCGCGTGGAAAGCGACCGCGTGCGGCGGGTGGCCGCCGAGGCGCTGGCCAGCATTGCGGAAGGCGTGATCATCGCGGACGCCGAACGCAGGGTGCTCTCGGTGAACGCGGCCGCCACGCAGCTCACCGGCTTCACGGCGGAAAACCTGGCGGGGATGCGCCTGGACGCCACGCGTACGCTCGCCGATGGCGGCCCGCTGCCGGCGACGATATGGGACGAAGTGGTCGCCACGCACCACTGGTCGGGCGAAGTGCAGAGCCGCCGTCAGGACGGCAGCGTGTACGCCGAGAAGCTCGACATCAGCACCATCCGCGATGCGGAAAACCGCGTGCAGCAGTACGTCGCGGTGTTCAGCGACATCTCCGCCGCCAAGGCGGACCGTTATCGGCTGGAGCATCTTGCTGCGCACGACGTGTTGACCGGCATGGTCAACCGCGCGCAGTTCCAGCATCTCTGCGAGCAAGCCATCGAGCGGGCGGCGGGGGATCGCAGTGCCGTGGCCGTGCTGTTCATTGACCTCGATGCCTTCAAGTTCGTCAACGACAGCTACAGCCATGCCGTCGGCGACCGCCTGCTGAAGCTGGTCAGCGAGCGCATCCACCGGCAGTTGCGTGAAGGCGATATCGCCGGGCGGATCGGAGGCGACGAGTTCACGGTGCTGGTACCGCACCTCAACCTGCGCGAGGACGCCGCGGCGCTGGCCAGCCGCTTGCTCGCGGTGTTGTCCGAACCGTTCCATATCGACGACTACGAATTGGTGGTCAGTGCCAGCATCGGCATCGCCGGCTATCCGCTGGACGGCAGCGACGCCAAGACGCTGATCGCCAACGCCGATGCAGCGATGTACGCGGCGAAATCCGAGGAGCGCAACGCCTCGCGTTTCTACGTGCCGATGATGCAGGCGGATGCGCGGCAGCGGATGCTGCTGGCGACCGAACTGCGTCAGGCGCTGCTGGAGGAGGAGTTCCACCTGGCCTTCCAGCCGAGTGTCGAGTTGCGTACGGGACGCATCGTCGCGGTCGAAGCGCTGTTGCGCTGGCAGCACCCCGTGCGCGGCGAAGTGATGCCGGGTGAATTCATCCCGGTCGCCGAGAGCATCGGCCTGATCCATCGCATCGACGAATGGGTGATGCACGCGGCATGCGCACAGATCCGCGCCTGGGACGAGGCGCACATGCCGCAGATCCGGGTGGCGATCAACGTGTCGGCGCGCTGGTTCGGCCATCCAGGCTTCGTCGATAGCGTCTATCGCGCGCTGCTGACCAACGTGGTCGCACCCGAGCGCATCGTGCTGGAAATCACCGAGGGCGCGATGCTGCGGTTGGGCGAAGAGACGGAGCGCACGATGCGGGCCCTGCAGGCGCTCGGCATTGCCGTCGCGATCGATGATTTCGGCACGGGTTACGCGTCGATGGCGTACCTTAAACTGCCGGCGGTGACGTACCTCAAGATCGACCGCTCGTTCGTCACGGGTTTGCCGGGCAGTGCCAATGATGCCGCGATCACCGGTGCGATGCTGGCCATGGCCGCCAGCCTCGGCCTCGTCACCATCGCCGAGGGCGTCGAGACCGAACCGCAGCATCAATTCCTGCTGCAGGCCGGTTGTGCGGAAGGGCAGGGATACCTTTATTCGTACCCGCTTCCGCCCGCCGCGCTGGAACGCATGCTGCGTCCCAAGCGCCAACCCGGCAACGCGAAGCTGAAGCTGGTTCCGCCCGTCCGAAGCTGACCGCCCGGCGTGGGATACTGGCCGGACATGGATGCACCCAACGACACCACGCACATCAACCGCGGCCGCCAGGACTTCACGGGCGTCGAGAGCGTGTGGCTGTTCGGCTACGGGTCGCTGATCTACAAGGCGGATTTTCCGTGCCTTGAACGCCGGCCCGCGACGATCCATGGCTGGTCGCGGCGTTTGTGGCAAGGCTCGCACGACCATCGCGGCACGCCCGCGCATCCGGGACGTGTCGCCACGCTGGTGCCAGAACACGATGCGATCTGCATGGGCGTGGCGTATCTCGTGACGCCCGCGACGTTCGAGCATCTCGATCACCGGGAGAAGAACGGCTATCTGCGCTTCACGATGACGCTGCATTTCGACGGTGGCCGCGTGGCCGAAGGCATCGTGTACATCGCCAATCCCGAGAACGCGGCGTGGCTCGGGCCTGCGGATGACGCGGAAATCGCGCGCCATGTCGCCGGCGCCGCAGGGCCGAGCGGCCGCAACAGTGATTACGTTCGAAAGCTTGCCGAGGCGCTGCGAGAGCTGGGCGCCGACGACCCGCACGTGTTCGGGGTGGAAGCACGCTTGCGGCGCATGCGGGGAAACCGTTGAGCGCTGTCATGTGCCGATGCGTGGGCCCTCGCAATCCCGCGGCACGTGCACGCGTTCAACCGGGCTTCGAACGCCAGTCGAACCTTGGGTCCCGGCGAGAATCGAACGCAGTGCCAATACTCGGCGACGCGCATCTTGACGGTACCTTGACGTCCTCGGACTAGAGTGGGGACGTTGGAAGGCACTCGCCGCCGTGGCGTCGAGCCCGGGTGACGGAAGCCGGTGTCGATCAGCGCCGTCTGCGATCGACGATGCAAGTGGCTGACGTGGTCCTCGAGGACCGCAGGAGGTGCTTCATGAACGGGAATATCGCCGACCCGAGGGCCTTGGGCTTCGGGGTACTGGCTATCGCGCTGTGGATGCTGTCGGTGGTCCATGCCGGTATTGCGGGCGCCATGATGGGTTTCGATCCGCACGTCGTGCACGCGTTCGGCACGGTCGCCATGCTCGGCCTGCTGATCGCGGGGATCGCCGCGTTCCTGCGCCGCGAATCCTGGCTCGGGTTCTTCTTCCTGCTCTGGTCGGGCCTGTTCTGGAGCTCCGCCTACGGCATGGACCAGGGACAAATGGGCTATGGCGGTATGCGCTATGCCGGATGGTTCATGATGACGATCGCGCTGGTGAACTTCTATCTGTGGGTCGCGGCCTGGAAGAGCGCCAGGTTCGGCGGGGCCGTCTCCCTCATGGTGCTGCTGCTGTGGGTGGCGTTCCTGTGTTTCGGGCTGAATGGCTTCTTCGGGTTCTGGGTGCTGCTCCGTGTGGGCGGCGCGTTCGGCCTCGCGAGCGCCTTGGTGGCGTTCTACGTGTCTGCCGCCACGCTGGCTGTCGAGCTTTGCCCGAACAAGCATTACCCGGGTATTCCCGAACGCCATGCGGGCGTTCCGCCGGTCGAACCACGCATTTAAAGGTGCAGCGTCGCCACGCGTCGATTCGAAAATCCGTGCGTGGCGTTTTCCGACGCCATCAATTTTGTGCGCGCAGCCGCAGGCCGCGCGGCGTCAGCGCGCGTTCGATCAGTTCGAACACGCCCTGCATCACCAGCGCCAGCAGCGCGGCGGGAATTGCGCCTTCCATGATCAGGCCGATGTCGTCGAGACGGATGCCGGTGAGGATCGGTTGTCCGTAACCGCCTGCGCCGATCAACGCGCCGAGCGTGGCGGTACCGACATTGATCACCGCGGCGATCTTGATACCCGCCAGGATCGGGCGCAGCGCCAGCGGCAATTCGACGCGCCACAAACGGATGCGTGGCGGCAACCCGAGCGCCGCAGCCGATTCGAGCAACGACGGCTCGATGCCCGTCAGGCCCGCGTGGGTGTTGCGCACGATCGGCAACAGGCTGTACAGGAACAGTGCCGCGATCGCCGGCTCCGCGCCGATGCCGAACAGCGGGATCATGAATACGAACAGCGCCAGCGACGGCACCGTTTGCAGGATGCCGGTCAGGCCCAACACAAGTTGGCCGAGCCGGCGCCGTCTCGCGGCAAGGATGCCGAGTGGCACCGCGATCAGGATCGCGAGCGACAGCGAGATGCCGACCAGTGCAAGGTGTTCGAGCGTGTAACGCGCCAGCTGCGGCCAGAAGTTGCCGGTCGTGCTGTTGCCCGCATCGACGCCGAGGAATGCCGCTGCCGCGACGCTCGCGTCCTTGCCGTCCAGTTTCACCGCCTTGTTCATCGCGCGCATTTGTCCGGCACCGATGCTGCCCGCAAGGCCGTTCAATGCGGCCACGAATCGCGGCGCACGCTGGTCGAGATCCAGCCGGTACAGATACACCGCGTCGTAAGGCGGGAAGTAATGCTTGTCATCCTTGAGCACCCGCAAGTGGTAGTAGGCGATTTCCGCATCCGTGCTGTACAGGTCGATCGCGTCCACCGCACCCGCGGCGAGCGCGCGGTACGCGAGGTCGTGATCCATGCCGCGCGCATTCATCGGAAGGTGGTAGGCCGCTCTCAGGCCCGGCCAGCCGTCGGCGCGATTCATGAACTCATTGGAGAACGCGAGTTTCAGGTCCGGATGCCGCGCGAGGTCGGAGATGTTGCGGATGTGCAGTTTTTCGGCTTCCTTTTCGCGCATGCCGATCGCGTAGGTGTTGTTGAAGCCGAGCGGATCGGTGATGCCGATGCCGAGTTGTTTCAGGCGTGCGCGCAACACATCGATGCCCGCGTTCGGCGGCACGCCGTGCAGCAGCTCGTGGGTGAGCGTGCCGGTGTATTCCGGATAGGCATCGATGTCGCCGTGTTCGAGCGCGCGCCACAGGATGCGGGTGCCGCCGAGTGCTTGCCGGTGTTGCACGTCGACACCGCTTTCGCGCGCGGCAAGCCGTGCGATTTCGCCCAGCACCACCGATTCGGTGAAGTTCTTGGAACCGACCACGACTTGCGTGTTGTTTGCGTGGACGGTCGGCGCGTTGCCCGCCTGTGCCAGCGCGGCCAGCGGCATGCACGCGAACAGCATGCAGACGAACAACATGCACGCGAACAGCGGGGTGAGCCAGCGTCTCATGCGCTGCCACCCGGAAGGTTACGGTGTGCCGCGAGGAACCCGCGCACGAAATCGTCGACGGGCGCGCGCTGGAAATCCCCGAGGTTGCCGTCCTGGATGATCCGGCCGCGCCGCATCAGGATCAGGCGATCGCTGAAGAACGCGGCCTCGGCCATGTCGTGGGTCACCATGATGACCGTCTTGCCGAGGCGTGCGAAGATTTCGCGCAGTTCATCCTGCAGTCCGTGGCGCACCAGCGGATCGAGTGCACCCAGTGGTTCGTCCAGCAGCAGGGTGGGTGGATCCAGCATGAGCGCGCGCATCAACGCGACGCGCTGGCGCTGGCCGCCCGACAGTTCGGCAGGGAAGCGCGACAACAGGTCTTCGTGCAGATGCGCAAGCGCGGCGAGCTCTCGCGCGCGCTCCAGCACGTGCGAAGCGTTCCATCCGAGGTGCCGCGGCAGCAACGCGAGATTGCCGAGCACCGTCAGGTGCGGAAACAGGCCGCCTTCCTGGATCACGTAGCCGACCCGCCGGCGCACCTCCAGCAACGCGCCGCGCTGCAACGGCTGGCCATCGCAAAGCACATTGCCGCCGGCGGGCCATTCGAGCCCGATCAGCAGCCGCAACAACGTGGACTTGCCCGAACCGCTGCTGCCGATCAGGACGCTGGTATGGCCGCGCGGAAACGCGACGCTGACGTCGT
>JGI24740J21852_10000658_pt1 | contig 14937 bp, 11 predicted proteins | sample KBSCornC6_FD_21852 | JGI IMG/M metagenome (IMG submission 21852) | reverse complement strand
CAATAACCCTTATTTCACCAATTTTATTTCAGTATCCACGGCGGGAGATAAATATAATCTCTATGGCTCTTTTCAGAACCAATCGAAAGGAGGCATTGCCGAACCTATGTCGCCGGATACCAGGAGAACGGCTTTGCTGAATGTGGGGTACAAGCCTAACAAAAATATTGATGCAGAAGTAACGGTGCAGTATTTTAACCAGAATACGCCTTCTGCCTCTTTATCCTCCAGCGGTGCAGGTTCTGTGCTGTATTCCGCCTTGTTGTATGAGCCTTTTATTTCTCTTACAGAAAAGCAGGCCGATGGCCGCTATGCTTTTAAACCATATGGCTTCGACATTCAGAAATTTAACGTAGGCAATCCTTTTTACCAGCTTAGCTACCGGGAATATTCAAATGTCAGCAATAATTTTCTGATCGGTGGCAGGCTGAAATACCGGTTCTCTGAAAAATTTTCAGCAGAAGTGAGCGGCGCTTTCCAGCATGAATTCAAGGACACCACAGACTATTACCCCGTAGGCTACCAGACGCTTACGCCGGAAGTAAACCGGAACAACGGTTATTATGGTGTATCCAACGGACACGTAGCCTCCAAGAATGGGCAGGTACAATTGAATTATAATGATCACTTTGGCGATTTCGACTTTGGCGTGAGCCTGAAGTCAGTATATGAAGAATTGCGGATCACCGGTTCAAACAGTTCAGGCTATAACCTGAGCGCTCCTGTAAAAAGCCTGAATGTAGTGGAAGCATCTACCCGTTCCATTGCTTCGTCCTGGAACCAGCTGGTGAACTATGGCTATTTCATTAATCTGAAATCGGCATGGAGGAATAAATTTTTCCTGGATGTACTGGGGCGTTTCGATCAAAGCTCGCGCTTTGGATCAGATGTAGCCACTGCATTCTTTCCACGGGCATCTGTGGCTTACCGCGTTACAGAAGATTTTGATCTGGGTGAGGTGAATGAGCTTAAAGTGCGCGTAGCTTATGGCCAAGCGGGCAGCCTGCCGGCCTTTGGGGCTAAGGAAAGCCAGGTTTCACTCACCAGTTCAGGAGGGGTAAGCTATACCAGGAAAGATAATACCAATCTGTCAAGAGCTGTTACATCAGAGCTGGAAGTAGGGTTCGATGCTGTGCTTTTCAACCGCATCAATGTACAGGCCAACTATGCTACTGCCACCAGCAAACACGATTTTATACTGGTGCCTCCTTTTCCGCCTACTACCGGCACTGCCGGCATCTGGGATAATCTTGGAGCGGTTAAATCCAGCTCTATAGAACTGGAAATAAACGGCAGCATCATCAACAAGGGCAAATGGAGATGGGAGGCTGGCGCTACTTTCAGCCGTGTCAGAAGTAAGATCACCTCTTTGGGCGATGTTCCTGAGTTTACCTCCGGCGATTTCAGGAAAGCCGCCGGTATCAGCCCTTATTCATATTATGGTTACAGCATTCTTACCAGCTTGTCACAGCTGCAGGTGGATAAAAATGGATTCGTTTCTAACGCTGCCGGGGGTACGTTAAAGCCGGAAGATTTTACGGTGAACAAGCTTGGCTTTGTTGTATTGAAAAGCCAGATCGGTACAGCTACAGAAACACCGGTATTTTACCAGAATGCAGCCACCGGTAACACAAAAGTAATTGGCGATGCGCAGCCTGATTTCCTGGTTGGCTTCAGCAATACAGTAAGCTGGGGCCCTCTTTCCCTGTATACGGTAGTGGACTGGAAACAGGGTGGCCAGAAATACAATGAAACGGTGAACTACCTTACCTATCAGTATCGCTCGGTTTTTACGGAACAGGCCATCGCGGCCGGATTACCGCTTCCGTTTGTAACAGCCGTATTCAATGCGCAGCAAACTACAGATTACTGGATGGAGAACAGCGGTTATGTAGCGCTGCGGGAGGTATCCCTTGCTTATCAGCTGCCCGTACAAAAGCTGGGCATTGCCCGCGTTGTAAAAGGTGCACGGCTCTCCTTTATAGCCCGCAACCTTTACACCTGGACGGATTTCAAAGGTGTTACACCTGAAGGGTGGGACATAGATTTCTATGCATATCCTGTTTTCCGCACTTTCAGTGGAAGGCTCACACTTAATTTCTAAACTTCTGCAACATGAAAAAGATCGTTTATCTGCTGCTTTCAATATACCTGCTTACCGCTTGCAAGAAGATTGGCTTTGATGACCCTTCATCTTTTACGAATGATGAAGCAAACGCCCAGATCCGGGACCTTGGTTATAAGCTGGTTACAAGCAGTGTGCAAACAACATTCAATACCACTACCAGCTCGGCAGGCGTGCATTTCAGCCTGCTGGCAGACCAGACTACCAATACCAACGGTAACTCCTCCTGGTGGGACTTTGCGAATGAGCCCCGCCTGCGGCTGAATAATAATGCCTCTTACCGCGGGGCAATTACCTGGAATACCTTCTACAATAACTTTTACCAGGCCAACCTGGACGCTACCATTGCGCTTGATATCATAGAAGTACAGAAAAAGAACATCGTTGATAACCTGGGGAACGATCGCACCAAAGATTGCCAGGTGGCGGCCTATTTTTCCAAAGGAGTGTCGCAGGGATACCTGGGCGTGATCTTTGACAAAGGACTGATCGTAGACGAAGCAGATCTGGCCACACGGGGTTTTCCCAACTCTTACAAAGAGCTGATCGAAAATGGGCTCAAGCTTATTGATAAGTCCATACAGCTCGCGGAAGAAAATCCGGACCTGAAATTCGATTTCCTGACAGGTGTTTCAGTGAGCAGAACCACCTTTATACAGCTGGCCAATTCACTGGCCGCCCGTATTCTTTCATCCTTACCCCGTGACAGGAACGAAGCAGCTGCATTGGGAAAAGATCACTGGAACAGGGTGATCGATTATGCCTCCAAAGGTATTACAGCCGATTATATCATCCCCACAGTAACAGGCGGTTATTATAACCAGCTTGTTACATTCCTGGTGCAACGTAACACAGATGGCTCCGGCTGGCTGGCGCCGGACCTGAAGCTCGCCTACCTGGCTGATAAAACAGGCAATACGCCGAAGTTTTATCCTGCCACTGGCGTTTTGCCTCCGATCAGCTCAGACGACAAACGCTTCGATCAATATTTTGGTTATACAGCCAGCTTTGGCATTATGCTGGAATCACGCGGACGGGGATTGTTCACAAACTACTACCGCATCCGCTGGTACAACAGCCGTAATACCCTGAATACCCCCGGCGCCCTGAACCCGTTTTTCCTGTATGAGGAAATACGCCTGCTGAAAGCGGAATCCAAATTCTGGCTCAACGATTATACAGGCGCAGCCAGTGAGCTGAATGAGGCCTCAGCCGCACGCATTGCAAAAGGAGCGCTGCCGCCGGTAGCTGCTACTGAAGATGCCTTAAGGAAAGCCCTGCATTATGAATACGCGATCGAGATCGATGATGCAGGAGGGGCCTTTATCCCTTTCACTTTTATGCGCAGGCATAATCTGCTCATCGGCGGTACGCCTACAGAATACCCATTGCCGCAATTACAGCTGGAGCTAACCAAGAATGTTATATACACCTTTGGCGGCAAGGCTTTTGCCGGCGAAAAGGGAAGTTTTGGCGAAGTAGCAACAGCGCCCAACGAAGGCTGGAAAGCCTCTGAATAGGGTTTATCATGCCCGTTTTTAAAAAGATTACTTATGTAAGTGAACATTACTGTTCAAAAAAAGAAAACCGTCTCACAAATAAATGAGACGGTTTTTTCATTGTACAAGACTACATCCTCTTACTGTATATATGAAAACCCCGATTATTTCTGCACCACTGCAGGGCGTACGGTTTCTACTACTTTACCAACCTGGCCGATCAGCTGATCGGAAAGGCCGTTCTTTTTAGCCGCAGCTACCAGGTCTACTATAAACTCATCAAAATCGGCATTGGCTGCTTTGCCGTTCATACGGGAGTTCTGGGCCGGATCATGTGCGGCCACCATGCTTTTACCGCTATACTGGAAGTTTTTAGCGCCCGTAGCCACACAGAAAAAGTCTGTCAGGTTTTTGCTCAGCGCCTGGAACCCGCTGGTATTACCGGAAGTTACCTCTGCCAGCAATACGGTAAAGAAGCCATTGAGCTTTGAATCACCTGCAATTACAAAAATGGCGCTGTCCACTACAGAACGGAGGCCCAAGCGGCCCTTTTCTATCATCATGCCTGCATTGGCAGGGTCGCTTACCATAGTGGTGCCGCCTAAGGAATCATACAGGGTCATTTTAACGGGAGTGTCTGTATTATTGTCTTTCTTGCAGGATTGCATTACTGCAAAGGTGGCAACCAGGCCTAGGACAAATAACAATGCTGACTTTTTCATGTGGGTTGATTGATTTAGCTATTTAAAAAATGTATTTAACAATGCTGGTGATCTTAGAAGCAAAGGAGGCGCTCATAGCCGGGCATCCCTGCTTCATTTCTTCAGCGCTGGGCATATACCGGTCGCCGGGGTAATGGAGCGCCGTTTTAAAATTGCGCACGATCTCAGTAGCGCTGGTTTTTACCGGAAAGAAGGTAAACACTACTATCCTGGACTGCGGGTTTACCATTACACGGTCTACGCCTTGCTGCTGGTACATCCAGGAAGATATCTTATCCGCATCCTGCTGTGAAAGGGCCTGTTTAATATCTATCCTCGCCATAATGCGGGTATGTGCATCCGGGGCCTTGGGGCGTGTAACCATATAAATGTGCACAGCTAATACTACTGTCAGGCACAGGAATATACCACCTCCCCACAGGAGGATCTGTTTTACAGTTTTCCTTTTCATAAATGTGTTTTTAAAAACGGGTATGGCAGGGCCACAGGGCTGTTGACCTTAATAATAATGCTTCCTTATATTGTTGTTTATTTTGGCTGTTGCTTATGCATTGCTTAAAACCGTTACATATACGAGGGCATTTTATAAAAAGTTTGGGAGGAGAGATTTTTTTGTTTTGTGGGTATGGGCCATCTTAGCATTGGGCAGCATAGGGGTAGGGCTGGCTAACGCTGAAAAAGAAGTGCTATGCGTTGTAAGAAGCAGAAGTGGAGAACTGATCGGGATAGAAAGGGCAAAGCTTACGGCAAATAAGGTATTGCAGCGAATAGGCTTAAATAGCTTTAAGTATTTTCATAAACGTATCCGCTTGTTCCTGAGTTTTAATCACTCTGCTAAGGGGCGTAGTATTTCCTGAAGCTACTTTGAACTTCATATCCTTTAAGCCTTCTGCTTTGGCTTTGGCTTTTAAAGCTTCAATTTCTTCTGATAATTTCTTTTTCATTGTAGTCAAATTTACTAAAAAAATTTATGCAATAGACCGGGCAGGCTATTTTTAGCCTTAACAATTTATGAGGGGAATTGTTTTGATAAGTATGATTTACGAAATAAGATATTATCGAAAAAGAAAGTACTCAGTAAATATCTTATAATTGCAAAGTCACATGAGTAGTGTGCTTATATGAAATTTTAAATCTACTGTTATGACGTTGAAAGATGCTATATTGAAAAGTTTGGATGAAATTAAGGGACTTGCGAATAATACAGAGGTTTGTAATTATATCATAGCAAATAAGTACTATGATTTTAAGGATGCACAGACTCCCGCCTCTACTGTATCTGCTTTGCTTGGCAATTTTATAAGAAACGGAGATTCTCGGGTGAAAAGAGTACCTCTTACAAGCGGCAATTTTACTTATTATCTCACGAAATATGAGCAGGACATTAGTCTGGACGCATTAAGATCCATAAGAAGCATCGAGGAAGTAACATCGGGCGCGCGTGATATAATGGCAGAAAAGGTAAGTAAGTATAACACTTTTGAAGAAAGAAGCCTGCATAAGTTACTTAGTACTTATCTAAAGGGAGTGGATATACATTCAAAAACTATTTTTCATGAGCAGTCAAATGCTAAAGACAGTAATCAAAAGTGGATTCATCCTGACATGGTGGGTATCCGTTTCTTAAATCTTCACACCAAGGCAAGTCAGGCCTTTTTAAAAGCAATAAATAGTCAGGAAACATTTGAATTAACAGCTTACGAGCTTAAAAAGGAAATTAAATCAGATTACGATCTGAAAAAGTATTTTTTTCAGGCTGTATCAAACTCAAGCTGGGCAAATTACGGATACCTGGTCGCTTTCCAGATTAGTGATATATTAATAGACGAAATAAAAAGGCTGAATCAGTCTTTCGGGATAGGCATTATACGATTAAAAGCCAATCCTTTTGAAAGTGAAGTATTATTTCCTGCTAGACATAAGAAATTGGATTTTATAACGATTGATAAACTCTGTAAAATTAACCGTGATTTTGAACGTTTTATTGAGCAGATCGAGAAATTACTTACAGCAAACGAAAGATATATAACGGCGCTTGAAAAGGAACTATTAACCTTTTGTGATAGCTTTTTTATCGGTGAAGCGGATATTGAGAAATACTGTATGGAGAAAAATATACCTGTGGAGAAAATTGGAGAAAATGGCCTCGAATAGCCTTTATTCCTAACATTCGTTTACAGAAATTAGACGCCGGGTGATTGTAAGATGATTGATTATCTTTGCCACCACTATCTCAAATCAAACCGATCGTGTCACATCCGCTCAGAGATCATATACAAACAATAAGTCCGCTATCAGACGAAGAATTTGATCACATACTTTCCCATTTTGTATTTAAAAAAATTAAGAAACATGCATTCCTGGTACAGGAAGGAGAGGCGGTCAAGTACGAGTATTTTGTTTTGAAGGGCTGCCTGAAAGCCTATGTTACAGAAGAGGCTACCGGCAAGGAATTTATTTACCAATTTGCAGTTGAAGACTGGTGGATCACCGACCGGGAGGCTTTCCTTAAACAGTCCGCAGCCACGGTGAATATTGATTGCCTGGAGGATTGTGAAGTATTAGGCATTTCCCTGGAAAACCGGGAAAAGTTAGGCGCTGCACTATGGAAATATGAACATTATTTATGTGTAAAAGCAAACTGGGGTTATGTTTCCCTGCAAAAAAGGCTGCAGCTCATGATCATGGGGAGCGCCCGCCAGCGTTATGAAAATTTTATTCAGCAATATCCGCATTTAATAAACCGCATCCCTAAATCATTCATTGCATCTTACCTGGGCTTATCACGGGAAACCTTAAGTCGCCTGTACCGTAATTGATGTGACATTTGTCACAAAATCAAAGTGACAAACGTCCTTCGGCAGCTACGGGCTATGTTTGAATTTTGCTTTATAAATAAATTATAAAATGAAATTGTCAAACAAATTAGTTGCAGGCCTGATCTCTTTATCACTATTCTCTTTACCTGCTTCCGCCCAAAGTACGCACACCATTGCCCAGCCGGGATATTACCGCATGCAGCTGGGCAGCTTTGAGGTAACCGCACTTTCTGATGGCACTATTCCGCAAGACTTACCCAAGCTGCTTACCAATACCCACCCGGGTGAAATTGAGCGGTTGTTGAATTTTAATTACCAGGAATCCCCGGTAGAAACGTCTGTAAATACTTACCTGGTAAAAGCTAATAATAAGCTCCTGTTAATTGACGCCGGCACTGCCGGGGCATATGGCCCAACTTTGGGGCATATGCTGGAAAGCTTATCCAATGCGGGTTACAAGCCGGAGCAAATTGATGCAGTATTATTAACCCATATTCACCCGGATCATACAGGAGGGCTGATGCAGGATGGCAAAATGGCCTTTCCCAATGCCACCATTTACATCAGTAAGCCGGAAGTGGATTTTTGGTTTTCAGAAGAAAATAAACAAAAAGCTACAGGTGATCTAAAAGCATATTTTGACTTTGCAGAAAAAAATGTGGGCCCTTATCTGAAAGCCGGTAAAGTAAAAACGTTTACGGCAGGCGCCCGGTTGTTCCCTGGTATAACACCGCTTGCCAGCCCTGGTCATACACCCGGCCATACTTTTTATGCCCTGGAAAGTAAAGGACAAAAGCTGGTGTTTATGGGAGATATTATGCACGCTGCGGCCATTCAGCTGGCAGATCCGTCCGTAACCATACAGTATGATGTAGATCCCAAAGCAGCAGCAGCGGCCCGGAAGGCCGCTTTCGCCAATGCAGTGAAAGATAACTATTGGATTGCCATAGATCACGTTTCATTTCCGGGCATTGGCCATTTAAGGGCAGAAGGTGCAAAATATAGCTGGATCCCTGTCAATTACAGCAGTTATGCAAGTGGTGAATAATTATACAGATGGATGTTTGAGAGGGCGCTTGCAATCAGGCGCCTTCTCAGGCATTTATCAAATGGCTTATAAAAGCCGCAGCATGTTCCAGCACCAGCTCCTTTGCCTCTTTATGTGGCGTGTGCCCTATGCCTGGAATTATAAGCTGGCTGGCTTTAGGTACCTGCTTAATAATCCCGTTCACTTGCTCCAGGCTGCCGTATTCGTCATGCTCACCCTGTATTATAAGTGCAGGGCACTTTATCAGGGGTAAGAAATGCTCAATATTCCAGTACCGGTATGTATCCGTTAACCAGGTATCTGCCCATGCTGCAAATACTGCCGCTGTTTTATCGCCATGATACTTTTGCAGTTTTTCTTTTAAGTTAGTGGTATCATAGGCTATTACTGCTTCCCTTATACCTTGCAGGGTAATGTCTTCCACAAAAATATGTGCGCCTTCTGTAATGATACCGGCAATATGTGAAGGATATTTTGCGGCAGCAATCAGCGCTATGGAGCCGCCATCGCTATGCCCAAACAAAATGGTATGCTTAACGCCGCAAACTTCCAGCACTTCGGATAGTATATCTGCCTCAAATTCTAAATAGTTATTGTCTCGTTTTGAGGTAATGAAAGGGCTTGATTTTCCGTATCCATTTCTATCATAAACCAATACATTGCAATCAGCTAATGCGCCCAGGTTTTTTGGGAAATCCCTCCAAAGTTCAATACAGCTCAGGCTATCATGTAAAAAAACGATGGTGGGCCTGTTTGGATCTTTTTTATATTTCAAAACATGTAGCTCGCCAACGGAAGTGCTTATATTAAAGTGCATTGTTGTTGTTTCAAATAAAGTGTTGTGGTGGAAGGAGTATACTTCTGTATTCCCTACAAAAAATGATGTAATATTACCGAAAATCCCATCAGAATGGAATTACCTGTTGTACAATACAGAAGGCACCGCGTTGGTTATACTGTAGCAGCAGTCATAGGTTTCCTGGCGGCATTCCAGGGTGGTTACTGGCTTGCAAGGAAGAGTGTTCCTTCGTTTTTCGGCTGGCTGTTTTTGATTATCGGCCTTATTGCATTCGGCCGCTGTACCTGGGTTGCTATTAAAAATTCCCTGGTGCTGGAACTGAATCATGAAGGGATTAAGTACAAAGGATATTGTTATGGCTGGAACACCTTGCGCAGTTATGCAATAAGGGAGGAGAACAGTGAAAGTGGCTCGTTCAATTATCTGATATTGTGCTTTAATGATGGAACCTCGTTAGAGATCCAGCTGGATTGGATTGGTAATAGTGAGTCTATACCGGAACAAATGGAGGTTTATGCAAAGACCTTTCAGGTTAGTTTTGATGGGGTAGTGAAAAAGGAGGTGTGAGCTACCCAAAAACACCCCCCCAATACCCCAAATAATTAAAATAATTCCTTACTTTATAGCACGTTGTGAAAAACATAAATCCGTGAACAATGATAAGGTATCTGAAGCCAGCCATTTTGTGGGCACTATGCGTCTTTTCCATACAGCCCAATACCTTTGCCACAAACATTCCGCCGCTTACTTACCTGGGAATTGAACAGGGACTTTCCAATAATGCCGTTACCAGCATTTACCAGGACTATAACGGGTTTATGTGGTTCGGTACTTACGATGGCTTAAACCGTTACGACGGGTATAACTTCACCATTTACAGGAATGAATTTAACGATACCAATTCCGTGGCCGATAACCGCATAACCTGTATCACAGAAGGCCACGACAACCGCCTCTGGGTAGGCACCCGCAGCGGCATCAGTATTTATAACAATGCAACAGCGCGTTTCTCTGGTCTTAACTACCTCCCTTATAAGAGTGAGGCGGCCAGGAAGGTGCAGTTTTCGGTAAATGCGCTTAAACCAGGGCCTAAAGGCAGTATGTTCATTGGCACCGATGGGGAAGGCCTGCTTATTTATAACCCTGGTGGCGCAGCAAAGCAGGCGCCTCTCAGGAATGGGAATACCGTTAGCGCGCATTATGAGGTAATGTCCATAGAGCTGGATGCTGCGCAACACGCCTGGCTGTTTGTGCGCAATGTAGGGCTTTGCCGCTATGATGATGCCAGCGGCATGGTAAGCGTCATAAATAACAGCATCCGGAATGGCATAGCCTTGCAGGCGGATAACCGCGGCCGCCTGTGGCTGGGTACTGACGACGGGCTGTATAAATACACCATTGCATCCAATACATTTAACAATACGCTGGTAACGCATTCCAAAAGAGTAGTGCACCTGGCCATAGATAAACAGGATCAGCTATGGATAGCATCTGATGGAGAAGGCGTTTTTACAATGCCGCTGGCCATGGGCAAGGTTACTCGCCTTGTATCGCCCAAGAACAAAGAGCTGCTTACCAGCACAGCGGTATATGCTATCTACGAAGATCATGAAGGCCGCAAATGGATCGGCACCCTGCGTGGCGGCATCAATATCCTGGATCCCGGCAAAACAGGGTTTGTCGCTGTCACACACGATCCCCTCAATGCCAATAGCCTGATCAATGATTTTACGCTCTCGCTCTGTGAAGATGCGGACCACAATATCTGGATCGGCACGGATGGCGGCGGGCTCAGTGTCTGGAACCGGAAAGAGGACCGCTTCACCAACTTTCAGCAGCTAACAGGCAGCCATTCCCTGTGCAGTGATTTCGTAACCAGCATTGTCAGCGATTTTCAGCATACCATATGGATCACCACCTGGGGCGGAGGCATTTACCGCTATAACAAAACCACCCGCTCTTTTGAGCACTACACCTGTTTTAATCCGCTCAGCGGGCGGGAAGATAAGAATACCTGGCTGCTCTATGAGGATACCCAAAAAACGCTGTGGGCAGGCGTTTGCACCAATGGGCTGCTTTACCGGCTAAACAGGGCCGCCAACCGTTTTGAGGTGTTTGACAGCACCCTTACCAACATCCTTTCCATGGCGGAAGATAGCAGCGGCAATTTCTGGGCAGGAAACTATACCTCGCTGATAAAGGTAGACAGGGCCACAAAAAAGCACCGGGTGTATGATATTGGTTATGCTGTTCGCGTTTTTCATGAGGACAGGGACGGCAATTGCTGGGTAGGCACCGAAGGCGGAGGCCTGCTGCTCTTTAACCGGGAAAACGGCACCTATACCAGATTCACAAAGGCCAATGGTCTTTCCAATAACTCCATTCTGAATATACTGGAAGATAAACGCGGCAACTTATGGATCAGCACCTTTTACGGGATCTCAAAATTCAATCCCCGGGAAAAAACCTTCAAGAACTTCTCACAATCCGATGGGCTGCTGTGCAATCAGTTTAACTATAACGCCGCCCTGGCCCTGCCAACGGGTGAGTTTATCTTTGGCGGCATCAAAGGGCTCAATATCTTTTACCCGGATAGTTTGCAGTATGTTTCAAATATGCCCAAAGTAATGCTCACCGGGTTAAAGATCGCTAATACCCCGGTAGAGCAGGCAGGCGGCTATGTTACACAAAGCACGCAAAACCACATCCAGGCGCTGAGCATACCTTACAACAAGGCAATGATCGCATTTGAATTTGTAGCGCTTGAATACTCAGCCCCGGACAAAATAGACTATGCCTATTATATGGAAGGCTGGGACAAAGACTGGAACTACGTAGGCAAATCAAGAACCGCCAATTACACCCGCTTAACAGAAGGCAGCTATACCTTCCGGTTAAAGAGCACCAATGCAGAAGGCGTGTGGAACAACCAGGAGTACATACTGAAAATAACCGTGTTGCCACCCTGGTACAGAACCTGGTGGGCCTACCTGCTGTACCTGACCGCCATTGCCGGCCTGGCGTACATATACCTCCGGTACAAAGCGCAAAAAACAAAACTGGCCTTTGATATACGGGTAGCCCGCCTGGAAACAGAGAAGGAAAAAGAGTTGAATGAAAGAAAGCTGGCCTTTTTTACAAATGTATCCCACGAGTTCAGAACGCCGCTTACGCTCATCATCAATCCCGTAAAGGAAATGCTGAACGGTGATGATAAACCGGCAGGCAACGGCCTGGATGTGGTATACAGGAATGCCCGGCGTTTGCTGAGCCTTGTGGATCAGCTGCTGCTGTTCCGGAAGGCAGATAGTGAAGGCGACAAATTGAAAATAACCCGCATCAACCTGCACGACCTGTGCAAAGAGGTACACCTGTGCTTCATACAGCAGGCCGCCGCTAAGCATATCCATTACAGCTTCAGCTGCGATAACCAGCAGCTGGAAGTGTATGCCGACCGGGAAAAGATAGAGATCGTGCTATTCAACCTGCTCTCTAATGCGCTGAAGTTCACACCGGACAACGGAACGGTTAGCTTTTTGGTCAGTGAGGAGGAGAACGATATTATTATTACCATCACAGATACCGGCTGCGGCATCAGCGAAAGCGCCCGTCAGCGGATGTTTGAAAAATTTTACCAGGCAAAGGAGAAGAACGGGCCAGGCAAAGCCGGTTTCGGCATAGGGCTGTACCTCTCCAGGCACTTCATTGAAAGCCATAAAGGCCATATATCCTTCACCAGTACAGCAGGGGAAGGCACTTCTTTTACCGTGCGCCTCCAAAAAGGGGCCAGCCACTTTGCCGGGCAGTATATTTTTGAAGAGCTGCCCGAAAGCCCTGCGCTGCTGGAAGAGCTCATGGGCAATATCAACATTGAAACGCCCTGGGCAGAAAAAGAGCAAAGCCCCATGGGCGATATCATTTCCGGTAAACGATCCATCCTGGTGGTGGATGATAACCCGGAGATCAGGGATTACCTCCGGCAGCTCTTCCGCGAAAAGTTCCTCTTCCATGAAGCCGATAATGGAACGGACGGGTTGGAACTGGCCCGGGAACATTGCCCGGACATCATTATCAGCGATGTGGTCATGAAAGGAATGAACGGGGTGGAATTGTGTAACGCCATCAAACAGGACCCTTCCCTGAACCATATCCCGGTGGTGCTGCTCACCGCCAACCCTTCCCAGGAAACCAAACTGCGGGGCATTGAGTGCGGTGCGGACGATTATATTGTAAAACCATTTGAAAAAGAGCTGCTGCTGGCCCGTATCCATAACATCCTCCAAAACAGGAATGTGCTGCAGCGCTACTTCTTTGACAAGATCACCCTTAAAAAGAATAATGCCCGGGTCTCTGCCGAATACAAGGATTTCCTGGAACGATGCATTAGCATTGTAGAGGACAACCTGGATAACGACACTTTTAACATCAAGATCCTGGCCACAGAAGTAGGCATGAGCCATTCCGGCCTTTACAAAAAGGTAAAATCAGTTTCCGGGCATTCCGTAAATGCCTTTATCCGGTTCATCCGCCTGCGCCGGGCAGCAGTGCTCTTACTTAGTACAGATTGCAATGTGAGCGAAGCCGCCTTTGAGGTAGGCATCAACGACATGAAATATTTCCGGGAACAATTCTTCAAACTTTTTGAAATGAACCCCTCCGAATACATCAAAAAGTACCGCAACACCTTTAATAAGGACTTTAATGTGGTGAACTGGCGGGAATAACCCCCATTTTACCAGTTTACCCCCTCTATTTGATCATTTACCCCCGGTGGTTTCCCGCCCGGCGGTCCTATACTTGCATTCAACAATACAAACCGGGCATTGCAAATGCGCGGTTCAGGGAGGCAAAAAAAAAGAACAACATTCAACCAATTATTTTCCACGGTACAAAAATCAGATTGTCATGGAGCCAGTCCGTGTAAACGGGGGAGGCGCCATCTGGCAATTAAAAAATTAAATCCTTATCAGATGAAAATTTATCTCGCGTTATGGAAATGGGGATTCCTCTGTTTCATCTTCTGCAACTATTCAATGCTCCTTTATGCACAGCAGCCCGTTAGCGGGAAGGTCAGCGCCGGTGATACCGCCTTGCCGGGCGTGGTGGTGTATATAAAAGGCACCTCCGTGAATACGCAAACGGACGGTAACGGGCGCTTCACGGTCAATGCCCCTGCCGGAGCCACCCTCTCCTTCAGCCTCATGGGCTATGGCAGCAAAGAGGTGCCGGTAGGTAACCGCAGCTTTATCAATGTACAGTTGGAATCCGTTACCCAGGGGCTGGGTGAGGTAGTGGTGGTAGGCTACGGCACCCAGAAACGGAAAGACCTTACGGGGTCCATATCATCCCTGAATGCCACGGCCTATAAGGACCAACCGGTGCTCAACGCCTCCTCCGCACTGCAGGGCAGGGTGGCCGGCGTATCCGTGGCTAACAGCTCCGGCGCGCCGGGCGGCGCGGTAAAGATCCGCATCAGGGGCGCCAATTCCATCAACGCCAGTAATGACCCCCTTTATGTAATTGACGGGGTAGCGCTGAGCAGCATTAGCATACAGGACATCAATGTAAACGATATTGCCTCCATGGACGTGCTGAAAGACGCCTCCGCCACCGCTATTTACGGATCGCGCGGCGCCAATGGTGTTATCATCATCACCACCAAGAACGGCAAGGCCGGCACCATGCATATTGAATACAACGGTTTCCTGAGCAGCAACAAACCCATGAAGAAGTATGACCTGCTGGATGTGGTAGGGTATGCGCAGCAGGCCAATCATATTGCCGGATCTTCCGTTTTCGCGGATCCTTCATCCTATGCCGGTAAGGGAACCGACTGGCAGGATCTGATCTTCCATACCGGTATTACGCAAAACCACCAGCTTTCCGTTTCAGGCGGAACAGACAAGTCCAGGTACTATATTTCCG